>Ga0335085_10013396_pt1 | contig 12024 bp, 15 predicted proteins | sample Lox_Sample_45_FD_206712 | JGI IMG/M metagenome (GOLD analysis project Ga0335085, IMG submission 206712) | Soil microbial communities from Loxahatchee National Wildlife Refuge, Florida, United States - Lox_Sample_4.5 | ecosystem: Environmental > Terrestrial > Soil > Wetlands | place: USA...
TGCGCGGCCGGCCAACCCCTGACAACCAGCCGAGGGAAGCTTCGATGTTCATTTCGACCGCGTTCGCGCAAGGATCGCTGTTCGGCGGAGCCGGCGGCGACAGCGGCAACGTGATGATATCGCTGCTGCCGTTCGCGCTGATCTTCGTCATCATGTACTTTCTTATTTTGCGGCCGCAGCAGAAGCGGGTGAAACAACACGCGGAATTGGTCAAGAACGTTCGGCGGGGCGACACCGTCATCACCAATGGCGGACTGGTGGGCAAGGTCACCAAGGTGATCGACGACGATCAGATCGAAATCGAGATCGCGGACGATGTGCGCATCCGCCAGATGCGGCAGATGATCACCGACGTACGCGCCAAAGGCGAACCGGTGAAGGACGAGGCGGCGGCCGGCTGAACGCCGCCGGTTCGACCGCAACAGTCGGGACATCATGCTCTATTTCACGCGTTGGAAAGCGGCGGCGATTCTGCTCACGGCATTGATCATTTGCCTGTTCGCGGTTCCCAATTTCCTGCCGGAAAGCATGGTGCAGAGCTGGCCTAAATGGGCGCAGCGCCACGTCGTCCTCGGTCTCGACCTGCAGGGCGGCTCGCACATCCTGCTCGAGGTCGATACCAAGGCGGTGCGCAAGGAGATGCTGGAAACGGTGCGCGACGACATGCGCCGCGTGCTGCGCGAGGCGCGCATCGGCTATACCGGCCTCGTCGTGCGCGGCAATAGCGTCGAGGTGCGCATCCGCGAGGGCGCCAATTCCGATCAGGCGCTCGCCAAGCTGCGCACGCTGTCGACGCCGCTCGGCGGCATCCTCAGCGCGACCGGCCAGCGCAACATCGACGTGACGAGCGAGAGCGGCGGGCTGATCCGGCTCACGCTGACCGAGCCGGCGATCGTCGAGCGCGTGCGCCAATCGGTCGACCAGTCGATCCAGATCATCGAGCGGCGCGTCAACGAACTCGGCACCGTCGAGCCCTTGATCGAGCGCGAGGGCACCGACCGCATTTTGGTGCAGGTGCCGGGCCTGCAGGATCCGACCCGGCTCAAGCAACTGCTCGGCAAGACGGCCAAGCTCGACTTCCGCATGGTCGACAGCAACGGCTCGGTGCAGCAGGCGCAGCAAGGTCAGATACCGCCGGATGACGATCTTCTCTACAGCTCGAGCCAGCCGAAGACGCCGTATCTGGTGGAAAAGCGCGTGCTGGTGTCCGGCGCCGACTTGACCGACGCGCAACCGGGCTTCGACCAGCGCACCAGCGAGCCGATCGTCAGCTTCCGCTTCAACACCTCGGGCGCGCGCAAATTCGCGCAAGTGACCCAGGAAAACGTCGGCAAGCCGTTCGCCATCGTGCTCGACAACGAGGTGATCTCGGCGCCGGTGATCCGCGAGCCGATCCTCGGCGGCTCCGGGCAGATTTCCGGCAGCTTCACGGTGCAGAGCGCCAACGATCTCGCCATCCTCTTGCGCGCCGGCGCGCTGCCGGCGCCGCTGACGATCATCGAGGAGCGCACCGTTGGCCCCGGCCTCGGCGCCGACTCGATTGCCCAGGGCAAGATCAGTTCCTATGTCGGCGCCGCGATGGTCATCATCTTCATGCTCGCGACCTACGGCCTGTTCGGGCTGTTTGCCAATATCGCGGTGGCGATCAACGTCGCCATGATCTTCGGCGTGCTGTCGATGCTCGAAGCGACGCTGACGCTGCCGGGCATTGCCGGCGTCGTGCTCACCGTCGGCATCGCGGTCGATAGCAACGTGCTGATCTACGAGCGTATCCGCGAGGAAGTGCGCGGCGGCCGCTCGCCGATCAACGCCATCGACGCCGGGTTCTCGCGCGCGCTCGCTACCATTCTCGACTCCAATATCACCACCTTCATCGCCGCCGCGGTGCTGTTCTATATCGGCACCGGGCCGGTGCGCGGCTTTGCCGTGACGCTCGGCATCGGCATCCTGACCACCGTGTTCACCGCCTTCACCCTAACGCGGCTGATTGTCGCCACCTGGGTGCGCTGGCGGCGGCCGCAACGCGTGCCGATCTAGGAGATAAGCGCATGATCCCGAAAAGTGGGGGCCGGTTATCGGGCAAGATCATGCGCAAGGACAATTGATTATGCGCCTGCTTCGCATCGTTCCCGACAACACCAAATTCGACTTCATGCGCTTCCGGCGCATCAGCTTTCCCGTGTCGGCGCTGATGTCGATCCTGGCGATCTCGCTTTACTTCTTCCACGGCCTGAATTTCGGCATCGACTTCAAGGGCGGCACGCTCATCGAGGTGCAAACCAAGGCCGGCCCCGCCGATCTCGCCAAGATGCGCGCAACGCTCGGCGCGCTCGGCTTGGGCGAGGTGCAGCTGCAGCAGTTCGGCGCGCCCAACGACGTGCTCATCCGCATCGCCGAGCAGCCGGGCGGGGAGGCGGCGCAGCAGCAGGCGGTGACCAAGGTGCGCGGCGCACTCGGCAGCGAAGTCAACTACCGGCGCGTCGAGGTGGTCGGGCCGCGCGTCTCGGGCGAGCTCTTGTCCTATGGCGTGATCGGCTTGGGCCTCGCCATCATCTGTATTCTCATTTACCTCTGGTTCCGCTTCGAGTGGCAGTTCGCGCTCGGCGCCATGATCGCCAACGTGCACGATATCGTGCTCACCATCGGCTTCATGTCGATCACGCAGATCGACTTCGATCTCACCTCGATCGCCGCGCTGCTCACCATCCTCGGCTATTCGCTCAACGACACGGTGGTCATCTACGATCGTATCCGCGAGATGCTGCGCCGCTATAAGAAAATGCCGATGCCGGAACTGCTCAACGCTTCGGTCAACCAGACGCTGTCGCGCTCGGTGATTACGCACGTGACCGTGTCGCTCGCGCTGCTGGCGCTGCTGTTGTTCGGCGGGCAGGCGATCCACTCGTTTACCGCGACCATGATGTTCGGCGTGGTGCTGGTCGGCACCTATACGTCGGTGTTCATCGCCTCGCCGATCCTGATTTATCTGGGCGTGGGGCGCGGCGGCGACGCGCTCACCCGCCCGGGCGACGCGGCGAAAGACAAGCCGTGACGGCGGCCGGCGGCGACGCCCCGCATTTGCCCTACGCGGCGGCGATCGACGGCTACGGCCAGGGCGGTTTCCGCTTCGCCGGCATGTCGCACCGCGGCTCGCTGCTCTGTCTGCCCGACGGCATCTGGGCCTGGCCGGTCAACCATGTCCGCGAGATCACGGAGGCGACGCTCAAGCCGGTGTTCGACCGCGCCGAGGCGCTCGATCTGTTTCTCATCGGCGGCGGCCGCGATCCGTTCGCGCTGCCGGAGCGGCTGCGCGGGCTATTTCGTGCGCGCTCGATCTCGCTCGATTGTCTCGCTACCGGACCGGCGGCGCAGACCTACAATATTCTCTTCGGCGAAAAGCGCCGCGTCGGCGCCGCGCTGATCGCGGTGGAGTGAGCGCGCTCAACTGCTAGACTGCACCGATGGACGCTTCTTTCGAGCACTGCGCCGCGCTGGTGCGCGAGGTCGACCGCGACCGCTACCTGGCGACGCTGTTCGCGCCGGCTGAGCATCGCGACGCGCTTTACGCGCTCTATGCCTTCAATATCGAGATTTCGCGCGTGCGCGATCTTGCCCGCGAGCCGATCCCGGGGGAAATCCGCCTGCAGTGGTGGCGCGAGGCGCTGTCCGGCGAGCGCGGAGGTGAGGCGGCCGGGCACCCCGTGGCGAGCGCGCTGCGTGCAGCGCTCGCGCGCTATGAACTCGCGCCCGAGCGGCTGATCGGTTCGATCGACGCGCATGCATTCGATCTTTACGACGAGCCGATGGCCACCGTCACCGATCTCGAAATCTACGGCATCAAGACGCAATCGGCGCTGTTCGCCATGGCGGGGGAAATCCTCGGCGGCGGCAAGGCCGACGAACTGCTGGCGGTGGATGCCGGCATCGCCCAGGCGGTCGTCGCCGTCCTGCAGGGCTTGGCCAAACACGCGGCGCGGCGCCAGCTTTATCTGCCGCTCGATCTCGTCAATCGGCATGGCGCGGATCAAAACGAACTGTTCGCCGGCGAAGCCGGGGCTGCGCTGCAAGCCGTGCTCGGCGATCTGCGCGCGCTGGCGCGGCGCCATCTCGCGGCAGCGCAATCGCGGCTGGACGCGGCACGGTCTGACGGTCTGCCGGCGCTGCTGCCGGCCGCGCTGCTTGGGCCGACGCTCGCGCGCATGGAACGGCGCGACTACGCGCCGCTGCGCTTCCAACCCATCGCGCCTTGGCGGCGGCAATGGCTGCTTTGGCGTGCGGCGCGCGACCCGCGGCGCATTTTCAAGACTTGAGATCTATTCGGCCGCGGCGGCGGGCACTTCGCCGGCGAGCCAGCGATCGAGAGCGGCGAGCGCACGGGCGCTGAGCGCCGACTTGCGCGCGAGATTCTTCGCCGAGCCCCGGCCCAACTTCCGGCCTTCGGGCGCAGCCGGCGCGGCAATCGGCGGGAACAGACCGAAGTTGACGTTCATCGGCTGGAACGACGCCGGCCCGGCGTCGATGGTCTCGATATGGCCGCCGGTGATGTGCGCGAGCAGCGCGCCATGCGCGGTGGTCGGCGGCGGCGGAGCGAGCGTTTCGCCGCGCCGCTCGGCGGCGGCAAAGCGCGCGGCGAGCCCGCCGATGGCGGCGGATTCCACGTAGCCCTCGCAGCCGGTGATTTGTCCGGCGAAACGCCAAGACGGATTGGCATTGAGCCGCAGCGTCGCGTCGAGCAGCCGCGGCGAATTGAGGAAGGTGTTGCGGTGTAGGCCGCCGAGGCGGGCGAATTCGGCGTTCTGCAGGCCGGGAATGGTGCGGAAGACGCGGACCTGCTCGCCGTGCTTGAGCTTGGTCTGGAAGCCGACCATGTTGAACAAGGTGCCGAGCTTGTTGTCTTGGCGCAATTGCACCACCGCGTAAGGTTTGACGTCCGGCTCACGCGGGTTGGTGAGGCCGAACGGCTTCATCGGCCCGTGGCGCAAGGTCTCGCGGCCGCGCTCGGCCATCACCTCGATCGGCAGGCAGCCGTCGAAGTAAGGCGTCGCCGCCTCCCAATCGTGGAATTGCGTCTTGTCGCCGGCGATCAGCGCATCGACGAAGGCATCGTATTGCGCGCGCGTCAGCGGACAGTTGATGTAGTCGGCGCCGGAGCCGCCGGGCCCCGCTTTGTCGTAGCGCGATTGGAACCAGGCCTGCTCGAAGTCGATCGAATCCCGATGCACGATCGGCGCGATGGCGTCGAAGAAAGCGAGCGCGTCCTCGCCGGTCAACGCGCGGATGCTGGCCGCAAGATCGGGCGAGGTGAGGGGACCGGTGGCGATGATGACGCTGTCCCATTCGCCCGGCGGTAACGCCACTTCGCCGCGCACCAGTGTGATCAGCGGCTCGTCCGCGAGCGCGGCCGAGACGGCGGCGGAGAAGCCGTCGCGGTCTACCGCCAGCGCGCCGCCGGCAGGCACCTGATTGGCGTCGGCTGCGCGCATGACGAGCGAACCGAGCCGGCGCATTTCTGCGTGCAAGAGCCCGACCGCGTTATGCTCTTGGTCGTCGGAGCGGAACGAGTTGGAGCAGACGAGTTCTGCAAAGCCGTCGGTTTTGTGCGCGGCGGTCGAGCGCAGCGGCCGCATCTCGTGCAGCACGACCGGAACGCCCGCCTGCGCGAGCTGCCAGGCGGCCTCGGAGCCGGCAAGGCCGCCGCCGATAACGTGGACGGGTTTCAATGTCATGCCGGTCAAGCTAGGCGCGCCTGCTGGCCGCGGCAACCGGCCGCCAAAACGAAAACGCCCGCGGCGAGCGCGGGCGCTTTTCAAAGACGACGTTGCGTCTTAGCGGGGGTACGAGGCGTCCCACGCCACCCGATGGATGTCGGAGCGGCTCACGCCGATATCGGCAAGCTCGCGGTCGCCCAGACGCGACAATTCGGTCAGGCTCCGGTTGTATCGCTTCCAATGCCGGATCAGGCGGACGAGATTGGCAAACATGGCAGGCTCTTTCTCTTTCAGGCCGGCGACAGGCCGGGATTCGAATTCGCCGCAAACATAGGGATGTTCGCAGGCATGAGAAGAAATATTGTTGCGCCGCAGCAATGCAGATAATGCATATCTCAAGCAATTGATTGTTAAGAGAAATGACCGCCGAGCGGGCATGAAATGCCAAATTTCCGCGAAAACCTGGTCCGTCCTCCAGCCATGCCCGCAATCCATCGCCGTTCGTGTACATTGCCCGGTCGGACGGGAGGAAAAACATGAAGATCGCAATTGGCGCCCTTGCAGTCATCGGCGGGCTTTGCGCCGCGCCGTCGGCACCGGCGGAGGCGGCTGACATCAAGGTGCTGACCGCCGGCGCTTATAAGCAAGTCGTGCTCGCGCTGGTGCCGGCCTTCGAGAAAGAGACCGGGCACAAGGTCGTGTTGGACAACGGCACCACCGGCCAATTGAAACAGCGCATCGAGGGCGGCGAGGCCTTTGACCTCCTGATCATCACGCCGGCCGCGGTCGACGAATTGACCAAGGCCGGCAAGCTTGCCGCCGGCAGCGACGTGAAACTCGCGACCGTCGGCATCGGCGTCGTGGTGAAGGAAGGGGCGGCGAAGCCCGACATCGGCAGCGTCGAGAAATTCAAGCAGGCGCTGCTCGCTGCCAAATCGGTCGCCTATATCGACCCGGCGAGCGGCGGCTCGAGCGGCATCTATATCGACAAGCTTCTGGTCAAGCTCGGCATCGCCGATCAAATCCGGCCGAAGGCGAAGCTCAAGAAAGGCGGCCTGGTCGCCGAATTGATCGCCGACGGTACCGCGGAGCTCGGCATTCACCAGATCAGCGAGATCGTGCCGGTCAAAGGCACGACGCTGGTCGGGCCGCTGCCGAAGGACATCCAGAACACCACCACCTATGCGGTCGCCATGAGCGCGGCCGCGAAGAGCAAGGACGCCGCCGCCGCGTTCATCAAGACCCTCTCAGGTCCGCAAGCCGCCGCCGTGCTGCATGCGAAGGGCATGGAACCGGCGAGCTGAGGACGCATTTTGCCGCCGCAGGCAGAGGCGCGCCCGCTCGACCGGCGCGTCGTCATCACCGCGCTCGGCGTGGCGCAGATCCTCGCCTGGGGCACTTCGTTTTATTTTCCGGCGGTGTTTGCCGGACCAATCGTCGCCGAAACCGGCTGGTCGCTGGGCGCGGTGGTGGCCGGCACGTCGGTTGGACTGCTGGTCGCGGGGCTCATTTCGCCGCAGGTCGGTCGCATCATCGACCGGCATGGCGGGCGGCCGGTGCTGCTCGCGAGCTCATTGTTCTACGCAGCGGGACTGGCCGGTATCGGTCTTGCGCCGGCGCTGCCGGTTTATCTGTGCGCCTGGGTGCTGCTCGGCATCGGCATGGGCACCGGGCTTTACGACGCGGTGTTCGCCGCGCTCGGCCGCCTCTATGGCAGCCAAGCACGCCAGCCGATCACCAATCTCACGCTGTTCGGCGGTTTTGCCTCGACGGTGTGCTGGCCGCTCAGCGCCTTCATGATCGAGCATGCCGGCTGGCGCGCCGCCTGTTTCATCTATGCGGCATTACATCTGTGTGTGGCGCTGCCGCTGCAGATGACGGTGATCGGCCGCGCGGCGAAGCCCGCCGAGGTACCGCACGATGCGGCCGCGCCGTCGTCGGCGCCGCCGCGGATCGCGCATGAGACTTTGATTTTCGCGCTGCTGGCGCTGGTGCTGTCCATTGCCGCCGGCATCGGCTCGATCGTTGTGGTGCATCTGTTGATCTTTCTGCAGGCGCGCGGCGTGGGCTATGGCGTCGCCGTCAGCCTCGGCACGCTGTTCGGCCCCGCCCAAGTCGGCGCGCGCGTGGTCGAGCGGCTGTTGGGCGGCCGCTATCACCCGATCTGGACCATGATCGGCTCCTGCACGCTGATGGCGGTCGGCTTGCTGCTGCTCGTCGGCGGCTTTCCGCTGCTGGTGTTGATCATCTTCATTTATGGCGGCGGCTACGGCGTGTCGTGGATCGGGCGCGGCACGCTGCCGCTGGCGCTGTTCGGGCCGCTGCGGTTCCCGCGGCTGATGGGCAAGCTCGCTTTGCCGAGCCTGATCGTGCAGGCCTTGGCGCCATCGGCCGGCGCCTTCGCCATTGAAACATATGGAGCCGACGCCACCATCGGTGTATTGACGGTTCTGGCGCTGCTCAATGTGGCGCTGATCGGCCTGTTGTGGGCGGTGTGCCGGCCGCTGCTGCACCCGAGCGCGTGATGCTGCTGACGTTGCGCACCCTGTATTTCGAGGATCTCTCGGTTGGCATGACCGAGCGGCTAAGCAAGACGGTCGCCTCCTCGGACGTCGTCGGCTTTGCCGAAGTCACCGGCGACCGCAATCCAATCCATCTGTCGGAACATTTCGCCGCCAAGACTCCGTTCGGTACGCGCATTGCGCACGGCCTTTACACCGCGAGCCTGATTTCCGCCGTGCTCGGTACGCGGCTGCCGGGACCGGGCGCGGTGTACATCTCGCAGACGTTGAATTTCCGCGCCCCGGTGAAGATCGGCGACACCGTCGAGGTCAGCGTCGCCGTCGCGGAGCTGATGCCGAAGAAATTCCGCGCGCGGCTCACCTGCACCTGCACGGTCGACGGCGAGGCGGTGCTCGACGGCGAAGCCTGGGTCAAGGTGCCCTCGCGGCAGGCCGGCGGGCGGCCGCTGCCGCGGCTTTGACGTGCGCCGCTTGCGGTAACCGATTGCCTTTGCGCTGGATCAAGGCGGGCATGGAAGTTGCAGTGCAGGTTTCACAAATAGCACTGGAAATCGATCCATGGCGCATGTTCCGCGCGTTAAAGCTGCCGCGAGGCCGCAGCCTGCCGCTTGGGCACTGGATGCGATTGCGGTTTGGGCGATTTGCCTTGGCGCCGCGGCCGTCGCGCTCGCGCTGTTCGTCAGTTTCGGCGCGGGCGATCCGGGCGCGGCCGCGTTTATCCTCGCCGCCATGGCCGGCATGATCGGCCTGTTCATGCACGCGACGGCCGAGCGGCCGAAGCTCGTCTAATAGTCGACCGGTTCAGCTTCCCGACGGCGGCGCGAAGAAACAGCGCGGCGTACCATCCGGCCGTTTGCAGCGCCAATAGGCGCCGTCCGGGGAGGGCAGCGATTGGCTGTAGGGCACCGTCTCGTTGAGGTTCTCCTGCCGCGTCGGCCCGTCGGCTTCGTTGCCGGTGATGGCCTCACCATAGGTCACCGCGCCGCGGATCGAATAGCCCCCGGAAGACGCATGCACCGCATTGGGTGAGACCACGCCGCAGTCTTCGGCGCCGCAGCACCATTCGCCGGCGGGGTTGCGATAGGCGCCGCGATTGATCCACAGGTCGTGCGCGAGCGCGGCAGTGCTGAACAGGGATAGACCGAGTACGAGCAGAAAGCGGACCAAAGTGCGCAACATGGGTAACCTCCTCAAAAAAGTCCCCCGGGCGCGGCGTTACTCCGTTTCTTTTCTGCTCCTCCTTCTCCCGTCATTGTCCGCCGATGGAATCGTTCCGGCGGCCGACTTTTCATCGATGCGCCCAACCTTGTGATCGGTTGTGACGAATCGTCCGACAGGAAAAAATGCTAGCACGATCCGGGCCAAGTCTGGGGTAATATTGTGCAGTGCGGGATGTCTGATATTCAGCGGGGGCAGCGGCAAAATCGGGCGGTTTGCCTTTGCCGCCGCTCGAATTTTGGGCAACGCCGCCGGCTGCGGCCGACATGGTGGCGCGAAAGGCGCGGTCGATGACGTCGTCCTGGCAGATCTGGCGCGACCGTCGCGGCCGCGTCTCGTGGCTGCGGCTTGGCGCGCTGGCGTTGCTGCTGTTTCCGCTCGGCAAGGCGCTGGTCGATGCGCAGACAATTCTGCACGGCGCGCGCCCGCTCAACGACCTCATCCATCGCGCCGGTTTCTGGGCGCTGGTGTTTCTCGGCGTGACGCTCGCGGTGACGCCATTCCGCCGCGTGCTCCATTACGGCAACCTGATCGACGTGCGGCGCATGCTCGGCGTCGGCTGCTTCTGCTACATCGCTTCGCATCTGACGCTGTTTGCCGCCGACCAGATGTTCGATCTCGGCAAGGTCGTGCACGAGATCAGTCATCGCTGGTATCTGATTGTCGGCGGCACGGCCTGGCTTGGTCTGGCGACGCTGGCGGTGACCTCGACCGACGGCATGGTGAAGCGGCTCGGCGGCCTGCGCTGGCGGCGCCTGCATCAAATCGTCTACGCCATCGCGCTGTTGGCGCTGATCCATTATTTCCAGCAGACCAAGGCCGACGTGACCATGCCGGTCTTTGCCGCGAGCCTGTTCCTGTGGCTGTTCGCCTATCGGCTGCTCGCCTGGTGGCAGGGCCGCGGCGAGCTGTCGACATGGACGCTGCTCGCGCTCGCCATCGCCGTGTCGCTGACGACCTTTCTCGGCGAGGCGATCGGCATCGGCATCGCCTTTCACGTCTCGCCGATGCGCGTGCTCGACGTTGCCTTTGATTTCTCCGCCGGCATTCGGCCGGGCTGGCAGGTTCTAGCGGCCGGCCTTGCCGTGGTCGTCGTCGATGTGCTGAGCGGCCGCTTGCTCAGCCGCGCACCGCGGGTGCGGCCGGTCGCGGCGGAGTGAAAGGGCAGACCATGGCCATATTCGTTGTCGCGCACGGCGCCTGGAGCGCCGGCTGGGCCTGGAAGAAGATGCTCCGCTCATGCGGGCGCGTGGCCACAGCCTGATAACGCCGACCTATACCGGACTTGGCGAGCGCGGCCATCTGGCGCGCCCCGACATCGATCTCGACAGCCATATCGCGGATATTCTGGCCGTGCTCGAATTCGAAGATCTGACGGCGGTCAACCTGATCGGCCATTCCTACGGCGGCATGGTCGCGACCGGCGTTGCCGATCGCGCGCGCTCGCGCATCGCGCGGCTCATTTATCTCGACGCCTTCGTGCCCGGCGACGGCGACAGCGCCTACGACCTTTTGCCGGCTGCGACGCGCGCGCAGCGGCAAGCCGTCGATGGCTGGAAAATTCCCGCCGGCCCCATGCCGCCGGATACGCCGGCCGACGATCTGGCCTGGTGCCAGCCGCGGCGGCTGCCGCAGCCGGCGAACACCTTCGCGCAGAAACTCAAGCTGCAAAACGGACCGCTGACGCTGCCGCGCCATTACATCTATTGCGCGCGGCGGCCGCCCGACGACCGCTTCCGGCCATTCTACGAACGCGCGACGCGCGACGGCTGGGGCACTTACGAGATCGACTCCAGCCACAATCCGCACATCACCTGCCCGGACGTGCTGGCCGACCTCATCGACCGCATCGCCGCCTAGATTTTGCGGCTGTCATAGGCCCAATGCAGCAGCGCCTGGCGCTGCCGCTTGCGGCAGGTGAGGTCGCCCGGCTCACAATGCTTTTGTATCTGCCGCACGTGGCGGCGGATCGCCTTCCAGCGCCCGATCTGCCGCGCGTCTTCCTGCGGCATGCGGCGGCCGATGTAATAGCGGCAATACCATTGGAACCAGCCGCGCGGATCGTCGGGATGAACCCAACCCTGGCGTTGCCATTCCGACAGCGGCTGGCTCGCATCGACGCCGAAGAAATTGAGCGACGGATCGCGACCTTTCGGCGCCAGTCTGGCGCGGGCAAACCAGCTCTTGGGAAATTCCTTGCGGCAGTCGGTCATATATTTTCCGGCAAAGACGCCGAGACGCAGCATCTCGGCCGGCGTCAATTGCGGTTTGAACTCGGGGTCGAAGCCGCGGCCCGCCGGCGCGCTCAGCGCGTAGCGGTAACCTTTCTGCATTTTGTCATGAACGGTGACGGTGCGTTTGCGCATGGCCTAGCCATGCCGGGCGGCTTGCGCCATGTCAAAGCGTACGGCAACGCCTAAGTTTTACACTGTGGAGCCAGTGATCGGAGGCCCCCATGGCGAAGATTGCGATCATCGTCGGTAATCCGATGCGCGACAGTTTCGGCGAGGGGCTGGGCAAGGCGTATCAGCGCGGCGCCGCAAGCGCCGGTCACGAGGCCAAGCTCTTCATTCTCG
>Ga0335085_10013398_pt1 | contig 12022 bp, 10 predicted proteins | sample Lox_Sample_45_FD_206712 | JGI IMG/M metagenome (GOLD analysis project Ga0335085, IMG submission 206712) | Soil microbial communities from Loxahatchee National Wildlife Refuge, Florida, United States - Lox_Sample_4.5 | ecosystem: Environmental > Terrestrial > Soil > Wetlands | place: USA...
GGAACCCGAAAGGAATGGGCGGAGCCTGGCGCGACGACCATCCGGATAACATTCAAGCCGCACACTATTGGTGCAACGACGAAAAGGGATCGACCAGGATGGAATGACTGTCGGCCGATCAGTCGCCTAATTTGGGGCATGCCAAAAATGTTTTTATCTAATCCGTAACAGCCTAGTGGAAAACAAGTGAATGAAAACTGAATGACGAACTTGCCGTTTTCGCCTTTTCCGGCATTCACGCCTGTCGTGGAATCAATAAGTTACGTGGAATGAGTCCGCCACTGGGAAAAATCCGTCAAATCAAGTTGTAGGCACCAGGATGTCACGCTGTCGCATAGGCTGATCAGGCCAGCCCGACAACACAAACCTGGGCGGGTTATTTATCAGCTTGCTACCCTCTCGTTGACAAACTTTTTACATTTAAGTTACCGACGTGACCTTTGTTAGCCGTCCGGCCCCGACGACAATCAAAAACCGTGGGGGCAACTATGGCAAATCTGCTGCGGGCAGACGAATGCCTGCGCTCGAACCGGCGCCGTCCAGTTTTTGAGTTCTGGATTCTGGCGATCATGCTGATTGCATGCACAGCCGCTTTTGGCCAGGAAACCCAAGACTTATCGGAGCAACCCGTTCCTATCTTGACCGGGAGCGCGGGATACTTCACAAACGTGACCGCTGGTGAAAACGCCCTCGTCCCCATCGTCATGCCAGTCGCACTAGTTCCGCTCGGCGATCGCTGGCTGGTCGAGTCTCGAGGTCGTTTCAGCGCCGAATTTGAGCGCCCGAAGGGCGAAGACGGTCCGTATGGCGGAACGGTCGACAAGACCCTCGACTACCTGCAGGTCGATTACATCGCCAACTCGCATCTCACAATTACAGCTGGACGCTTTCTCACTCCATTCGGAATTTACAACGAGCGTCTGTATCCGATCTGGATACGTGACCTCCAGGTCACGCCTCTCATTTTTCCGATCGGGACCGGTTCGAGCGACGGCGCGATGCTGCGTGGAGGTTTTCCGCTTAATTCCGGCGTCAATCTGAACTACGCAGCGTACTTTTCCACTGCCAGTACAGTTACCGCGTTCGAATCCGACCGTACCACTGGGGGACGCGTCGGTTTCTTTTTCCCGCGGCCTCGCATCGAGGTGGGCGCGTCGTGGCAAAAGCTGCTGCAGGAAGATCGCACCCAGTCGGAAGGAGTTCATTTCGCCTGGCAGCCACCACCGGTTCCGCTTAACCTTCGATTCGAATACGCGCGCGGACACTTTGGCAGCGGCTACTGGGTCGAGGGCGCATACCGCTTCAGCCAAATCCAACTGTGGAATAGTGCGATGCGCCGTACAGAGTTTGTTGCCCGGATGCAGCAGTTCTTTGCAGGTGAAGCTTCCGCTCCGTCCGACGGCGAATATCACTTGCCCCATAGCAATGTGCAGCAGCCAGACTTTGGGTTGAACTACTACATCAAAGATGGCCTGAAGGCCTCCGCAGCTTACGGACGCTGGCTCGGCAAGCGCAATTACAACGTATGGTCGTTCGGCATCGCATACCGTTTCGCCATCCCGTTGGGCAGACTGGAGCCACAATGAAAATCAAACTCATCGTGCTTCTCGGTCTGGTACTGGCATTCACGCTATATGGGAGTGCCGGCTCCATCAATCGCGACTCCGCGAACACGCCAGTGATTCAATCCAACTCAAGTGATGACAACCGGCGGGCAGAGGGCGAGCAGAGATTTCGTGCCAATTGTGGGCGCTGCCATGCTGCCCCTCACAAGTTCCCTCCGCGCATGATGGCCACCATCGTGCGTCATATGCGAGTGCGGGCAACGATTACAGATGATGATATGAAGCTCATCCTCTTTTACATGACGCAATAGCTATTTATGAGCACATGGACATGAAATTCAGAGTCATGCCGGGGTGGATACGCATGAAAAAGTCGGCGATGTTCACAATGGTCCTGGGCTTGACTTGGTTGACTATGGCTCGTGCCGCGACAGATGAACCGCGGGCCTTCTTGGGCGAAATTGCCGACAGCCAGTGCGCAATGAATGTTCACTCGCTCAGTCGTTCGCACCAGGAGATGCTGAAATCGAAAAAAATGGGAGGAACGCCCGCCGCGTGCGCGCTATACTGCATCCGCTATCTCGGCGGAGAGTTCGTGCTGGCGATGAAGAGTGACGTCTATCGCTTGGACGATCAGGAAAAGGCAGCCACGTTTGTAGGAGAGAAGGTAAAGATCGTCGGCACTCAACCGAAAAAGGGAACGATTCACATCGTAACCATAGAGGCTGACGACCGGGCGATGCCCAAAGAGTCTACCAAGACTGAATAAAGCAGCTCACACTTCACTGCGCGGGAATAACCGGTAAAATCAGCGCGGACGGATGTTGTTCGTCGTGGTAAATCGTGTTCGTTGCCGGCACGAATTGCTCGGAATGCGCGGCGTCGAATCCTGTATTCAGATTCCGGTCGAAGCGGGGAAAGTTACTGCTGCTGACTTCCAGCCGCAGGACATGTCCTTTCCGGAAGACATTGCTCGTAGCCCACAGGTCGAGTTTGACTTTGTAAGTCTGGCCCGGATTCATGAATTCCGGTTTTTCCTGTGAGTCTCTGTACCGCATTCGCAGGATGCCTTCCGTCAGGTTCTGGGCAAGGCCGTTGGGCCAGACGTCTACTAATTTGCCTGTGACATCCGTGTCCACCGCCGAAGACTTCACGTAGAGCTCCAATGTGACAGGCCCAGTCACCTCCACATCGTGATCGAGCGGCGGAGTCGAGTAGACCAGCACATCACTCCGAGTCTCGACTGGCCGTTGATCGCGCGGACCCGGCGCGAGATGTTTGCCATCGCAGCAAAGTGGCCCGCCGATCGTCGGCACAGGATTCGCCGGGTCATAGACGAACTGATCAGGTCCTTCGGATCGAGAGGCCGTCGTCGTGAGGGATCCATCTCCTCGCAGAGAGTTCGCCTTTCCCGACGAATGAAGAAAGTATTTCGTGCTCACGGCCCGGCTCATGGGCCATTCATCGACGGAACGCCACTCGTTGGCGCCCATTACAAAAATCTTGACGGGCTTGCCCGCAAACTCGTTCTGCACCTTCTTGAAAAGATAGTCATACCACGGCACGATGACATCCTCCTCTTCAAGATTCGCAGCATCTCCAAAATCGACGTCGCCGATCTTGCGCCCCGAGCCCGCGTGTCCTCCAATGATCACCAGCAGTCTCTGCCCACGGCGCGCCGCATCGGTTGCAGCATGTTCCTTGAGTCCGATGTAGTTGCGGAGAGAACCTCCCAGAAAAATGTCGTACCAGGCTGCGATGTTGAGTGATGGAACCTTGATGTCGGAGAAATGCTCCTCGATCGACACTTTCTTCCAGTAGTCATCGTAATTCGGATGGGCGAGCCAGTCGAGGAAGTACGGCGCCAGTGCGGCCGTGGAATCACTCTCGGAGAGGCTCGGAACGAAGAGAGGGTAGCTTGACAGGGGAAGCTTCCAGATGCCGTTCAGTCCGTTTGTATTGTTCTGGATGGTCCGGTTAAAGGTATCCTGGGCCAGCCCAGAGGTCCAGGACTCGTTGAACCATTGTTCGAAGGCCCCGCTCTGGTAAGTCCACCCATCGTGATAGTTGCTTGCTGTGACATGCGGACAGATACCCGCGAGATGCGGCGGGTGTGCAACAGCCGCCAGCATCTGCGTTGCACCCACGTACGATCCCCCAAACATGCCGACCTTTTCATTCGAGTAAGGCAGGGATGCCGCCCATTCGACGGTGTCGTAGCCGTCATTCGATTCGTTACGAAACGGATACCACTGGCCCTCAGAGGAATAGCGTCCGCGAACATCCTGAACGATCACAACGTAGCCGTGTGCAGCAACCCGCTGAGCGAAGTCCGCGACACCTTCCTTGTTGTAAGGGGTCCGTTGCAGGAGGACGGGGAACTTGCCATCTGCCTTCGGGCGATAGATGTCGGCACGAAGCGTCACGCCATCGCGCATTTTCGCCGCAACATTGCGCTCGATGGTGACTTCATAGTCGGCGGCCCAGACTGACGATCCAAGAAGTGCAAGGAATAACAATGGCACTACCGAACTGGTTTTCATCGGGCCCGATTCTAACAGCGATCCTTTACGAGCGATCAGAAGAAAACAACCGCCTGCGGCAGTCTTCCAGAATCTCCGCCTCCCATGGCGGACGTTTCGCATTCGTCGGGTGTGGACTGTCAGTCGGGATGCGCCCACACAGATGCAGGAAAACAGCCGCAGAATGCTTGTACGCCGGAATCGGCTCGCGGAACGCCACGCTGCCTAGGTGCTGCAATGCATCGGAAAGCTCGTAATAAGCAGGATCGCCCGACTCCCAGGCGCGATCACGCTCAGCAAACTTCTCGGGAGCGAATGTCGCCAGACCAAGCAAATAATCAGACCCATACTCGATCATATTGATGCCCAGATCATTCCCTGTGAAGATGCGAAACTCGGGACGGATTCTGTCCCGCAGAGCAAGCCGGTCGAATTCCAACAATCGATTGAGCGAAGAGTGTTTCATCCCGATCATCTCGGGAATCTCGATCAACCCAGTGACAGTGCATTCATCAAAAATCTCGCCATTAGGCGCAAATCGCGGACTCAGTTCAAATCCCAACACTTGTGGGTATCCTTTGCATATCAATCGACAGGTCTCGACTTTTTCATTTGCTGTCTTTCCGTGCAATCTCGCGGTCGGAAAAAGGATTGGAATGGCGTCAAATGAGGTGATGAGATCGAGTTCACGACGATAGAGGCCAACCAGATCGCCATCTCTTCCTTCGACGTACGCGCCGGCAACGAAAGGAATGTTCTTACCCAGTGCGTCTCGAGTCCAACCGAGGACTTCCCGCTTCTCACCATCACTCAGGAAGTTGACATAGCCCGTATCCATGTTGATGGCATTCATCAGGCCAGCCTGATGCGTTGCCTGAACGTGCCGCTGGAAGGCTTCGACTAGCACGTTCCCGCTTGCATCATAAGGAAGAAGGGTTGCGGAAATGCCCCACACTTTTCGGCGGGGGCGAAGGCGCTTCTGGAGAGATTCGATGGTGTCGCGGGCAGGCTCGGGCATGAATGTTATCGCTTCTTGAGTTCTTTCAATTGCACTCCGACAGATGAATCCTTGTAGAACTTGTCGAGCGGATAGCAGCCCGAGGGTAGCCCCTTTCGCGGGGCTGTTGTGCAATCGCTAAAGGTTCGGCAGATTCGCTTTCGATCGATGGGCTGGCCTTCCATCGCATCCCAAAGTAGCTCCGGATACGTCAACACCATGCGGCCCATCCCGACCGAATCGACCCATCCTGATCTCACCGCGGCTTGCGCAACGTTCGGCAGAAACTCCTGCAAATAACTGTAAGCGGATCCGACGAAAATCATGTTTGGAAACTTCTGCTTCAAGCAATGCGTGACTTCCATCTGCCGCTCCACGCCGATCAAGGGGTCTTCCGGTGGCGCATATCCATCGGAGGGCGGGTAAAGAGCAGGTCTTTGAACGTGTGGGCTGTAGTATGGGCTTCCGCCAGTCACATTCACAAGGCGAATTTCCAGCTTTTCCAGCAGCGAAAGAAACTGAAACGTCTCATCCAAATCGATTTCGACGGGATTCGACGGATTCATTCCGAACCCATACCTGTATGGCAATAAGCTCTCGAAACGTTCCGGAATTCCCGGACCGAGTTTGCCGGCGTGCGACTGTGCTGGATCGTGCCGGAAAGGAATCATGTCGAATGCCGAGATCCTGACTCCGATCTGGAGACCAGGCGCGCTGGCGCGAATGCCATCGACGAGATTTCTCAGAAAGCGAGTGCGATTTTCGAAGCTACCGCCGTAGCGGCCTTCTCGCATTTGGGCTCCCAGGAGTTCGTGACCGAGATATCCGTGACAGTGCTTGATGTCTACGAAGTCAAAACCCAGCCGCTGAACCGCGGTGGCCGCCACGCAAAACTTGTCGATGATGGCATCAATTTCTGAGTCCGAAAGCAGAGGGGCAGCTCCTGACAATCCAACCCGCGCATCCAGAATCGGGTGATGGTAAGCGATCCGCGGCTCGGCACGATCATGTCGATGCGGACGGCAGAAACGTCCAGAATGCGTCAATTGAAGACCGGTCACCAAGCCGTCATCGGATCCGGTGGTGCGGCGATGCTCCTGAATCAACGCGTCCCGCAGATTAGCCAGTCCTCGTTCGGTGTGAGGGGCCATCATCAACTGGTGAGGATTGGCGCGCCCCTCTTCCGTAACTGCAACCGCTTCTCCGCCCCAGACGAGCTTCCCGCCGGTCCGGCCGAAGTTACGCCAGCGGCGCAGCGTGAGTTCGGTCGGATTACCGTCGGTGGTGCCGTCCCAGCCTTCCATCGGCTGGACAGCAACCCGGTTTCCGATATGAATTGAACCGCACTCGATCGGAGTTCTCAAAGGCGATGCTGTTCCCTGAACTATTTCCAGGTCGCAAGGTATCTTAAGCGCATGCGAATTCAGGTGTTCCTGGAAATGAGAGACTTCCTTTAGCGCTCCCAGGCGCAAAATCGATTCTGAGCTCATGCTGGTTCGGGCAGTGCAACGTCCGGGAAATTGTAATTCGTTTTTGCGGCGGCTTCTCTGAGCACGACTGTCCGCAATTGCTCAGTTAGGCACTAGCGGCTTGTCAGAGACTTCCTTCAACGATATCTTCTCGATTCGTAGCCTGCTATGGCCCAAACCTTCTCTGGCCCGTCGGAGCACCGCAAGATTGCAAAACTGCGCTGGTGGATTGCGGCCGTGCTCTTCGCATCCACAGTCATCAACTACCTAGATCGACAGACGCTCGCGGTGTTATCCCCGTATCTCAAACTTCAATATTCGTGGTCCAACATAGACTACGCGCTCATCGTGATTGCTTTTCGCGTCGCCTACACGGTAGGACAGACAATCTTTGGCCGTTTGATCGACCGAATCGGCACCCGCCGCGGTTTGACTCTGACAGTTGCGAGCTATTCCCTGGTTTCCATGTTGACGCCGCTGGCGAATGGCTTCTACAGCTTTGGCTTCTTCCGTTTCTTGCTCGGCACCGCCGAGTCGGCGAACTGGCCCGCTGCCACAAAAGCCGTCTCAGAATGGTTTCCGAAGCAGGAACGTGGTCTGGCCACCTCGTTCTTTGACAGCGGATCGTCGGTTGGTGGTGCGATCGCTCCATTTATTGTGATATTCATCTACTTCCGCTGGGGATGGCGGCCTGCCGTCATGATTCCAGGTCTCCTCGGTTTTTTCTGGATTCTGCTCTGGCGGAAGATGTACCACTTGCCGGAAGAGCATCCGCGAATCAGCGAAGCTGAGAAGGCCCTTATTGCGGCGGACAAGGCCGACATGCGATCGGAGAGGCAGTCGCAACCCTTGCGGGAGTTACTACGCCTGCCTCAGACATGGGGCACAATCATTGCGCGTGCATCCACCGACCCCGTCTGGTTCTTTATCGCCGATTGGTTCCCAATTTACCTCGCGGCCAAAGGAATCGATATGCGGCGCGGATTCCTCGTATTCTGGGTTCCTTTTGTCGCCGCCGATCTTGGCAACTTCTTCGGTGGAGGAGTCTCAGGATGGCTCATTAAGCGTGGTTGGTCTGTCGGTGCAGCGCGCAAAGCAGTAGTCATCTTCGGCGGCATTGGAGTGACGTTCCTGATCCCAACCATCCTGACAACAAACATCTACCTGATCTCAGCACTATTTGCCTTGGCCACCTTCTCGTATGCGGCATTCAGCACCATCGCGAATGTACTTCCATCCGACCTCTACCAAAGCGGATCCGTGGGTAGCATCAGCGGAGTCAGTGGCTCTGCCGCGGGAGTTGGCACCATCATCGCTTTCCTGCTGATCGGCCATTATTCCGACCTGCGCGCAGCGACAGCCACTCACGCGTTCGACCCGATCATGGTTGTGGCCGGCTTGATTCCCTTCTGCGGGATGATCCTCGTACTCCTTCTCGTGCGGAACACTGATGCAACTAAGCAGGGATTGGTGAGAGCCATCTGATCACACATGTGCAAGTACGTCGGGTTGTAATAGCGCCGACGAGTCCTTGTCGAGGTAGATTGTTGTCCGCGGATGTCTGCGAAGAGCCGAGGCGGGCACCATCGGTGTGATCTCACCCTGCAGGCCATTTGCAACGGCCCGCGCCTTGCGAGCATCCGGAACAACACAAAAGATCTCTCCGGCTCTGAGGATCTGTCGTACGGTCATCGACATCGCCCGTCGCGGGACCTCTTCCAGCGTTTTGAACCAACCCTCGCCTAACTGCTGCCGGCGGCACGCCTCATCGAGTTCCACCACGATGAACGCATCTTCCGTCTCGAAGTCTGCCGGAGGATCGTTGAACGCCAGGTGTCCGTTCTCCCCAATCCCAACAAAAGCCACGTCAATGGGCGACTTTCGAATCTCAGCGCTCACTTCAGCAATGACGTTTTGCGGATTCGCTTCTCCATCGAGCAGGTGGTAACGAATAATTCCGACGGGACGGATCAGCCGATCGAGCAGGTATTTTCGAAAACTGGCAAGGTGTGTCGCAGGCAGACCTAGATATTCATCGAGGTGGAACATCTCGACACTCTTCCAATTGACGGCGGGCGCCTTCGCGAGCTCCCGGAGAAATTCAAACTGAGATGCGCCGGTAGCAGCGATGATCCGCGCGCTTCCATGATCACTGATCGCATTGCGGATGGCATTCGCAGCATCGCTCGCTGCCGCACCGGCAAGTTGAAACTTGTCTGGAAAAATTCGCACCTTCACACTGGCATCTCCAACTACACGTCCACTCAGTCCGGAAGAGTCCAGGCAAACAACACACTCCCACTGCTGGTCAACACGAACTGGCGACCATCAAGTTCGTAGGTGGTCGGGGAACTTACGATACGCGAACCCGAACCCGCGTGCCAAAGCGTCTTGCCGTTACTCGAATCGAGCACCAGGAAATTTCCCATGGCGTCACCGGTGAATGTCAAACCGGAATCAGTTGTCAGGACTCCCGCCCCAGATCCACCCGGCCCAACCTCATGGGACCAGCGAATCTTTCCCGTTTGATAATCGATCGCTTCGATCACTCCTTTTCCCCAAACATCATAATCTGCGCCAGCCCAGCCGTAGACGCCATCGGCAGGTTTTGCAAAATAGATACTCCAGCTTGGGTGAGCATCGACGATAAACAGACCATTCTTTGTGTCAAAGCTGGGCGAGCGATAGTTCGTCATTCCGCCTTCATCCGGAGCAATCAGGCGACCGTCAGGCGCGGGCTCTTTCGCAGGGTTCGGGATTGGACGACCTTCTTTATCGATTCCAAGCGTCCAGTTCACCGGACCATAGGGCACTGTGAGCAGGCTCTTCCCATTCGTACGGTCGAGGACAAAGAAGTAGCCGTTTCGCGAACTCTGCATCAACATCTTCTTCGGCTCACCGTGGAAGTCTGCATCCACTAATACTGGTGTCTCGACCGCGTCCCAATCATGGGTGTCGTGCGGCGAAACCGAGAAGGCCCATGCGAGTTTGCCGGTATCTGGATTCAAGGCAACGATGGAACACGTGTAGGGGTCGTCACCGGGACGCGTGGATCCATTCAGCACAGGCGTTGGATTGCCTGTCCCCCAGTACACGAGGTTGAGATCGGGGTCATATGTCCCCGTCATCCACGTCATCCCACCGGTCGTTTGATTGGGAGTTCCGGCCGGAGGAGTCGAATTCCATTGCCACTGCGTCGCGCCGGTCTCGGGATCAATGGAACGGATATACCCACTCAAATTGTCGAAGTCGCCCGAAACGCCGATAAGCACGTGCTTCCCTACGACCAGCGGCGCCATGCTCGTCCAATATCCCTTAGTGACATCCGCTACTTCGACTTTCCAGCGGACGCTGCCATCTTTGGCGTTCAGCGAGACCAGATGCGCATCAGGCGACAAGAAGAAAAGGTATTCCTTGTACATTGCGACGCCGCGGTGTCCAATGTGTTCGCCCTGGCTGCGCGGATGTGTGTAGTGCCAAATCTGATGCCCGGAGCTCGCATCCACGGCCCAAATGTTCTCCGGAACAGTGAAATACAGGATGCCGTCAACTAGCAATGGTGAGGACTTGATATCAGCCGGCTGACTCGTCTGAAAAGCCCACGCCAACGTCAGATTCTTCACGTTTTCAGGTGTGATTTGCGTGAGCGGACTGTGACGCCTCCCAGAATAGTCTCCGTGGTATCCCGGCCAACTGCTAGTCGGCGGATGCAGCAGCACTTGCTCATCAGCGCCTTGGGCAAGCAGCATACAAGGCAATGCGAACACGACAAGGACGTTCGCGCCGACTGTCAACGCTCTTCTAAAAAGATTTCCCGCCTTCCGATTAGCGAGTAAGTTCAAGCCAGGCTCCTAACGCAGGGTTTGCAGATACGCCATCAGATTGTGAACATCATCGTCGGTGTACTTGCTGAAAAGGTCTACATGCGCTTTGACCGGGGCGTCGACCTTGTACTGCACATCCCGGGTTCTCCACGATCGATACCATCCGGAACCATCGATTAACCCGACGGTGAACTCGTCCAGGTATCCCAGCGTGCCAGAGATTGTCTGACCGGACGCAAGCGTCACACTGACCTTTGATTTTGCATGTTTCGGATATAGCATCTGTTCTTCAAGTTGCAAGCCCTTGTACCGTGAAGCAATCCCTGCAAGGTCTCCCGTTGCCGAGTGACAGTTTGTACAACCGCCGGCACCTTCGAAGTATCGCTTACCAGCTTCGACATTTCCTGTTTGCAGGTCTTCTGCATCCACGCCTTTGCGACCGCCCGCTCCTCTGCGTCCTCCTGCGAGTGCCTTGTCTCGCTGCGTATGAACGAAAGCTACCAGACTGGCAACTTGATCCTCCGACAGGTCGAAGCGCGGCATTCCTTTGTCGGGTCGCCCGTTGCGCACAACGGCCCCGATCTTGTCGCCGTTCACGTCCGACGCCACTAGCTTCGACCGTGTGAGATCAGGGCCGCTCTCTCCGCCGCCTGCATCCCGGCCATGACAAAACGAACAATCCTGCCGAAAAAGGGGCGCTCCCTTCTCAGCCAGGACAGGAGGATAAGAATTCGCGAGAGCAGTCGGTGCTTGGCCTACAGCTCCTCCATGTGTTTTGGGAGCGGGCGCTTGTGCAGCACTCACCGCGAGGCTCATGAGGAGTGCACTTGAGGAGAGAATCCAACGATGATGTTTTCTCATTTGAGCGGATGCGTCCACGGGTCTATTGCTTCGGAACTCCATGAGTAGCTGTGCTGCCCTCAGTCATGCCCAGCACCCATCGGACCGCTTCGAAATACATCTTGCGAATGTCAGGATCACTCCACGCTTCTTGCGTGTGCCCGAGAGTGGAGTAGAAGACGCGTCCTTTGCCGTACATCTTGTCCCATGCCACCGCAAAGTCATGGTCCGTTCGGTGAACCCGCGGATTGTCATAGTTAAGCTTCGCTGGGTCAAGACTCAACAACACGTTGACCTTATCGCGCGACCACTCTTTCGGCTGATAGATTTCGTCGTACTTCACGAATGCTCGCGGAAAGTGGCGCACAGCGGGGAAATCCGGAGCTTCGTTGATGATGGGTGCATTGAAGGTCATCCATGGATGCTGATCGAACCACCCGCCAATCATCTCGCCGTATTCCGGCCACTTGTAGTTAGTATCGAGCGCCGCATGCACTCCAACAAATCCCTTTCCATCGTCCTTGATGAACGACATCATGTCTTTCTTCTGATTGTCGTCGAGATCCAGTTCCCCCGTTGTGCTCACAAATACCAACGCATCAAAGTAATCGAGATTCTTCGCGTTTCTTCCCAAATCTTTTTTCGTAATGAGTTCGACATCCGTGCGCAGGGTCGTTTCCCACAGCCCAGTGTCACGACCCATGTCGTAAATGGCCACCATGCCGTCGGAGACTGAATCGTGCTCAAACCCCTTCGTCTGACCTATCACCAAGACGTGCTTAAGATGAACTTTTTTTTCGTGTGG
>Ga0335085_10013399_pt1 | contig 12022 bp, 12 predicted proteins | sample Lox_Sample_45_FD_206712 | JGI IMG/M metagenome (GOLD analysis project Ga0335085, IMG submission 206712) | Soil microbial communities from Loxahatchee National Wildlife Refuge, Florida, United States - Lox_Sample_4.5 | ecosystem: Environmental > Terrestrial > Soil > Wetlands | place: USA...
GCGGTTGCGCTCGTCGACACCTACCGCGGCCACCCCGACTTCGGCGAGATGGCCTCGGCGGCCAGCTACTGGATGGGCGAGTGCGGCATATCGCTCGTCGCGTTCCGTCTGACCCTCGACGCCGGGCTCGCCGACGGTATCCACGAGCTCGTTCTCGCCAACCTCGACTCTCCCACGAACGAGGTCATGTGGGGGACGCCCGGAACGATGCTCGTCGCGGAGGCGATGCTCGCCTGGACCGGCGAGCCGCGGTGGGACGACGCGTGGCGGGCAGGTCAGGAGAGAGTCCTCGGGACGCGCGACGACGATGGGCTCTGGACACAGGATCTGTACGGCAGGATCTTCCGGTTCCTCGGGCCTGCGCACGGCTACGTGGGAAACGTGCGTGCCCTCGCCAACCGCGGTCCGGTGCAGATCGCCGACCTCGAGCCGTTCCTCCTCCGCGACGACGGCCTCGTGAACTGGCCGCCCGTCGAAGGGAGCGAGCCGGAGCAGATCCGCGTCCAATGGTGCCACGGAGCGCCCGGGATGGTCGCGACCCTCGGCGACCTGCTCGATCTCGACGACGCGATCGCCGGCGGCGAGCTGACCTGGCGCGCCGGGCCGCTTGCGAAGGGTCCCGGTCTCTGCCACGGCACGGCGGGCAATGCATACGCCTTCCTCACCCTCCACCGCCGCACCGGCGACGAGCTGTGGCTCGACCGGGCGCGCGCGTTCGGGATGCACGCGATCGGCCAGGTGGAGCGGGAGCGGGCCGAGCTCGGCCGCGGCCGCTACTCGCTCTTCACCGGCGATGTCGGCGTCGCGCTCTTCCTCCGCCACGTGCTCGACGGCGAGGACCGGTTCCCGACCATGGGTCCGTTCGGCGCGTAGGTCGAGTCAGAGCTGCTCGGGTTCGCCGTGCGCCGCGAACGCGATCCCGTGCCCCACGAGCGCACCGACGGCGACTGCAAGCGCGAGCCAGCCGAGGAGCGCGACTGCCAGGAGAGTCAGTACGTGCACGTCTCTCGTCATCGGCCGGGTCGCCACTGTTCTTTAGGCATCGCCGCAACCTCCGGGGGACGAGTAGCCTTCGCCGCGTGGAAGCTGAGGCGCCAGTCGTCGTGACGGTGGTGTCGGGGCAGTCGGAAGCGGAAGTGGTGTGCGGGCTGCTCCGGTCGGCGGGCATCGAGTGCGCGTACCGTGACACGGAGGCGATCGACTCGTCGCTCGAGGACTTCATGGCGGCGGGGTCCCGCGAGATCCTGGTGCGCGAGTCGGACCTGCAAGCCGCCAAGGAGCTGATCGCCCCCCAGGAGACCGGCTAGCCCATGCGCCTCGACGGCATCCACCACGTCACGTGCATCACGGCCGACGCCCCCGGGAACGTCGACTTCTACACCCGCGTCCTCGGCCTGCGGCTCGTGAAGAAGTCCGTGAACCAGGACGATCCGACCGTCTACCACCTCTTCTACGCCGACGAAGACGGGCACGCCGGCTCGGACATCACCTTCTTCGAGTATCCGAACGCGCGCCCGGGTGAGGCCGGCGCCGGGATGGTCCATACCGTCGTCTGGCGGGTCGGCTCCGCGGCTGCACTCGAGTTCTGGGCCGACCGGCTGAGCGCCGAGGGTCACGAGGTCGAGGCCGACGGCGACTCGCTTCGCTTCGTCAATCCGGAAGGTTTGCAGCACGAGCTCGTCGTCTCGCACACCGACGACGAGCCGCTCGTGGCCCGCCATCCCGAGATCCCGAGCGAGCTGGCCCTGCAGGGGTTCGAAGGCGTCCGCGCCTACGGCGAGACGAGTGCCGAGTTCCTCACGAAGCTGGGCTTCGAGCTCGAGGACGGCCGCTGGGACGCGCGCGCCGAGACGCGCGGCGGGTGGATCGAGTACACGGAGGCGCCCTATGCAGGCGGCGTCGGCGGCGCGGGCACGGTCCATCACGTCGCCTGGGCCTCGAAGATGGAGGACCAGCAGGCCTGGCACGACCTCGTCGAGGACGCGGGCGGCAACCCAACCCAGATCATCGACCGCTTCTGGTTCCGCTCGATCTACTTTCGCGAGCCCGGCGGCGTCCTCTACGAGATTGCGACGCTCGGCCCTGGGTTCGCGACCGACGAGGACCCGGCGCACCTCGGCGAGAAGCTCATCCTGCCGCCCGCGTTCGAGCACCTCCGCGACCGGGTCGAGCCTCTGCTGACGCCGCTGCCGGACCCGCGCGCCAACTGGTCGCGGGCTTGACCCTCGAAGTACGCGAGCGGCCGGCCGAGGGGGAGGCGGCCGGTTCGCTCGTGTTGCTGCACGGCCGCGGCGCAGACGAGAACGATCTCTTCCCGCTGCTCGACGAGCTCGACCCCGAGCGCCGGTTGCACGGGTACACGCCGCGCGGGCCGCTCTCGCTACCGCCGGGAGGCGCGCACTGGTACGTGCTCGGCGGGCTCGGCACACCCGAGCGCGACACGTTCTCGGCGAGCTATGCCGCACTGTCGGCGTTTCTCGACGGGCTGCCGTACGAGCGGGTCGTGCTCGGGGGCTTCTCGCAGGGCTGTGCGATGGCGTATGCCCTCGGGCTCTTCCGCGGCCGTCCGCGCCCGCGCTCGCTGCTTGCCATGAGCGGCTTCGTTCCGGCTGTCGAGGGCTACGAGCTCGACCTCGCGCCGCCCTTCCCGCACCTTGCGATCGTGCACGGGACGTTCGACGACCTGATCCCGGTCGAGTGGGGACGAGCCGCCCGGGACACGCTCGCAACGGCCGGTGCTGACGTCGCCTACCGCGAGTCGCCGATCGGCCACTGGATCGACCCAGAAGTGATCCCGCTGCTGCGCGAGATCGTCGCCTCGTAGCTACTTCCCGGGCTCGGGCAGCGACGACGTGTTGACGACCTCGAAGTCTGCGCCGGTCAGCCTGCCGAGCGTGTGCAGCGCGTCGTTCGACCAGTGCTTGTTCGGCGCGCCGGAGATGTACCAGGGCGAGCCGTTGTCGGCCAGGATCATCCCGTAGACCTGCAGCGCCCGCAGCACGATGCGAGCCTGCCGCGGGAAGGACGCGATGTTCACGCTCGCCTTCAACCTCACCCGCAACCCCATCGGCGGCAGCGACGGATCGGTCGAGTCGGACGCGTAGTGGCGTGCGGGATAGACGTACGCCCGCCGCGTTTCGGGCGCCGTGAAGCGGAGCGCGTGGTCGATCACGCCGCGCGAGACCTCATCCCAGCGTGCGAGGCCGGGAAAGATCGGCAGTCCGGCGGCGTCGGCCGATGTCCAGCCGGCCGGCCGGAGGTGGTTCGAGCGGAGGTTCCAGACGGCACCGGAACCGGCCGTCCAGCCGTGGCCCGTGTGGCGGAGGTCGTACAGCTCGTAGAGCCGGCAGTTGCTCTTGTCGACGAGGATCGCGTGTCGGTCGCCGGTCGCGTTGGCGCCCCCTTCGATGTGGACGTGGGGTGGAATCGGGTAGCGGACGCGGTTCGATTCGTCCGCGTAGTCGAACGAGACGCGGGAGCCCGGCGTCTTCTTCGAGACGACGTCGAACGGGATTCCGATCGGGCCGCCGTCCCATTTGCCGGAGCCGAAATCGGCATGGACCGGGGAGTCGAGGCCGATCGAACTGATCAACTCCGCCGAATCGGCCGATACAGGGAGCTTGTCCACTCGCTGGTTCCAGGGGTTGTTCGCCGGGAAGACCGGGCACCGGCGCGCCGAGGCCAGCCGTAGCGCCTGGGCCGACGAGCCCGCAAACAGGGCCACGGCGAGCGCGGCGACGAGCGCCGTTCCCACGACGATGCGCTTCATTGCCCTTTCATCGGCCGGGGCGGTCCTCATACTGAGCGGGCGATGGTGACGGCACCTTTGCGGCGGGTGCTTGTCGTCGACGACGACGACGACATCCGTCTTCTGCTCGAGGAGCTCCTGCGCGGGGCAGGGTACGCCGTCGAGACCGCGCAGGACGGACGGGTCGCGCTTCGCGCGTTCCACGCGAACCCCTCCGATCTGGTCGTCCTCGACCTCTCGATGCCGGAGCTCGACGGCTTCGAGACGCTCGAGCGCCTCCGCGACCTGAGCGACGTGCCGGTGATCCTCCTCACGGCCCGCGGCGGCGAGATCGACAAGGTGCGAGGCTTCCGCGCCGGCGCCGACGACTATGTCGTCAAGCCGTTCGGCCGCCAGGAGCTGCTCGCGAGGGTCGAGGCCCTGCTCCGGCGTGCGCCGACGACGACGCAGGTCGACCACTACGACGACGGTGCGATCTCGATCGACCATGCGAGGCGGCTCGTGCTCTGCCGCGGGCTGCCGGTTCAGCTCACGCCGCTCGAGTTCCGGCTCCTCGACGCGTTCACCCGCCACCCCGGTCAGGTGCTCTCGGCCGAGCAACTGATCGAGCACTGCTGGGGGCACGAGGCGGGCGTCTCGCGCGATCAGGTGAAGCTCTACGTCTCCTACGTGAGGAAGAAGCTCGGCCAGGCGAGCGACGGTTGGCAGCCGATCGAGACCGTGCGCGGCTTCGGCTACCGCTACGTTCCGCCGTCGGACTGAGCGGCGGGGAGCGTCACGATCACGCGGGTGCCGTCGCCTTCGTCGCTGAGGAGCGAAACGGTGCCGCCGTGGCGCTCGACGATCGCGCGCACGATCACGAGCCCGAGACCCGTGCCGGGGATGGCGAGCCGGGTCGCGCTCGAGGCGCGGTAGAAGCGGGAGAAGAGCTGGCCGAGCTCGTCGTGCGGGACACCGATGCCGTTGTCGGCGACCTCGAGGTACAGGCTTCCGTCGCGCTCGGCTGCGGAGACGACGACCGATCCGCCCGGGCGCGTGTACTTGAGCGCGTTCGAAACGAGGTTGTCGAGCACCTGGCCGAGCCGGGCGGCGTCGGCCTCGAGCGGAAGCGGGCCGGCGACGTCGAGGACGAGCTCGATCTGGCGCTCCGCTGCCGTCGGACGCGCCGCAGCGACCGTCGCCGCGGCCAGCTCTCCGAGATCGGTCGGCGCCGGCGCGAGCTGGAGGCGATCCGCCTCGATCTCCGCCACGAGCAGGAGGTCCTCGACGATTCGCTGCAGCCGGGTGGTGCCGCGGCCGATCACGGTCACGTAGTTGCGGCCGGTCTGGCTGAGGCCGTGCTCCGAGTCCGCGAGCATCTCCACGAAGCCCGAGATCGACGTGAGCGGGGTTCGCAGCTCGTGCGACACGGCGGCGACGAACGCGTCGCGCAACCGCTCGAGGCGACGGTCGGCGGTCACCTCCCGCAGCGTCCAGATCCGGCCGACGAGCGTCCCGTCGGGACGCTCGACCGGCGCGGTGTAGCCGCGAAACACACGGCCGCTGTCGCTCAGCTCGAACTCGTCCTCGCTCGCGGTGAAGTTCTCGGCGAGCTCGTTCATGCGCGCCCGGAAGCGATCGGGCTCGGTCGTCCGGTCGGCGAGCGCTAGCAGCCGGTCCGTGACCGTCCCATGGAGCGGGAGCCCGAGCTGCACTGCGAACTGCACCAGCGGTCTATTCGTGAGGAGGATGCGGCCCCGGGCGTCGGTCAGGCAGATGCCGTCCACGGTCGAGTCGAGCAACGCCTCCCGCACCGCGCTCCTCGCCTCCAGCTCGAGCGTGTCGGACGAGATGCGCCGCGAGGACAGACCCGCGGCGACTCCGACTCCGACGAGCGGAGCGAGACGCAGCGCGACCGCCAGCGGCCCGTGGGGAAGTGCCTCTGTCTCCGCGACCGCGAAGTAGAGGGCCGTCGCGGCGACTCCCGCGAGGCCGCCCGCCGTGGGACCGAGCTCGGCCGCGAGGAGTGCGACCCACGGCACGAACATGATCGTCCCGATCGGCCCGTTCTTCCCGGTTGCCAGCATCGCGACAAAGGTCGCGAGCAGCCCGGCGACTGCGGTGCCGAGGAGAATCGTGCGGTGCCGGGCCAGTCGGGAAAGGCTCGACTGCAGCCGCTCGCGGGACGTGCGCCGCGCGACGAGGTAGGCGTCGGCGACCGCGCTCATCCCGGCTCCACCACGTCGTCGTCGCGGGTCTCGCTTCCGGCGAACCCGAACCACAGGAAGACGGCGAAGCCGGCGATGAGCGCCAGGAGGACAGGCATGTGGAAGATGCGGAGGACGAACCACGCGTCCGGGACCCGCAGCTCCTCGGCGCCGATGACGTCGTGATTTGTCGGGTGCCAGAGATCCGACGCCGACCGGTTGTCGCCCTTCATCCGCCAGCCCGTCGACCCGTTGCCCCCGACGATCCGGTGGATCACGACATAGCCGGCGCCGACCTCCCCCTTCGGAATGCGGTAGGCCACGATCTCGCCGACGTGGTAGCTCGGCTGGTGCTCGACGAGGACGAGGTCGCCGGTGTGGAGGTGAGGCAGCATGCTCGTACCGCTCACGAGGACCCAGCCGGCGCGGCCGCCGATTGCCTGAGGCAGGCAGAACCAGAGCAGCACACCGACGAAGGCGAGCTGCGCCGCGATGAGGGCGACGATCCTGACGTGCCGGATCTGCGGCCGCAGAGCGGAGCCGTGCGGGATCGTCTCGACGCTACTTCTCATAGCTGAGCGTCATCGAGGGCCGTCTGGCCGCGGTTGCGTTCTGGGCTGCCCCGACGGCCACGGTGGCGGTGCCGGTCGTAGCGCGCAGCTCCCAGCCCCAGAGCGTGCCGGCCTTGATCGCAGCGTCGACGTCCGCCGTCACCGTTGCGGTCTTGGCGCCGGTCGTCGATGCCGAAAAGGTCGTCGTGGCGGTCGAGCCGATCGTGAGGCCGCCGAGACCGTTCCAGGTGAGGGTCGACGAGCTCCAGCTCGAGTAGACGGGGAAGAGCGAGATCGTGTCCGCCCCGGCGGTGGTCACGTAGACGGAGAGCACCGAGCTGTCGGCGCCGCCGGTGGTCGGGATGCTGCAGCCGCTCAGGTCGAACCGGATGAAGGCGTAGTCCTGCGCGCCGGCGGTTGGTTTGATCGTGAGCGTCGTTGCGGTTCCGCCCGTCGTGCTGTTCGGGTTCGCCTGCTGGACGTAGGTGTCGTCCGCGGTCGTGGAGGTCTGGTTGCAAGTCCCCTTCGTCAGCGTCTGGCTCCAGGCGTGGAGCTTCTTGGAGCCGAGCCCGAGGCTGGCCGCGTAAGCGACGCCGGCGAACGCGAGGGAGCCGAGCACGATCCCGGCGGCGACGCGGAGCGGTGTGGGGCGGAAGCGGCGCATCCGTCGCTATCCCGTGATCGAGAGCGCGTAGGCGGTGACGTTGGCGGCCGAGACGGTGCCGAAGCCCGTGAGCGTCACGGTGCAGCCGCCCGTGCATGCGCCGACCGTGGTCGATGCCGAGCCGAGGCTCGCGTGCGAGCTGTTCTCGAGTGTCGCCGCCAGGGTCTCGCCCGCACACACCTGGGGCACGCTCGTCACGTTCAGCTGGGTGACGTTACCGTTGTTGTCGACGTTGCGGGTCGCGGTCAACGAGGACGAAGTGCACCCGGACACTGCTGCGCTTCCAGCGGACAGCTTCGCCGCACCGAGGCCGAGGCTCGCAGCTGCGGCGACGCCGGCCGACAGCAACGCGGCGGTCAGAACGGCACCGAAAATGTTGATCAGCCGCTTCATCGCGTCATTGCCTTCGAGCCGGAACCTGCGCGGGGCGCTCGATCGCGCCCCGCTCGTCGTCCGTGCCGGTACGAAGGACCTGACTTACGAGATGACCGCCGAGATGCCGGTGACGAGGCTCGCGTCGGGGGTACCCGCCGTCGAGATGCTCGCGGTCGTGCCCGAGGCGGGCAGCGTGCCGGTCATCTCCGAGCCCACCGCGACGCCGGCGGCGCCGGTCAGCTGGATCTTGTACGACTTGCTGAGGCAGCCGGCGGGGATGCTGGAGAGGTTCACCGAGCTGACGGAGTAGCCGGGAATCGACGCCGAATACGTCGTGGTGTAGCCCGCCTGGATGCCCGAGCCGCAGGAAGAGACGACCGCGCTCCCCGCGCCGAGCCCGGACGAGCTCAGGCCGAGCGAGGCGGCGAAGCCGTAGGTGGCGGCGAAGACGATGAGAGCCAACACCGCGGCGACGAGCATCTTGGTCGTCCGTGTCGCATGGCGAAACTTGTGCATTCGAATAACTCCTCTGGTCGTGTTCGTACCGGCCGGACTTCGTTGCCCGGTGTACAGAGGATCGGCCGACGCCCTATGAAATCGAGGTGGCCGGAGGTATGTGCTGCGTATCAGCCGTGCTCCCCCGAAAGGGGGACGGGCTCAGATCGAGACCGTGGGATACCGGCCGCGCACCTCGTCGACGAAGCCGGCGAGACGGTCGGCGAGCCGTCGGTCCTCGAACTCGAGCACGTTCTCGGCGTTCAGCTCCCCGGAGTGCGAGAGGTTGAAGCTGCCGACGAAGATGTGATCGTCGGCGACCGTCACCTTTGCGTGCATGTAGTCGTGCACCGAGCCGGGAGCGTAGGGCGTGGTGTGCTTACCGGTGAAGGCGGCCCGGGTCAGCGTCGTGCGGAGGAGCGGCGCCTTCCACTCTGCGTTTCCGCTCTCATGCCATTGTGCGAGCACCTCGACGATCTGGGTCGCGTCGACGACGCCGGCCAGATCGACCTTGCCGTCGGAGGCGACCTGCGCGAGCGTCGCGAGGATCGGCGCGGAGCTGATCACCGGCGACGCGATCCGGACACGGCGCCGCGCGGTCCCGATCGCCTTCGCGATCCGGTGCGCCAGCTTGTTGCCGTGACCCGGGCAGAACCAGGCGCGCATGCCGTCCACGGGTGCCGTGTCGACCCGGCCGCTGCGGGCGACCTCGCGTGTCGTCCAGAGCTGCTCGAAGTCCTCGCGGTAGCGCGACGCGACCGCCGGCGAGTCGACCGTGACTACGACGTTCTCCTCCCGCGTCCACGAATCGGCGGTCCAGTTCGTGGAGCCGGTCCAGGTCGAGGCGGCGTCGCGGACGACGTACTTGTGGTGCATGAGGTCGGGCACGCCTGGGATGACCGCCGTCGGGAAGGGAAACGCCTCGACTGCGTCCGGATTGGTGCGCGGCGGCGGCGAGACGGCGGCCTTGCCCGGGTGGTCGACGTTGTACGCGAGGCGGACGGCGACCCCGCGCTGCTGCGCCGCCACGAGCTCTCCGCAGACGATGGCCTCGAGATCCGGAGGCAGGTGGAAGTCGTAGACCGCGATCTCGAGGGTCTGCTGCGCGGCCGCGCAGAACTCGGCGAGCGCGTGGGCGGTCTGCTCGGCCGGCTGGCCCCCGTCGGTCAGCGTGCGGACTTCGACGCGAGCCACTCGGCCTTGTGCGCTTTCTTCGCGGCCTGGTAGTCGGCGAGGGCCTGGGCCGAGTCGACGTCGCCGAGGGTCGGGTGCGCCGGTACGAGCTCCTGCGCTGCGGCGACGCCGAAGCGCTTGGCGAGGACGGAGCCGAGTGCCTTGACCTTCATCTCGCCGAAGCCGGGCAGGGCGGAAATGCGGCGGCGAAGGTCGGCGCCGTCCGCGGCTTCCGTCCAGAGCCTCGAGGCGTCGCCGCCGTATTCGTCCTCGACGGTCGCGGCGAGCTCGCGGACCCGCTCGGCCATCGAGCCGGGGAAGCGGTGGATCGCAGGCTTCGCGCGGAAGAGCGGCTCGAGGTCGGCGTCGGCGACGGCCCGCGGCTCGAGCGTGCCGAGCCGCTGCTTCAGCCGCAACGGGCCGAGGAACGCCTGCTGCACGGTGACCTGCTGGTCGAGTGCGAAGCCGACGAGGAGAGCGAACGGCTCGTCGACGAGCAGGCGGTTGGCCTCCTCGTCCTCGGTGAACCAGAGCGCTTGGGGCATGCCTCGATCCTACGCGGAGGCCTGCATGAGAGCGCGACAGCGCTGGACGAACGGCGTCGCGCGCTGTTCCTCGAAGTAGGCGAGAGCGGCTTCGAGCCGCGACGTGTCCCCGCGCTCGGCCGCGAGCAGAGCCGCCCACGCCTCCGCGAAGCGCGCGCCGATTCGGGCGTAGATCTCGGAGGCCTGCATGAGCTCACCCGCGGCGGCTGCACGTCCCGCTTCGAGCCAGAGGTACCCGCGTCTTCCCTCCGCCCGTGCGAGGAATTCGTCGCCGCGGCCGAGTTCGACGAGATGGAGCAGAAGATCATGGATCTCCTCGTCCGATGCGTCGGCGGTCTCCAACGCCTCCGAGAGGAGCGCATCTGCCTCATCGGTTCGCCCGGCCGCCCAGAAGCAGCGGGAGACCGCTGCGAGGAGATACGGCGCGACCTGTGCGTCGTATCCCGAAGCGCGGAAGTCGGCGAGTGAACGCTCGGCGTCCGCCTCCGCCTCCTCGACCTGGCCGCGCGCGAGCAGCGCACGGCAGCGCGTGGCGCGCACCACCTTCCCCTGGTAGCCGCCCGCGCCGATCTCCTTGGACAGGTACTCCGTGGAACGGGCGATGACGCCTTCGAGGTCGCCGCGGAAATGGGCGTCGTAGACGAGCTCCGCGTCGTTCCAGAGGAGCGCGGTGCTGAACCCATACCGCTCGCACAGCGCGCGGGCTTCGGCGAGCCGGAGCGACGCCTCCTCGAGACGGCCGACCCTCCAGAGCTGGTTCGCGAGGTTGTTGAGGCAGCCGTGTTGGTGGAAGATCGAGCCGGCGCGCTCCGCGCGCGCGACGCTCTCCTCGAGGTCCTCGATTCCGTCCGGGTCGTCGCCGATCACGCGCGCCATACCGATCGTGTTGAGCGCGACCGATGCCGATTCGTCGTCGCCGATCTCGTCGGCCAGCTCCAGCGCTTGCCTCGCCAGCTCGAGTCCGCCTTCGAGGTTCCGGTCGATGACCACATACGACCGAGAGATGCTCGCCAGCGCGCGGGCCGTCGGCGCGACGGGAGGAGCCTGGCCCGCAAGCTCCCGTGCCCGGTCTCGCACCTCACGAACAGCCACGAGCTCGCCGCGATAGAAGAGGGCGTTGCTCAGGAGGACGGCCGCCTCGGCCGCACGGCTGGGATCCCCTTGCGCGACGAATGCGTCGATCGCCGGCTCGAGGAACTCGGCAACGTCGTCGATTGCGATCAGGCGCCCCGCATAACCGGCGACGAGCTGCAGCGCCGGCCGCTCCGGATCATCGGCCGTCGTCAGTGCGAGCGCCTCCAACGCGAACTCGTACGCGGCGGCGCCGGCCCCGAGCGAGAGAGCACGGCGCGCGGCCTCGGCGAACGCCTGCCGTGCAGGCTCGCGGAGCCCGGCCGAATCGATGCCGGCGGCCTCGGCGAGGGTGAGCGCCTCCCGGTAGTGGTGGGCGAGCATCTCCGCGTGGTCCTCCGCACGGTCGCCCGCGAGCGAGGCGATCCACTCCGCCGCCCGGCGATGCTTGTTCGCCCGCTCTGCGCGCGGAATCTGCCCGTAGGCCACGTCGCGGACGAGCGCGTGCAGGAAGGCGTACTGGGTCTCGCCGGCGATCGAGGAGCGCCGCTCGCGGCGGACGAACTCCTTCCGCTCGAGCGCGTGGAGGGTGCGCTCGTCCACGCTGTCGAGGGCGCCGGGCCAGAAGACCTTGCCGATCACCGACGCGTCCTGGAGGAGTGTCTTCTCCTCCGGTGCGAGCCCGTCGACCCGCGCCGCGATCAGGCCCTGCACGGTCTCGGGCAGCGGCAGGTCGCCGCCGTCGCGTTCGGCCAGCATCCGCGCGTACTCCTCTGCGTAGAGCGGGTTGCCCTCGGCGCGCTGAAGCACGGCCTGCTGCGCGTCCGCGTCGAGCACGGCGCGCTCGAGCAGGCCCTGGAGGAGGACGGCGGTCTCCTCGTCGGTCAGGGCGCCGATCGAGAGCGTGTACGCGTTGCGCTTGCCGCCGCCCCAGCCGGGTCTCCGGTCGAGCAGCTCAGGGCGAGCGGTGCCGACGATCAGGAGCGGGACGGTGGTCGCCCAGTCGGCGAGGTGGTCGACGAAGTCGAGGAGCCCGTCGTCGGCCCAGTGGAGGTCCTCGAACACGAGGATGAGCGGACGCTGCTCCGCCGCCGCTTCGAGCAGCCGGCGCCACGCGGCGAACGCCTCTTCGCGCTCGGTGCGCTCCGCTCCCTCGAGCCCCACGAGCGGACGCGTGTGGCGCGCGAGCCACTCCCGTTCTCGCTCGTCTTCGC
>Ga0335085_10013401_pt1 | contig 12020 bp, 9 predicted proteins | sample Lox_Sample_45_FD_206712 | JGI IMG/M metagenome (GOLD analysis project Ga0335085, IMG submission 206712) | Soil microbial communities from Loxahatchee National Wildlife Refuge, Florida, United States - Lox_Sample_4.5 | ecosystem: Environmental > Terrestrial > Soil > Wetlands | place: USA: Florida...
ACGACGAGGAACTCAGGGAAGCCGACCCGGACACGCTCCGCTACCGGATCTGGCACATCCCCGCCCGCCTCGCCCATCATGCCCGGCAGCGGATCCTGAAGATCAGCCCGGACTGGCCGTGGAAGGAGGCGTTTCTCGCCTGCTGGCAGCGCCTGTGCGCCCTGCCCGCACCCACCTGACCAGCACAAACTACCCCAGCGACATGAGAGGAGGCACAACCCCGGCGCGGTCGGAGCCGGTGCGCACCCGGGCACACCGGGCACGACCGTGCGACCGCTCCCCCCAGTCAAACAGACACCACACCCGAAACCGGGCAATGGAACAATCCGTAACCAGACCTCAGGAACGCTGAACGATTGAGGCTGGCCCGCCGTCACTTCGGCTAGGGCGCGTGCGCCATCAGGCAGGCTGTCTTCGGTGCCTCCACCCGTCGGCCGGGCCGCACACAGGTCACCAGGGGTGTTATCGGCCAGACGCGCAGCCGGTACGCTAGGCGCGGTCGCCACCACGGGCGGACGCGGGCGCATAGCTCAGGGGTAGAGCACTCGCCTTACAAGCGAGGGGTTCGTAGGTTCAAATCCTACTGCGCCCACTTTTTTCGAATATCTGTTGGTGTGCCTTGGCAGAAATCGAGGATTCGAACAAGTCGTCGGTATATCCTATCTATGTGGGGCAAAAACTGTGTGGTGCGTGGATGCCGTGAGCGAAAACCACGTGTGCTCGCACCCCGGGCCACGGTGGGGACTGCATGTCAGCCACGAACATGGCGAATCGCAGAGAGTACAACCGCCTTCACGGGCACCGTCAGTCACCGGAGTCCCGAAAGAAGTCCAACCGAAAGTACCGAATCTCTAGCTATGGGCTTATCCAGAAGCAATTCGGCGGCTTGCTGGCTGCGCAGCAGCATGCCTGCGGCATGTGCCACGAGCCGTTCGAAGAGGGACAACTCATCCGACAGGCTCGGCGCAACCTGCGCCCTGGCCAAGCGCCAGATCATCACCCGCCAGCGATAGACCCATCTTGGTTAGTCAGCGGATTGGTTCCATGAACGAGCAATCTTCAAGACATTTCAGGAATTGGTTCGTCGCCTTGCGGATGGTAAGGCTTCCCGACGTGATAGAGACCTCAAGGACCTCTAGTGTGGCTCGCAATCCTTGCGCTCGAGCGATGTGCTCCTCGTAGTTGTTCGACTTCTGTATTTGAATCGCGACGACGCTGGCCAGCGAGCTCAAGCTCGCGAACAAACACAGGAATTGCCATGAGGGGGTCGAGGAGCCGAATAGCTGCTGGAGCCAGTCCGTGAAAGTCTTCCCGCCAATCGCAGCAGGAGCAGTAAGGAGCACCACGAGAGCGCCAGCAACTATTACCAGGTTCACGAGGAAGCGCCGCCGGCGCGTGTTAACTTCTACGTACTTGTTTACCTCAGCGCGCTTTGATCTTATTCGGTCCAGAAGCTCGCTCGATGCCATTCCATCTTTGTGCTCGTGGTCAGTAGTTATTGCGGTTCCCCCCCTTTGTGCATTTAGGGCTGGCGCTGTCGCGTCCAGCCGAGCGAGCGCGCTGACGTGTCCGGGTTCTGCTGCGAGTGCACGGTGGTACCAGGTCCTGGCCTGGCCTATCTCGCGCCGGCGTTCGGCCAGCAGGCCCAGCTGGAACGCGGCATTGCTGTGACTGCTATCAATTTCGATGGCGGCGAGGAAGGATCGTTCCGCGTGCACTAGGTCGTTTTCAGCCAACGCGATCATGCCGAGGCCGTAGTGCGCCCCGGCGGCACTGCGGGGATCGGAGAGGGCCTTGGTGAAGGCTTGCTTGCTTTCGGCGGCTCGGCCTTGCTCGAACAGGCGCTTCCCGTCAGCCAGCCAGTCTGGCGCGCTTGTCGCCTCCTGTACGCTCATCGACACCGTGAGCTCTGTATTGCCAAGCCGAAGGACGTCGCCATCCTTCAGATGGGCGGTCTCGGTGAGCCGCCGACCGTTGCGGAAGGTCCCATTGGCTGATCCTAGGTCTGTGACTTCGACAGAACCGTCACCGGCCACCTCGACTCGCGCGTGGCGGCGAGATAGCGCTGCGTCGGTGTGCAGCTGCGGGGTTCCTGCTTCCCGGCCGATGACTAGACCCGCAGGTGGTATCAGGATCTTCAGGCCCTTGCCGGGTCCTTCCGTGATGCGCAGTGACGGCGGATTAACCACAATCGTTTCGTTGCCTGTCCGGTTCATGATGACCTCATTCTCAGCTGCGCCAGGGCCGACCTGGCATGCTGCCCTCCGGTTGATCATCAGGATCAACGTAAGGGTGCCGCCTTCTGGGATCCTTACTCGCGGTCTTCCGCCGGCGCGGAACCCGCAAGGTGTCAGCTGGGTACCGAGCTGGATCGGGTGACGGCATCCAGCTCCCGCATGGCCTCGGCGAGGGCGGCGTCGAGCGGCAGCTCCTGCCCAGCTCGCCACGCACGGTCAAAGGCTTCACCGCCGAGCGCAGCGCGCCCTGCGGTGATGGCGGCGTCGAGCCATACCGCGATGAAAGGCAACTGGCCGGCGCCGACCGACAGCCGCAGACGTTCCGAGGCGCCCAGCAGAACGGCCTGGGCCCGCGGGTCGCCGCGCGCCCCGGCTGCTTGAGCGGTCACGAACAGACCAAGCGACAGTCCCCACAAGGCACCCAGGCCTTGGAAGGTGTCCAGCGCCTCACGCAACGGCGCGATCGCGCCGATGTGGTTGCCACTCGCCAAGTTCGCGATGGCGCCAGCAGCTAGCGCCCACGCCATGCACTCAGCGTCGCCCACGGGCAGGAGCGCCACCTCGCAGGCCGAGGCGAGATCCGCTGCCTCGCCGTACGCGCCGCGCGCCAAAGCGGCTGCGGCAAGGAACATAAGCGCCCAGGCCTCCAGCCATCGGTTGCCGGCGATCCGGGCATTGGTCCGCGACTCCTCCAGAAGCGCCACGGCACTGTCGAGCTCATCGGCGAAGATCGCCCCGAGGCCGAGGTACTGCAGGGCATGCGCCAGCCCGGCAGGGTCGCCTGCCTGCTGGCACAGCGCCGCCGCCTCCTCACAGGCGCCCGCCGCCTGCTCCAGGTCACCCTGGATTACCGCCAACGTCGCCGACCCAAGGAGCGCGCGTGCCCGGACGGCGGCGGGGAGCTGATCACCCGCGGCGAGAACCTGCGCAAGCCATCCGCGGCCCTCGCTGTAATACCCGTGCAAGTCCCACAGTGCGTACAGCGAACCTGCCAGCCGCGCCGCCACCTCGGCGGCGCCACGCTCAAGGGACCACTGCAGGGCGGCCCTGAAGTTACCATGCTCGGCTTCCCCGCGGCTAAGCCACGCAGCTTGCTCCGGGCCGCGCAGCGCCTCCCCGGCCACCTCGGCCACGGAAAGGTAGTAAGCGGCATGCCTGTCTCGCACACGGGCCGTCTCGCCGCGCTCACCCAGCCGTTCCAGCCCGTACATGCGCAGGGTCTCGAGCATGCGGTACCGCCCACCCGCCCTCGTGCGCTCGCTGAGTATCAAAGACTTGTCGACCAGCCGTGCGATCAAGCTAGGTACGGTGTCTTCATCTTCATCCGCCTCGGCGCAAACGGCCTCCGCTGCCGCCAGTGTGAAGCCGCCGATGAACACGGCGGCCCGGTCGAACAGGCGGCGCTCGGCGGTGCTGAGCAGCCCGTAGCTCCAGTCGACCACCGCCCGCAACGTCCGGTGACGCGGCAGGGCCGTTCTTTCCCCGTGATCGAGCAAGCGGAAACGGTCGTCGAGGCGGGCCGCGATCTGGTCGACCTCCAGCGCGTTCACGCGAGCCGCGGCGAGCTCAATCGCCAGTGGCAGCCCGTCCAGCTGCCGGCAGATCTGAGCCACCGCGCCGACGGTGCGATCCTCGAGCCGGAAGCCGGGGCGCACCGTGGCGGCGCGCTCCACCAGCAGCCGGGATGCGTCAGCGTGCCCGACCTCACTGACCCCGTCGGCGCCCGGCTCCGGCAGGGCCAGCCCGGAGACAGGCCTCAGCAGTTCACCCGTGATTCCGAGTCGTTCCCGGCCAGTGGCCAGGATCGACAGCCGGGCGCAGGACTGCAGCAACCTCCGCGCCAGCAACGCCACTTCATCGATCAGATGCTCACAGTTGTCCAAGACGAGGAGGGCCTTCGCCGTTCTCAGGTGCTCGGCGACTAAGTCCATAAGAGGCCGTTCGGGATGCTCGCGTACCCCGAGCACACTGGCAACGGTCTGTACGACCAGGCCTGGCTGGGTCAGCGAGGCTAGCTCGACCAGCCAAGTCCCCCCGGGGAACTCCACCAAGCTCTTCGTGGCCGCCTCCAGGGCGAGGCGGCTCTTGCCGGCTCCACCGACGCCGACAAGTGTGACCAGCCGGCCTCTTTGCAATAGCTCCCAGATCTCGGTCAGCTCCCATTCGCGGCCAATGAAGCTGGCGAGCTGGCGGGGCAGGTTGTTGGGTGGTTCACCAGCAACCGGGGTGAGCAGCTCCAAGGCGCGGTCCTGGTCCAGGATGGCGGCGTGCAGCCGCTGCAGCTCACTGCCCGGTTCTACGCCGAGCCGTTCGACCAGCAGCGCGCGGACGGCCTGGTATGTCTGCAAGGCATCACCCTGGCGGCCGGCACGGTACTGGGCGAGCATGAGCTGGCACCAAAAACGCTCGCGCAGCGGATGCTCAGCAACGAGCGCCTCGAGCTCGACAACGGCATCGCCAGGGTGGCCCAGAGTCAAATCCGCTTCTAGCCGGTCCTCCACGACTTGAAGACGAAGCGCTTCCAGGCGCGCGATCTCGCCCTGCGCGAACGGCTCGTCGGCAACCTCGCCGAGCGGCGGCCCACGCCACAGCGCAAGCGCCTCACGCAATTTCGCGCTTGCTTTGACATCGTCGCCGCTGGCCAACGCCTGGCGGCCAGCGCCTGCTAGTCGCTCAAACCGGCGGGAGTCGAGCTCGTCAACTCCCACCTGCAGTTGGTAGCCGGAGTGTCGCGTGACGATGCCCGCGTTTCGGTCCACGCGCCCGCTCCGCAGGGCGTTGCGGATCTCCGATATGCGAACGTGCAGCATGCCAGGGGCGCTGTTGGGCGGAGCCTCCCCCCACAGGGCATCAATCAAGCGCTCGGAGGAGACCACCTCGCCCGCGTTGACTAACAGAACGGCCAGAAGCTTGCGATGTCTGGGCCCACCCACATCGAGCAGAGATCCGGCGTGGAAGACCTCCAGCGGCCCGAGGATCCGATATTCCATGACACCTCCAGCCTTCAAGGTCTCGACCGCACGGGCGACATGAGGGGCCGTCACATTCCCGCCGCTACGCCCCATCAGCATCTGGATAATCTCGCCCGTAGCGTTGAAACTTATCTCTCACGACCCCACACTTCCCCAGGCCGCGTGTGGCGTCCGGGCTGCGTAGCGAGGTCGTCTTGCGGTCGAAATTCTGGGAACCAGACCGCTAGCTCGCGGCAGACCGACCAGCGCGTTCAGTGTCGCCAAGGGCCGAGCGCCGCGCCGCCAGGAATCACCCCCCGCCCTAGTCGATCAATATAAGGCGACCATCTCATATGGCCGAAGATTTGCCAATATTTTTTCCTATCATGGTTGACTCCATAAGAGCTTGCATGTATGCGGCGATGGCGAGGACTGCGCGCCGACAGGCCCAGATACCCAGGGCCGGTCGACCTCGAGGCGGCGGGTGGCGGCGGCCTGCGGCCGGGTTGTGGGCTCGCGGCGCTTGGAAGGCGTGCTGCGGGATCTTGCGCGAGCGCGGCCCGGGTCGGGGGAGGCTGTCAGACCTGGGTGGGAATGCGCGTGACGAAGGCCTTCACCTTGTCCTGCCAGCCCTCCTCCAGCGGTCCCTCGATGCCGGTCACCTGGATTTTGCCCTCGGCGACCTCGGCCAGTCCCTTGCGCTGCAAGATCTCGTTCATGATCGGGCGCACACGCGTCCACTTGGCCAGCTCCTGTTCGCTGGGCACGTGCCCGCCCCGGCCCGGATGCGGAGCCGCCTCGGTGGCCAAAATCGCGTACTTCGTGCCCGCGGGCAGTTCCACCTTCTTCAGGAACCGGCGCATGCCGCGGATCGGCTTGCCGAAGCGCGCAGGCGAGCTGAACACATAAAGATCGGCCGGCGGCAGCTCGCCTCGCGGATGTGATGGACGTGCACCGTGACGCCCTTGGCGGCCATCTGCTTGCTGAACTCCTCCGCGACCATGGCCCCGTTGCCGTACTTGGAGGCATGCAGGTACTCGATCTTCATCGTGACTCCCAACCTCAGTGTGCCGTCGGGCAAATGCGGCTATCCGGCAGCCGGTGGGGCTGTTCTGCGGATGCGCCGACCGGTGATGCGGGTCGGAATCACGCGTACAAAGAGTTCCTTGTCGCCCCCGGCCCAGGGCTCGACGCCCGACCGCATGACCGAGGTACGCTCGGCCTCGGAGTCCACGGGGTGCGAGGATCCCTGGATGAGGACGCTCCATCCCTCCCGGGTCGCCGGGCTGAGCTCGTCGATCTCGAACGCCACCTTGGACTCCGCGTGCTCGATCCCCGTGCGGAGATCCTCCCCGAGCGGGCTGTCCGGCTCGGTCCGGAACACGATCGTTCCCTCATACACCGCATAGTTGACCGGCAGCACCGTAGGCCCGAAGCGGCCAGTGAACCCGATCCGGCCAACACCACCCGCCGAGATCAGCCGCAGGCACTCCTGCTCATCCAGTGGCTCAACGACCGATTCCGGTCCATGGCTCTCGCGTGCCACATCGCCTCCTGTGCCCGTAGGACGACCCGCGTTGGGTTGCCACGGGCCCGTGGCCAGTATCCCGCCCGAGTCGCCCGGGCCGCCTTTCGCCCCGGCGCCGGCCGTCCCGGGTGCTGAGCTAGCCCCTGGGCCCCAGAGGCCAGCCCCCCCTGGGCCCGCAAGGCCGGTGGTTCGGCCACCTGCGCCCACTGTTGGGGAAGTCAGAGGACAGTCGCGATCTTGAGGTGATCGTTAGGCGCCGAACAGGGTCGCACCGGATCTGCGGTCTTTAGGCTGTGACGGTAAACGGCCGCATCATGTCGTTGTCCTCATGCTCGACGATATGGCAGTGGTGCACATAGCTCTGCGGTCCGGTGACACCGGCCGGTAGCTCGAACTTGGCCCGGATGGTGGCGAAATAGCCGGGGTTGACCTTGGTGGTGTCCTTGAAGCCCCGCTCGTCGGGCGTCGGCGGCTCCATCGGCCCGGTCGCGAACGGCGTGGGGTCGATGCCGCCGGGCACCCCGTCGGGACCGCCGTACTTGGCCTGGTAGGCGGCCACGTTGAACGGGGTGCGGCCGACCACCTGGAAGGTGACCAGGTGGACGTGCATCGGGTGGGTGTCGGGAGTCATGTTGATGTAGACCCAGTCCTCGACGGTGCCGTCCTTCGGCGTCTCGGTCACCGGCGTTGCCTCGAAGTCCAGGCCGCTGAGGTTGAGGGTCCAGGCCGCCGTGTCCGGGGCGACCTCGTTGAGCGTGATGAACCGGGTGCGGACCGGGTGGTGCAGGTCGGCCCGGCGCCCGGGCAGGCTCGGCGGGACCGACTTGGGGCCCGGCTGGGTGAGGTGTGTTCCGACGCGGATCTGCATCACGGCCGGCAACGGCGGGGCGGGGGTGGACACGGGCGGGGCTGGCGTGCTGTTCGCCAGGTTCACCGACCGGCCGTCCAGGCCGCGGAAATCGACCAGAATGTCGGCGCGCTCCGCAGGCGCCAGTACGAGCCGCTGCAACCGCACGGGCCGGTCGAACAGCCCGCCCTCGGCGCCGATCTGCCATAGCGGCAGGCGGTCGAAGTGCAGGCTCATGATCCGCGCGTTACAGCCGTTAAGAATCCGGAAGCGGTACATCCGCGGTTCGACGTCCAGGAACGGCCATACTTTGCCGTTGACCAGCATGTGATCGCCGAAGTACTCGCCGATCCACACCACGCCGGGGATGGTGCTGACCGGGTAGAGGAACTTCCCGTCCGCCCGGAACTGGCGGTCCTGGATCACCAGCGGGATGTCGTAGGCGCCCCCGGGAACGCCGATCGGATTGGGCTCGGTGCCGGTGTCGTAGCGGTCGTGCAGGAGGTAGCCGGCGGCCAGGCCGGCGAACACGTCCAGGCGGGTGGTGCCGAAGCCGTGGTCGTGGAACCAGCGCAGCGAGGCCGGCATCTGGGGGAGCTGGTTGGTGTAGTGGACGTGCTGGGTCTCGCCGGGGCCGAACCCGTTGGGCGTCACCGCCGGGTTGCCGTCACTGTCGGCGGCGACGAACCCGCCGTGCAGGTGCGCCATGGTCCGGACCTGCCTGCCGAGCGGCGTCAGCCGGGTGTCGACGGGAATCCAGTCCGGATAGGTCTCGGGAAGGTGGCTGGTGAAGCTCAGGTTGAGCGGAGTGCCGCTCTGCCCGGCGACCACCATCCCGAACGATCCCGCCTGGCCGGCCAGCCCGGAGCCGTCGTCGTAGGCCCAGATCGGGGTCGGTGGCAGGTCAGGGTGCAGCTTCCGGGCGATCTCGCGCAGGGTGAACGCATAGCGGTTGGTCCCGCTCGGGGTCGCCACCACGATCCCCTTCCCCGGCACAGGCAGCCGCTCGCGGTACTTGGTGAGCGGGCGGCCGGTCAGGGTGCTTGCAATCTGGCTGGCCGAGGCTCTCGGTAAGCCAAGTCGCGCCGCGCCTGGAAGCGTTAGCGCGGCACCCGCAGCCATGCCGTACCGGAGGAATCGCCGCCGTGTCGGATCTGTCATGCCGCCTGCCTCCGCTGAGAGCCCGGTCCCTAACCCACCATGAAAAGGCCGGATAGCACGCCCCGGAAGGGACCATCGGTCCTGTGGATTCAGGCCCTTGGCCTGAATCCACCGGCTGGGTGGGGTTGGGCGGGGCGTGTCGGCGCGAAAGGCGTCCATCCGGGAAGGCCGCGCCGGCCCGATCGCAGGCGCCATCCGGGCTGGATTGTCGGCAACCGCGCGTACCGTGCCCAGCATGGCTATCGCACGCTTCCCAGGCATCGTCATCGACTGTCCCGATCCGGGCGCTCTCGCGAGGTTCTACGGCGCGATGCTGGACTGGAAGGCCGACGTCTCCTCCGACTGGGCTGAAATCCGCGGGGAACATGGTCAGTGCATCTCCTTCCAGCAAGTGGAGGCCTATACCCCGCCGGGGTGGCCGGACCAGGAGGTGCCCCAGCAGATGCATCTCGACGTGATCGTCGACGACCTCGACGCCGCCGAGGCGGCGGTGCTCAAGCTCGGCGCGGCCAAGCACGAGTACCAGCCCGGTACGTCCTTCCGGGTGTTCCTCGACCCGGCGGGGCACCCCTTCTGTCTCTGCCTGGACTGACTCACAAGAGATGTGAGAAGGCGCGCAGTGCGCTGCGTCAGGTGCCGCCGCCGAGGACGTCTCGCAGTCTGCGCGCGAACGCCTCGGGCTGGCCGGCGTACCCGAACTCGCCGCCGAGGAAGCCGCCGTGGTGGCTGGGGAACACGGTCGCCTGCTGGCCGAGCAGCTCGGCGGCGGCCAGCGACGTCCGGCCGGTGAAGGTGCCCAGGGACTCCTCACCCACGGCGATCACGACGCGTGTTGGCGCGGCGGCCAGCGCGCCGGCGTCGAGGCGGTAGCTGCTGACCGCCCAGGACCGGTCGGACAGCAGCGGGTCGTCACGGGAGCCGTCGTCATCGGCTGGCATCCCGAACTGGGCGGGATCGGGCGGGGGCTGGGTGAAGTAGTCGTCGGTGAACTCGCCTCGCCACGACGTCATGGCGATGAAGGCCGCCATGCCCGCATTGGACCCCTTGGCCTCGTAGGTGTCCCGGACGGCGGCGCGGGCACGCTCGGCGGCCTCGGCGTCGGGGAGCACCGGGATGAGCGGCGGCTCGTGAGCCACCAGGATGGTCACGTCGTTGGGGTAGGCCGCCACCAGCGCGAGCGCGGTCACCGCGCCGCCACTGCTCGCGAACATTTCGACCGGGCCGGCGCCGAGCGCTCCGATCACGGCGTGCACGTCGCCGGCCTGGACCGTGGGCGCGTGGTCGACCCGGCCGTCCTTGCGGGGGCTGCGGCCCAGGCCACGCGGGTCATAGGTGACCACGGTGCGGTCGGGGAAGTGCGACGCCAGCGCGCCGAAACCGCTGGCGCACATGGGCTGGCCGATCATGAGCAGCGGTGGGCGCCCGCCGGCGGGGGGCAGCGGGCCGCGGACATCGTAGGCGATATCGGCCCCGGCGGTTTCCAGCATGTGCGTCGTTGTCATGGCAGTGTCGACCTCTCCCGCGCTGAGAACTCATCGGGCCCATGGCCGCCCGATCCTGTGGGCACTCCTGTGGGCCGGCACGTGTGGTGCCTGCCGTGGTTTCTGGCCACGGTGGAGCTAGCCGGATGACACAGGAGGGCAGACACGATGGCTGTTACCCAGCCCTGGAGAGCCTCCCGGGCACGCGTGGCCGGTGGCCGGGCATCGGCGAGCCGCAGGCGCAGCCGTGGCCACCGGGCCGGGCCCCGGCTGTGGGCCTTGCTGAACGCGCAGGCTCTGCTCAATGGCGCGGCCGGAACCCCGGGCGGCGCCGCCCTTATCGAGGACGACCGCCGGCGCATGGCCGCGCGGCGGGCGGACTGACCGAGGTATGCGCCGTGGCCAAGCTTTCGCGCTGGCCAGAAGCTCCGCGCTGGTCAGGGGCCCTGGCTGTCGAGCGTGTCCTGCACGTGCCGGGCGTCGGGCGCCCCGATCTTCTGATAGATCTCCAGGGCTTGCCGCAGGTGCGCGGCAGCTTCCGCGGGATCCCGGTGAAGAAGGCTGCGGCCCATTCCCTCCAGCGCGCGTGCTTGTTCGGCCGGCGTGCCAAGCTCGCGGGCGATGGCGAGCGCCTCAGCGTGATGGCTCCGGGCCTGCTGAGCCGCCGAGGTTCGCAGCGATAGCTCGCCCAGGCTGTTCAGCACCTTGGCCAGGCCGTGCCGGTCGCCCAGGTCGCGGAACAACTCGATCGCCTCGGCCAGGCAGGCGGTGGCGGCCGGATAGTCGCCGGTCAGCTGGTGCACCCGGCCGAGCTCGTCAAGGGCCCACGCCTGGCCGAGCCGGTCGCCGAGGTGATGGAACAGGTCCAGGGCCTGGTGCTCGCACTCGATGGCGGCCGGGCAGTCCCCCGTCAGCCGCCGCGCGGCGCCGAGTTGACATAGCGCGTCGGCCTCGTCGAAGGCCGAACCAACGCTCCGGGTCAGGGGCAGCGCCTGCCCATAGCTGGCGATGGCGGCCTGATAGTCGCCGGTCAGCAGCTGCACCATGCCCACATCGATGACGGAGACGGCCTCCGCGAGCCGGTCGCCCGCGTCGCGCGCCAGCGCCAGCGCCTGCCGGTGGCTCGCGGCCGCAGCCGGGTAATCCGCCATGTCCACCTGCACCAGGCCCAGGTGGTTGAGGGCGTAGGCCTGACCGGGAAGGTCGCCGAGGTCCCGGAACAGCCCGATCGCCTCGGCCAGGGTGGCGGTGGCGGCCGGGTAGTCGCTGCTCAGCTGCTGCAGGAGGCCCAGCTCGTCCAGCACACCGGCCTGGCCGGGCCGGTCCCCGGCCTCGCGCGCCGCGATGAGGGCCGTCTGGTATTGCTCCGCGGCCTGGTCCCAGTGGCCACGGGCACGCAGGAAGCCGCCCATCGCGGCGGCGACGGCGATGGCATGCAGAGGCATCCCGTGGGTGGCGGCGTAGCTGACGGCCGCGTGCAGGTTGGGGCGCTCAGATTCGAGCCAGGCGGCCGCCTCGCTGGACGTGGCCAGCCGCGGAGCGCTGGCCGGCGGGCTGGTCGGCGGCAGGCGCCCGCCGGCGGTGGTCCAGGTGGCGATGTGCTGGCTGGCGGCCGCGGCGACGTGGGCGTAGTAGTTCACCACCCGGTCGGCCGCGCGTGAATCCGCGGGGTCGGCGGCGGCGAGCGCGCGGGCGTATTCGCGCAGCAGGTCGTGCAGCAGGTAGCGGCCGGGCGCCGGCTCGCTGATCAGATGATGGTCGTAGAGCTCATCGAGCCGGCCGCGGGCGCTGTCCAGGCTGGTGTCGTCGAGGGCG
>Ga0335085_10013402_pt1 | contig 12019 bp, 13 predicted proteins | sample Lox_Sample_45_FD_206712 | JGI IMG/M metagenome (GOLD analysis project Ga0335085, IMG submission 206712) | Soil microbial communities from Loxahatchee National Wildlife Refuge, Florida, United States - Lox_Sample_4.5 | ecosystem: Environmental > Terrestrial > Soil > Wetlands | place: USA...
GGCCGGCTGCTTCTCCCGGCCGCCGCCCCAGCGGAATTCGGCGATGCCGAGCCACGGGCCGGCTTGAGAGAGGCGGCGGTCGAGGGCGGCCATGGTCTTCGCGAGATCGGCGCTCTCGTCCTCGATGAAGGTGCGGCTGACACAGAGGTAGAGCGCGGTGAGCGCGCGTGTCCGGAAGCGTCCGCGCGCACCCGCGCTCGAGATCCCCGCGGCCTCGAGGGTCCAGGCCATCGAGCGCAAGAGCGCAGGCGCAGCGCAGAGCGCGAGCGGCGGATCCGTGAGGAGATCGCGGCCGATCTGCTTCAGCGCCGCACGCTGCGGCTTCAGCGCGTCGAACCGGCGCATCAGCACCTCGAAGAGTCGGTCGCGCGGGGTTTCCTCAGGGTCGGGTGCTCCGGTTCCCGCAAGGACCTGCTCGTCCGTCCGCGCCATCAAGCCCCAGAGTATCGCCGAGCGCGAACGGAACTCCGCGTAGACTTCGTGAAGCGGCAGGCCTGCCTCGCCGGCGATGGCTGCGAGCGAGGCGCCGCGCCAGCCCGAGCGCTCCGCGAGCGCGAGCGCCGCGTTGAGGATGCGATCGCGCGGCGTCGCCGGCTTCGCCTTCGATTTGGATGCGGTCGATCGTTTGGCCATGGTGAGCCTCCTGCGATCGAGTGTAGCAAGCTCAGGACGCTGAGCAACCCGGAGGGAACGCTCGCCTCTTATTTGACCGTCATCACGGTCCCGCCGGTGAGCCGCTCGAGCTCGGCGGAGCTCGTGGGAAAGACCGCATGCGGGTGACCCGCAGCCGCCCAGATGACTGCGTGCTCGCGTAGATCCTCGTCGATGAAGATGACGGGCGGCGTCGTGTGCCCGATGGGGGCGACGCCGCCGATCGCATAGCCCGTGCTCGCGCGCACGAACTCCGCATCGGCCTTGCCGATGGGCTGACCCAGCGCCGCCGCAATCTTCTTCTCGTCGACGCGGTTGACGCCGCTGGCGATCACCAGCACCGGGCGCCCGCTTCCGCCGCGGAACACCAGCGACTTCGCGATCTGCGCGACGGTGCAGCCGATTACCGCTGCCGCATCCGCTGCGGTTCGCGCGGTCACCGGGAATTGCATCACCGCGGCACTCGAGCCGGCCGCGCGCAGCAGCTCCTGAACCCGCGCCGCCGCGGGAGCCAAGGATTCGCTCATGTCGTCAATCCGCCAGTTCTCGGGATCGGCGTGTCGCCGCCGCCACCGCCTTGATCATCAGCGATTCGAGCCCGTCCTGCCCCATCAACACATCGAGAGCCGCGCGCGTGGTGCCGCCGGGGCTGGTGACGGCTTCGCGGAGCCGCGCCGCGGGCTCATGCGAAATCCGCGCGAGCTCGCCCGAGCCCGCGACAGTCGCGAGCGCCAGCCGCGTCGCGAGATCGGGCGGCAGCCCCGCTGCGACGCCGGCCTTGGCCAGGCATTCGATGAGCAGGAAGACGTAGGCCGGGCCGCTGCCGGAGACCGCCGTCACGGGGTCGATGAGGCCCTCCTCCTCGACCCAGCCGACCTCTCCCACGGCGGAGAGCAGGACGTCCGCGATCCGGCGCTGCGTCGGCGTCACTCGCGCATTCGCAACCGCAATGGTGATGCCGCGGCCGACGGAAGCGGGCGTGTTCGGCATCGCCCGCACCACTGCGGCCTCATCGTCGATGTGGCGCGCGAAATAGGAGAGCGTCTTTCCGGCGGCGATCGAAAGAAAGAGTGAGCGGCCGACGAATCGCTTATAGGGCTTGAGCACGCCCTCCATCGCCTGCGGCTTCACCGCGAAGACGACGACGTCAGGCGAGAAGGACGCAGGGATCTCTTCCGGCCGCTTGTGGCGCTCGACCAGGCGCTCGCCCGCGAAGGCGTCGGCGCCGGTTCCCGGTTCGACCACGAGCACATGGCGCGCCGCGCCGCGCTCCAGCCAGCCCTTCAGGAGCGCTCCCCCCATTTTGCCGCATCCGACGAGGAGCAGGACCGTCGCGGGCGGCTTGCCGCCCGCGCTCATTAGGCCTCGCCTACGGGATCGATCATCGCCGCCGCAATCGCGTCGCCTGCGTCCTTGCCGCCCCAGATCACGAGCTGAAAGGCAGGATAGAAGCGCTCGCACTCCGTCAGCGCGATGTCCACGAGATCCTCGAGCTGTTCGACGCTCGCCCCCATCGCGCCCCGCAGCAGCACGCCGTGCCGGAAGCAGGGTGCGGGGTCGTCGAGGCCAAGATCGAAATGCCCGATCCACAGCTTCTCGTTCACTGCCGCGAGGAGCTCGTAGACCGAGCCGCGCCGGCCTCTCGCGACCTTCATGTCGAAGCCGCAGGAGAAGTGCAGCGCGTTCGTCTCCTGATGCCAGAGGAAGAACATCCGGTAGTCGCACCAGCGCCCGGAAACCTCAACCACCATCTCGTCAGTGCTGGCGCGGTCGTGTGCCCACTCGTTGGCTTGAACGATTTCCTCGATGAGATCGATGGGATTGGCCGCCGCCGTTGCCGTCTCGAGTGCAATTGCGGTCATGGCGCCCTCCTTCAGTCCCCGCGGGCTGTCGGGTGGACTGGCGTCTCCCGACATCTGGTGGCTCATTCCCCTTCAGCCACCATAGGAGGTAGGGTGCCAAAGCGCTTCCGCGCACGCAAGGCAAGATTTTGTGGGTCTTGAAGAATTACCCACAAAAGAGAGTCGCGCCAAAGGCTTAGGTCGGTGGATCGAATTCGGGCTCGTCGCGGCCCTTGGACCGCCGTCGCGCAGGATTCTGACGCGGCTCGGCGCCGAGCCGCGCCTCGAGCGCCGCGAGCCGCTCGGCGAGGCGCTCTTGCTCGGCTCGCGCCTTGGCGGCCATGGCTTCGACCGCCTCGAACTCCTCCCGCCGGACAAGGTTCATGCGGTCGAGGATGCGCTGGAACTGATCTCTGAGCCGCGCCTCCACCTCCTCGCGCATCCCCGTGAGGGCGCTGAGCGCCCCCGAGGCGACGCGGGCGAGATCGTCGAGAATGCGATTGTCGGTCTGCATGACGTGCCTCCTGTCCGCATTCGCTAGCACAGGCGCGGGCGCTCGGGAATGGTCCGTGGAGCCGAAATTGCCAGCCGCTTGTTCCTTTCCACGCGCCCTGCGAAGGCCCTATAACTCCGCCCGACCCATGCTCGGGCGGGAGTCATGATCGTCATCACCGGCGGCGCGGGATTCATCGGATCGAACCTGACTGCGGCTCTGGAAGCGCGGGGAGAGGCAAACCTCGTCGTCTGCGACCGGCTCGGGCACGGCGACAAGTGGCGCAATCTCGCCAAGCGGGAGCTCGCGCAGATCGTGCCGCCCGACCGGCTCCTGGAGTTCCTCGATGCGCACGCAAGGGAGATCGGCGCGATCTTCCACATGGGCGCGGTTTCGGCGACGACAGAGACCGACGCCGACGCCATCATCGCTGCGAACTTCACCCTCTCGCTCCGGCTCTGGGATTGGTGCGCGCGGCAGGCGGTGAGGTTCTTTTACGCCTCCTCGGCCGCAACCTACGGGGCGGGCGAGGCGGGCTTCGCGGATGACGGGTCGCCCGCAGCGCTGGCGCGGCTTCGCCCGCTCAATCCCTACGGTTGGTCGAAGCACCTCTTCGATCGCCGCGTCGCCCGCCTTGCCGAGCGCAGGAAGGCGCTGCCGCCGCAATGGGTGGGCTGCAAATTCTTCAACGTCTATGGGCCAAACGAGTACCACAAGGGCACTATGCGCAGCGTGGTGGCGCAGCTCTATCCGCTCGTGAAATCCGGGGCGCCGGCGCGGCTCTTCCGATCCTACCGGGCGGACGTTCCCGATGGCGGGCAGCGCCGGGATTTCGTCTACGTCCGCGACTGCGTGGAGATGCTGCTCTGGCTCTACGACCATCCGGAGGTGAGTGGCCTCTTCAACCTCGGCAGCGGCAAGGCGCGGAGCTTCGCCGAGCTCGCGTCGGCGATCTCCCGCGCGGCGGGGCTCGAGCCCAGCATCGAGTATATCGAGATGCCCGCGCCGCTCCGCGACATGTACCAATATTTCACGGAGGCGCCGCTCGCGAAGCTGCGCCAAGCCGGATACGCGGCGCCGACCACCTCGATCGAGGACGGCGTCGCCGACTACGTCCGCACCTTTCTCGCTACGAACGACCCCTACCGATGATCTTCGCGATACCCTATCCCGCCATCGATCCCGTCCTGGTCGAGATCGGCCCCTTCGCTATCCGCTGGTACGCCCTCGCCTATATCGCGGGGCTGCTCATGGGCTGGCGCTATTGCGTCGCGATGGCGCGGCGTCCGCCGAAGGTGCTCGAGCCCGCGGCGCTCGACGATCTCCTGGTCTGGGTGACGCTCGGCGTGGTGCTCGGCGGGCGCACCGGCTACGTCCTCTTCTACGACCTCCCGAAATACATCGAGCATCCGGTGGAGGCGCTGATGATCTGGAAGGGCGGGATGTCCTTCCACGGCGGCGCCATCGGCGTGATCCTCGCGCTCTATCTCTTCGCAAGGCAGCGGAAGATAGATTTTCAGCGCCTGGGCGACATACTCGTCTGCGCGGTGCCGATCGGACTCTTCTTCGGGCGAATTGCGAATTTCATCAATGGCGAGCTCTATGGGAGGGCGACGCACAGCGAATTAGGGATGCTCTTTCCGAGCGAGCTCCTCGCCGATCCGGCGAAAGCCAGCCAGGCGGTGCGCGCCGTATCCGCTGTCGACCCCCGGCTCGATACGGCAGGCGCAATCGTCGACGCGTATCACCGGAACCCCGAAATCGCGCACCTTCTCGCCCCGATTTTGACGCCGCGCTACCCGAGCCAGCTTTTCGAGGCGTTCCTCGAGGGCGCCGTGCTTTTCACCGTCCTCTTCGTGCTGCAGCGATATACCAAGGCGCGCGATCGGCGCGGGTTTCTTTCCGGCGTCTTCCTCGCGGGCTATGGGCTTGCCCGCATCGTCGCCGAGTTCTTCCGCCAGCCGGATCAGCAGCTCGGGTATCTCCTCTTGCAGACCTTCACCATGGGGCAGCTCCTTTCGGTGCCGCTGCTGATCGTCGGCACCTGGATGATCCGGCGCTCCTACCGCCAGCCGCTTGCGGCGTGAGGCGGTACGCGCCATGACGCCGCTCGGCGGGCTCATCGCGCGGCGTATCCGCGCGACAGGCCCGATCACCGTCGCGGAATACATGACCGAAGCCCTGCAGCATCCGCGCTTCGGCTACTACGCGACCCGCGACCCGCTCGGCGCCGCCGGCGATTTCATAACGGCGCCCGAGGTGAGCCAAATTTTCGGCGAGCTCATCGGCCTCTGGTGCGCAGAAGCCTGGATGCGCCTTGGGCGTCCGGACCCAATGCTGCTCATCGAGCTCGGACCCGGTAGGGGCACGCTGATGGCGGATGCGCTCCGCGCGGCGAAGGCCGTACCGGAGTTCCACCGCGCCCTGCGATTGCACCTCGTCGAGACCAGCCCCGCACTCCGCGCACTCCAAGCGAAGGCGCTCGCGGGTGTCGAGTCTAGCTGGCACGCGACGCTCGACACTGTTCCCGAAGGACCGCTGCTCGTTGTCGCAAACGAGTTTCTGGACGCGCTGCCGATCCGGCAATTCCAACGCGGCGATGGCGAATGGCGCGAACGCCGGATCGGCCTCGGCCCCGATGGGGAGAGCCTCGTCTTCGTGCTCGAAGGCAGGGAAAGCCCCGCCGCGGCCCTGGTATCACCGCGCCTCGCGGGGGCAGCCGCCGGCGCCATCGCCGAGGTTTGCCCGGCGGCATCGGCGCTGAGCGCCGCGCTTGCCCGCCGGATTGTGCGCACGGGTGGAGCGGCCCTCCTGATCGATTACGGGCACGTGAGGTCCGCCTGCGGCGAGACGCTACAAGCAGTGCGCGCGCATCGCCCCCATCTCGTCCTCGAGGAGCCCGGCAGCGCAGACATCACCGCTCACGTCGATTTCGAGGCCGTCGCTGCCGCGGCGCGGAGCGCTGGGGCCGTCGTGCGAGGGCCGGTGACGCAGGGCGACTTTTTGCGCGCTCTCGGCATCGACCTGCGCAAGCATCGACTCCTGGAGTCGGCGACGGCGGAGCAGCGCCAATCCATCGAGAGCGGCGTGCGGCGCTTGATCGATCCCGCGGAAATGGGCACGCTCTTCAAGGTGCTCGCTCTCACCCACCCGGCGCTCGCCGCGCCCGAGGGCTTCACGGAGACCGCAACGCCGTGATCGTCGCCGACATCCTCGACACCTCGGGCATCCGACACGGCTTCTTCACGCGGATAGGCGGCGTGAGCGCCGGACTATTCTCCTCGCTCAATTGCGGCTTCGGCTCCGGCGACGAGGCGGCCAAGGTCGCGGAGAATCGTGCCCGCGTGGCCGAGACGCTGGACCTCGACGCAGAGCGGCTCGTCACCTGCTATCAGATCCACAGCGCCGAGATCGTCGAGGTGGAGACCCCGTGGCGGCGCGAAGAGGCTCCGCGCGCCGACGGCATGGTGACGACGGTTCCGGGCATCGCGCTCGGCGTTCTTGCCGCCGACTGTGCACCGGTACTGTTCGCTGACAGGGAGGCAGGCGTCGTCGGCGCCTGTCACGCGGGCTGGCGCGGCGCGCTCAACGGCGTCGTCGAAGCGACGCTCGCGGCGATGCGCCGCCGCGGCGCGCGGCTCGACCGCATCGCCGCCGCGGTCGGCCCTTGCATCGGCAAGGCCTCCTACGAGGTCGGTCCGGAATTCCCTGCGCCTTTCCTCGCGGAGTCATCGGAGAACGCGCAGTTCTTTGTGCCGGCGACGCGGACGGGACATTCGCTTTTCGACCTCGCGGGCTACGTGCTGCGGCGCTTGCGCCGGGACGGCATCACCCGCATCGCGCATACCGGTGGCGACACGCTCGCGGAGGAAGACCGCTTCTTCTCCTACCGGCGCGCCACGCTCCGGCACGAGCGCGACTACGGAAGGCTGATCTCCGCGATCGCCTTGGAACCCTGATGCTCCGGAGGAGTTGAGAGGCATGGCTTGGCAGTTTGCACGCACGCCCGAGGCGGCGGCGGAGACTTGCTTCCCGCGCGACTACGCGGCGGCTCGACAGCAGTTTCTCGACCTCGCGAAGCACGCGCATCTCCCCGTTATGACCTACGGCAATCCCAACAAGGGGCCGGCGGGAGAACCGCTCGGGACTGACGCGGCGCTGCAGGGTCCCACGGATGCGAAGGCCCTGCTCGTGACGATCTCCGCGACGCATGGCGTCGAAGGTTTCTGCGGCTCGGGCGCGCAGGCGGACTGGCTCACGGCGGCGGGAGCGAACCTTCCGCCGGGCGTCGCGATCCTGCACCTCCACGCCATCAATCCCCACGGATTCGCCTGGCTTCGTCGCGTCACCGAGGAAGGCGTCGATCTCAACCGCAACTTCGTCGATTTCGCCAAGCCGCTCCCGGAGAATTCCGCTTACGACCTTCTCGCCGACGCCTTCGTGCCGCGGTCGCTCGATCCCGGCGTGGTCGCCACGGGCGAGGCGCGGATCAAGGCCTATCGCGAGCAGCACGGCGACCGCGGCCTGCAATCCGCGCGAAGCGGCGGGCAATACAAGCACCCCAGCGGCATCTTCTTCGGCGGCACCAAGTCCACCTGGTCGCGCCAGACGCTCGAGCGCGTCATCGGCGACTACGACCTGAAATCGCGCGCTCGCGTCGCCGTCATCGACTACCACACGGGGCTCGGCCCCTACGGCTACGGCGAGCTCATCTGCGATCACGATCCCGGCTCGCCCAACCTCGCGCTGGCGGAGGCATGGTTCGGCGAGAGCGTCACGGTGCCGCTTCTCGGCACTTCGGCCTCGGTCCCGAAGCACGGCACCGCGGGCGTCGATTTCTGGCAGAAGCATCTGGGCCCGCGCGTCGTCTACAACGCGCTCGAGTTCGGCACCTTCAGCCCAGAGCGGGGACGCGGCCCCATGCGCGAGGACCACGTCCTGCACGCGCGCGGCCCCGTCGACTGGGCCGACCCCGAGACGCAGCGCATCAAGCGCAACCTCCGCCGTCATTTCTATCCGGACACGCGGCCCTGGCGAGAGCTGGTCCTGTTCCGGAGCCGCCAGGTGCTGACGCAGGCGATCGCGGGCCTCACGGAATGATCCGCTCTCTTTCGGCGATGGCCGCGCTCGTGGTGTTAAGCGCGGTAATGTTGGGTGGCGCGCGGGCAGCCGAATTCGAGCTCATGGAGGCGCGCGCTCAGCTCACCCCCACCGGCAAGCTCCGCGTGGCCTTCATGCTCGAAAACCAAGCCCTCGTCTCGGGGCAGAGCGAGAGCGGCGAGGTCCGTGGCCTCGCCGGCGATCTCGCGCGCGCGATCGCGGAGCGGGCCGGAGTCCCCTTGCAGCCGCGCGTCTATTCGACCCGGGGCACCTTCGAAGTCAGCCTCGGACGCGGCGAGTGGGACCTCGAGTTCAACACGCGCGATCCCCGCTACGCCAGCTACGTCGATTTCAGCCCCAGTTTCGTCAACGTCGATCAAGTCTATCTCGTTCCGCCCGGCAAGACGCTCAAGGAGATGACGGAGGTCGACCGCAAGGGAGTGCGCGTCGCCGCCATTGCGAATTCCGATGCCGAGGGTCTGCTCTTCGGCTTCATCAAGGAGGCACAAATCCTGCGGGTCTCGCAGGATCCGGAGCCGACGATCCGGCTGCTGAAAACCGGCGCGGTCGAGGCGTTTGCAGGGAGCGCCGAATATCTCTCGGGGATCGCGGCCCAGCTTCCGGGGAGCCGCTTCCTGCCGGGCCGTTTTGCGACGGTTCCCGCGGCAATCGGCGTGGCACGCGGTCGGCCGGCGGCGCTCGCCTTCGTCAATCAGTTCCTGGCAGAGGCCAAGACGTCGGGACTCATCCAGCGTGCCATCGAGGGCGCGCACCTGCACGGGGTCTCGGTCGCACCCTGAGGGCGCCGCAGACCTGCCGCGCGGCCGGGGCTGTTGCGCGATAGGGGCGAGGCCATTACGGTAGCCGCTCCCTTTCACAACCAACCGACGCGAGTTCCCATGTCTTTCCTTGCCGACCGCCTGAGCCGCATCAAGCCCTCGCCCACCATCGCCATGTCGGACAAGGCGAAGGAGCTGAAGGCTGCGGGCAAGGACGTGATCGGCCTCAGCGCCGGCGAGCCCGATTTCGACACGCCGCAGAACGTCAAGGACGCGGCGAAGCGCGCGATCGACGCGGGCGACACCAAATACACCGCCGTCGACGGCACGCCCGCGCTCAAGAAGGCGATCGCTGCGAAGTTCAAGCGCGAGAACGGGCTCGACTACGCGCCCAACCAGATCATCGTCGGCACCGGCGGCAAGCAGGTGCTCTTCAACGCTCTCCTCGCCACGGTAAACGCCGGCGACGAGGTCGTGATCCCTGCTCCCTATTGGGTCTCCTATCCCGACATCGTGGCGCTCGCGGAAGGGACGCCGGTCCCCGTCGCCTGCTCGCAGAACAACGGATTCCGGCTTCGGCCCGAAGATCTCGACGCGGCGATCACGAATAAGACGAAGTGGCTTATCCTGAACTCGCCCTCCAATCCAACGGGCGCCGCCTACAGCGCCGAGGACCTGCGGGCGCTCGCGGACGTGCTGCTGAAGCATCCGCATGTCTGGGTGCTCACGGACGACATGTACGAGCATTTGCTCTATGACGGCTGCTTCGCGACGATCGCGCAGGTCGAGCCGAAGCTCTATCCGCGCGCGCTCACCATGAACGGCGTCTCCAAGGCCTATTGCATGACGGGTTGGCGCATCGGCTATGCCGGCGGGCCGAGCGAGCTGATCAAGTCGATGTCTACCTTGCAGTCGCAATCGACCTCGAATCCGAGTTCGATCAGCCAGGCGGCGGCCGTGGAAGCGCTCTCGGGCCCGCAAGATTTCATCCCGAAGAACAACGCCGTCTTCAAGGAGCGGCGCGACCTCGTCGTCGACATGCTCAACAAGGCGCAGGGCATCCACTGTCCGCGCCCGGAGGGTGCTTTCTACGTCTATCCCTCCTGCGCGGGAACGCTGGGCAAGCGCACGCCCAAGGGCAAGACGATCGAGAACGACACCGATTTCGTCCAGTACCTCCTCGAGGCCGAGGGGGTGGCGGTGGTGCAGGGCGCGGCCTTCGGGCTCTCGCCGCACTTCCGCATCTCCTATGCGACCGCGACTGAGGTGCTGCGCGACGCCTGCACACGCATCCAGCGCGCTTGCGCCGCGCTCAAATAAGGCTCAGCGGGGAGGGAAAATTCCGATGGCTCAGCACAGCAAGGTCGCGGTAGTGACGGGGGCGGGGAGTGGCATCGGGAGAGCGGCCGCGCTCGCGCTCATGAAGGACGGCTTTTCCGTCGCGATCGCCGGACGACGCATGGACGCGCTACAGGAGACGGCGTCGCTCGGCAAACCCACCAACGCCGCAGTCCTGCCGGTGCCGACGGATGTCGGCAATCCAGACTCCGTGCGTGCGCTCTTCGCGAAGGTGAAGGAGAGCTTCGGCCGCCTCGACGTACTCTTCAACAACGCCGGCACCGGGGCGCCTGCAATCCCGATGGAGGAGTTGACCTACGAGCAGTGGAAGACCGTTGTCGACGCCAACCTCACGGGCTCGTTCCTCTGCGCGCAGGAGGCGATCAAGCTCATGAAGGCGCAGAATCCCAAGGGCGGGCGCATCATCAACAACGGCTCGATCTCCGCGCACACGCCCCGGCCGTTCTCAGCGCCCTATACTGCGACGAAGCACGCGATCACTGGCCTCACCAAGTCGATCGCGCTCGACGGCCGCAAGCACGACATCGTCTGCTGCCAGATCGACATCGGCAACGCCGCAACGCCCATGACCGAGCGGATGATGAAGGGCGTGCCCCAGCCCAACGGCGAGATGATGGTGGAGCCGCGCATGGACGTCGCCCACGTCGCGAGCGCCGTCTCCTACATGGCGAGCCTGCCCCTCGACGCCAACGTCCAATTCATGACGATCATGGCGCCGAAGATGCCGTTCATTGGGCGGGGGTAAGGGCCGGCGGACAATCAGGCGAGGTCGTCGAGGTCGGGATATTCACGATAGATAGCACCTAAGATGTCGGTTTCGATTAGACCAATGACCGTGCCGACTGCTCGTGCGACGGCCTCGAATTCATTGCGGCTACTGCACTGATCTCGAGTCAGCCTGACAATCCTTGAAAGTTCAGTGATCGCCTTCAGTGAAAGGTCTTTTACGGCCTCGGCACTCGGTTTGTTCAAGAATTCCTCCTTTGGAAAAGTTCGACGGAATCGTCTTTGATCTCAATTCAGGGAACCAACACACTCGCGATAGCACCTTCGTCGATTTTTTCTTTCCGTCTTGCTCTCCGCAAGGGACGTGCCCGGGGAAGCGACGCCTTTAGGAGTGTCGGTTTCGGGGTCGCCTGAAGCGTCACGGACCCCGGCCAAAACCATCATCCGTGTGGTTCTTCTGAACGGGACTAGACGATCACACCATATTTTTTGATCTTAGCCTCAATCTCGCTTTCTAGATCGGGAAATGGCGATAAGGCTCGGTTGATCACCTGCTCGCCGATATGAGCGCTGGCGAGCGCGATCGCTTTTGCAAACGTGTCGGATTCTTGAGCTGCGCAATGATCCTTTAGCAAAGGAATCAGTTCGGTGAGTTCGCGCATGGCACGAAAGCCGACCCTGGCCACGTGCCGAGCAACATCCTTTTCCATGCAGGGACTCCTCTATTGGTTCTATTGGTATCGCTGATGACACTCACTCACGCATCGGAGAAAATCGTATCGAGCCAAATAAGTGTCGTTTCAATTTCTCGTGGCACTCCTCGATGCAGCGGCTTAGTGGATCAAGGCTCGCGATATGCGGCCGATTCGTTTATTCCGTCTCCGAATCGCTTGGGCCGCCGTCTTCGAGTGTCCGGCAACCATGCCAGTCGCGTTGCTGGTTAGGATCGTATTTTGCGGCCTTCGGAGCTACTTGCGTTCATTTCGCAAGCTAAATGCGTACGGCCCGCTTAAAATCCCCATTGCGCCCGAGCCTCCGGCCGCGCGACCATCGAATTCCAAGGAACTAAG
>Ga0335085_10013403_pt1 | contig 12019 bp, 15 predicted proteins | sample Lox_Sample_45_FD_206712 | JGI IMG/M metagenome (GOLD analysis project Ga0335085, IMG submission 206712) | Soil microbial communities from Loxahatchee National Wildlife Refuge, Florida, United States - Lox_Sample_4.5 | ecosystem: Environmental > Terrestrial > Soil > Wetlands | place: USA...
GGCCAGGACTACCACTTCTCGACCAGCGCCCCCGGCTACTCGTACGTGAACGACCCCGTCTTCGGCCAGGCGGTGACGGGGTGGCGGCTGCAGGACGGACGGGCTTCCTGGGGGTTCGGCCTCCAGCTCTTCTTCCTCGGCTACCCCATGCACTTCGACTGGGTGAAGTTCACGGACTTCGCGACGACGAGCCAGGGCTGGAACTTCAACTTCTGGATCGGCTACGACTTCTAGCTGGACCCGAGCGTCGGGGCCCTGTTTCGCGGGGCGCCGGCGCGAAGGACCTGGGACCCTGCCCCAGAGAGCGCTCCGGTCCTGACGGGCGCGCGGGACCGGGAAGGCCCGAGAGGGCCGTCCCGAGACGAGCGTTCCAGAGCGGAAGTGAAGGGAGCCAACGAACCGGCCCAGACCCACCCGCGCTGCGCAAGGGAGGCAGCGCGGGTGGCGCATCGGGGTGGTGCGTGTTGACTCCCAACCAAGCCCGCGTCTACACTTGGGGTTTCGTGGACCGGGCCGGAGGGGAGGAGACGGTGTACGCGATCATCAGGACGGGCGGCAAGCAGTACCGGGTGGAGAAGGGCGACGTCGTCCGCGTCGAGCGTCTCGAGGGGGCGGTCGGGACCACGGTGACCCTGACCGACGTGCTCCTCGTCGCCGGGGACGGCGAGCCCCGTGTAGGCAGCCCCCGCCTCGAAGGCGCCTCGGTCCAGGGCACGGTGGTCGAGCAGGACCGCGACGCGAAGATCCGCGTCTTCAAGTACAAGAAGCGCAAGCATTACCGGCGCACCCGGGGTCACCGCCAGGCATTCACGGCCGTGCGGATCGACGCTGTCCGGGCCTGACAGGAGCCGACAGCGATGGCGCACAAGAAGGGCCAGGGTTCGAGCCGCAACGGCCGCGACAGCAACTCCCAGCGGCTCGGGGTCAAGACGTTCGGAGGAGAGGCGGTCCGCGGGGGAACGATCATCCTCAGGCAGCACGGCACGCAGTGGAAACCGGGCCGCAACGTGGGGCTGGCTCGGGATCACTCCCTCTACGCCCTCGTCGACGGTGTGGTGCGCTTCGAAGACCACGGCACGCGGGAGAGGCTCGTGAGCGTCGTGCCGGCCGTGAGCTAGTGCGATACCCGCCCCCGGGCGGCCGGTCGGGCGGCAGCGGATGTTCGTCGATCAGGTAAAGATCCTCGTCAAGGGCGGCGACGGGGGCGACGGCTGCGTGAGCTTCCGCCGCGAAGCCCACGTTCCCCGCGGCGGCCCCGACGGCGGCACCGGGGGTCGGGGGGGCGATGTCGTCCTCGTGGCTGTGTCCCACCAGAACACCCTTCTCCCCTTGCGCTACCAGGCAGAGCACCGCGCCGAGCGGGGCCGGCACGGGGGACCTGCGAACCGCACCGGGGGCGACGGCGCCGAGCGCGCCGTCCAGGTCCCACCCGGAACATCGGCGCACGAACTGTCGAGCGGGGAGGCGATGGGCGAGGTCCTGCGCGACGGCGACCGCCTCGTGGTCGCCCGCGGTGGGAGGGGCGGCCGCGGCAACCGGTCCTTCCTCTCGAACCGCAATCGCGCCCCGCGCGAGTCCGAGCCCGGCCAGCCGGGCGAGGAGCGCTGGCTCCGGCTCGACCTCCGGCTGATCGCCGACGTGGGTCTCCTCGGCCTGCCCAACGCGGGCAAGTCTACGCTCCTGACCCGGATCTCCGCGGCTCGCCCCAAGGTGGCCGACTACCCGTTCACGACCCTCACTCCCGTGCTCGGGGTCGTCCAGGCGGACGGGCAGACCTTCGTCGCCGCGGACATCCCGGGAATCATCGAGGGCGCCCATCAGGGAGCCGGCCTCGGTCTCCAGTTCCTCCGCCACGTGGAGCGCACGAGGGTCCTCCTGCACGTGGTAGATTGCTCGGGTACGAGCGGGCGCGAGGCGGCGCAGGACCTCGCGGTGGTGCGAGAGGAGGTGAGCCGGTACGCCCCTGCTCTCCTCGAGCGCCCGCAACTGGTGGCGGCGACGAAGAGGGATCTCGCCGGGGAGCCGGACCCTCTGCCCGCGCTCGCCCGGGCCGCGGCCGGCCTGGGGCTGGAGGTGCTGCCGGTCTCGGCGGCCACCGGCGACGGTCTCGACGCTCTGAAGCGCCGCTTGCTCGGAACGCTCGCCGCGAGCCGCGCGGCCCTGCCGGTCGAGGAGGGCGCGTGAGGATCGGCCTCTACGGCGGCACCTTCGACCCCATCCACCTCGGCCATCTGCGGGCGGCGGAGACGGCCCGGGAGGGGGCGGGGCTCGACGCCGTGGCCTTCCTGCCCTCGGCAGTGCCTCCCCACCGGGGTGCCGCACTCAGCGCCGCCGCCGACCGGCTCGCCATGGCCCGCCTCGCCACTGCCTCCCAACCCCGTTTCGAGTCGTGGGACGCCGAGCTCCGGAGGCCCGGCCCCAGCTACACCGTGGAGACGGTCGAAAGGCTCCTCGCCGACCGTCCCTCCGACACCCTCGTCCTCGTGGTGGGCGCCGACACCTGGCCGGAGATGACGAGCTGGCGCGAGCCGGAGCGTCTCTTCTCCCTGGTGGAGGTCGTGGTCGTCGATCGCCCCGGATACCCTGCGCCGGGTCCGACCGCGCCCCCGTTTCCGGGCGCCCGTGGAGTGAGGCGGCTCGACGGGCCCACCCTCCCGATTTCCGCCACTGCCATCCGGGAGAGGGCGCGGCAGGGCCTGAGCGTGCGCTTCCTGGTTCCCGACCCGGTGGCCGACTTCATCACGGAGCGGAGGCTCTACCGGTGAGCCTCCCCGGGCCGGTCGCGGCCGCCGCGCAGGCGGCCCTCGCCAAGAAGGCCGAGGACGTGGTGGCGCTCGACCTCCGGTCCTCGGCCGACTTCACCGACTTCTTCCTTCTCCTCTCCGGCCAGAACCAGCGGCAGCTGGTGGCGATCGCAGACGCCGTCCTCGACACCCTGCGCGCCCAGGGGCGGAAGCCCGACCACGTCGAGGGCTACCCGCGGCAGGAGTGGATCCTGCTCGACTACTCGAGCTTCGTCGTCCACGTGATGACCGCGCGCACCCGCGCCTTCTACGACCTCGAGCGCCTGTGGGGCGGGGCGCGGCGGATGGAGGTGGCGGGGTGACGACCGCGGCGCGGGACTCCCTCGCCGGCGTGGTGGCCGAGTCGCGAGCAATGCGCGAGCTCGTGTCGCTCGTCCTGCGCCTCGCCGGGACGCGGAGCCCGGTGCTCCTCGAGGGGGAGAGCGGCACAGGGAAGGACCTCGTCGCCTACTGGCTGCACTACGGCGGCCCGCGCCGGGAGGGCCCGTTCATCAAGGTCCACTGCCCCTCGATCCCGGGGGAGCTCCTGGAGTCGGAGCTCTTCGGCCACGAGAAGGGCGCCTTCACCGACGCCCGCCACGCCAAGGCGGGCAAGATCGAGATGGCCGCCGGAGGCACGCTCTACTTCGACCAGGTGATGGACCTCGTGCCCCAACTCCAGGCGAAGCTCCTCCGGGTCATCGAGGAGCGCCGGTTCGAGCGGGTGGGGGGCACGCGCACGATCGAGGTCGACGTGAGGTTCGTGGCGTCCGCGAACGTGAGCTTCGCGGAGGCCGTGCGGGACGGCCGGTTCCGAGAGGACCTCTTCCACCGGCTGAACGTGGTGCCCCTCCACCTCGAGCCCCTCCGCAACCGGCGTGAGGACGTGCTGCCCCTCGCCTGCGCCTTCCTCTCGCGGGAGCGGGAGCGGGGAACGACCGCCGCCGCCGGCTTCGACCCCGAAGCGGCGGAGCGGCTGCGGGGATACCTCTGGCCGGGAAACGTGAGGGAGCTTCGCTCGGTGGTGGAGAGGGCCGCGCTCGCGGTGCCCGAGGGCGAGGTGACGACCGTCGCGCTGCCCTCCCAGCTCGTCGAGCAGCCGGCTACGCTGTGGGCGGGGCGGGACCGGCGGCCGACGCTCAAGGACGTCGAGCAGGCCTACATCCGCTGGGTGCTCGACGCCGTGGGCGGGAGCCAGACGCGGGCGGCCGCCGTGCTCGGCATCTCGCGCAAGGCGCTCTGGGAGAAGCGGCGCCGCTACGGGATAGGCTAGGGAGAGGGACGAGAGCCCAATGGACCAGAAGAAGACCAAGGCGTTCCGGGAACGGCTGCTCCTGAGGAAGAGGGAGATCCTCGAGGCCTACAACAAGAACAAGAGCTATGGGATGGAAGCCGACGGGGAGGCCACCCAGGACATCGCCGACAAGGCGGCCAACTCCTACACCAAGGAGTTCCTGTTCAGCCTTTCGAACACGGAGCGGGCCCTCCTCCACGAGGTCGACGACGCCCTCGCGCGCATCGAGGGCCATCGCTACGGGGTGTGCGCCTCGTGTGCGGAGGAGATGAACCTGAAGCGTCTGGAGGCGGTGCCCTGGGCCCGTCTCTGCCTCTCCTGCCAGGAGAAGCAGGAATCCGGCCTGCTCTGACGAGGTCGCCTTGGACTTCTCCTCCGTCTCCACCACCGCCGCGCGGCTCCTCGTGGATCCGGTGCTCGCGGTCGTGTTCCCGTCGGCCTGCCCGGCCTGCGGGCGGCTCCTGGCCCACCCTGGGCGTGGTCCCCTGTGCGAGCCGTGCTGGGCGAGCCTTCCCCGCCACCGTGCGGTCGCCTGCCGCTGCGGCCTGCCTCTCCTTTCCGGGGGGTCCGTCTGCGGACGCTGTCGACGGGGACGGCAACCGTTCGCGGCCGGGGCGAGCCTCGGCCCCTACGAGGGTTCGCTGCGCCTGGTGCTGCACCAGCTCAAGTACTCGGGGCGTCGGAGGGCCGGCCGGCGGCTGGCCGAAGCGCTGCTCGAAGAGCCCGCGGTCCGGGCCCTCGTGAGCTCGAGCGACGTGCTCGTGCCCGTCCCTCTTCACCCCCGGCGGCTGCGCGAGCGGGGCTACAACCAGGCCGCCCTCCTCGCCGAGCAGATCGCCCGGCGCTCGGGACGGCCGGTCTGCGCGGATGCGCTCGTCCGCCGTCGGGACACGGCGCCCCAGGCGGGCCTCACCGCGGCCGCCCGCCGTCGCAACGTCGAGGACGCCTTCGCCGTGCGCCGCCGGGCCTCGGTGACGGGGCGGACGGTGACCCTGGTCGACGACGTGCTGACCACGGGCGCGACGGCCTTCGCGTGCGCCCGGCGGCTCCGGGAGGCGGGGGCGACCGAGGTGCGGCTGCTGACCGTCGCCCGCGTGCGCTGAAGGTGCGGAGCGCGGGTGTGATTCGAGGGAGGTCCGAGGACATGAGAAGACACTGGGCGGTTCGGGTTCTGGCGATCGCGGCGGTCGCGCTCATCGGCGCGGGCGGAGCTGCGGCGCAGCGTCGGCGCCAGAGGCCGCCGCAGGCAACGCAAGCGCCGGAGGCGGCGCGCGAGCGCGTCCTGGAGATCTCCCACCAGATCGTGGCCGCGGCGGCCATCGACACCCTGCCCAAGCAGCTCAAGGCCTTCTACAAGGCGCACCACATGGAGATCCCGTCGCTCGCCCTCGAGCCCGAGTTCCCGCCGCGGGGGCCGGAGCGTCGCTTCCTGGTCGACCGGCTGCTGCCCTTCCCGTTCACCGAGCTACCGCGCTCGGAAGCCGCGCTCAAGACCAAGTACGGCGAGAAGGCCGAGGGGATCGGGCGGCTGCCCTGGCTCATCCAGGAGTCCTACGCCCGTCTCGTCGAGGACATGAAGGCGGGTGACAAGGACAAGATCCTGAAGGAATCCGACGTCATGGTCGGGCTCATGGTCGACGTCCACGGCCCCCTCAACCTGACCGAGGACTACGACGGCCAGAAGACCGGCCAGCACGGCCTGTGGGTGCGGATCGCGGAGAAGCTCCCCCAAGCCCTCGGAAACGACCTCAAGGTCTCACCCGACGCCGCGAGGTACCTCGACAACCCGAAGGAGTACGTGTTCTCCATGATCGAGGCGACCTACGTGTGGCTGGACAACGTCCTGTACCTCGAGGAGCTCGCGCGCCGAGGCAAGGCGGGATACGGCGATCCCTACTACGAGGACCTCGCGCACAAGGTGGGCCCCATCCTCAAGGAACGCCTCTCGCGCGCCACCGAGGACGCGGGCAGCTACTGGTACACCGCGTGGACGGTCGCCAACCGCCCCGAGCTGAAGTGACCCCTTGGGGGAGCGGTGGGAAGGCCGGCGGGGGCCCTGGTTTGACCGGTACGAGGCCGCCCCATATGATCGGGGTCCGGGCGGTCGTCCCGGTCGCGGCCGATAGCCGCAGGAAGCGAGCCTTTGGAAGAGGGGAAGCTCGCCCCGTCCGACGCGGAGCTCATCGAGCGATGCCTGCGGAAGGACAACGCGGCGTGGGAGCTGGTGGTCGCGCGTTTCCGGCGCAAGGTCTTCCACATCTCCTACAAGTTCACGGGCAAGCACGACGAAGCTGAAGATCTCACCCAGGAGATCTTCCTGAAGGTCTTCCGCAGCCTCGACAAGTTCCATCGTGACGCCGACTTCTCGACCTGGCTCTCGAGCGTCGCGCGCAACTACTGCATCGACCACTACCGGGCCAGCAAGCGCGAGAAGGAGGTGGTGGTGGAGGACGCTCTCGCCTACGACCTCGCCCCCGCCTCGTCGGGGAACCCCTACCGCGCCCTCGAGGACCAGGACCGACGAAGCCTGGTCCGACGCGGACTCGGGCAGCTGCCCGGGAAGCTGCGCGAGGCCGTGATCCTGCGCGACCTGCAGGGGTTGAGTTACCAGGAGATGGCTCTGCGGCTCGCCCTCCCCGAGGGCACGGTGAAGAGCCGCATCAACCGGGGCCGCGAGGAGCTCGCCCGGCTGCTGCTCCGCGCCCAGCAGCCGTCGCGCCGGGGCCCTGGACCACGCGTCGGGCGGCGGCGGGAGGTGAGGTGATGCAGCTCGCGTTCGAGTCGAAGGGCGACGTGACCGTCGTCCGCGTTCAGGAGGCCAAGCTCACCTACCCGGTGCTCTCCTCGTTCTTCGCCGAGGTGCGCCAACGGGTGGAGGCGGGAGCGCGTCAGGTGCTCATCGACCTCTCGGCGGTCGGCTACCTGGACAGCGCCTCCATCGGGTGCCTTATGGACGTGCACCGCCTGCTGCAGGAGAAGGGCGGAGCGGTGCGCCTCTCGGGCCTGCAGCCGCGCGTGGAGACGATGATCTCGATGACCGGCGTGCACAAGATCGTCCCCCTCGACCACGACGAGGAGGACGCTCTCGCCGCCTTCGCCGAGCGGCGGGGCGGCGGAAGATGAACGCCCTCCGCCTCTCGACCGGGCACGAGATCCCGCTCGACGGGGACCTGCTCGCCGTTCTGGAGGGCCTCTACCGCGAGGTGACCCTCAAGCGGCAGTTCAAGGGCTCGTTCGAGGACATGATGCGGGAGATCGAGGGCCTGGTGAGCCAGATGAGCCCGGAGGACCGCCGCCGGTACCTCGTGGAGAGCCTCTTCCTGAACTACAACACCTACGAGAGCGAGGTGCTCGACGCCTACGCGCGGCGCCTCACCGCGAAGAAGAGGGGACGGAGCCGGCCCTCGACGGGAGGATCGCGGTGAGGCGCCGTCTCGCCGTCCTCGCCGCAGCGACGCTCCTCGCGCCCGCGGCGGGAGCAGAGGACAAGGCTCCCCCGGCCCCGCGGATCCGGGTGGAGCCGGAGAGCTTCGACTTCGGCAAGACACTCCCGGGCAAGGTGCTCCGCAAGGAGCTCGCGATCCGCAACTTCGGCGACGCGACCCTCGTCATCGAGGGCGTGTCGACGACCTGCGGCTGCACGGCGGCGCTCACCGCGGAGAGCCGGGTGGCACCCGGCGGGTCCACCTCGCTCCGGATCACCTTCGAGACGCGCAGCTACTCGGGCCGGGTCGAGAGGCAGGTGCTCGTCCGGTCCAACGATCCGAAGATGCCGGTCCTCGAGGTCCGTCTGAGCGCGACGGTGGAGGCGCCCCCGGCAAAGACGCGCTCCCAGTAGGCCGGCTCCCGGACTACGCGGGACGCAGGGCGGGAGCGCCCACGCGGGCGGGCTCCGCCGCGGTCACGCCGGCGGTCACGAGCTCCCACGCGCCCGGGTTGGCGAGGAGCTTCTGAGCGACCGCGGTGTGGAGGGCGTGACCGGCCCGGGTGGCCTCCAGCCGGCCGAGGACCGGGAAGCCGAGGAGAGCGAGGTCGCCCACCGCGTCGAGGATCTTGTGTCGGACGAACTCGTCCTCGAAGCGCAGCTTGTTGTTGAGGACCCCCGTCTCCCCGATCACCACCGCGTTCTCCAGGCTGCCCCCGAGGGCGAGGCCGCTCTTGCGGAGCATCTCCACCTCACGCAGGAAGGCGAACGTGCGGGCGGGGGCAATGTGGTCGGTGAAGCTGCGGGGCGTCACCCGCAGGGAGAGGCTCTGGTGGCGCAGCAGCGGGTGGTCGAAGCCGATCGCGTAGCCGATCTCGAAGTGCTCGGCGGGGGCGAGGCGGGCGCTCTTCGTTCCGTGGACGACCGCGACCTCCTCCTTCACCCGGATGTGTTGACGCGGCACGGCGAGCGGCCGCAGCCCGGCCTCGTGCAGCAGGATCACGAAGGGCGCCGCGCTGCCGTCGAGGACGGGCACCTCGGGGCCGTCGACCTCCACCCGCGCGTCGTCCACGCCGAGGCCGGCCAGCGCGGCGAGCACGTGCTCCACGGTGCCGATCGAGACGCCGTCCCGCCTCAGGGTGGTGGCGTGGTCCTGCTCGCCGACGTGGGCCAGGGTGGCCGGGATCTCGACGCCCACATCGGTCCGCGCGAAGCGGATGCCGTGCTCCGCGGGTGCGGGCAGGAGCCGCAGGCGGACGGGCCGTCCCGAGTGGAGCCCGATGCCCGTACAGCCGACCTCGCGCCTCAGTGTTCGCCGGTAGCTCATCGCTGAACGGTCGTCCCTCGGGCCGCGTCGGCGCCCGGCTCACTGCTAGCAAGGACGGTGCCGGCGGGTCCACGTTGGCAACCCTTTGTTTTCAATGCGTTGGGGTTGCACTCCGAGCAGGCGACGTGGCCTGTAAACCACGTCCGGCGGATCTCCTGTGGCTCCGTCGCCACGGTCCCTCAGGCCGGCGCCCGGCGAGCGAGCAGGGGCCGCAGATACCGGGCCGTGTGGCTCTTGCGGGATCGCGCGACCTGTTCCGGCGTGCCCTGGGCGACCAGGCGACCCCCGCGCTCCCCCGCTTCGGGGCCGAGATCGACGACCCAGTCGGCCGACTTGACGACATCGAGGTTGTGCTCGATGACGACGACCGTGTTGCCGGCGTCGACGAGGCGGGCGAGCACGTCGAGCAACCGCCTCACGTCGTCGAAGTGGAGACCCGTCGTGGGCTCGTCGAGGAGGTAGAGGGTGCGCCCGGTCTCACGCCGTCCCAGCTCGCGCGCGAGCCGCACGCGCTGTGCTTCTCCCCCGGAAAGAGTGGCCGCGCTCTGGCCGAGCTGCAGGTAGCCGAGTCCCACCTCGCTCAGCGTGGCGAGCAGGCGCCCGAGGCGGGGGTGGGCGGCGAGCAGGTCGCGCGCCGCGTCGACGCTCAGCTCGAGCACGTCGGCGATGCTGCGGCCCTGGTAGAGGATCTCGAGGGTCTCGCGGTTGTAGCGGCGGCCCTGGCACACCTCGCACCGCACGAAGACGTCGGGCAGGAAGTGCATCTCCACGCGTCGCTCGCCGTCGCCCTGGCAGGCCTCGCAGCGACCGCCCTTCACGTTGAAGGAGAATCGCCCCGGCCGGTACCCCCGCGCCCGCGCCTCGGGCACCAGGCTGAAGACGTCGCGCACGAGGGCGAAGGCCCCGGTGTAGGTGGCCGGGTTCGACCGCGGCGTCCGGCCGATGGGGCTCTGGTCGATCGCGATCACCTTGTCGATCGCCTCCGCGCCCTCGAGAGCCCGGTGGCGGCCCGGCTCCGCGGCGGCCCGGTACAGGCGCCGGGCGAGGCTGCGGTGCAGCACGTCCTCGACGAGTGTGGACTTGCCCGACCCCGAGACCCCGGTCACCGCGGTGAGCGCACCGAGCGGGATGGCGACGTCGAGATCGCGGAGGTTGTGGGCCCGCGCCCCGAGCACGCGCAGCCAGCCCCGGGGAGAACGCCGCACGGCGGGCACGGGCACGGCGAGCTGGCCCCGGAGATAGCGGCCGGTCAGGCTGCCGTCGATCGCGGCCGGGGGGCCCGCGTACATGAGCCGGCCGCCGCGGGCGCCCGCGCCCTCGCCCAGGTCGAGGACCCAGTCCGCGGCGCGGATCGTCTCCTCGTCGTGCTCGACCACCACCACGGTGTTTCCGGCGTCGCGGATGTTGATGAGGGTCTCGATGAGGCGGGCGTTGTCGCGCTGGTGCAGGCCCACCGAAGGCTCGTCGAGGACGTATAGGAGCCCCTGCATCCGGGCCCCGATCTGGGTGGCGAGGCGAAGGCGGTGCGCCTCCCCGCCGGAGAGGGTCGTGGTGGCCCGGTCCAAGGTGAGGTAGCCGAGCCCGAGCGAGGAGAGGACGTCGAGCCGGGCGAGGATCTCGGCGACGAGGCGCTCGCCCACCGCGCGCTCCCGCTCGCCGAAGGAGAGAGAGGCCATCGCCTGGCGGGCGCGGGCGAGGGGCAGGCGCACGAGGTCCGCCACCGAGTGGCCCGCGACCCTCACGGCGAGGCTCTCCGGCCGCAGCCGCGTGCCCCGGCAGGCCCGGCAGGCCCCCTCGGTGAGGTAGGGCCGGAGGTCCTCGAACGCCTCGCCGCCCTCGTGGCCGTCGTCGTCGCCCGGGGAGGGATCGAGACGCAGCAGGCTCTCCACACGACGCCGCAGGTAGGGCACGACCCCGGGGAAGCCCTGCTCGTCGCCGAAGAGGAGGATCTCGCGCGCGGAAGGCTTCAGCTCCCCGACCGGCGTCTCGAGCGAGAAGCCGTGGCGCTCCGCCACCTCGAAGAGCGCCTCCCGGAGCAGCCGCGGCCCGTGCCGGTGCCACGGCCGGATGCCGCCGTCGAGGACGCTCCGGAGGGGGTCGGGCATGACCCGCGAGGCGTCGACCGACCATCGCTGGCCGAGACCGTCGCAGGCGGGGCAGGCCCCGAGGGCGCTGTTGAAGGAGAACGACCGCGGGCTCAGTTCCGGCACGGACACGTCGCAGCGGGCGCAGGCGAGATGCCGGCTGAGCAGGCGCTCGCCACGGCCCTCCACCGACACCAGCACGACCCCGCCGGCGAGGCCCAGCGCCTTCTCGAGGCTCGCCCGCAGCCGGTCCGCGACCTCGGCGCGGAGGGCCAGCCGATCCACGAGCACGTCCACCCGGTGCCCCCGACGGGGGTCGAGGGAAAGGCGCTCGGAGAGGTTCACCGCCCGGCCGTCGATGCGGGCGCGCAGGAGACCGGCGGCCCGGGCGGCCTCGAGCTCCTTGCGATAGGCCCCCTTCCTGCCCCGTCCCATCGGCGCCGCGATGACCGCGACCGCACCCGTGGACTGCTCCAGCAGCCGCGCCGCCATCTCGTCCGTGCCCTGGGCGAGCACTTGTTCCCCGCAGCGGGGGCAGTGGGGTCGGCCGAGGGTCGAGAAGAGCACCCTCAGGTGGTCGTAGATCTCGGTCACCGTGCCCACCGTGGAGCGCGGGTGGGCGACAGTCGTCCGCTGCTCGATGGCAATCGCGGGAGAGAGCCCGTTGACCGACTCGACCTCGGGACGCTCCATCTGCTCGAGGAACTGGCGGGCCCAGGGGGAGAGACTCTCGACGTAACGCCGTTGGCCCTCGGCGTAGAGGGTGTCGAAGGCGAGGCTGCTCTTGCCCGAACCCGAGGGGCCGGTCACCACGACCAGCCGGTTTCGGGGGATGTCGCAGTCCAGCCCCTTCAGGTTGTGGACCCGGGCCCCGCGAATGGCGATCGGCTCGTCTCTCGTGTCGTCCTTCACCTTGGGACCAAGCGACCATTCTACCGAAGATCCCGCGCGTTGCCGCCCCGGCGGGGCCGTGCTAAGGTGCAGATCCTCAAAAGACCCCCTGATGCCCCCGGGAGCGCGACGGATGCCGAAGAAGGCGGCGGCGACGCCGGTCGTGGACCGGCAGTACCAACAGGCGCTCGACCTCTTCGAGCGCGCCGTCAAGGC
>Ga0335085_10013404_pt1 | contig 12019 bp, 12 predicted proteins | sample Lox_Sample_45_FD_206712 | JGI IMG/M metagenome (GOLD analysis project Ga0335085, IMG submission 206712) | Soil microbial communities from Loxahatchee National Wildlife Refuge, Florida, United States - Lox_Sample_4.5 | ecosystem: Environmental > Terrestrial > Soil > Wetlands | place: USA...
GAGTCCTTCACGGGCCAACGCGAAATCCACGTCGGCGACGCCCTCACCATCACTTTGACGGTTCGCGAGAAGTTGCCGCTCACCAAAGCGGTGGTCCTCGATTGCGCCTGCAAAGACGCCGCCGGCGCCGATGTGATCTCGGGCCGGATGGAGGTGAAAGCCCCGACCGAGAAGATCGTCAGCCGCGCGGGCGTACTGCCCGACGTCAAGCTGCGCCGTCATGAGCGCTATGAACAGCTCATCAGCCGCTGCGCCAGCGTGGCGCCGTTCCCGACCGCCGTGATTCATCCGTGCGACGCATCATCGATTACGGCTGCCGTCGAGGCCGAAAAGGCGGGGTTGCTGCGGCCGATCCTCGTTGGGCCGTCGGCAAAAATAAAAGCGGCGGCAGCGAAGGCCGGCGTCGAGCTCGGCTCCATCCCCATCGTCGATGCACCGCACAGCCATGGCGCGGCGGAAAAGGGCGTCGAGCTTGTGCGTATGGGCAAGGCAGAGATGCTGATGAAAGGGAGCCTGCACACCGACGAGCTCCTGGCCGCCGTCGTCAAGAAAGAGGGAGGGCTGCGGACCGAGCGGCGCATCACCCATTGCTTCATCATGGACGTACCGACGTATCCGAAGCCGCTGATCATCACCGACGCGGCCATCAACATCTATCCGCAGCTTCTCGACAAGGTGGACATCGTCCAGAACGCGATCGATCTGGCGATCGGCATCGGCTTCGATCGGCCTCGGGTCGCCATTCTCTCGGCGATCGAGACCGTCAATCCGAAGATCGCTTCGACCTTGGACGCCGCGGCGCTTTGCAAGATGGCCGATCGCGGCCAGATCACCGGGGGCATTCTCGACGGTCCACTCGCTTTCGACAACGCGATCAGCAAGGCCGCGGCCGATATCAAGGGCATTCAGTCACCGGTGGCGGGGCAAGCCGACATCCTCGTCGTCCCCGATCTCGAAGCCGGCAATATGATCTACAAGAACCTCAGCTTCCTTGCCGATTCCGACGGTGCCGGAATCGTGCTCGGCGCTCGGGTACCCATCATCCTGACCAGCCGAGCCGATAGCGTCCGCACGAAGCTGGCGTCCTGCGCCATCGGATTGCTCTACTTGCACGCCCGCGGCCCGGCGATCGCCTCGGCAGCGGAGTGAGCCATGCGCGGTATGATCCTGACCATCAATGCCGGCTCGTCCAGCGTCAAATTCGCCGCCTATCAATTGGCCGAAGGCAATGAGCCTGCCCTGCTGTTGAAGGGTCAGGTCGATCGCATTACGACGCGGCCTCACCTCGCCGCGGTCGACGCCGATGGCGAGATGTTGATCGACGAGGCATTCGAGCCGAGCGAGGCAAACCCTTACGAGGGCGCGGTCGCCACGATCGCGAAATGGCTGCGCGCGCGTCGCAGTCGCGGCCCGCTCGTCGCGGTCGGGCACCGTGTCGTGCATGGCGGCACCGAAGGCGCGCCGGTTCTGATCGACGACGGCATCATCGAGCGGCTCGAGCAGCTCGTGCCGCTGATGCCGCTGCATCTCCCCGCCAATCTGTCAGCGATCAGGGCGCTCCGCCGGCAGCAGCCGGCGATCCCGCAGATCGCCTGCTTCGACACGACATTTCATCGCACGCGGTCGGAGATCGCCGAGCGCTTCGCCCTCCCCGATTCCTTTTATCGGCAGGGAATCCGGCGCTATGGCTTCCACGGCCTCTCCTACGAATACATCGCCCAGAAGCTGCGGAGCGTCGCATCGGAGATCGCCGACGGGAAAGTCATCGTCGCGCATCTCGGCAGCGGCGCCAGTCTCTGCGCTTTGAAGGAAGGACGCAGCATCGATACGACGATGTCGTTCAGCGCGCTGGACGGACTGCCGATGGCAACGCGCTGCGGCAGTCTCGATCCCGGCGTCCTGATCTACCTCATACGCGAGCGCAAGATGTCCATCGACGCGGTCGAGCGCATGCTTTATCACGAATGCGGCTTGCGCGGGCTGTCGGGGCTGAGCAGCGACACGCGCGATCTGCTGGCGAGCACCGCCCCCGCATCGCGCCTGGCGCTCGACTATTTCGTCTATCACGTCTGTCGCCATATCGGCGCGCTCGCGGCGACGTTGGGCGGGTTGGACGCCATCGTCTTCACCGCCGGCATCGGCGAGCATTCGCCGGAGATACGCGAGCGCATCTGTACCCAGCTCGCCTGGCTCGGGCTGCGGCTCGATTTCGAAGCGAACCGCGCCGGCGGTCCCCGGATCAGCGCCTCCGGGACGGCCGTATCCGCCTGGGTCGTGCCGACCGACGAGGAGCTCGTCATCGCGCGGCATACGCTGTCGCTGGTTCGGCCGCTGACCCCGTCGCTGTTGGGCTGAGTTTAGGAGTCGTTCATGCCGGACACGGCGCAGGATGGCCGCGGCGCATTGTTGGCGAACAAGCGCGGCCTCGTCACAGGCATCGCCAACGATCAATCGATCGCCTTCGGCTGCGCCAAGGCGTTCCGGCGGTTCGGCGCGGAGCTTGCCATCACCTATCTCAACGACAAGGCGCGGCCCTATGTCGAGCCGCTCGCGCGCGAGCTCGACGCGTCGATCTTCATGCCGCTGGATGTACAGCAGGACGGCTCGCTGGAAGCGCTTTTCGAGACCATCACGCAATCCTGGGGACGGCTCGATTTTCTCGTCCACTCGATCGCCTTCGCGCCCAAGGCCGATCTGCACGGACGCGTCGTCGACTGCTCGCGCGAGGGTTTCCTGCTGGCGATGGATATCTCCTGCCATTCCTTCATCCGCATGGCGCGGCTGGCGGAGCCGCTGATGAAGAACGGCGGCACGCTTTTCACCATGAGCTTCTACGGCGCGCAAAAGGTGGTCGAGCACTACAACGTCATGGGTCCCGTGAAAGCCGCGCTCGAAGGCACGGCGCGCTATCTCGCCAGCGAGCTGGCGCCGAGCGGCATTCGCGTGCACGTGATCTCGCCCGGTCCGCTCAAGACACGCGCCGCCTCGGGCATCAGCCATTTCGACGAGCTGCTCGAAGCGGCCGCGGCCAGGGCGCCGGCGCGCCAGCTCGTCACCATCGACGACGTCGGCATCGCGACCGCGGCCCTTGCCGGCGACGGCGCGCGGCTGATCACGGGCGACACGATCTATGTCGACGGCGGCCTTCACATCGTGAGCTGAACCCCCGTCGGCGGCGCGATTCGCGAGCCGGCGCGCCGATCTCCATGGAAAATGCGCTTGATCTAGGGCGACCGACCGATGCCGGGGGCTAACGAGCGTATCTAGAGTCGCTCAACGGGTGAGCCGCTTGTTCTCTGTGTTGTCGGCGACACGCCCGCAATCTTCGCGACCTCATCTGGAGAAAAACCGATGCTCAAGCGGCTCAACCCTATCGCGACCGCCGTTGCGGCAACTTTCGTGTCCGGCGCGTTCCTCCTCACGAGTCCCGTGGTCCGGGCCGCCGGGCCCTATGATGGCACATGGCAAATCGACATCCCGCAAAGCGGCGCGCTGCAGGACGGCGGCTTTGCCTGCGGCTCCGCCCGCATCCAGGTTCAGGTGCGCGACAATGTCGTCTCCGGAACCCTCAAACGCGACAGCTCCGGCTCGGTCGCGACCGGGACGACCGGCCCTTCCGCCGCGCCTGTCTCCGGCAATGTCAGCGCCGACGGCAAGTTCACGGCGAAATGGCAGGGCTACACCGCCACCGGCCAGCTGAAAGGCAACACCGGGCGCCTCACGGTGCAGCGCATGTGCGGGCGCGTCAACGCAACGGCCACCCGCGCCGCTTCCTGACGCCGCGTAGCCGCGGCGGGTTTTTCCTCGCCGCGGGATTGGTGTCATGCGCAGAAGATCGCGGATCAACCGGATACCAACCTGGTTGATCCCGATGTTCTATGTCGCCGCAACGGTCCTTTGCGGCATCACCTTGCCGCGTCTCGAGAGTGCCTATTTACCCCTTCATGAGGGGATCGCGATCGGATCGGTGCAGGCTTTCCTGTCCGCGACCGCGTCGGGCATGCTGGCACTTACCGCGATCGTCTTCGCGCTCGCCTTCGTGATGGTCCAGTTCGGCGCGATCGCCTATTCGCCGCGTCTCGTCGATTCCTTCGCCAGCGATCGCGTCCTGTTCCATTCGCTGGGCGTCTTCATCGCCACCTTCATCTATTCGCTCGCAACGCTGCTCTGGGTCGATCGCGGCGCGTCCGGCAAAGTGCCGTTGCTTTCCGCCTTGATCGTCGCCGCCTTGTGCGTCCTCAGCATGTTCTTCTTCTCGCTGATGATTCAGCGCCTCAAGGATCTCCAGATATCGAACGTGCTGGAGATGGTCGGCGGCAAGGGCCGCGGCGTCATCGAGCAGATGTTTCCGCGGCTCGAGCCAGGTGCGGCACCGGTCATCGAGCGCAAGGACGTCGATTTGGGGGCGGGGCCGATCACGCAATCGCTGCGCTACACGGGTGCGCCGGCCACCGTCACCCATTTCGACATTGCCGCCCTGATCGCCGAAGCGCACGAGACCGACGCGTTGATCGAGATGCTTTGCGCCGTGGGCGATACCGTCGTCGAAGGCATGCTCCTGCTGCACGTCCATTCCGCCACGACTCCTCTGCGCGACGAGAAGCTCATCGGCATGATCGGCTTCGATCGCATGCGGACCTTCGAGCAGGACCCGAGCTTTGCGATCCGCCTCCTGGTCGATATCGCCGTGAAGGCGCTCTCGCCGGCGATCAACGATCCGACGACCGCGGTTCAGGCGATCGCGCAGATCGAAGATCTGCTCGTCAGGCTGGGACATCGCGCGCTCGATATGGGCCAGCACCGCGACAGCGACGGCGTCATGCGGCTAAGCCTGCCCATGCCGAGCTGGTCCGACTACCTCGCGCTCGCCTTCGAGGAGATCCGCGATTACGGCGGCGCCTCGGTTCAGGTGATGCGCCGGCTGCGGGCGGCTTTGGCGCAACTGGCGGAATCCATTCGCCAGGAAGATCGCGCCGAGGCGGTCAGGCAGCACATGCGCCATCTCGATGCGACCATCGAGCGCTCTTTCGTGGACCCCGACGACCGCGCGACGGCGCGTCTCGAGGACCGCCAGGGCCTGGGGCGGCCGCGTCAGCACGCGGCGCTCGGTCGTGGATGATATCGTCGCGCGCATCACCCACAATCTGATCGGCCGCCTCGACGGGCCGATGACGTTTCGGCTGATCCTTCAGCCGATCATGGCCGGCATCCTCGCCGCGCGCGACGGCTTTCGCGATGCGCGGCAGGGCTGCGTCCCTTACGGTTGGTTGCTCGTCACCGATGGCGCCGCACGACGTCTCAATATCCGAGACGGCTGGCGATCCATTCGCGGCGTCTTCTTCCTTGCCCTGCTCGTCGATGTGATCAATCAGCTCATCGAATTACGCTGGGTCTATCCCGGCGAGGCTTTGATCGTGGCCGAGATCCTCGCGCTCGCGCCCTATATCGGCTTGCGCGGCATCAGCAACCGGGCGGCGCGGCTATGGCTCCGCGCGCAGCCCGCGCGGCGAGGCCGCGGCCATCAGTGAGCCGGTGCCGGCTCCAACATGTTCAGCACACGGGCCTGCAATTGACCGATGGAGAACGGCTTATCCAATAGGCCGTCGACGATGGCGCCGAGGCCGCGCACACGCCGCTCGCGCGCGTCGCCGGAAACCACAAGGATCTTGAGACGCAGCTCCTGGTCGCGGACAGCCCGCACCAGATCGACGCCATCGAGCCCGGTGCCCAAATGGGTATCCGTCAGGAGAAGATCGAAGCTGCATTCATCGAGGAGGCGAATGGCCTTTTCCGCGCATTCCAGGGTGACGACCTCGAACCCCATCTTGCGCAAGATGTGATATTCGATCTCGCGCAAGGCAGGATCGTCTTCGACGACCAGGATTTGCTGCTGCATCGTCATGCGATGAACCGATCTGTTCGATTGATGAGGGCCGACCCACCGGTCGGCGGATCATGCCGATGTCCTGAGAAGACGGGCTGGCGGAAGATGGGCCGTCAGAAAACGGTTTGTGCCAAGCCACCGCAGCCGCCGCCCGACGGCACCAGGGACGAGCCGCCATAGTTCGTGCACGTGCCGCCGCGATAGCCACCGCTGGCGATTTGCGAGCCCGAACCGCTGCTGCAGCCGGCCAGGCACAGGGCGATGACGGCTATCGACAGCAAACCACGCATACGCTTTCCCTCCATCACACGATGGGGCGCAGCGTAAGCAAACGATGCCTGGCGCGGATATCGGGTCGATTACTCAAAACCCGAGCGAAAACGACGCACGGATGGAACGACGACCGACCGATCGTTCTTAGGGCTCGACGATGCGGTTGCGAATCGCATAGCGCACGAGCTGAGCGATCGAATTGATGCTCAACTTGCGCATGATCGCGGAGCGATGAGTCTCGACGGTTTTGACACTGATGCCGAGTCGTGCCGACACCGCCTTGTTGCTGTGTCCCTCGCCGAGAAGCTGGATGATCTCGCGCTCGCGCGACGTCAGCTCGTTGAACGGGCCGATATCCTGGGTCGCGGGATCGCCGGGCCGGAGATAAGCGTCGAGCATGGTCTTCGACACCGACCACGTGAAATAGGGCTTGTGCTCGGCCAAGGCCTCGATCGCGTCGTCTACATGTTTGCCGAGATCCGACTTCAGGAGATACCCGCGCGCGCCGGCTTCAAGGACCTTATGCGTCAGGTCCGTGGATTCATGGACGGTGTAGATCAGGACCTCGGCATTCGGCAACGCCCGTTTGATCTGCCGAACCGCTTCCAAGCCGTTCAATTCGGGCATGCTCAAATCGAGAATCACGATGTTCGGCACGAGCTTCTTGGCGAGCTCGACGGCTTCCCGTCCGGTCGCGGCCTCGCCGCAAACCTGCCAATCTTCGCGGCGCTCGATGGTCTTGCGCAGTCCCTGACGTATCATCTCGTGATCGTCAGCTATCAGGATTCTTATCAAGCGATACCTCGTTCTCAGGGGTGGTAAAACCGCAGCCGTCGACGCTTGCTGAACCAGGTCCATGGCTTCCCCCTCCCAAAACAACGCAGGTATTGCGCAGTCACCGCCGACAATCCGCTGTAGTACCGGCCGGCTCGCCTCAGGTTCCTAGGATGACTGATCCCCCGCCATCGTTAACTCGGGTAAATACCTGAGAACGACCAGGTCTCCAGTGTAACCGTTTTGGGGTTCCGGCGGCCACACCCGCTTCTACGCAAGGCTCGATCCGCTGAACGGTGTCGAGCGCCGCTGCGGTAATAACCCAACGGATATCGGGGTTTGGCCGGGTTGAGCGGAGGGCAAGCGCCGTATCAAATCCTCAGGAAACTGGCCGCTTCCGGGCCCGGCCACTGAGTGGAATCCGTTCCGGATCGGGAAGAGCAGCTTGAACGATTACGCCGTCTCAACCCCCCGTCACGGGACCGTACGACTTACGGTCAGCGGCGACTGGTCGATCCAGCAGGCCCAGCCGACCTTGGGGCCGCTCGAGCACCTCGCGCTCCAGGGGGCGGCGGTCGAGCGGATCGAGGTCGACGGCTCGGCCCTGGCGAAATGGGACAGCGCGCTTCTCAGCTTCCTCTTCGGCCTGTTCTCTTTTTGCCGCGAGCATCGGATCACGATCGACGATCTCGGTCTGCCACAGAACGCGCGGCAATTGCTCGGCCTCGCTTTGGGCGGATCGCAACGCGGGTCCAGCTCGACAAAGGCCGGCGCACACAATCCTGTGCGCCAGCTCGGCGAGCTGCTGATCACCAAAAGCAAGGGGATGCATCAGCCGATTGCCTTCCTCGGCGACACGTTGCTGACCTTGGGCCGCGTCGCCACCGGCCGCGCGCGCTTTCGCCGCTCCGATCTTTTCCTGATGATGCAGGAATGCGGCGCGGAAGCGCTCGGGATCGTCGGCATCATCTCCTTCCTCGTCGGCATGATCTTCGCCTTCGTCGGCGCCATTCAGCTGAAGCAATTCGGTGCCGATATCTACGACGCCAATCTCGTCGCGGTGGCGATGTTCCGCGAAATGGCGGCGGTGATGACCGGCATCGTGCTCGCCGGTCGCACCGGCGCGGCCTTCGCGGCGCAAATCAGCTCGATGCAGGGCAACGAGGAGATCGATTCGCTGTCGACGCTCGGCATCTCGCCGATGGAATTTCTCGTGCTGCCGCGGACGCTGGCCTTGATCGTCATGATGCCGCTGCTGTGCGTCTATGCCAATGCGCTTGGATTGATCGGCGGCTACGTCGTGGCGATGGGCACGCTCAACGTGACCAGCTCGGCCTACATTCTGCAAAGCCAAAGCGCGGTGACGCTGACCGACTTCACCATCGGCATCGTCAAAGGCTCGGTATTCGGCATTCTCATCGCCGTCACCGGCTGTTTTCAGGGCATGCAGGCCGGACGTAGCGCGGCCGCCGTCGGTGCCGCGGCTACCTCCGCCGTGGTCTCGGGCATCCTCGCCATTATCGTGACGGACGCGGTCTTCGCCGTGCTTCTCAACGTTCTCGGGCTCTAGGAAAGATCAGAACACGCATGAGCGACCCCGACGCCCGCATCGTCGTCGATAACGTCACGCTGGCCTTCGGCGACAATGTCGTGCAGCGCAATATCAGCTTCACCGTGAAGCGCGGCGAGATCTTCGTCATCATGGGCGGCAGCGGCTGCGGCAAAAGCACGATGCTGCGCGCGATGATCGGCTTGCTGCATCCGGCGCAAGGCAATGTCTACTACGACGGCGAGCCGTTATGGCAGGAGGACGAGGATAAACGCCTCGCGCTGCAGCGGCGCTTCGGCGTGCTCTTCCAGAGCGGCGCGCTCTGGAGCTCGATGACGCTGGCCGAGAATGTCGCGCTGCCGCTGACGCAGTATACGCCGCTCGCAAGCGCGGACATTGCGCGGATCGTCGCGCTGAAGCTCGCCTTGGTCGGGTTGCAGGGCTTCGAGGATTATTACCCTTCGGCCATCAGCGGCGGCATGAAGAAGCGCGCCGGCCTTGCCCGCGCGATCGCGCTCGATCCGGGCATCCTGTTCTTCGACGAGCCTTCGGCGGGCCTCGATCCGATCAGCTCGAAACATCTCGACAATCTCATTCTCGAGCTGCGCGCCGGCCTCGGCGCCACCATCGTGATGGTCACGCACGAGCTCCCGAGCATATTCGCCGTTGCCGACAACGGCATCTTTCTCGACGCCGCGACCCACACGGGAATCGCCCAGGGCAATCCCCGCGATCTCTTGGCCCACAGCCCTAATCCGACGGTCCGTGAATTCCTGATGCGCGGCGAGACCGGCCCGGCCGCTGCCGCGCCGACGACATAGGAGTAGCGATGAGCAAAAAGGCCAATCCGACAGTCGTTGGGGGCTTCGCTCTCGGCGCCATCGCGCTTGCTGTCGTCGCCGTCCTTGTACTCGGCAGCGGCTCGTTCTTCCGCGAGCGTCCCAAAGCGGTCGCCTATTTCCAGGGCAATATCCAAGGGCTGACGGCCGGCGCTCCTGTCACGCTGGACGGGGTGCGCATCGGAACGGTCACCGACATCAAGATCCAAATCCATACCGATTTACTCCCGCTCATTCCCGTCTATATGGAATTCGAGCCCGAGCGCATCAGCTTTCTGAATTTTTCCGAGGAGACAGCAAAGAACCAGGGGGTGCTCAAAGCAGCCGTCGCGCGGGGACTGCATGCCCGGTTGGGCTCGCAAAGCCTGGTCACCGGCCAGCTCTTGGTGGATCTCTCTTTCGATCCGGACGAAACCTCGCGGCTCGTCGGCGCCGATCCCAAGACGGTGGAAATCCCCACCGCCTTGTCCGGCATGGAAAAACTCAAGAATGCGCTCTCCAATATCCCCTTGGACGATATCGCCGCGCAGTTGCTAAAGACGCTCGGCGATATCGACACAGTCGTGAAATCGCCGCAGATCCCGCAGCTCCTCACGGCGCTGGCCGAGGCCAGCAAGAGCATCGACGAGCTCGCGACAACCGCGCGCGACGAGCTGCCGCCCTTGATCGCCAACGTCAACGAAACGGTGAGGACGGCCAGCAGCACGCTGGGCACCGCCGGCGCGACCCTGACCGAGATGCGCGGCACCTTCGCCACCACCAATCGCCTGCTCGATACCGATGTGCGCAGCGCCATCATCGCCGCGCAAAAAGCCGCGCAGCGTGCCGACCAATTGCTCGCCGATACGACCAGCCTGGTCGCGCAGAGCTCTACCCAGCGCTACGACATCGACCAGATTCTCCACAATCTCTCGGCGACAACCCGCTCATTGCGCAATTTCAGCGACGAGATCGATCGGCGTCCCAACGCCATGATCCTCGGCAAATAGGTGGCTCATGAAAGACAAGCGCGCGCTCAATCATCGCCAGCGCCTTCGCAAAGGCCTTCCGCTTTTGGGTGTTTGCGTCGGCCTTGTCGCCTGCTCCTCGCCACAGCCGCGGCTCTATCTCCTGAGCGATGCCGCGGTCCAGCCGAGCCGGCGCGCGGAGGTTTCGGGAGTCGCCGATCAGACCAGGCGAGACGTCTCTGCGACGCTCACCGGCATGAGGGCAGGACTTTCCGTCAGCCTTCCACAATATCTCGACCGGCCCGACATGCTGGTGCGCAGCAGCGGCAACGAGCTGACGGCTTTGCCCGATTCGCGCTGGGCGGAAGATCTCTCGATCACCGCCTCGCGTGTAATGGCCGACGATCTCGACGCCGCGCTACCCGGCGCCGACATCGTCGCATGGCCCACTAGGGTCGAGAAATCGATCAACTTCCGCATCGCGGTCGATCTGACGAAGTTCGAATCCGACGTCCTCGGCAACGTTGTCATCGAGGGGAGGTGGTCGCTGCTCGACGACCGGTCCGACGCGGCCCGCGCCGGCGGCCATTTCCGGTATACGAAAGCGTCGCCGAGCGTTGACGCGAAAGCGATGGCTCAAACGATGAGCGATCTCCTGGCGATGACCAGCGGCCAGATCGCCGCGGAGCTGCAGACGCTGCACTTCGCGAGCGTGCGCTGACCCAAGAAAGAAAATAGATCTCTAAGCTCAAAGGCGCGGACATCGCAGGCGACCCGATCGATCTTCGGTCGTGCGACAGAGAGTGACGCTGCGCGCGATCGCACATCGGGAACTCTTGTAGATTCGGCAATCGCCGTCGGTAGTTCGCTCAGTCCGCGCGATTGCGGCGCGACGGCGCTACGTCAATTCCTGCATCGATCCCGGGAGCGATGAGCGCTGTCGAGACCCCCGACAGTTCTCATTAGCGCCGGAAATACCCAAAACACCTTATACCCGGATTCCCGCCGCCGAGAGAGGATGCGCGGCATCGGCAAGGCAGAGTCCCGACGAGATCGCCGGCGCTGCCAAAAAGGTGGGGCAACAAGCCGTGTATCGCAATGCGTTCGGGAGAGCGATCTCCTTCGGCCTTTTCGACGGCCGTTTCAGCGGCACCGGCTTCGCCGCGGCGATCATGAATGCGCCGCGCGGCGATGCGCAACGCGCGCGCCCCATCTTCGATGATAAATATCCGTCTGCGGACCGTGCGGCCGATCAACGCGCCGCACCGCGAGCGCAGAGGGTGGCATTTCAAGGTCTCGGCTGTGGAGCACAGACCCGCGCTCGAGCGGATCGCCGTCGCACCAGCCGTCAAGCAGCAGCGTCGGCGCCGCGTGCCAGTCCCCCCGCACCGCGCGCTAACCCCGCTGCGCGCGCTGGGCCGGGCGCCGTCGGCGCCCGACCCAGTGGCCGCGGCCGATGTCGTTGATCGCCGAAACTAACGATCGCGCCCACGACGCCTTCCAAACAATCCTGCCTAGGGGAAATCAGGCGCCCCCTTCACCGCGACCGCGGCTCGGTCCTCTGGTAGCAATCGTTGAGTTCAAAATCGGTCAATACTCATGCCGCTTTCGGCGCAGATACGATCTAAGAATTGTCCACAGGAGCCAAGGCCCTCATAGTAATAGATATTTCATAATAGGTAGCCACGAAGCAGTTGTGAGTACGCTAAGAGTTGTGATTAGATTGGTGGAGTAATTCAACCACAAGGGGCGG
>Ga0335085_10013405_pt1 | contig 12019 bp, 9 predicted proteins | sample Lox_Sample_45_FD_206712 | JGI IMG/M metagenome (GOLD analysis project Ga0335085, IMG submission 206712) | Soil microbial communities from Loxahatchee National Wildlife Refuge, Florida, United States - Lox_Sample_4.5 | ecosystem: Environmental > Terrestrial > Soil > Wetlands | place: USA: Florida...
GGGTGGGTCATCGCCGCCCGGCCCGCCCACCCGGCGCTGGTCAGCGAAGACGACTTCGTCGCCGCGCAGGACATCAACGCGGCCCGCGGACCGGTCCGGCAGGACAAGCCGGTGCTGCGCCGGTACCTGCTGGCCGGGATACTCACGTGCGGCGTGTGCGGGCGGCGGATGGAATCAGCCTGGACCAACGGCAAGCCCGCATACCGGTGCCGGCACGGGCGTACCAGCGCGATGGCGCCGGACCCTGCCCGGCCGAAGAACAGTTACGTGCGCGAGGACAAGCTCCTGCCGCACCTGCCGTCCCTGCACCTGCTGCTGACCAGCCCGGTCGGCCGCGCCCGGCGCCGCACCCGAGGCGGGACCGACGTCAGGGCAACCGCCAGCCCGGACGAGGTGATCGGATACCTGCGCGAGCATGAGATCGGGCTCACCTGGGATCCGGCCGCAGCGGCGCTGCAAGCGCGCGCCCCCGAGTCTGCCAAGACCGTCACTGTGGGAACACGCTAACCCGGCTGCAAAGCCCGTACAGGAAGGAGAAGGGGAGCAAGAAACGCCGATCGCCTGGCGCCGACGGCAGCCCGCGCCCGGGTGATGACTCGGCATGCCCAGAGACGAGCGGATATGGGGGAATTACTGTGTCCGAGACTTGAACTCGGAAACCGGTGAGATTTCCCTGATTACGGACTTGAACTCGAAAACTGGTGAGAAATCCCCGGATCGGGGAGTTCATGCGACCCAATGTACACCTGGCGGACGCGCCGCGGCGTGATTCCCGGGGCGCCGGCGCGGCGCTCACGGGTCACGGCAACACGCCGGGCTCACTCTCCGTGGCGTCACCTGAGCGGACACGCGCCAGATCCTCCCTGCCGATATGCACGGCAACCAGATCGCGAGGATGGCTGCCCGCCATCACGCCGAACCCGGTGATGTTCGGCTGCGCGTATGACTCGACGGCCGGCAACGCCCGGAGTAGCCGAATAGAGGGCGCGCGTACTCGCATATTTTATGCGTCGGCTTGAATATTGTCAGCGACTGTGCCGGTCTTCAGTTCAGCCTTGTCGCCATGACCGCGTGGGTGCCTGCCGAATACGCGCTGCCTCATTACGGCAGTGGTGCTCGCCGTGCTTAGCGCCGTCCTGGCCATCCAGGGCGCCAGCGCACGCCATCACGCATCGCCGCGGGAGCTGAGCGGCTGCCCTGCGCGGTTCGCGGTTCACGGCTAAGGCGGGGGCTGGCGGGTCAGGCTGGGCAGCAGGACCTCGTCGATGAGCGCGCGCAGTGTCTCGGCGGGCACTGGCCGTTTGTGCTGCAGGGCGCGGAACATGATGTAGGCGGGGAGCACGTCCCAGATGTCGTCGCTGATGACCTCTTCGACGATTTCCCCCCGGGTCACGGCGCGGCGCAGCACGCCGTGGACCTGCTTCTTCCGGTCCCGGTGCAGGTCGTTGACGAGTACCTCCCGCAGCCGGGGGCTGCGCTCGCCCGCGGCCAGGATCCCGGCCACGGTCCGGCCGTACTCCTCGGCGTCGCGGGTGATCATCTCGGCTAGGGCAAGCAGGTCCCCGCGCAGGGTGCCGGTGTCGCGGGGCAGGCCGTGCTCGCCCCCGATGCGGTGAGCGAACGCGGCGCAGACCAGTTCGGCCTTGGAGGGCCAGCGCCGGTACACCGTGGTCTTGCTGGCGTGCGCCTGCGCGACGACCTGATCGACGGTGAGCTTGTCGTACCCGGTCTCGCGCAGCACCTGAAGAGTGACTGTCAGCAGTTCGGCCTCCCGCGGGGTGAGCGAGGGGCCCAGCAGGCTCCGCCCGGTGCTGGGGTGCTCGCGGTCGGCGTGGGCGGAGGTCGTCATGCCAGCAGCTTAACCACCCTTGATACTGATACGATCCCGTATCGTACGGTGGCAGGGGAGAGGCTGGGGGGAGCGCGATGGCAACCTTTCCGGAGGCCCTGCGGCATGCTGCGAGGATGCGCCCGGGCCAGGCTGGCAGGAGATCGACCGAATTGCCGAGCCTGCGCGCCGGCCATTTCGCAGAGTGAAGGGGTTACGGGGGGTACATGGATAGCGCCGCCGGGGGTGCAGAGGTTCCGGTCCGGGGCCGGGGCGCTCCACCGTCCGGGCTTGCCGGTATGCGGCAACTTATGGGGAGCCTGCCAGCGGCCGTGGCCTACCTGTCCGTGCCGGACCTGGTTATCGATTTCGCCAACGACGCCTGCCTCCGGCTGGTCGGCAACCGGGATCTGGCAGGCAGGCCACTGAGCGAAGCCCTGCCGGAACTGGCCGCGCAGGGCCAGGTGGAGAGACTGGCCCGGAGCATGGAAACCGGGGAACTGGTTCGCGGCGGCAAGGCGGAGGTGTGGATCCACCGCCGCGGGCAGGCCGAACAGCGGTTCGTCGATTGCGTCTATCAGCCGGTTCGTGACGCCGGAGGCGGCGTCACGGGGATCTTGCTGTTTGCCGCCGATGTCAGCGCCCACATCCGCGACCAGCGCGAGCTGACGGAGATGGCCGGACAGCTGGCTGCGGCAGAGGAGCGGAGCCGGGCGCTGTTCGAGACCATGCCGGCGGGTGTCGTCTATTACGCTGCTGACGGGTCCGTGCTGAGCGCGAACCCGGCGGCGAGGCGGATCCTCGGCCTGTCGGAGGCCGAGATGACCACCTGGCCCCTGGCAACCGTCCGGCGGGCGGTGCACGAGGACGGGACCCGGTTCCGGCCGAAGGAGCTTCCGGTACGGCAGGCGCTGAGCACCGGTGAGATGGTCCGCGACGTGATGATGGGGGTGCCGCACGGCCAGACCGGCGAGCTTCGCTGGCTGCTGGCCACTGCGGTCCCCGACGCGCGGGACGACCAGGGCCGGCCGCAGCGAGCCTATGTGATGTTCACCGACCTGACTGAGCAGCGGCTGGGGGAGGCGGCGCTCCGGGAGAGCACGAGCCTGCTGGGCCGGCTGCGGGAAGCGAACGTGCTCGGCGTGGTGACCTCGACCGAACAGGGCGGCGCCCATGAGGCCAACGACGCGTTCCTGAACATGATCGGCTACAGCCGCGATGACCTCGCGGCCGGGCGCATCTCCTACCAGTCGATCACCGCGCCGCAGTGGGCCGCTCGCGACCGCCGCGCGCTGGAGCAGCTGCGCAGCACGGGCGCGTTCCAGCCCTATGACAAGGAGTACGTGCACCAGGACGGGCACCGGGTGCCGGTCCTGGTCGGCGGTGCGGTGATCGGCTGGAATCCGCTGCGCTGGGTGACCTTCGCCGTCGACCTGACCATCCGGCAGCGCGCCGAGCAGGAACGCGCGGAACTGCTGGCCCGCGAGCGTGCCGCGCTGGCCGAGGCCCGCAGCGCCGGGGAGCGCCTGACGTTTTTGATGCGCGCCGGAGCTCTGGTCGCGGCCACCCATGACCGGGACGAACTGCTCGATCAGGTGACCCAGCTGGTGGTGCCCAGCCTGGCCGACTACTGCGTGGTGTTCTTGCCTTCGGCGGACGGAAAGCTGTGTGCTAGCGCGCTCAGCCACGCCGACGCCGCCCGGGCCAGGAAGCTCGCGGCGCTGCGGGACCATCCGGTGCCCACAGACGGCCCCCTGATGTCGCAGATCGCCTACACCACAGGCACCACCCAGCTCGTCCGCGACGTGGCCGCCGAGCTGCCCTCCTGGGCCATCGTGGACCCGGGCATGACCGAGATCGTGGCCAGCGTGCACCCGCGCAGCGCGCTGGCGACACCGTTGCTGGCCGGCCAGCGGTGCCTGGGCGTCATGGTCATGGGCCGCGGCCGCGGCCGGCCGCGCTTCGCCAGCGCGGACGCCGAGGTGATGGAGGAAATCGCCCGCCGCCTGGCCACCGGCTTGGCCAATGCCGATACCTTCGCCCGCGAGCACGTCATCGCCGAAACGCTACAGCGCTCCATCTTGCCCGACACCTTGCCCCAGATCCCGGGACTGGATCTGGCAGTGCGCTACCTGCCCGCCACCGAAGGGGCCAACATCGGCGGCGACTGGTACGACGCGTTCCCCGTTCAGGGCAGCCGGATCGCGCTGGTGACCGGCGACGTGGCAGGCCACAGCATCGGCTCAGCGTCGATCATGGGCCAGGTCCGGAGCATGCTGCGCGCATACGCGATCGACCACCCCCAGCCAGGCCGCGTGCTGCGGCGGACAAACACCGCGCTGGCCAGGCTGCTGCCCGACACAATCGCCAGTGTCGTCTACGCCGTTCTTGACCCGGCCACCGGCGACCTCACCTACGCCAACGCCGGGCACCCACCCCCGATCGTCACCACCGGAACCGGCCAGGCCGAATACCTCGACGACACGACCGGCATCATGCTGGGCGCCTGCACCAACACCACATTTACCGCCGGCCGCCGGCGGCTGCCCCCGGGCGCCGGGCTGCTTTTCTACACCGACGGGCTCATCGAGGACCGGCGCCGCGATATCACCGAGAGCCTCACCCGCCTGGCTGACACACTACGACGCTCCGCGCCCCTTTCGGCCGCACAGATATGCGCGACCGCGCATACTGCCCTCCTCGGCACCGCCGCGCGCGCCGACGACGTGTGCCTCCTGGCAGCCCAGCTCACCGGCTGAGCGCCCATCGCCTGCGCGAGCAGATCCGAGGGCCTGCAGAAGACCAGACAGCAGGCTCGCCGTATGTTTATGCACCGCCCGCTTGACGGTGACGTCCGCATAATGCCGCATAGCGCGGGTCAGGTCGTGTGTCATGCGGCCGTCTCACGCTCAGGATGTCGCTCGACTGGCAGCTTGGTGGACGACCGCTTGTGACAACCGTCAGCTAGGTCACTCTTACTGAGTGAAGACCGAAGGCTGCCCGGATCGGCATCACGCTCAGTAACTGCTGAGGTCAGAGGGGAACGCGCACACTCCCGCCGATCTGCGGGAGTCCGGTAGTGGCGGGATCCGGCCGACTGGCCGCGCAGAACGGGTTTTCTGCCTGCCTTTCATGCGATGGCTGAGCTGGAGACTTGCGAGGATGCGCCACCGGCGCGGCGCCCGCCAGGGCTGTTGGTTTCAGGTAAAGGTCTCGTTCATGGCGCAGGCAGACATGGCGATAGGGACAAGGCAGGCGTGCGAGGTGATCTGCGCGCTCCGCCGGGCTGGCGCGCACTGCCGGTCGGCCCGCAACGCCGGGACCTATTGCTCTAAGCAGGCAGGTCGCGCCGGGTGATGGTGACAGTGAGGCCATGGGCCCACGTTCGGTGTTCACACCCTGCCCGCCCAGGCGGAGCGGAAAGAGGGCACAGGCGGCAGCGGGCCCGGCGATTCTCACCGAGGAGGTCACTATGACTTCGATGACAACAAGGCCGCAGAGCGGCGCGGGCGGGCGCCATGCGGAAGGCCGCGGCTACGGGATGGTCATCTTCGCGTCCGTCCTGCTGGCGGTGATCGGGTTCTTCAACATGATCTACGGCATCGCCGCGATCGCTAACTCGCACGTGTTCGTCGCCGGCGCGCACTACGTGATCGGCGACCTGCGGGCCTGGGGCTGGGTCACCCTGATCCTGTCCTTCCTGCAGCTGCTCGCGGCGGGCGGCGTCTTGCTGGGCAACCAGCTGGCCCGCTGGTTCGCGGTGGCCGTAGTCGGCCTCAACGCCATCGACATGATGTTCTTCGTCCCGGCCTACCCGTTCTGGGCGCTGATCATCATCGCCGCAGACATCGTGGCACTGTGGGGGCTGTGCGCTTACGGCAGCCGCGAGAACCTGGACGCCGCCTAGCTCCGCGGTGCCCGGGGCGGCCGTGACCGGGACAGGCTCCGTCCTCCGGGGAACCGGGAAAGCCCGATACGGGCTGGCGAGGAGTGAGGGACCTTACTCCGTCCCTCGCCGGCCTGGGCCGGGCTTCCCGGTCCGGCCGGGGTATCTGGATCGCCGGTATCTCCGGGATGGACGCCCCGGTCCCGGTCTGCGCCCAGCCCGGGGAACAGCATGCCGGGGAAGAACGGCCATCACCGTGCCGCCGTCAGGAAGCATGATCCTGCCAGCAGGCCGGCCGGCTCATCGCCGTAGCGTGGTACCGGACGGGGTGAGATGGCTTGTTTCGTACCCGGCGACGATGGCTCCGCCACTGCGCCGGTCGTCAATGATCACCGCGTCCGAGCCGGCTAGGGCAGCGCAGGACGTCCGGAAGTGGTGGCCGCACAGCAGCAGATCAGCTAATGCGGGCGAGCACAGGTGGGCGGGATGAGGACCCGCACCACCGGCCGGGCTGAGCAGCAGCAGGCCCGGTCACCCAGAGATGGCCGCCCGGCCTGGTCAGCCCGGTCGTCTGCGGGCGTCCCGGCAGCCAGACCCGAGGGACCTTCGGGCCTGTTAGCCCTGCGGCCCGGGAACCTTATCCTCATTCAGGCAGCTTCAAGCAGCCGCAGCCGTCTGTCGCGATGAGAGCGCAACGCTCCGACAGCGTGAGCGAGAACCGGACGTTCGGTTCGCGAGGCACGATCTATCGGCCCGGCGGTCGGTAGAGACAGAGTCGGCAACTGACCTGCGCCGGTGAGGCGCGTGGCAGATGGGAGATCTTCAGGCGCGGCTGGGGGTTCTTGCGCGCGGGGGGACTGCACCAAGAAGCCCAGGCTCATGCCTCTTGGCCTGCGAGTTTGCGCTTGACGGTGGTGCTCGATGAGCGCGGCCGATCGAATCATCAGGTGGTCGACGGCGGGTGCGGTAGTTAGGGTTGCGGCGGTAGCTGCGGTGGCGTCGTACGAGCATGCCTACGATCTCGTCCGGGCGCACGGGGAGTCCTTTGCTGCAAGCAGGGCACATATGTTGCCCTGAAGCACGAAGTAGGGCAACACGGACCGCTTCGATGACCTACGACAGCGTCCAGGGTGCCGGGCTGTGGTGAACCGTAGCCAGGATCCAGGCGTTTCCTGAGAAGGGCACTAGCCACTGACGTAAGGCATCAGGCAGGTGAGGTAAGGCGTGCGGGTCGATCAGGCGGACCCGGCAGACGAGCCAGACGACGTCGGCATGGCCGGGAACGCCGGACCGTCCGATAAACCGGACGCTACTGGCAACGACCTGGAAATGGAAGCAAGCAGCGCGGGTCATCCCGGCTCGTCCCCAGTCCTTCCCGACGCGGCCTTGCGGATTGAACGAACCCTGACTCACCGCGCCAAGATCGAAGCCGTTTACCGCCAGTATGACCTTGAACAAGGCAATGGCACGGCAAAGAGCCCAAACGCGAAACGGTCACCTTTGCGATGCGCCGTGTTGAGGCCGAAGTCCCGCATCGCCATCTGGCAAGCTTCGGGAGCCGGCCGACCGAAGAGGCCCGGCTTGCCAAGGCTGTCGACGGCAACGCCTCGCCCGCCCGGGGCGGATCGTGTCTACGGGGCCACGGCGGCACGAGTAGAGATCCAGTCATCCCCGGCAACGGCGGCCGCGAGTTCCATGAGACCGCCGCTGGCGACGCGGCCTCCGTCCATGATGACGGCCTGTACTGTCCTGTGTCAGAGTTGAAGGGAGACGAACCTCGCACTGCGGAACGGCTGATGAAGTCCCCGGATTTCACAGGTGAGAATCTCCGCGGATTCAAGGCTACCGACAATCCGGATTTCATTGATGACTACAAGCGTACGTACGACGCGGTAGCCGGGCCTACGGCCTGGACCAGCCCTCGGCTTAACATGGACAGGATGCTTAACCAGATTCAGAGACACATATACGACAAGGACGGAATCGACTTCACCGTGCTGGACCTGACGGGTGCGTCCGGCGCTCAGATAGATGAAGTATTCAAGAGTCTTGATAAGTTGGCATCGAATCCGGGAATGCACCCGAAGAACACACTTATCATCTTGGGAGGGCGCTACTGATGGCCGCAGACGTGGTATTCACTGAAGAGAGCCCGTGGTACACGAACTCGCACACATGGGGCCGGATTACGGAGTACGCCTCGAACCGCGCGGACGAACCTGCCTCGGGCGATCGCCAGGACTATCTGGATACCCTGGGAGTTGACTTCACCTTTATGCCCGATGACAAGGCGGTGGAAGTCGCAAGCTGGCTTTCCGGAGTCATCGAGCGGATGCTTGCCGAAGGCGAGATAGGGTCCGGCGAAACGGATCGAGAGCACGCGCAGGCACTGATACGCAAGTTGCACTCTGAAATGCAGCTCAGGGCGGTCCGAAGGTAACGCGTCATCCAAATATCCATCCCGGCCACCCAGTCACGCGATCCGGGTTCGTGGGCTGCAGCGGGTGTTTCAGGTGGGGAAACGGTCTACCCGGAGTACCGCGACCTCTCGCTGCGGGTCGAGCAGGACGTAGGTCACCGAGATGCCGTTGTAGTCCCAGACATACATGTTCCCGGCCTGGCGGAGCATCCGGCCGTTGTCGGGCGTGAGCCGCAACACCTCGTAGATCTCCAGGAGGACGTCAACCTCGGCATCGGACAGGTCGTCGATCTGGGCCTCGGCGATGTCGCTGCCCATGCGGACGGTGTACACCTACAAGTGGGTCCCGCGCCGGCTCAGCACCTCAGCCAGGGTCGGGCCTGCCGGGCGCGCGCCGGACTGAATCTGGTCGGCTTCTTCGTGCATGCGCTGCCAGCCGGCCGGGTCGGCGGCCGCCCGGGTGGCGATGCGCCACCAGCCGGACAGGAAGTCATCTAGGGCGCCTAGGTCGACGACCGGGGCCTGAGTGATCGCCCGGAGCTCGGCGTCGAATGCCGCGATGTTGGCGGCGGGCAGCGCCGCTCGCACGGTGGTGAAGGTCCGCTCGATGCGCGGGTGGGGGCGGTCGTGCCGCTGGACGGTCATTACGACGCCTCACCTCCTATCGGCTGCCGTGTGCTATTCAGCTTATCGGCCAGAGGCCGACAGCACGCGGTAGCGAGCGTGTTTGGTTCGCTTCCTTCGCGGGCCAGCCCTGGCTTGGCTGTCGCTGAGGCGTCCTTCCTAGAACCTGGAGTCTTCCTACAGCATCACCGGGGATGGTCAGACGGAGAGGAGGCCAGCGGAATGGGTGCAGACGGCGGCCTTGAGGAGTGGGCCGCGGGTTCCGGCCGCCGCCGTCCTGGCGGTTGGTCGCGCGGGTACCTGCGGTTTGCGTTCTACGGGAGGGTGTTCGATGGTGATGCTGGACTGCGCGCGAAGGAGGGTGCCGGTTCCGGCGCGGGCGTGCTGGCTGCTCGGGCTGGGCATCACGGCGACGCTTGCGGCGAACGTCGCTCACGGTCTTGGGCTCGGCCTGACGGCCGGTTCGGGTCCTGGTCAGGCGTCGGGCCGGGTGGCGGATCCGCTGCGCAGGTCATGTCCTGGGTCGTGCTGCCGGTTTTCCTGCCGTTCTTGCTGATCCTCGTGTGTGCTCGCATGGCCGTCGTGCGCGCTGGCAGCCCAGCTGGCCAGCAGGCTCAGGGCGTCCTGCGAGGGCGACCCGGGCTCGGCGGTATAGGTGAGCAGGCTCTGGCTGGGATCGGCAGCCAGCGGGAAGGACTCGAACGCCAGCTCAAGGTCCCCGACGACCGGGTGGTGGATGAGCTTCACGCCGGCGGTGTGGATCCGGACGTGGTGGGCGGCCCATCGGACCCGGAACTCGTCGCTGCGGGTGGACAGCTCCCCGATGAGGTCCGAGAGCCGCCGGTCGTAGGGATCGCGGCCGGCCTCGGCGCGCAACAGGGCAACGGTGTCGTTGGCCACCTTGTCCCAGTCGCGGAAGAACTCGGTCGCGTGCGCGTCGAGGAAAGTGAACCTGGCGCTGCTGGGCGGCCTGGCCGGGTCGGCGTAGATCGGTGAGAACAGCGCGAACCCGAGCTCGTTGGCGGTCAGGATGTCCAGGCGTCCGTTGAGCACGAACGCGGGCGTGCCGCTCATCGAGTCCAGGACGCGCTGCACCGTGGACCGGACGCGCCGCGGGGCCGGCCGGCGCGGCGGACGGGTCGTGGCAGCCGCCCGGATCAGGTCGAGCAGATGCGCCCGCTCAGCCTCATCGAGCTGCAGCGCGTGAGCGATGCCGTCGATGACGCTCTGCGAGACGCCGGTGGCGTTGCCGCGCTCGAGCCTGATGTAGTACTCGCTTGAGATGCCCGCGAGGACGGCGACCTCATCGCGGCGCAGGCCCGGGACCCGCCGGCGGTCTCCGCCATACACGGGCAGCCCGGCCTGCCCGGGACTGATCCTGGCCCGCCGCGTGCTCAGGAACTCCCGGATCTGACCGCGGGCGTCACCACGGATGTCGCGGTTGTCGTCCCTGCCTGCCATGTCTTCCACTCTACGAGCGCGTCGGCGGGGCTGGGGGTCCCTGCCAGTACCCCTGTCATCAGAGTCTCCCGCCTGCCCGCACTGGCTGGTTCCGTAGACAGTGCACCGCCGATGACGCGGTGGCCTCAGCAGATCAACATCAACCAGAAGGAAGTGCACCAGCATGACTGACAAGAAGGTGTGGTTCATCACCGGCGCCGGCCGCGGCATGGGCGCCGACATCGCCAAGGCCGCACTGGCGGCCGGCCATGCCGTCGTCGCCACCGCCCGCAACACCGGCACCGTCACAGCGGCCCTGGGCAATGACGATGACCTCCTGGCCGTCCGGCTCGACGTCACCGACCCCGCCGCCGCCAAGGCGGCCGTCCAGGCAGCCGTCGAGCGGTTCGGGCGCATCGACGTCCTGGTCAACAACGCTGGCAACTTCTACGCCGGGTTCTTCGAGGAAATCAGCCCTGAGGACTTCCGGGCGCAGGTCGAGACCACCCTGTTCGGCCCGGTGAACGTCACCCGCGCAGTCCTTCCGGTCATGCGCGCCCAGCGCTCCGGCCTGGTCATCGCGATCTCCTCGACCGCCGGCATCGTGGGCCAGGAGTTCTGCACGGCGTATGCCGCCTCCAAGTTCGGGGTGGAAGGCTTGATCGAGTCGCTGACCCCCGAGGTCGCCCCGTTCGGTATCCGCACGATGCTTGTCGAGCCCGGCTTCTTCCGCACCGAGCTGCTCACGCCGCAATCGACGACATACGCCGAGCCCTCGATCGGCGACTACGCCGAGCGCACCAAACAGACCGTCACTGCCTGGAACGGCATGAACGGCCGCCAGGGCGGCGACCCCGCCAAGCTCGCCGGCGCGCTGGTCCAGCTCGCGGGCCAGGAGGAGCCGCCGCTGCGCTGGGTCGCCGGCGCCGACGCCGTGGAGATTGTCGAGAACAAGGCCAAGGAGCTCCTAGCCCAGGCCGGCGCCTACCGAGAGCTATCCGGCAACCTCGCCCACGACGACGCCTGAGTCGTCGCCGACCGGAACCCATCAGGCGAAGCGCTCCTGCGCAGGCACTGGCACGGGTAGAACGCACGCCCGCTTACCACCACGGCCCACGCCGCCAGGCTGGCTACCTGGCGCGATCGACCAGCAGCCGAACGGCCGCCGGCCGGCGCTGCGAGGCATCCAGCACCTGAGGTCCCCCCGCCGCCCGCCCTGCGGCGCACATCTGCGAGAAAAGGACAACACCCATGGAATCGACACTGACCGGCACAGCCGCCCTCGTCACTGGCGCGAGCAGCGGTATCGGCGCCGCCACCGCCCGCCGGCTCGCCGGGCACGGTGCCTGCGTCGCGCTCGTGGCCCGCCGCCGGGACCGCCTGGAAGCCCTCGCCGCCGAGATCGACGAGGCGGGAGGCACCGCGCTGGTCGTGGAAGCGGACATCACCGACCGCACCCAGGCCGAGGCGGCCGTACAGCAGGCCGCCGGGCGATTCGGACGGCTGGACACCCTGGTCAACAATGCCGGCCTGATGCTGCTCGGTCCCGTCGCCGGCGCGGACCCCGAGGAGTGGGACCGCATGATCGCCCTCAACGTCCAGGGCCTGCTCTACACCACCCGCGCCGCTCTGCCGCACCTGCTGCAGGCCGCCGGGCAGGGCCGGCGCCGGGTCGCCGACATCGTCAACATCAGCTCGATCGCCGGCCGCGTCGCCTGGAACGGCTACGGCGTCTACAGCTTCACCAAGTTCGGCGTGAACGGATTCACCGAGTCCCTGCGCCAGGAAGTCACCCAGCGGCACGTGCGCGTCGGCCTCGTCG
>Ga0335085_10013406_pt1 | contig 12018 bp, 12 predicted proteins | sample Lox_Sample_45_FD_206712 | JGI IMG/M metagenome (GOLD analysis project Ga0335085, IMG submission 206712) | Soil microbial communities from Loxahatchee National Wildlife Refuge, Florida, United States - Lox_Sample_4.5 | ecosystem: Environmental > Terrestrial > Soil > Wetlands | place: USA...
CGGCGTGCGTCTGGGATCACGCTCGCGACGGCACCGGCCCCCTCAGCCCCTACTTCCGAGGCGTGCGCCGGCTCGACCCGAGCCGCCCGGACGAGTCGGGTCGCGCCGGCGTCAACCCGGGCCACCTGAGAGAGCTCTTCGTCGCAGCCGGCCTCGGCAGCCTCGAGCAGGCAACGCTCACGGTCGCGATCGAGTACGCGGCGTTCGAGGAGTACTGGGCGCCGTTCGAGCTCCGCGTCGGCCCCACCTCGGCGTTCATCTCCTCGCTCGGCCCCCGCGAGTACGAGCGGCTCCAGGAGCTCGTTTGCGACGAGCTGCCGCCGGCGCCCTTCACGCACGAGGTGCGCGCGTGGGCCGTGCGCGGTGCTCCGGCGGGGGCCGGTCGCTGAGGCGGTAGACGAAGCGCATCGCCTGCCAGCTCTCGTCGATCGAGCAAGTCTTGTTGTCGACGAGGCCCAGCGCGAGCCCGGCGCTCTGCACGGCGTCGAAGTCGAGATCGGTGTCGAGCTTCGCCGAGCGCTTCGGCCACGCGACCCAGAGGCCGTCCGCCGGGGCGAGCGTCGCTTTCAGGGCCGGCAGCCGAGCCTCGAGCTCGGCCCGGCGCGTGGTGAAGAAGACGAGCACCTCCGCGCCGGGCTTCGCCCCGAGCTTCTTGCCGAGCGGCGTCCCGGAGTAGTCGGGCATGCCGACTGTCTATCTCATGGGGCGTCGATGTTGCCCTCCACCGGAATGGTCGCAAGCGTCGCGCCGTTCGCGTCGATCAGCGCGATATCGCCCCTCCTCGAGCCGGGCGCCGGTACGTGCTCGAGCTTCTGCCAGCAGACGACGAAGACGTCGGCGACGACGTCCGCGACGGCGTCCGGCGCCGTCCGGCGGCGAACGTAGGCCGTGACGGGAGCCACGTTCTCCCGGTAGATCGCGTCGAAACGCTGCGCTGCAGGGTCGGTCATCACCCTGCTTCTGTCGCGGACGCCGCGGGCGTTACAGGGTCGCCAGCAGCCGGTCGACCTCGTCCTCGGTGTTCGTGTGGACGATGCCGACGCGGACGGCGCCGTCCTCCTCGAGGCCGAGGTGCCTGAAGACCTCGACCGCGTAGTTGTCGCCGTGCCAGACGGCGAACCCGGCGGCTGCGAGGCGCGCGGCGGCGTCGACCGGCCGCTCGTCCGGCGGCGTCAGGCAGAAGGTGGAGACGCGCCCCTCCATCGTCGGCGGCCCGTGCAGCTGCCAGCCGTCCGGGAGCCCGTCGAGGAACCTCTGCCCGAGCCTCCGCTCGTGCTCGGTGATGAACTTCCAGCCCACGCCGTGCAGGTACTCGACGCAGGCGACGAACCCGCAGAGGTTCTCGTGCGGGAGCGTGCCGGTCTCGTGCCGCTGCCCCGGGGTGTCGGGCGAGGGCCGCACCTTGTAGGGCCGCCAACTCTCCGAGAGTTCGCGCCGAACCCATGCAAGCCCGAGGTGCGGCCCGTAGAACTTGTACGGCGAGCAGAGCAGGACGTCGCAGCCGACCTCGGACAGCTCGATGTCGCCGTGCGGCGCGTAGTGGACCGCGTCCGCCCACGCGAGCGCGCCCGCCTCGTGCGCGAGCGCGACGATCTCCCTGAACGCCGTGATCGTGCCGACGGCGTTCGACGCCATCGGGAACGCCACCACCCTCGTGCGGTCGGTCAGGAGCGAGCGCAGGTGGCCGAGGTCGATCCGGCACTCCTCGTCGAGGTTCGCGAGCTTGACGACGATGCCCCCGTCCGCGGCGAGCTCGAGCCAGGGCGCGATGTTCGCGTCGTGGTCGAGCTTCGTGCAGACCACCTCGTCGCCCTCCTTCCAGTCCCGGGACGCCGTCCGCGAGAGGTGGAAGTTGAGCGTCGTCATGTTGGCGCCGAAGGTGACCTCGTCGGTCATCACGCCGAGCAGGTTCGAGGCGGCCGCGCGCGCCGAGGCGATCACGTCGTCGGTCACCATCGAGGTGAGGAACTTGCCGCCGGCGTTGGCGTTTGCGGCCAGCAGGTAGCCGGACACCGCCTCGAGCACCGAGTCCGGCACCTGCGTCCCCGCGGGGCCGTCGAAGTACGCGAGCGGGACGTCGAGCGTGTGGAAACGGTCGCGGACCGCCTCGATCGTGACGTCCGGGATCTGGTCGCCCGGGTGCTCCGGGTGGGCCATCGCCTGAACGTACAGGATCCGTCCGGGGCCGGTCCTACAGTGGCCTCGATGAGGCTGAGGCCGCTCACGGAGGCCGAGTGCTACGCGCGCTGCTACGGCCGCTGGCACGAGGAGCCGGTCAACGTCATCCGGCTGCTGCGGACCGTCGAGCAGCCGGCGGAGGACGCAGCCCGCCGGGAACGCGGCGACGCCACGGAGGCCGAGGCCGCATGACGCCGGCCTGCGCGAGCTGGACGTCCCGGCGTCGCGCAGCACCGCCGGTGAAGGGACGCCCGCGGCCGCCGCTGCCGAGCGCGTGGGTGTGCACCGCGACGTGGACATCGCGTGTGCCACGCTGTCGGCCGCGTGGCCGCACCCGCATCTGACGTCCCGGACGTCCTCGCACCGACCCTGCGCTGCGTCTTCTGCGGAATCAACCCCGGCCGCGTCTCGGCCGCGGCGCAGGCGCACTTCGCGAACCCGCGCAACGACTTCTGGCGGCTCCTGCACGACGCGGGGTTCACGCCGAGGCTCTTCGAGCCGTCGGAGGCGTCCGAGTTGCTCCCCCTGGGCTACGGCATCACGAACGCGGCCTTTCGCACGACGCCCGGCTCCGGCGACCTCCGCCGCAGTGACTTCGACCCCAACCGGATCGAGCGCCTGGGCCTCGAGCTGCGCCCGCGCGCGATCGCGTTCGTCGGCAAGGAGGCCTACCGCGGCCTCTTCAACGAGCGTGCCGAGCTCGGCCCGCAGACGCGATCGCTCGGGGACACGGCGCTGTACGTGCTGCCGTCGACCTCGCCGGCAAACGCCGCCGTCCCGTACGCGGAGCGCCTGCGCTGGTTCCGCGCGCTCCGCGACTGGCTCGAGCCGCTGCCCCGCGCCGCGGTGCGAGCGCTCGTCGTCGACGCGGCGCGGCGCGTGCTCCTGATGCGCTGGGAGCGGCCCGGCTCGTCGTGGTGGATCACGCCCGGCGGCGGGGTGCTCGAGGGTGAGAGCGACGAGCACGCGCTTCGCCGGGAGCTCTACGAGGAGGCGGGTCTGCGCGAGCTCGAGCTCGGCGAGCAGGTGTTCGAGCGCGAGCTCGTGCTGCCGGGCGAGCGGAACCTGTGGCTCCAGCGCGACCGGTTCTACGTCGTACGCGTCGAGGCCCACGAGGTCGCGCCGACCGTCGACCTGCCGGCCGAGAACGTCACCGGCCACCGCTGGTGGACGCTCGAGGAGCTGGAGGCGACCGGGGAGCGCTTCTCGCCCGCGGAGCTGCCCGGCCTGCTGCGAGCGCTCGATTACCGTTGACCGCGTGGAGGTGGTCGTGATCATCCACCTGCTCGCCGCGATGATCTGGGTCGGCGGGTCGGTGGCGCTCGTGTTCGCCGGGGTGCCGGCGATCCGCATCCTCGAGGGCGAGCCGCGCGGCCGGGCGATGCGCGAGCTCGGCCTGCGCTGGCGCCCGCTCGGCTACAGCTCGCTCGGGGTGGCGGCGATCACGGGCGTCGTCCTCGCCGCGCACGACTGGAGCCACTGCCGCTCGCCGTTCAAGGCCGTGCTCTTCGTGAAGATCGGGCTTTCGGTCGCCCTCGTCGCGGCCTCCTACCTGCACAACTACGTCTACGGGCCGCGCCTGCAGGGCGAGATCCGGGAGGGGAAGGCGCAGAGGGCGCGTCCCACGCTCGTCGCCGTCGGCTGGACGAGCCTTGCGCTGACGCTCACCGTCCCGGTGCTCGGCGCGATCCTCGCCGAGCTCGCCTAACCGCGCCAGCGGTTCGTGATCGGCGTGCGGCGGTCGCGGCCGAAGGCCTTCGGGCGCAGCTTCACGCCGGGCGGGGCCTGGCGCCGCTTGTACTCGGCGCGGTCGATCATCGAGATCGCGCGCTCCACCACCTCCGCGTCGAAGCCGTCCTCGGCCAGCTCGTCGCGCGAGCGGTCGAGCTCGACGTAGGCCTCGAGCACGCGGTCGAGCTTCGGGTAGGGCGGCAGGGAGTCCTCGTCGAGCTGGTCGGCGCGCAGCTCGGCGCTCGGCGCCCGGTCGATGATCGACTGCGGGATCAGCTCGCGGCCGGCCCGCTCGTTCAGCCGGCGGGAGAGCCTGAAGACGTCCGTCTTGTAGACGTCCTTGATCAGCGCGAACCCGCCGGCGAGGTCGCCGTAGAGCGTGGAGTAGCCGACGGAGAGCTCCGACTTGTTCCCGGTCGCGATCACGAGCCAGCCGAACTTGTTCGAGAGCGCCATCAGCAGCGTGCCGCGGATGCGGGCCTGGAGGTTCTCCTCCGTGAGGTCGGGCTCGCGGCCCGCGAACGAGGGCGCGAGCGCGGACGTGAACGCCTCGACCACGGGCTCGATCGCGATCTCGCGGAAGTCGATGCCGAGCGACTCCGCGAGGCGGCGCGCGTCCGTCTGCGTCCCCGCCGACGAGTAGCGCGACGGCATCGAGACCGCGTGCACCCGCTCCGGGCCGAGCGCGCCCGTCGCGATCGCCGCCGTGAGCGCCGAGTCGATCCCGCCCGACATGCCGATGACGACGTCGCCGAAGCCGTTCTTGCCCACGTAGTCGCGCAGGCCGAGCTCGAGGGCGAGCTGCATCTGCTCGAGGTCGTCGAGCGGCGGCGCCGGCTCGGGCCGCAGGAACTCCGCCTGCTCCCGCGGCGGGCCGAGCTCGAGCACCGCGGGCCGGGGCGCCGTGACGCGGTCGTGCGCGAGCGCCCGCAGGCGGACGTCGCGCAGCCGGCGCGCGATCGCGCTGACGGGATCGACGTCGACGACGAGCAGCTCCTCCACGAAGCTCCGCGCCCGCGCGATGGTGCTGCCCTCGTCGTCGAAGACGACCGACGTGCCGTCGAACATCAGCTCGTCCTGCCCGCCGACGAGGTTGCAGTAGGCGATGAAGCACGAGTTGTCGCGCGCGCGCACGCGCAGCATCTCCTCGCGCTCCCGGTCCTTGCCGACGTGGAACGGCGAGGACGACAGGTTCACGACGAGCTGCGCCCCCGCGAGCGCGAGGTCGGTCGTCGGCGGCCCCGGCTGCCAGATGTCCTCGCAGATCGTCACGCCGCAGAGGACGTCGCCGAAGCGGAGCAGCAGCAGGTCGCCGCCGGGGGCGAAGTAACGGTTCTCGTCGAAGACGCCGTAGTTGGGCAGGAAGCGCTTGCGGTAGATCGCGCGGATCTCGCCGCCGGCGAGCACGAAGGCGGCGTTGTAGAGGTCGGCGTCGAGGTGCGGCGCGCCGACGAGCGCGACGATGCCCTCGACCCGGGCGGCGATGCGCTCCACGCTCGCGCGCGCGGCGCGGACGAACGCCGGACGGAGCAGGAGGTCCTCCGGTGGGTACCCGGTGACCGCGAGCTCGGGGAAGAGCACCAGGTCGGCTCCCGCCGCCCGGGCCTCGTCGAGTCCCGCGACGATCGCGGCCTCGTTGCGGGCGAGGTCGCCGACGACGCTGTTCATCTGTGCGAGCGCGAGCCTCACGTTCCCCTCCTCCTCGGTTTTCTCCTCATGGTCAAAAACTCTAACGCGTCCTGGGACGCCGCGTGGCGCCCCTGGGACGGCGGTGGGACGGACGGCCAGTACAACTAGCTGTCCAGGGGGCACGTCGGGGGTGGCGCAGCAGATGCACACGGAACACATGGCCAGGAGGTTCGCTCGTCGACCAGGAGTCGTCGTGTTCCTCGTCGCGTCCGGCTGCCGGTGCCTCGTAGGCTCGGTCTGGGCAGGCCTCGCCTTTGCGGCGGGCGAAGCCGGCCCGGTGGGGGCGCCGTGACGCCCCCGGGCGAGCTGTCGCGCAGCGAATAGAGCGCCGGCAGGCGCACCTTCGCGCTCCCTGAGGAGAGGGCCCCGTCGAGACCCCCGGGGCCCTCTCCCATCGGCTCGTTCAGTTCGTAACAACGCCTTAAGCCGTTCGAGGCGCGCTGCGATCGCGGCAAACCGGGCGCTACGCTCGAAGTCGTGCTCGTCCTGCTCGGCATCGGCCTGCTGGCGGGGCTCGTCACGGCCGTCTCGCCCTGCGTGCTGCCCGTCCTGCCGATCCTGCTCGCCGGCGGCGCCGCGGGGCGGCGGCCGCTCCGGATCATCGCGGGGCTGATCGCGAGCTTCACCGTCTTCACGCTCTTCGCCACGTGGCTGCTCGACCACCTCGGCCTCCCGGACGACCTGCTGCGGAACATCGCGATCGCGATGCTGTTCGCGCTGGCGGCGATCCTGCTCGTGCCGCGCCTCGGACTCCTGGTCGAGGCGCCGTTCGCGCGGCTGACGCGGTTCCGCGCCGGCGGCGGCGGCTTCCTGCTCGGCGCGTCGCTCGGCCTCGTGTTCGTCCCGTGCGCGGGCCCGGCGCTCGCGACGATCGCGGCCGCGGCCGCCACGCATCACGTCGGCTGGCGTGCCGTCGCGCTCACGCTCGCCTATGCGGTCGGCGCGGCGATCCCGATGCTGCTCGTCGCCTACGGCGGCCGCGGGCTCGGCATGCGGATGCGCAGCCGCGGCCCGCTGATCCGGGCCGTCTCGGGCGCCGTCATCGGGCTCGTCGCGATCGGCATCGCGTTCAACCTCGACACCCGCTTCCAGACGGCGCTGCCCGGCTACACGCAGGCGCTGCAGAAGCACGTCGAGGAGACGGCGACCGCGCAACGCGCGCTGGCGAAGGTATCGGGGCACCCGGCGGGCCAGCCGCTCGCCTCGGCGAAGCCGAAGCCCGTCCGCACCGCCGGCGGGCTCAGCCTGCCCGTCTACGGGATCGCGCCGCCGCTCGTTCCGGGCGGCCGCTGGTTCAACTCGAAGCCGCTGACGCTCGCGGGGCTGCGCGGGAAGGTCGTGCTCGTCGACTTCTGGACGTACTCGTGCATCAACTGCCTCCGCACGCTCCCGCACCTCGAGTCGTGGTACCGCAGCTACCACAAGGACGGCTTCGTGATCATCGGCGTGCACACGCCGGAGTTCGCGTTCGAGCACGTCGCCTCGAACGTCGGCGCGGCCGTGAAGCGCCTCGGCATCACCTACCCCGTGATGCAGGACAACGAGTACGCGACCTGGACGAATTACGGCAACGAGGTCTGGCCGGCGCACTACCTGATCGACCGGCAGGGACGTGTCCGCGACTACGTCTTCGGCGAGGGCGACTACACCGGCACCGAGCAGGAGATCGAGGCGCTGCTCGGCGTCAGCAGGAACGCGCAGGCGCTCACGGATACGACGCCGACCGAGCTGACGACGCCCGAGTCCTATCTCGGCTACGTGCGGCTCGACCAGTCGCGGTATCGCGGTACGGCGATCGCGCGCGGTCGCGAGCAGAGCTATCGCGCGGCGTCGTCGCTGCCGCCGGACGGCTTCACGTACGGCGGCGCCTGGCGGGTCGAGGGCGAGCGGATCGTCGCCGGGCCGGGTGCCGCGCTCGCGCTGCACTTCCGCGCGAAGGACGTGTATCTCGTGCTCGGCGGCAGGGGGAAGGTGAGCGTCTCGGTCGACGGGAAGCCGCAGCCGACGGTTGCCGTCGACGCCTACAGGCTCTACAGGCTCCGCAGCTCGAAGCGGTACGCGAACGCCGAGCTCGAGCTCCGGTTCACGCCCGGCGTCCAGGCGTACGCGTTCACGTTCGGGTAGCTACTGCGCCGACGGCGGCGGCGGGGGATCGTTGCCCTGCTCGCGCTCGCGCAGGAAGCGCGTCAGCTCCGCGGCGAGCGTCTCGCCGCTCGGCAGCTCCTCCTCGATCTCCTCGACCCGGCTCTCGAGCTCGTCCACGTAGGCCGCGGTCTCCTCGTCGGCGGCGACCGCCTCGCTCACCTGCTGGGTGTACTCCTTCGCCGCGTGCTCCAGATCCGTCGTGTCGAGCGGCACGTCGAGCAGCGTCGCCAGCCGGTCGCACAGCGCCTTCGCGGCGCGCGGCGAGGGCGTCAGCTGGACGTAGTGCGGCACGGCGGCCCAGAGGGAGACGGACGGGATGTCGGCCTGGCGGCAGGCGTCGTGGAGGACGCCGACCATCCCGGTCGGCCCCTCGTAGCGCGACGCCTGCAGCCCGAGCTCCTCGAGGACGCGCGCGTCGCTCGCGCTCGCGGTGACGGGAGCCGGCCGCGTGTGCGGCACGTCCGCGAGCAGCGAGCCGAGGGTGACGACCATCGACACGCCGAACTCCGCCGCCACCGCGGTGACGAGGCCCGTGAACGCCCGCCAGCGCAGGCTCGGCTCCGTGCCGAGCAGGAGGAGCAGGTCGCGCGGGCCGTCCCCGGTCTGCGGCAGGTGCGCGTGGTGGAACGAGTTCTCCGGCCAGTCGATCTGCCGCTCGTCGTTCACGATCGACACGTGCGGGCGCGTCATCTGGAAGTCGAAGAAGAGCTCGGGGTCGATATCGGCGAACTGCTCGGCGCGCCAGCTGCGCGCGAGGAACGAGCCGGCGAGCGAGGCTCCCTGGCCGCCGTCGTTCCAGCCGCGGAACGAGCAGATCAGCACCGGACGCGTGACCGCCGGGCGCCGGTCGTACCGAAGCTCCTCCGCCCCCATCAACTCATCCTACTTTCGGCCGGTCGCCACAGCGTTGCCACGACGACGACCGCGGCCGCCCACACGAGCGCCGCCAGGGTGACGTGAAGGATCACGAGGCCGAGCGGCAGATGGGTGCGGTACTGGACCTCGCCGACGATCATCTGGACGACGAGCAGCCCGAGCAGGACGAACGCACGACGGAGATGGCCGCGGGCGTTGTAGCCGAGCCAGGTGAGCAGGACGAGGAAGGTGAGGCCGAAGACGGCGGTGGCGCGGACGTGGACGTAGACCGCCGGCTCGAACCGCCACACGCGCGGCACGTTCACGCTGCCGGAGTGCGGCCCCGCGGCGGTCGAGAGGACGCCGCTGATGAGCAGTGCGCCGGCTGCGACGCCGACGAGCGCGCCGAGCCAGCCGATGTAGCTCGGCACCGGCTCGCCGCGGACGTTCCAGGCCTCGAGCGCCACGAGGACGCCGAGCGCCAGCACGACCATCGAGAGCAGCAGGTGCGAGCCGACGAGCCACGGGTTGAGCTTGTAGTGGACCGTGATCGCGCCGAGCGGCGCCTGCAGCAGCGTCCCGAGAAACGCCCCGCCGGCAACCCAGCGCACCCATCGCGGCAGGCCCTGCGTCCGCAGCGAGGCCAGCCACGTCACGAGCGTCGCCAGGATCGCGAACGCGGAGACGATGCGGTTCGAGAACTCGATGAAGGAGTGGTAGCCCGTCTTCGGGAACGGGTCGCCGGCCGTGCAGCCGGGCCAGTGCTCACAGCCGAGGCCGGAGCCCGTCAGGCGGACGGTGGCGCCGGAGCCGACGATCACGACGAGCATCACGGCGCTTGCGAGCGCGAAGCGCCGGAAGGATCTCCTCGAGACCGCAAGCCGGCGAACGCGCGGCAGCGAAGCCTCCATCCGTACCACGATACAGACCCCTTAAAGCGATGACGGCCTTGGGGGAGGCCGCCATCAGGGGGAGAGGAACGTGTGTTGGGTGACGTCGTGTTCGCTCTCCCGGGTTCGACTCCTTCTCAGCCCGCTTACGTCAGTGCGGCCCGTCGAAGAAGCCCATCGGGTGCGCGTGCATGCCGCTCTTGGCCCCGGCCATCGCCGCGACCGCCGCGAGGGCGAGCAGCAACGAGCGCCTGCGCACCAGGTGCAGGAACAGCTTTGCCACAGTTGTCTCCTTGGTCGTCTAGAAGCGGAAGTCCTGGAGCGCCTCCGCGGCACGGCGGTAGAGCACCGCAGCCCGCCGGTCGTCGCCTCGGCGCTCGGCCAGCTCCCCTTGCGCAATCCAGGCGGCGGCCCGGTGGGACGCGGACGACAGCTGGGCGAGGGTGTCCTCGGCCTCCGCCAGCCTCGCCTCCGCCTCGTCGAGCCGTCCCTGCTCGAGCACCGCGCGGCCGAGCACGAGCCGCACGTTGCCGATCTCGTCGATGCGATCCTCGCGGCCGTCGAGACGCTGCAGCGCATCGCGCGCATGCGCCTCGGCCGCGACCGGATCGCCGGTCCTCAGCTCCACCTGCGCCAGCGACGCGATGACCGTCGCGACGTCGTCGTCCGTCCCGTGCTCGACGGCGACGGCGAGCGCCTCCTGCAGCCGCTCGATCGCCTTCTCCGGCTTGCCGAGCAGGAACTCGAGCCCACCGAGGTTGTTCAGCAGGCGGCCGACGTTGCTGCGGTCGCTCAGCTGCTCGTACGCCGACTTCGCGCGCTCGGCATAGGTGCGGGCGAGCACCCAGTGGCCGTCGCGCTCGGCGACGAGCGATGCCTGGAAGTAGGCCTCGCCGAGCGCCCGAGCGTTCGCGAGCGACTCCGCGAGCTCGAGCGAGCGCTCCACGTCCTCGCGGGCCGCCTCGTAGTCCCGCTGCCGGCGGTAGCAGCGCGACCGCCACGTCAGCACCCGCACGCGCAACAGGTCGGCGGGGAGTGGCGAACGGTCGAGGAGCTCCAGCGCCTCACCGAAGAGCGCGACGGCGGTGGCGATGCTCGAGATCAGGTAGCGGCCGACGGCGAGCCGGTACAGCACGTCGGCCCGGTCGACGTCGGAGAACTCCGCGCCCTCCGTCAGCCCGCGTGCCTCGGCGAGCAGGTCGAGGCCGCCGCGAACGTCGCCGCCGTGCATCCGCGCCCACGCCTCGCCCGCGAGCAGCCGCACCCGCAGCTCCGGCGCCGCGCTCGCCACGACGGGGCCGAGCGCGTTGCCGTACTCCTCGACGGCGCCTGCGAAGTCGAGCTTCTCGGCCAGCGCCTCCGCGCGGGCGAGCACCGCCTCCGCGCGGGCGCGCTCGTCGCTCGAGACGCCGCTCGCGAGGAACGTCACCTCGACGCCGAGCCGCGCCGCGAGCCACTCGACCGTCTCGTCGGTCGGCCGCGTCTTGCCGCGCTCGATCTGCGAGATGTACTCCTTCGAGAAGCGGTTCGCCGCCAGCTCCGACTGCGTCATGCCCGCCGCGACGCGAAGCTGGCGGAGCCTCTCCCCGATCCGGGAGCCGCGCGTGTTCTGGGTGCGGGAGGTCTCTGTCGCCATCCGTGTGAGCAGTGTGCTCTACGGGCCGCGCTTGCGCAATCCGCTTAAAGGGACAGTAGTAGATCTGGCAACGGTCTCCAAACGAATTCCCTGCAGCGATGCGCATTCTGCGGTGAACCACAGAATCACGACTTACTTCACGAAGCCGCTTGACAAGGACCTGCGGCGGGCTCTATTGTCCCCGGCACAGAAAGCTTGCACCGGCGATAGCCGCGTGCAGGGGGCGAGGCGCCGAGTGGGGCGAGACGGGGAGGCTGTGCCGCAGAGCTATCCCTTCGACCCGAACTCTGAGAGCGCTCCGCAGACGAAGAGCCCCGGGTGCCGCAGCCGGGGCTCTTCATTTCTCGGGTTACGGCTTGCGGCCGAGGGCGAGCGAGCGCAGGCTGGCGAAGCCCGCGCGGGTGCGGAGCACCGCACGGCGAGCAGCGGGTAGCCGCCGCGCTCCCCGCGCGAGCGTCGCGCCGAACGCCCCGTATCCGGCGACGAGGATCACAGCCGCGAACGCCCAGAACGCGGGCACGCTCCAGTTCCAGACGAGGAACGCGACGAGCGCGAGGATGAGCGCGATCACCGGGATCGCGAGCACGCAGACGAGGAACAGGAACGCCGACTCGGCGGCGTGCTGGATGCGGCCGAGCCAGACCGGGACGGCGAGCCGGCTGTCGCTGTAGGCCACCGCGAGCTCGAGCGACTCGCCGCCGTAGCCGACCCTGACCGTTTCCTCGGCCTCCGCGAGCGGCACGTGCCGGAGGTCGTGGAGCTCGAACCTGAGCCCCGCGACGCGCGTGGCGGCGCCGGGCGCCGGCTCGACGAAGCCGGTGAACCTCCACCACCGGCCGGCCGTCGGCTCGACGGTGACCTCGCCGTCCCGGTCCACGGCGCGGGCAGCCGCCG
>Ga0335085_10013407_pt1 | contig 12018 bp, 13 predicted proteins | sample Lox_Sample_45_FD_206712 | JGI IMG/M metagenome (GOLD analysis project Ga0335085, IMG submission 206712) | Soil microbial communities from Loxahatchee National Wildlife Refuge, Florida, United States - Lox_Sample_4.5 | ecosystem: Environmental > Terrestrial > Soil > Wetlands | place: USA...
ACTTCGCCTCAGGCGGCCCGGACTCGACGAAGACGGAAAGGGGCGAGGAGCGACACGGCGGCGGGCGGACCTCGGCCGGCTAGACCCGGACCTTTTTCACGGCGCGTCCCAGTCGAGGGCGTAGATCTCCTGAGTGCCGACGTCGCGGACGAGCAGCGGCGAGTCGTCGGGCGCGAGACCCACCCAGTTCCAGGCTCCTCGAACGAAGCCCGTCACCCTGGCGACCACTTCGACGTGGCCGTCGTCGATCCTCACCCGCTTCACCTCGGTGGCGGCGTCGAAGTACACCTGACGACCATCCCGAGACCAGACTGGATATTCGAGGGCGCCCTTGTACAGCTCGGTCCACTTCCCGAGCCCGATGTCGAAGAGCAGCAGCCGGCGTGAGTCCAACGGCAGGGCCGCGACGTGGCGGCCGTCCGGCGAGCAACGGGGGGCGAAGAGTCCCTGGGAGCCGGGTAGATCTGACACCTTCCCGGTCGGTACGTCCAGCACATGGATCACCGCGTTCGGCGACGTGCTCGTGTCCGGGCCCGTGCTCCCGAACAGCAAGCGCCGCCCGTCGGACGACCAGCACGGGTCAAGTTCGCTCAGATCCGCCGTCGTGGCCCGTCGCGATGTGCCTCCCGCCGCCGGGACAGTGTAGATCCGGGTGCCGGTCCCACCTGTGATTCCCACGAAGGCGATTTGCTGTCCGTCCGGAGACCACTGGGGCTCTTGTGCGTAAATGGATGGAGGCGTGAGCAGAAGACGCTCGGTCCCATCCGCGCGGCTTCGCCAGAGCTGGCCCTCCGGGATCGTGGTGTAAGCGACCCAGCTCGCGTCTTTCGACCAGGCCACCCATAACGCCGAGAGGCCCGAGAGATACGGCACGAATCGCCCCGAGCGAGAGTCGAAGCGGACGAGCTCCCCTTTCAGCTGCGTCCCCACCGCGAACAGCCGCTTGCCGTCGCGGCTCGGCACCGGCGCAGAGAAGCCGACGGGCCCGAAGGTCAACTGCACGGGCTCGGCGCGGCCCCGCTGGAGGAGCCCCCGCTGCTCGCGGAGCGCCCAGAGAGTCTGCCCATCGTACGCTCTGGGACCACCCGCAAAGACGAAGTACCTGCCGTCAGGCGTCCACGCGCCGCAGCACGGGCGCGGTGCGTCATTCCAGCCAGGGAGCACTTCCTTCGGGTTGGTGCCATCGGTATTGACCTCCCAGAGCGCTCCTTTATGCGCCTTGAGGTCCTCGACGGTGTAGCGGATGCGCATCCCATCCGGCGACCACCGGGGGAAGGATGGCGGGCCGCCCGCGGTCACGAGTATGCGCGACTCGGTCCCATCGCTCTGGGCCACGTGAAGCGCCGACCCCTGCGCATAGACGATCCTCTCGCCATCGGGGGACCAGGCGCCGCCAAACCCACCGCCTCCGGTTCGCAGGTCCCCAAGACGCCGCGGCGTTCCCCCCAGCACCGGCCTCACCCAGAGGTCCGCCTCCGGCTCGATGCCCTTGAACATGGCGACGAGCAGCTCCGTGCCGCTCGGCGAGATGTCCAGGATCTGGGCGATCCCCGGAGGCAGCATGACCGTCTCGCCGCCCGTCGTCGCCACCTGGGCAAGGAACTGCTCGTCCGCCCCGCTATAGTTGTGGCGGGCGGTGAAGTAGAGCCGTGAGCCGTCGGTGACCATCGCGCTCTTGAAGAAGTGATCGTTGGTGATCTGTTGCGCGCCGATGATCCGCGGCGGGCGTGGGGGCGACGCCCGCCACACCGCCACCGCCAGCCCGCCGAGGCCGACGGCCAGACCGAGCGCGGCCAAGATCCGCCGCGTGCGGCGCGTTGGGAGCGCCACCCTCGACGCCGACGACACGCGCCCCGACGCCGAGTCGCGCTTCAGGCGCGTGAGGTCGGCCCGCATATCTCGCGCCGACTGGTACCGCACCTCGCGGTCCTTCTCCAACGCCTTGCCGATGATGCGCTCGAGATCCAGGGGCAGCCTGGGGGTGATCTCGGTCGCCGGCGTCGGCTCCCGGTTGAGGATCGCGTCGAAGAGGACGGCAGCTGTTTCGCCCTCGAAGGGCGGCCGGCCCGTCGCCATCTCGTACAGGACCGCCCCGAACGAGAACAGATCGGTCCGCGCGTCGAGGGCCGTGCCCCGCGCTTGCTCCGGCGACATGTAGGCCATCGTCCCCATCACGGTGCCCGGGCTCGTCAGGTGCGGTTCGTGGGCCTCCGCGTCGGTGGTCCCTTCCGACTCCTCGGGCATCATCGCTCGCCGCGCCGGGACCACCTTGGCCAGGCCGAAGTCCAGCAGCTTGGCCTGTTCCCGCTCGGTCACGAAGATGTTCGCGGGCTTGATGTCGCGGTGGATGATGCCCTTGCCGTGCGCCGCCTCGAGCGCGTCCGCGATCTGGATCGCGAGGTCGAGCAGCGTCTCGACCGGCAGGCGCCGGCCGCTGATGCGGTGCTTGAGGGTCATGCCCTCCATTCGCTCGAGGGCGATGAAGTGGTGGCCCTCGGCGTTGCCGATGTCGTGGACCGTGCAGATGCCAGGATGGTTGAGCGCGGACGCCGCTCGCGCCTCGCGCTGGAAACGCTCGAGTGCCTGGGGGTCCTGCGCGAGGGCTTCGGGGAGAAACTTCAGCGCCACGGTCCGGCCGAGCCGGGTGTCCTCGGCCTCGTACACGATCCCCATGCCACCGCCGCCAATCTTCCGCAGGACGCGGTAGTGGGAAACGGTCTTCCCGATCACCACGGGCCCCTCCTCTGCGATTACGCCTGCGGGAGCCTGATTGTCACCAAGGCAACAGGTTGGGCAGATTCTATCGCGAGTCACCACCGGCGAGGTCTACCGGCCGCATCCCGGGCGCGCGTCCACCTGGCGTTGTTGGCGCGGACCGGCTCGCCGCCGGTCCCGGCCATTCGGGAATGGACGCATACCCCCGCGGATCGTCGACGGCACGATCGTGATCTCGGGATGGCGTGTCACGATTGCTTTCATCCGAAGCAGGGACTCTCGCAGCAGTGTGGGATCCTCGCCCCGCCAGAACGCCCCGACGATGGGCGAGTTCGTGCGACGGCTCCAGGCCAGAGGCGTTCAGGTCCGCGCGAACATCGCACGCAGCGGTCACGTCAGCGGGATCAGCTACCGGCTCGACCGGGTGGCGGTGAAGGGGAGCGGTCTCGGCCGGGCCTACACCTTCCAGGGGCTGCAGAAGGAGCAGGGGGTCCGCTACGAACGGGCGCGAGACCTGCCGGCTCTTGAACGCGCCGCCCTGGCGACCAAGGGCCTCGAGCCCTGGCGCCGCCGGCGGACGCCCGTGCGGATGCCCTCGGCGTCTCGGGCGCTCAGCCGCGTTCCTGGCTATCAGGAGGCTCGGACGGCGCTCTGGCTGGCCCGGAACGCGGAGCTCGCCGGCCGTTCGCCGTCTCGCGCGCTCCTGAACGCCGCCGAGCGGCTGCTCCCGCCTGACGCCAGGAAGACCGTTCAAGTCATTAGGACAGTGATCGACCTCTCGCGAGGCAGGTGAGCAATGAGCGAACCGGAGTCGGTCCACAGCAGCCCGGACCCGCGCACCGCGGCGGTGCTCCGTGCCTTGCAGCGAGCCAGAGGGATGATGTCGAACGCGGGCTCTCCGAGCTGTGCGCCGGGGCCCGACCGGTCCCGCGCACTCCTTCCGCTGCGCGAGGAGCGTTCGAACGCCGGTCCCGCTGCACGCGAACTGGTGGAGATCATGAGCGCGACCGCGCGGATCCTGGAGCGCGCCCTCGCAACGGCCATTGAGAGGCAGGCCGACTGCCAGCGGAGTCAGGACCGGGCGGTCCGGGAGCTCCGTCAGTCAACCCAGGGACTGAAGCACCGGGCGGACATCCTGGCTGACTGGTACGCCTGGGCGGTGAGGCGCGTGGCGACGTGGGGACTCCTCCTCGGCTTGTTGTCCGGAGCTGCGGCCGCGCTCGCGTGGCGGGCGAACAAGATCGCCGCCAGCACACACGCCATCCTCGAGCAGATCCTCGACAACCAGGCTCGGGCCCAGGCCGTCAAGAGCGGGAAGCGGCGATGACTGGCCGGGTCGCGCATGTGGCGCCGCTTGTGCGGTCCGGGGCGGCGGAGGGTGGTCGCCAGTGATCGACCTGACCAAGCTCGTGGACGATGCCAGTCTCGCAGACCTGGCCGAGGTGGCCGCCGCGCTCGAGCGCGCCCGGGTCAAGCTCGCGCTCAGGCTGGCTGCGCCCGTGTCCGCCCAACCGGCGCCCGCCGGGGGGAGGTGGCTCACGCCCGAAGAAGCGGCGACGATCGCCCGGGCCAGCAAGCGCCAAGTGTACGAGTGGGCGATCGGGAAGCGGTGGGCCCACCGGCCGTCCCGCCGCAAGCTCCTGATCGACGAAGCCGGCTTCCTGGCCTGGCTGTCGTCCCGGCCGTAGGATATCGACAGGGACACCCGACATGGCGTGCGTGAGGCAACGACGTGGCGCCTACGTGCTCGACTACAGGCAGCACGGCCGCCGGGTCGTGAAGACCTACCGCACCAAGCGGCTCGCGCTCGCCGCGCTCAAGAAGCTGGCCCCGACGAGGCAGCGCACCCTGCACCCGTCGATCGACCCGCTCGTGACGATTGCCGACTACGTCCCGCGCTTCCTGACCGAGTGCTCCGAGGCCGAGGCGGCCCAGAGGACGCTCGAGACCTACGCTGGCGTGCTCGCGAACCACGTCGTCCCTCGGATCGGGTCGTTGAAGGTCGCCGACGTCTCGCGTGTCGATGTCCGCGGTCTGCTCCTGACGCTGGGGCGCGAGGCGGTCAGCGTCCAGGGCCAGAAGGGCGCCGAGCGCGCCGGCCGCAAGGGACTCTCGCGGAACAGCCTCCGCCAGGTTCGAACGCTGTTGTCGTCGTTCTTCGACTCCGCGATTCGCGACGAGCTGCGGGACGACAACCCCGCGCACAACGTGTTCAGGAAGACGCGGACGAAGGCGGCGCGGATGAGGACCCGCCCGCGTGTCGGTGAGGCTGTGAAGGCCATGACCGCAGCCGAGCGCGACCGGTTCCTCACGACCGCTCTCGCCATCGCCCCGCAGTGGTTCACCGCCTGGACGCTGGTGGCGCTGGCGGGCCTCCGTCGAAACGAGGCGCTCAGGCTGCGATGGGAGAGTGTGCGGCTGGCCGCGCGGCAGATCGTGGTCCGCGAGCAGCTGGATGCGGGCTCGACGAAGTCAGGCGAGGCCCGCGTCGTGGACCTGGCCGAGCCGCTCGCCAAGCATCTCCGCGCCTTGCGCGGTCGGCTGCGAGAGGAGGCCTTCCGGCGCTGCGAGCCGCTCGACGAGCGCGAGCGCGTGTGCTGCCCGGGTCTGCCCGATCAGCCGACGCGGAGTCAGGTGCAGACGACCGTCTCCCGCCCGACCCGCGCCATGCGGAAGGTCCTGAAGCACGCGGGCCTGCCGCGCCACTTCACCATGCATTCCCTGCGGCACTCGTTCTGCTCGCTGTTGATCTCGTCGGGAGTCAGCCCGGTCTATGTCCAGCAGCAGGCCGGCCACGCGGACGTGTCTTTCACGGTCAGGGTCTACGGGAGTTGGTTCCCGGCCGTCGCTCCCGGCGCGATGGACCGCCTGGCTCGAAGCGCTTCGTACCTGCCGCGAACGAAAGCGGTAACAAATGGGGCCAATCCGGTAACAACGCCCTCGGACGCCTCTCCGCAAGACCTTGAGCCGACTGGGACTACTCCTCGTCCTTCGCCACGTGGTCCTCGAACTCCTTGATGAAGCTGAGGGTGCGCAGGCCCGGCATGCGGTCGAGGTAGACGTCGCCGTCGAGGTGGTCGCACTCGTGCTGGATGACGCGGGCGAAGAAGCCCTCGGCCTCCGCGGAGTAGGGCTTCCCGTCGCGGTCGAGGGCGTCGAGCCGGAGGCGCTTCCACCGCGGCACGAGCCCGCGGAGGTCGGGGATCGAGAGGCAGCCCTCCCAGCCGTCGTCGCGCTCGTCGCCGAGCGGGGTGACCTTCGGGTTGACGAGGACCATGAACGGCACCTCGGCCCGCGCCCGCTCGTCCGAGCCCGGGACCTCGATGACCGCGAGCCGGAGCCCCTCGTGGACCTGCGGGGCGGCGAGCCCCACGCCCTCGTACTCGTACATGGTCTCCCGCATGTCGTCGACGAGCTTCTGGAAGAGCGGGTCACGGAAGGCGCCCTTCGCCACCGCTTTGGCGGGCGCGCGCAGGACCGGGTGACCGATGCGGGCGATCTTCAGGATGGACATGCGCTCCCTACTTGAAGAACTCGTCCCGGTCGCCGGCCACGACCTCGACGACGTGGATCTTCTCCTCGCGGAGGACCTGCATCCCGACGACCTCGCCCGGCCGCTTCCTCCAGAGGGCGTGGTAGAGAGGGCGCAGGCCCTGGACGGCCTGGCCGTCGACGCTCACCAGCAGATCGCCCCGCTGGAGACCGGCCGCCTCCGCCGGTCCTCCGGGCACGACGCCCGAGATCGCGAGGCCGTCTTCGTTCGCCTGGGGGTAGAAGCCGATCCAGGCCCGGCGCTCGGGCTCGGGGACCGGCCGGCCGCTCTCCAGCCGTTCCCGCCGCTCGAGGAAGAGGCCGATCGGGATGGCGAGGCTGTAGCGGCCGACCGAGGCCAGGCCGAGGGCGACGATGCCCGCCACCCGGCCCTGCGCGTCCAGGAGCGGGCCCCCGGCGAGCCCGGGGTTCACGATCGTGGTCATGACCGCGCGGTCCAGCATGTACTCCCAGAAGGCCTCGAAGGGGCCGACGAAGGAGACGTGGCCGCTCGCCCCGCGCCGCTCCTTGTCGCCGGTGCAGGTGAGGAGGAAGACGGGCTCGCCCGGACGGAGCTCCGCCTCCCCGGAGAGCCGGGCCGGCTCGAAGTCGGCCCCCTCCACGCTGAGGAGGGCGAGGCCGCTCTCGTGGTCGAGCGAGACGCGCGTGGCCGGCCGCGCCTTCCCGTCGAGTCCGGTGACCTCGGCGTTCGACGCCCCGAGGACGAGGTAGTGCGCGGTGAGGACCCGGTCGGGAGCTACCGCGATGCCGGATCCCGCCCGCTCCTCGCCCAGGATGGACGCCGAGGGGTGGGCCGCAGGGATCGTCGTCCGGAGGAACGTCACCGACGCGGCGGCGACGCGCGGGATGAGGACGGGAGAATCCGTGATCGCCTCCGGAGGACGAGCGGATTATAGCTACAGGAGACCGGCCAGCTCGACGAGGCTCGTGACGCGGCGGCGCGGGCGGCGGCCGGAGACCGGCCCCCCGCCGTCCATCCAGACGAACCGCACGCCCGCCGCCGCCGCCGCGGCACCGTCGGTCGCCGGGTCGTCGCCGACGTAGAGGGCGTGGCGGGGAGGGACGGCCAGAGCCTCGAGGGCCACGTGGAGGATCCGCGGGTCGGGCTTCGCATAGCCGCAGCTCTGCGAGGTGACGACGGCGTCGAAGAGCGGTGTCAGGCCCGAGGCGGCGAGGCGTGACCGCTGCACGCGGTCGATGCCGTTGGTCACGACGCCGAGCCGGTAGCGCCGGCGAAGCCGCTGCAGCGCCCGTCGGCACCCGGGCAGTCGGTCGCCGCGGGCGGAGAGGTGGTCGAGGTAGGCCTCGCCGAGGCGGGGGGCGAGGCGGGCGTCGCCTCCGACCTCGCGCAGCAGCCTTCGGAAGCGCTCGCGGGCGAGGGCGGGCTGGGTGATCTCGCCTCGGCGGAAGGCGGCCCACAGGTCGTGGTTGATCCGCTGGTAGGCGGCGAGGGTGGACGGAGGACCGGGAAGACCGAAGGAAGTGAGGGCGTCCCGGAGGGCCGAACGCTCGGCCTTGTCGAAATCCAGGAGGGTGTGGTCGACGTCGAAGAGGACGGCGCGGAGACGGTCCAGGCGACTACTTGGCCCGGTAGGTGATGAGGCCGCGCTTCAGGTCGTAGGGCGAGACCCCGACCGTGACACGGTCGCCCTGGATCACGCGGATCCGGTACTGGCGCATCTTCCCGTTCAGCCGGGCGAGGACCTCGTGGTTCTCGCTCACCTTGATCTTGTAGTTCCCGCCGGCGAGGACTTCGACGACCGTGCCCTGCAGCTCGATCAGGTCTTCCTTGCTCATTCACTCTCCCGGGCGAGCCCTGGCCGTCCGGCCGGCCATCGCCAAACGGTCAATTATCGGTTCCGCGGGCGGTGCGCGTCCAGTCCACGAATCCGGCGCGGGTCGCGGGCTGGCAGTGCGGGCAGAACCAGGAGTCCATGCCCTTGACGCCCGCGGTGCGCAGCTTCGCGCCGCAGCGGGGGCACGTCTCCTTCCGGCGCACCTTGAGGAAGTCGCGGACCTTGACGTCGATCGCCTCGCCGCGGCTCGCCACCTCCGCGACCGCCTCCTGCATCACCTTGACGATCGCGTCGTGGAGGCGCACCGCGTCCTCGTGGGCGAGCGAGCGGCAGAAGGTCTTCGGGTGGATGCCGGCCTCGAAGAGGACCTCGTCGGCGTAGGCATTGCCCAGGCTGTCGAGGGCCTTCTTGTCGAGGAGGAAGACCCGGACCTGGTCGCGCCGGTGCTTGACCAGGCTCACGAAGCGCTCGCGGGTGAACTCCGGGGACAGGATGTCGATCCCTCCCGTCTGCATTCCCGGGATGGCCTTCCAGTCGTCGGTGGCGATCAGGTAGGCCTTGCCCATCTTCTTGTCGTCGAGGTAGCGCAGCTCCACGGCGCCGAAGCCGAGGGCAAAGCCGAGCGAAGCCTCGTCGGGTGTCCCCGGCTCGGCCAGGCGAAAGCGCCCGGCCAGCATGGGGTTCACTGCGAGGTCGAGCCCCTCGAAGCGGAACACGAGGAAGTGGGACTTGCGGAAGGCGTCGGCCAGGGGGCGGCCGAGGAGGAGCGACAGGTTGCCCCGGACCGTGAAGCGGAGGACCACCGGCTCGCGCACCCGCTCCGACGTGACCGGCTGCCCGAGCAGGCGCTCCCGCAGGTGCTTCAGGATGTACAGGAGGTCCGGGAGCTCCGGCATGCTCTCCCCTCCGCCGCCCGGATTGTCTTACGGGAGCGCGGGCGGCGTCCATCGGGCCGCGGGCCGCACGAAGGCCCGCAGCTCCTCCTCCAGGAACGGCACGCAGACGACCGCGTTCCCGCCGTGGATCGTGTGGCCGCCGTCGAAGTTGAAGAAGCGGGCGCCGGCCTCCTCGGCGATGATCATGAGCGGGGCGAGGTCCCAGGCCTTCGCCTCCAGCTCGATCCAGGCCTCGGCCCGCCCCGACGCCACGAGCACGGCGTCCTGGCACCCACCGAGGCTGCGCACCGCCCAGTAGCCCGAAAGGTGGCCGAGGATCCCGGAGGCGAGCGGTGAGCGGGCCAGCTTGTCGAACCCGGTGAGGCAGGCGATCGCGCGGTTGCGGCGGTCGACGGTCGAGACCCGGATCGGCTGGTCGTCCCGGAAGGCGCCTTCCCCGCGCACCGCCCAGTACATCTCGCCCTGCGCGGCGAGGTTGCAGACGCCGGCCACCACCTCGCCCCGCGCCTCGAGGGCGATCAGGTTGCTCCAGGTGCGGAGGCCGCGGAGGAAGTCGCGGGTGCCGTCGATCGGATCGACGATCCAGCGCCGGCCGCTCGTCCCCGTTTCGCTCGATCCCTCCTCGCCGAGGAAGCCGTCGCCCGGGAACGCTTCGCGCAGCCCGGTGACGATGAGCCGCTCGCACTCGCGGTCGGCCACGGTGACCGGCGAGTCGTCCGACTTGTCCTCGCGCGCCACGCCCCGCGCCGCGTGCTGCAGGGCCAGCTCCCCCGCCCGCCGGGCGACCGCCCGGCACACCTCGATCTCGCGTTCCCAGGCCATGGCCGAGCATTCTCGCACCGGAGCGCGCCCGCCGGCGAGCCTAGAGGCCCCGCAGCTCCCTCTCCGCCTCCCTCCGCCACGGCCGCACCTCGCGCTGCCGATGGTCGGGCGACGTGCGGGCGGCCTCGATCGCGCGCCGGAAGAGGTCCCCGGCCTCGTCGCGCTTCCCGAGCGCCTTCAGGGCCATCCCGAGGCGGTGGAGCCCCTCCGGATCGTAGGGACGGTCCTCCACGAAGCGCTCGAGCACGGTGCGGGCGTGGGTGAAGGCGCCCGTCGAGAGGTACACCGCGCCGGCCTCGCGCCAGGCCTCGAAGGACGAGTGCTGGGGGGACGAGGCGAGGACCGACTCCAGGTGGCGGATCGCGTCCTCCCAGCGGCCCTCCAGCCGCGCGATGCGGGCGAGCTGGAACTGCGCGTCGAGCTCGCCGGGGTCGATCTCGATCGCCCGCCGGAAACGCTCCGCCGCCTCCCGGAGCTGCCGTCGCTGCATATGGATGAGGCCGAGCTGGTAGTGCGCGTCGGCGTCGCGGGGGTTGAGGGTCGAGGCCTCGAGGTAACGCCTCAGGCTCCGCCGCGCGCCGAGGCCGCCGAGGATGTCGAGCGTCTGGCCCTGCATCGCCCGGTAGCCGAAGTAGAGGAGCCAGGGCGAGGCGAGGAAGAGCAGGAAGCCCTGGAGGCCGAAGGAGAGCCAGGAGAGGGAGACCGCGGCGATGGCGGGGCCGGTGTCCGCGCCACAGGCGGTCTGGAGGGCCACGACCACGAGCGCGGCGAAGCCCAGCGCGCCGGCCGCGAGCAGGGCGAGGAGGACCGGCGCCGGAGCGATTCCCGCGATTCCCGCGAGGCCCGCCGGAAGGAAGGCGACGGTGAACGCGGAGAGGGTGCAGACCAGGAGGCCGCCGAAGTCGCGCCGCAGCGCCACCGCGAAGCTGCCGATGCGGTCGAAGAGCGTCACCAGGAGGAGCGTCGCGGGCACGTACAGGAAGACGAGGCCGGCGACGGTGGCGATCGGCCCGAAGGCGGCGACGATCGCGAGCAGCGGCGAGGGGGTGGGACGCGTCGGCGGCGGGGGGAGCGGCTCGGCCGCCGGCTCCCGATCGCCGGAGGAGAGGACGGCCGCGCGGGGGGGCGCGGGCCGGTGAGGCGCCGTGGCGAGCCCGGACAGCTGGCCGTACCAGAGGACCGCCGAGGCGACGAAGGCGAGCAGCAGGGCCTGGGCGACGCTCCCGCCGTCGAGGAGCGCGCTCATCGCCCTCCGCGGGCGAAGGGGCAGGAGCACCAGAGTGCGGACCTGGTCGATCACCTTCTCTCCGGCGGGAATTGTACGGCCGGACGCTCGCTCTCCCTTTACCCGTACAATCGGGCCGGAGCGAGAGCCCGTGGCGCCCACGATCGTCGTCGGCCTGAACGCGGTGATCGTCGCGGTGACGGACGAGGAACCCCGGCTCCTCACCGTCGAGCGCGCGGATCACGGCATGGCCGGACCGGGAGCGCACGAGCCGGCGCTGCCCTTCGGCCCCCTCGACCCCGCCGGCCACCGCACGCTGGAGCTGGGGCTGCGGGCGTGGGTGCGCGAGCAGACCGGGCTCGAGCTCGGCTACGTGGAGCAGCTCTACACGTTCGCCGACCGCCACCGCGACCCCCGCGAGCGGGCCGGGGGGCCGCGCATGGTGTCGATCGCCTACCTCGCGCTCGTCCGCGAGGGCCGGGTGTCCGGGGCGGGCCAGGCCCGGTGGAGGAGGTTCTACGAGTTCCTGCCCTGGGAGGACGCGCGGTCCGGCCGTCCCGAGCTCGTCGAGCGGGTGATCGCGCCCGCCCTCGCCCGCTGGGTGGCGGAGGCGCCCGACGCGGAGACGCGGCGGGCCCGTCGGGAGCGGGCCGACATCACGTTCGGCCTGAGGGGGGCCCCCCTCGATCCGGTGACCGTCCTCGAGCGCTACGAGCTCCTGTACGAGGCGGGGGTGATGGGCGAGGCCAGGCGGGACCGGGGGGAGCGCCTCCCGCCTTCCGGCCGCCCGCCCGGCGAGCCCATGGCCCTCGACCACCGGCGCCTCCTCGCCACGGCCCTCGGCCGCCTGCGCGGCAAGCTCAAGTACCGGCCGGTCGTCTTCGAGCTGGTGCCGACCACCTTCACCCTCCTCCTCCTGCAGCGGGTGGTGGAGGCGCTGGCCGGGGCGCGGCTCCACAAGCAGAACTTCCGGCGCCTCGTCGAGAACGGGGGCCTCGTGGAGGGGACGGGC
>Ga0335085_10013408_pt1 | contig 12018 bp, 8 predicted proteins | sample Lox_Sample_45_FD_206712 | JGI IMG/M metagenome (GOLD analysis project Ga0335085, IMG submission 206712) | Soil microbial communities from Loxahatchee National Wildlife Refuge, Florida, United States - Lox_Sample_4.5 | ecosystem: Environmental > Terrestrial > Soil > Wetlands | place: USA: Florida...
CCTCGCCGAGGTGCCAGACGAGGTGCACGTCGAGTTCGGCCTCGACCTCAACGCCGAGGTAGGGGCGTTCATCGCTGCCGTCAGCACGACGGCGAACTTCACCGTGGGTCTGACCTGGCGACGCGACCCGGTGGACGCACAGTCGCAGCCGGGAAGCAACGTCCCGGCGGCCAGCGGCCATGGGACAAGCTGAGCACGCACATCTTCGATCGGCGGGCCGCCCGGCGTCACCGGCCCCCGGTGGTATGCAGCCATGCCCCCCAGTAGCGAATCTTCTCCTTCAGGGGTTGGTTATGGTGGCAGTGGCGCCACCCACCTTTGTCAGCAAGATACGGGATCGTTGGCTATAGGCGTAGGCGCCGGCCCGCGAGCAGAGCCAGCAACGGTCACCGGCAACGGCGGCATAGTTCACACGCTGGGGACATTGAGAAACGGAGCGTGACTGCCGCCGCGTCACACCCACGGCAGCTGATTCGGCCGGAACGCGGTCATCCTGGCACAGTGGGAGTTGCAACGGCGAAAGCCCTGGGAAGGTTCAGCAAAAACCTATTTTGCTTTGACATGAATCGATTTAGAGTTGGCGCGTGAGCGGGAAGTTCCTTTCGGGGGGGTCTGCGCCGCCGCTTCTTGTACGGACTCAGGGGCCTGACCGGAGCCTGCCGGCCGGCCCTTCGTATCTGATCGGCCGCGACCCTGAGTGCGACATCGTCATTGCCGACACCCGCGTGTCCTGGCACCATGCCGTGCTCCGGCTGGAGAACGGCCGCTGGGTGCTGGCGGATAACGGCAGCACCAACGGCACCTACGCCGGGGGCCGGCGGGTGGACCGGATCGAGATCGACGGGGAATGCCAGGCCCGGCTCGGCAATCCTGCTGACGGGCCGGTGCTGAGCTGCACCGTCAGCGGAGACGGCCCCGGCGTTTCGCGGCCGCTGTCCGCCACGACGGTGCGAATCGGCCGGGCGCCGGAGAACGACATCGTGGTCTCCGACCCCACCGCCTCCCGCGAGCACGCCGAAATACGCAATGTGGCGGGCAGATACCGCATCGTGGACCTGGACAGCAGCCACGGCACGTTCGTCAACGGGCAGCGCGTCACGGACGCGGCGCTGTCCGACGGGGACGTCGTCCGTGTCGGCTCTTCGGAGTTCCGGCTGGCCGGCCAGGAACTGCAGGAGGTCAGCGACACCGGCGCCGAGGCCGGGGAGGCACCGCCGCCCGCCGCCGGGGAGGCACCGCCGCCGGCCACCGCGGCCCCCGGCACCGCCGCCAGGGAGCGGCCAGCACCGGCCGCCGCCCCGCCGGGCGACGGCGACGGCGCGCTCGAGATCCCGTACGCGATCCGCTGGCTCGTGCCGAAGGGCGAGCGGTTCGCGAACTTCCACATCCTGAACGACAACGACACGCAGCTCGACTACTACCGCCGGTTCGGGCACATCTACGCGGTCGGGGTCCCGACGAAGAAATGGCGGCTCGTGGTCGTCTCGGACCCGGAGCTGCTCGACGAGGTGGCGGCGGACGAGGAGCAGTTCGGCAAGCGCGTCACGGAGATCAACTTCTTCGCCCAGCTGAGCAACAGCCGCGGCGGCGGCATCTCGGTGATCGGCGACGGCGAGCACACCGAGCAGATCCGCCGCGTGATGCTGCCGTGGTACTCGCCGCTGAACCAGCGGACGCAGCTCGGGCAGATGAAGGACCAGGCGCGGAAGCTCGTCGCCGCGTGGTCCACGATCCCCGACGACGAGCCGCTCGACGCGCGCACCTGGATGGAACGCTACACGCTCGAGGTCTCGGGACGCGGCGCGTGTAACTACGACTTCGGACTGCTCGACGGCAGCGGCGACCCGCACCCGTTCGCGGTGGCGGTTCCGGAGAGCACGAAGGAGAGCATCCGGCGCGTCGCCGACCCCCGCCCCGACTCCACGCTCTTCGCCGGGCGGGCGGAGCGCGCGCGCAGGAAGCGCTACCGCCGTCACAACAAGGAGCTGTTCACGACGGCCGACGCGCTCGTGCGCGCCCGCATGCATACCTGCCCGCTCGGGCAGCCGACCGATCTGCTCACCCGCCTCGTGAGCACGCCGGATCCCCAGACCGGCGAGTTCCTCGACCACGAGACCATGCGCGACCAGATCCTCATGCACCTGTCGAACGGCTTCAACGGGCCGTCGATCACGGGCGGGTGGCTCGCCTATGTCATCGGCACCCACCCGGACGTCGAAGAGAAGCTGATCGCCGAGATCGACGGGATCACCGGCGGCGACCCGGACTACGACCTGCAGTACGACGACCTGATGGCGCTGACGTACACGACACAGGTGATCAAGGAGACGATGCGGATCTACCCGCCGATGCCGGTCACGATCCGCCGCAGCCTCAAGGACGGGATGCTCGGCCGCTACCGCATCCGGAAGGACGACATCATCCTCGTCGGGACGCTCGCCGCGCAGCGCGACCCGCGCTACTGGGGGCCAGAGGCCGACACGTTCGATCCGGACCAGTTCGCGATGGAGAAGGTCGTCGACCGGCCGCGCCACGCCTACATCCCGTTCTCGATCGGGAGGCGGCAGTGCATGGCGCAGGAGGTCACGTTCATGATGCTCCGCGTCGTCCTGTTCGAGATCTACCGCCACTACCGGCTGCGTCTCGCGCCGGGCGCGGCGGTGGCGAAGAACACGATCGTGACGACCAAGCCGGCCGCGGTCCCGATCATCCGCCTGCCGCGCGAGCAAGACGGCCGCCCGCGGGCGGCGGCCGACGTGCGCGACCGCCCGGCCGCTGCCGCGGCCCCCGCAGCCCCCGCTGCCGCTGCCCCCGCCGCCGCTGTCGCTGCCCCTGCTGCGGTCGCCGCCGTCGCCGCGCCCGCTGCCGCCCCTCCCCCGGCCGCCGCGCCCGAGTGGGGGCAGCCGACGGAGATCCCCCCGGCCAGCGCCTACCGCGACCTGGTGATCGCCTACGGCAGCAACTTCGGCGCGAACAAGGAGCTGGCCGAGCGCTTCGCCGAGCGCAGCCACTTCCACGGCTACGCGAGCGACGCGATCACGCTGAACGAGCTGGCGGAGTCGCCGCCGCGCACACATCCCTGGCTGCTTGTCGTCATGACCTCCACCTACACGTCGAACCCGCCCACGAACGCGGCAGCGTTCAAGGAGTGGCTCGCGCGCACGGCACCCGGCGGCGAGATGTGGCGGAACTGCCGGTACCTCGTCTGGGGGCTCGGCAACACCCAGTGGAACGCGTTCATGGCGTTCCCCCGCTACCTGCACCAGAAGCTGTCCGAGCTCGGCGCCACGCCGCTCGCTGATCTCGCCTACGGCGACGTGGGCTCGCCCGTGTGGGAGCGCCTGCACGCGGACTGGAACACCCGCGTCTGGCCGGTGCTGCTCGAGCTGTCCGGGGCGCGGCCGACGGAGGCCGCGGCCGCGCGCGACGCCGCCGAGAAGGCGGCCGCGGGCGCGCTGACGGGTGCCGACTCCAGCACCGCGATGCACAGGTCGCTCCTGGCTGACGACGCCGCGCCGGCGCCGGCCGTCCCCGCGCCCCCGGCGCGGAGCGCCTCCTCGATCATGCGCCGCCTGTCGTCGCGGAGATGGGCCACGTCGATGCGCGGCGGCTCGCCGGGACCGGCCGATCAAGGCCGCGCCCAGTCGCGGGTGCTGCTCGCCCCGGCGATCCTCAGCAACGCCGTCGGGATGGACACGGCCGAGGCACGTGTCCTGGTGTGCCAGGAGCTCCTGCCGGCCGGGTCGGCGAAGCGGACGCGGCATCTGGAGGTCAGCCTGCCGCCCGGCGTCACCTACCGGGTCGGCGACCACCTGGGGATCTGCCCGAAGAACGACGAGGAGCGGGTCGAGCGGCTCGCGCGGCACCTCGGCGCGGCGCTCGACGGCCTGTTCATGGTGCCGAAGACGCTGAACGTCCGGGCAGCGCCGAAGGGGGTCGCGCTCCAGGTCCGGAACGTGCTCACCAACCTCGTGGACATCACCGGCAGGCCGACGGTGCCGCTGCTCGACCTCCTGCTGGAGAAGACGGCCGACCCCGCCGAGCGGTCGCGGCTGGCCGGGATCGCCGATGTCCTGCGGGCACCGGACGGCCCCGGCTCACCGCTGCGCACGGCGATCGACGCGGGCGGCTACGACGTGCTGCGGCTGCTCGACGAGTTCCCGTCCTGCTCGATGAACATCTTCGAGTTCCTGCAAGTGGCCCAGCCACTCCGGCCGCGCTACTACTCGACGAGCTCGAGCCCGCAGATCCACGGCAAGGCCGTCGTCCACGTGACCGTTGGCCTTGAGGCCACGCCCGTGCCGGGCGTGCCGGGCACCAGCTTCCGCGGCATGAGCTCGCACTACGTGCACACGCTCCGGGAGGGCGACCGCCTGAACGTCTTCCACGACAGCGCCGACGGGTTCCACCTGCAGGAAGACGTGACGAAGCCGATGATCTTCGTCTCCGCCGGCACCGGCTTCGCCCCGATGCGGGCGTTCCTGTGGGAACGCGTGGCGCTGAAGCGCGCGGGTATCCCGCTGGCCGAGGCGGCGCTCTTCAACGGCATCCGCTCAGGCAGCCTCGACTACCTCTACCGCGACGAGATCGAGCAGTTCGCGGCCGAAGGGGTGCTCCATCACGTCCAGGTAGCGGCGTCGCGCGAGGCGCCGGGCTCCCGCGAGTACGTCCAGGACCGGCTCCGGGCGGAGGGTGCGCTAGTCTGGCGCCTGCTCGACGCCGGCGGCTATGCCTACGTCTGCGGCTCCCAGCCGATGCGCGAGGGCGTCCGTGCCGCCTTCATCGACGTCGTCACGGACCATGGGTCGCTGCCGCGCGAGCATGCAGAGGCCTACCTGCAGGAACTGGAGACGGCCGAACGCTACCGACCCGACCTCTGGGTCTGAACCCCTGGGAGCCGCATGGACGCCCTCGCCCTCATCCTGACCGTGGCGGCGATGCTCATGTTCCTGTTTGCCGCCAGCGGCCGCGAGCTGCGCCGCTTCAACGAGATCGCGGTCGGGCTCGTCCTGCTCAGCGCGGCGCTTATCTGCCAGTTCACCTCGATCACGAACACGCACATCGGCCGGTTAGCGGCCAGCCCGGCCGCCGCTTAGCGGTTCGGCCGGCCCGGGTCACCGGGCGCGAGCCGCCGCCAGGTCCCCAGCTCCGGGTCGTACTCCTCGCGCTCGAACAGCAGCATGTCGTCGCCCAGCAGGATCAGCGAGTAGGGGCTGGGGCCGCTGCCGGTGACGTGGCCGTGGTTGTGCACGTCGTGGGGCGGGATCAGCGTCGCGACATCGCCGCGTTGCAGGGCGCGCTCGTCCGCGAGGCTCAGCTCGGCCCGGCCGCCGGAATGGCGGACCACGTTCCAGTGCTGGTGGGTCTCCACCCCGCGGACCGGGGCGAGCGCGACCCAGCAGCGGTGGGAATGGGTGTAGGCCATCACCCCCTCCGGCCGGTGGACCAGCACCAGCCGCGGGCCCCGCCCGGGCTGGACCAGCCAGTGCACCCCGGGCGACCCGGCGGGGAGCTGCGCGATCAGCGGCGCGAAGAACTCCTGGTCGGCGGCCAGGTCCACCAGGGCCGCTCCCACCTTGGCCATATCCGGCGCATCGCCGGAGCCCACCTCATCCAGCTGGGCGAGGAAGTGGCGCAGCGGGCTGGGCAGAGCGCCGGTACTCACCTGCCCACCCTAACCCGGGCCCGCCCGCCGGGACCGGGGCCGCGGGCCCCCCGGGTATGAGCAGGGCATTTTCCGACAGGACCGAGAGCCAGTAGTTCATCCGTTCGGCATTGGTGGTGTCCTGCCAGTGAGGAAAGAGCCACGCGGCATCGGCGAGGGGCAGCCGCCCTTCGGCCTGATGGACCTCGAACGTGAAGGAGACCCCCTGCAGGGCGCATGCCTCGGTGGCCGCGGCGACGATGGAAGCCAGGCCGCCCGGCCCGTACATCGTGCTCAGCGACCGGCGGCCCTCGTAACTGAAGGGAATCGGCAGCCGCGTCAGGAAACTGAAGTGGTCCCGGAGACCCGGGATGAGGGGATGCCCGTCGTGCAGGTGGAAGTGGACGTGCTTGCCCAGCCTGCCCAGCGCGCGGATGACGTCGAGCACATGCGGCAACGCGCTGGCCACCGCGTCCTGAACGTCCGCCACCAGAGCGGGCAGCCGGTCATCCACCGGGCTGAGCTTCTTCAGGTCCAGGCCGGGATGGCGGCGCTCGAACCGGGCGGCCGCCTGCCTCAGGCCAATATGGCCGACGTCGATGCAGCAGCTGACCCGCTCAGCGGCCTGGAGCCGCTCCGCCACCTCGATGAACCAGCCGCGATCCAGCCCGGCGGCGTACTCGAGGAAGACGAGGGGGCTGCCCGGCCGCTCGCACAGGTGGACGTTCAGCTCACGCATCGCGGCGAGCAGGCGGTCCGTCTTCGCCCCCATCTCACGCTTGTCGTGGACCACCAGGCCGGCGACGCGGCCGGCGAAGCGGTCGGCGAACTCCCGCACCACGGCGCGGTCCCGCCGGTGCAGCACGTTGACGCCCCGGCTCAGGTGGACGATGGGCAGGCGCGCATGGGAGGGCACGAACTGCAGGACATACTCGAGGTGGTCGGGCGAGTCGGCGTACACCTCCGCGGCGACGCCCATCTGGGCGAAGCGGAGCCCGGCCAGCTTGAGCAGCGCATCGTCCCCGTCGATGCGCTGCTGGAACAGGGCATGAACGGGCTGCGGCATCGCCATGGCCTAGGCCGCCCGCGGCAGCTGTCCCACCGGCCGCGGAAAGCCGTCGGCGGTGCGCGGGACCATCCGCCGCAGCCGCTTCAGCTGCGCGCGGGCGCTGTCGTGCCGCATGCGGACGTAGTGGAGGATGCCCTCCATCGTCTTCTTCCCGTGCCGGAGCTGGTGCTGCCGGCAGCCGCTCTGGTAGACCTCGTCGTTGCTGTACCGCCGGCCGGTGAACGGCCGCCCGTGGGGGGTATCCGACTCCAGATAGGCCGCCCGCCGGACGCGGTTCCACAGGCCATCTTCCGAGCGGGCCCCGATCTGCGCGGCAAACGCCCCCGGGTTGAACTCGGTGTCCAGCAGGTAGTCCAGGTAGTCCAGGTAGTAGCGGATGTAGTCGGGGTTGCGGAGCAGGTTCCGGACGAGCGGGATGTTCGGGGTGTGGCGGTTCACCTTGCCCGGCCAGTTGAGGATATCGGCGTACTGCCACCGGGTGCCGGAATAGTCGATCCCCAGGCAGTTGTCGTAGTCCCACGGGATCCAGTGGAAATATGGCGAGCCGACGAAATCCCCGGCCGCCCCACTGCGCCCCGAGTTGTAGAGGTAGTAATTCGACGGGGTCGCATAATAGTTGTCCCAGCTCCCGAGCAGCATGTTGACGGCCGCCCACCGGAGGAAGGCATTGACGTCCATGATGCCGTCCACCGACTCCCGGAAGGCGTCTGTGCCGAAGCGCTGCTCGCCGCCCGGCAGCCCGATGCCGTGGATCGTCCTGATGAAGCAGGCCAGGTCGTCGTAGGTGTTGGCCTCGGGGTTGTTCTTATTGGTCTTGAGGCGGTAGGTGTGCTCCGCGGCCCCCGGGATGAAGTACTGGCGCCCCGAGTCATCACCATCGCGCCCGGTCCGGTAGGCGAGGGAGGCGCATCCGAGGTCGCGGCAGGCGGTCTTGTACAGGTTCCCCCGGTAGTTCTCGCCAAAGTGGTCCCTCAGGAACCTCTTGTCGACCTGCTCGATGACCGAGAACAGGCCCCGGTAGGCCGGGCCAAAGGCCAGCTTCGCATACGAGTGCCGCGGCGCCGGGACATCGGCGATGCGGAACAGGCGCCAGGCCAGCGCCTCGCGCATCTGCGAGGGGTCGTTGTACATCGCCTTCAGGTTGATGCGGCTCATCCCGGCCAGGCGGTTGCCGTGCCCCTCGTCGTCGAGAATGACCCGCCAGGACCGCTTGGGCGCGCGCAGGGTGCGGTTCCCGGTGTTTTTCAGGCAGAAGGCCTGTGAGCTGAACAGGGCATCTGCGCCGCTCAGGGCCGGAATGCGCCGACGGTCGGCCGGATCGGTCTTCCACACGTCGACCCGGGCACCAGGGGCGGGCCGCAGCGGCTCGGTCACCACCGGGTGCCCGGGGCGGAATCCAGTGACGTGAACCATGTACATGTCCGCGTCGAAGAACTCCCGCTTCCCCAGCGACGCGCCGATGTAGTCCTCGATCGCCTGGGCGGCGGCGGTCGGCCGCCCGGCCTCGTCGAGCAGCCTCAGCTTCGCGGGCAGGGCGGGCGGGACATGGGCCAGCAGCAGGTCAAAGAGCGCCTCGTACTCGGCCCTCGTGCGCAGCGACGCGTCATCGCGGCCCGCCATCTCGCTGGCCACATTGGCCAGGACCCTGCTGGGCCCGGCGGGCAGCTCCGATACCACCACCGCCCGGCCCTTGAACATCTCCCAGAACCGGTCCCTGCCGACAGCCGTGTCCATGCTTCCCCCTGTGCCTGCGCCTTCCCCAGCCGCCCGGTGTCCGGCGGGCCGCCAGCAACGCGGCGCCCGCCCCGCTGCCTGCGGCTGCGGGATCGCTGGGTATCTGCTTCTGTGGATAGGAGGAGGCGGCCGGGCCGCTGATACAGGCAGCAATCGTGGCCATCCGGGCGGGAGGCATCATGACAACGCCGGCGGCGCGCTGGGACTCGGCGTATGAGGCGGGCTCCCGCGCACCCTGGGACATCGGCCGGCCGCAGCCGGCGTTCGTCCGCCTGGCCGACGGTGGCCTGCTGCGCGGGCGGGTGCTGGATGCGGGCTGTGGCACCGGGGAACAGGCGCTGCTGGCCGCCGCCTGGGGCGCGGACGCCGTGGGGGTGGACGTCTCGCCGCGGGCCATCGAGCAGGCGCGCCGCAAGGCCGGCGAACGCGGCCTCACGGTCCGGTTCGAGGTCGCCGACGCGCTCAGCCTGGGCGAGCTCGGCCTGGCCTTCGACACGGTCATCGACAGCGGGCTGTTCCACGTCTTCGATGACGCCGACCGCGCCCGGTATGTCACCAGCCTGGCCTCGGTGCTGCCGTCCGGCGGCACCTGCTACCTGATGTGCTTCAGCGACCGCCAGCCCGGCACCCTCGGGCCCCGCCGTGTCCGCCAGGAGGAGCTGCACACCACCTTCGGCGCCGGCTGGGCCGTCACCGCCATCGTGGCGGATGCCTTCGAGGTCAACCCGGGGCTTGGCACCCCGTCCGCGCAGGCGTGGCTGGCCACCATCCGCCGGGTGTTAGCCAGCGTCCCAGAGCTTGCGCTCCCCAGCGGGCTACGTCATCCTGTCCGGTGGTTCCGCGGATGGACCGCCGCGGCCCGAGGAAAGGCGACGTGCCCCCATGAACAACCCCGGGTACCCGCAGGACAGCCCGCAGAGCCATGGCCAGGACAGCCCGCAGGGCTACGGCCAGGGGAGCCAGCAAGGCTACGGCGAGCAGACTTACGGCCAGCAGGGCGGCCAGCAAGGCTACGGCCAGCAAGCTTACGGCCAGCAGGGCTACGCGATCATCTGCTTCCGCATGGCCAGGTAGCCGGGCCCGGGGCAGGTCCCGGCGCGGGAGGCTGGCGTCCGGGCCGGCCCGCCCGCTCCGTCCGCGCAAATTCTTCTTTTCAACCGTGAAAACTAGGGAAGAGGTAGCGGGGCAGCTGTCACTTGTCGCAGAGGGAAGGCTGGCGATGCACCTCAATCCCTACATCGTCCTTGGCAGCGCGGTCGTGGGGCTGCTGGTCGGGCTCACCGGCGCCGGCGGGGGCGCCCTGATGACCCCGATGCTGATCTTGCTGTTCGGCATCAAGCCGTCCTCCGCGATCTCCAGCGACCTGGTGGCGGCCGTCCTGATGCGGCCCGTCGGCGCGGCCGTGCACCTGTACAAGGGGACGGTGAATCTGCGCCTGGTCGGCTGGATGGTGGCCGGCTCGGTGCCGATGGCGTTCTTCGGCGCCTTCCTGCTGCGTGAGCTCGGCAACACCGCGGCCGCGGAACAGAAGGTCGAGATCCTGCTCGGCGCGGCGCTGCTGGTCGGCGCCGCGGCCATGGTGCTCCGCTACGTCCTGGACCGCAGGTCCGGCCAGCGGCGGATCGGCACCATCCAGCATGTGCAGGTCCGCCCGCTGCCGACCATCGCCATCGGCATGATCGGCGGGCTGATCGTCGGCCTGACCTCCGTGGGCTCCGGCTCGCTGATGATCGTGCTGATGCTGTTCCTGTACCCGCTGCTCAGCGCGGGCCAGCTGGTGGGGACCGACCTGACGCAGGCGGTGCCACTCACCGCCGCGGCGGCCCTGGGAGCGCTGGTCTTCGGCCACGTCGAGTTCGGCGTGACCGCCTCGATCGTGCTCGGCAGCGTGCCTGCCGTGCTGATCGGCTCGTTCCTGTCGTCGCGGGCGCCGGACCGCTACATCAGGCCGATCATCACCTTCGTGATCTTCGCTTCCGGGCTGAAGTACATCGGGGTCGGCACCACCGCGCTGGGCTGGACGCTGTGCGCCGTGGCGCTGGGCGGTGGCTGCTACTGGCTGGCCCGCACCCGGCCATGGGCCAATGGCCGGCCGGTGACCGCTGCGGCCACCGCCGGGGGCAACGGTTCCGGGCCCGGCACCGAGTCCCGGGCCGGTGCCGATCCGCCGGCCAGCGCCGGCCCCGGGGGGAACGGGCATTCCCCGGCCGGTGCCGATGCCCGGGCCAGCGGGGATTCCCGGGCCGGGCCGCCGGGCAGCCAGCCCGCTCCCTGACCGGTCCCGGGCGCGGGCGCCCGCCCGATCACGGGTGGCGGGCGGGGACGGCCGCGGCGGTCACCGCCGCGGCGAAGTCCTCCGGGCATTCCAGCGGGGTGAAGTGCCCCGCGCCGTCGAGGCGGATCAGCCGGGCGTCGGTGAAGAATTCGCCGAGGCGGTCAGACCACTGGCGGGGGAACAGCGGGTCATGCGCTGGCCACAGCACGGTGGCCGGTACCGCGATCCGGTCCGCCGGGCCGGGCACCCGCTCGGCAACCGAGGTGGCGACCGGGCCCGCTCCCGACCGGTACCAGGCGACCGAGGCGGCGAAGGCGCCGGGGCGCCCGTACATCGAGACCAGGTGCTCGAGGTGCTCGTGGCCCAGCTCAAAGTCCGGCCCGGGCCAGTGCGACCAGAAATGACCCAGCTAGGCGCGGACCAGGTCCGGTGACGCCGGGGTGAGTGCTGGCAGCCGGGTCAGCTGTCTGGCTGAACCCAGATATCGCGCTCCTGCATCAGCTTGATCTGCTTGTCGATCACTTCCCGGCGGTACTCGCCATGGGTGTACGGGGCACGGTCGAGATAGAGGTTCTTCGGGTAGACCGGTTCCTCGTGGATGAGCTGGTACTGCTCGGTGGTCAGGTCCTTCATCCAGTTGTCCCATTGCGCGTTCGCACGGAACCGGCGGAGCGCCCCGACATCGACGGTCCCGGCGACCCAGGAGGAGCCGGCGCTGTAGTCATGCCGCCCGACGACCTGCCCCCGGTAGTCGACCACGGCGGATCCGCCGCCGAAGGTATCGATCGCGACATCAGAGTCGGTATGCAGGTAGTAGGTGCCGACGTTGCAGGCGATCAGGTAGAAGTTGTTGTCGAGCGCGCGCGCCCGGTTCTGGATCTCGAACAGCCCGTTGGCGGCGTTCGGGTGCGGGTACGGGCCGCGGTAGACGACCTCCGCGCCGTTCATCGCCAGGCCGCGCGCGTTCTCGGGGTAGGAGCCCTCGTTGGCCATGAGGAACCCCAGCCGGCCTATCTCCGTGTCGGTGACCGGGTAGAACGCGTCCAGGTTACGGCCGTACAGCTCGACCCATTTGTCCCAGACGTTGTGCGGGGTCACCGAGTGCTCGACCGGCTGCAGCGGCACCACCTTATGGTGCCGGTGGATCAGGTCGCCGTCCGGGCTGAGGATGAAGCCGACGTTGAAGAAACGCCCGGGGAATTCGGGGTGGCGGGCTTTCGCCTGGGCCATCACGAAGGCGTCCCACTGCCGGGCGAGCCCGCCCAGGTAATCCGTTTCCGGGCCCGGGATGTCGAT
>Ga0335085_10013409_pt1 | contig 12016 bp, 9 predicted proteins | sample Lox_Sample_45_FD_206712 | JGI IMG/M metagenome (GOLD analysis project Ga0335085, IMG submission 206712) | Soil microbial communities from Loxahatchee National Wildlife Refuge, Florida, United States - Lox_Sample_4.5 | ecosystem: Environmental > Terrestrial > Soil > Wetlands | place: USA: Florida...
CTGAAGCTGACCATCGTGCTGATCGAGCACGACATGAAGGTCGTGATGGGGGTCTCTGAGCGCGTGACGGTGCTCGACCACGGCAGGAAGATCGCCGAGGGAGAGCCGGCCGAGGTCCGGACGAACCCGCAGGTGATCGAGGCCTATCTCGGAAAGCAGGACTGATGACGCTGCTCGAGGTCTCCGGCATCCACACCCGCTACGGCTCGATCGAGGCGCTGAAAGGCATCTCGCTGACGGTAGACGAAGGCGAGGTGGTCACGCTGATCGGCTCCAACGGGGCCGGCAAGTCGACGACCCTGCGCTCGATCTCTGGCCTCACCCCGGCCAGCGCGGGGACGATCGTGTTTGCCGGAGAGGAGATCACCCGCGTGCCGGCGCACGAGATCGTCGGCCGCGGAATCGCCCTCGCGCCCGAGGGCCGCCACTGCTTCCCCCGGATGACCGTGCGCGAGAACCTGGACCTAGGCGCCCACCGGCGGCGCGGCCCCGAGATCGCCGAAGACGTCACCCGGGTCTACGAGCTGTTCCCCCAGCTCAAGGAGCGCGCGCGGCAAAAGGCCGGCACCATGTCAGGCGGCGAGCAGCAGATGCTCGCCATCGGCCGCGCCCTGATGGCCCGGCCCAAGCTGCTGATGCTCGACGAGCCGTCACTCGGCATCGCGCCGAACCTGGTCCAGCGGATCTACGAGACCATCGGCGAGATCAACCGCTCCGGGGTCGCGATCCTCCTGGTCGAGCAGAACGCCAATTACGCGCTCGAGGCCGCCTCTCGCGGCTATGTGCTCGAGACCGGGCAGGTGGCCCTGGCCAACGACTCGGCGAGCCTCCGCGACGACCCCGAGGTCCAGAAGGCGTACCTGGGCACATAACGTGAGCTTTGCCAAGACACTGAGAACGGAGCGTGATACCTATCGGAACCGTCGGCGTCAACGCGCTGTATTTCCTGTTCTTGTGGCTTATCACGGCGGCCGCCGCGGCGTGGATGTCGGAGCGCAAGGGCTACGGCGAGCGGGTCGGGTTGACGCTAGGCCTGCTGCTGCTGGTTGTGGGGCTTCTGGTCGTCTTGCTGATGCCCGCGCATCCTGGTTCCAAGTGGCGGGTCGACGGCTGGCGGCCGCGCTGGCGACGCCCGCTTTAGCCGCGGGGATGCTCCCAGGTCGCGCGGGCAATCAGGCCGGCTCCTCGGCGCTGGTCCCCTGGGGGTCGCCGCTGCCGGGAGCGGCGCCGGTCGCCAGCCGCGTCTTGGCGATCCGGTCCGCTAGTCGCTGGGTGGGGGCATGGCCGAGCACCGCGGTCAGGAAGGGTTCCCGGTTGAGCCGGTACACCGTCGCGGCCGTGTGCGCGACCACGGTGGCCGTACGGGGGATGGCGTGCAGCAGGGCGATCTCCCCGACTCCTTCGCCGCGTCCGCAGCGCCGCAGGAAGTGCCCGTCCTGCCGGGCGTCGAGCTCGCCCGCAGCGACCGCATAGTAGGCCTCTCCCGGATCGCCCTGCCGGATCAGGACGGAGCCAGCTGGCACGTGGACCGGGGTCAGGGCCGCGGCCAGGCCTTCGATGGCAGGCACGGGCAGTTCGGCGAACAACGGCAGCGAGCGCAGCAGCGCGATCTCCACCACAGGCACCGGGACCCCGGCGTCCAGGGCGAACAGCGCGCGACCGCCGGCCACGGCCGCCAGCGGCAGCACGACCGCGGTCCCGATCAGCGCGAGCCAGTTTCCCCCCAGGTGCACCAGCAACGGCACGAGCAGCGCGCCCAGCGCGTACCCGGCCATCGTGAGCCCTTCAAGGACGCCGAAGACGCGGCCCATCAGCTGCGGCGGAACCGAGCGCTGCAACAGCGCGCGGAGGGCGACGTCCAGCAGGGTACAGGCGGCTCCGGCCACCGCCAGCAAGGCCACCGTCCCGGCCAGGCCAATACCGAACCCCAGGGCCGCGAGCACCGCGCTGAGCAGGAAGGCAGCACCTAGAATCGGCGCACCCAGGCGACGGCCGACAAGGATCACGCTCACGGTGGCGGCCAGCACCGCGCCCACGCCGTAGACGGAGTTGAGATAACCGGCCCACGCCTCGGAGCGGCCGAGCACGCCGACCGCCAAGATGACGAACAGCAGGTCCAGCGCGCCCGCCACGACCGCCTCCGCCGTCAGCAGAGCCAGCATCAGCCGCAGCCGCGGCCGGCGGACCGTCAGCCGCAGGCCCTCCGCCACGTCGGCCAGCACCGGCGGGGGATCTTCCCGCGAAGACCCGGGCGCCGCCATCCGCAGGCCAGCGGCCAGCAGCGCGGCAATCACGCCCAGGGCGGCGCACACCACGAGCACGCTCCCCGCCCCGGCCAGCGAGATCAGGACCCCGGCCAGCAACCCGGACGTCACCATCCCGGCGGACTCCAGCCAGCTCACGACCACGTTGACCGCCGTCAGCTGATCGGCGGTGGCGGCCACCGACGGGACAAGCGCCGCCTGCGCCGGGCGAGTCGTGGTCTGCGCGACGCAGGCGATCACGGCGGACGCATACGCCGCGACCGGCACGCCCGCGAAGATCGCCGCCGCCGCCGCGGCCATCCCCGCCGCCTGCGCCAGGTACCCCCCGGCCAGCAGGACTGCCGGCGGCCGCCGGTCCGCGACGGCCGCCATCACCGGCGCCAGGGCCGCCGCCGGCACCAGCTGCGCCACCGCCACAAGCCCGGCGACCGTGGCACCGCCACGACTGTAGGCGAACACCAGCAAGGCAATCCACGCCGAGTACTCGGTGAGAACGAACAGCGCGTATCCCGCCAGGACGCGTACCAGCGCCCGGTTGCCCGCCAGCGAGCGGAAGGCGTGCAGGCGGCCGCCGGAGTCCCCACCCACCAGTAACCTCCTTGCCCCGATTACACCGCCGCGTCCGGTATCGGGCAACCCCATACCCTGTTAGTACGGACAATCAGCCGGCACACAGCGGGCGTTGCCGCGCTGGCACCGCTCATCGCGGCGAAGCCCGTTATGAGGCATGCTTGAGGCGATGCGGGCTTATTTTTGCGGTACTCGCGGCTCGACACCTGTCAACGGCGCCGAGCAGCTGCGCTATGGCGGGCATACCTCGTGCATCGGACTAGCCCACGCCGGTGAGCCACCCGCGATCGTGCTGGATGCGGGCACCGGATTGCAGCAACTGACGCCCGCGCTGCACGGCCGGGCGTTCCGCGGCACGCTGCTGCTCAGCCACCTGCACTGGGACCACACGCACGGCATGCCGTTCTTCCGCAGCGGCGCGCTCCCTGGCAACCGGGTCGACGTGTACCTGCCTGAGCAAGGGGTGGACCCGGAAGAACTACTGGCACGGGTGATCTCGCCACCGCATTTCCCGATCCGGCCCAAGCAGCTCGGCGATGGCTGGACCTTCAACGCCATTGAGCCCGGGCACCATGAGTTCGAGGGCTTCTCGGTGGACGCCCTGGAGATCCCGCACAAGGGCGGCCGCACGTTCGGTTACAGGGTCAGCGACGGTTCCGCCGCGCTGGCTTACCTTCCGGATCACAGCCCGGTCTCCCTCGGCCCCGGCCCGGACGGCACCGGTGTCTACCACGACGCGGCCATCACGCTGACCGACGGCGCCGACCTGGTAGTGCACGATTCCCAGCACACCGCGGCTGAGCTGCCGGAGCTGGGCTTTCTCGGCCACTCGGCTGTCGAGTACGCGGTCACGCTGGCGCAGCGCGCCCACGCCCGGCAGCTCGCGCTGTTCCACCACGACCCGTGGCGGACCGATGCCCAGATCGACGCCCTGGTGGCGCAGTACGCTACGGCGCCCGTCCGCGTCTTCGCCGCCCACGACGGCATGATCGTGGACCTGCCCTGACGGGTCAGCCCGGCGAGGGTGCGTCCGGGTCGGCAAGCGAATCTGCCGTAAGCCGCTGGGTCACGAGCGCGTCGGCCGCGGCGCTGCTCATGCTGTTGCCGGCAATGGCGACCAGGAACGCCTCCCGGTCCAGGGCCAGGGTGCGCAGCGGCTGGTCCGCGACTACGGTCGCCGTTCGCGGGATGCCGCGCAGCAGCGCGATCTCCCCGAAACAGTCGCCCGGGGCGAGCGGCGGCCGGGGCTTTCCCCGCACGCTGACCGCGGCGGACCCGCTGACGATCACGTGGAACAGCTCGCCGACCTCCCCCTCACGCACAGCAACTGTGCCCGCCGGGAACTCATGCGGCACCAGATCGCTGGCGAGAAGCTCGATCACGGCCAGGGGCAGCGGCGCGAACATGGCGAGCCGCCGGAGCGTTCCCACTTCCGGACCCGGAGCGGGCATCGCCTGGTCGAGCCGCACGAAACGCCGGACGTGGGCCAGGGCCAGGACAGCCAGGCCGCCGCCCAGCAGGGCCAGGGTTCCGCGGATACCGAAGGCGTGCAGCAGCAAGGGTGCCGCGACAGATCCGGCGCCCAGCCCGGCCTGGACCACGAACTCAGCGGCACCGAGCACTCTCCCCCCGCTGCGAGGGCTCGCGCACCGCGCCAGCAGCGTGAAGAGGCCCACGTCTTCGATCGCGTTCCCCACCCCGACCACGACGAGGGCGAGATACGCGATGGCTACGCCCGGGGTAAGCCCGAGCCACACGAGCGGCAGCCCCCATAGCAGCAGGCCAGCGACAAAGGCACGGCCGAGGCTGGTAACGCGGACGAAGCCCGTGGCCGCCGCGCCGCCGACCAGGCCTCCCGCGCCGATCGCCGCGGTGAGCCAGCCGACAGCCGGCTGGCCGAGCGCCAGGGTATCCACGGCGAGTACCGGAATGAGAACGACAAGGGCGCCCCGGACGAAAGTCTGCGCGAAAACGAGAATGGCGGCGCCTCCGGGCTTGGCGACCCTGGCCAGCTCGGTCAGGCCGTCGGCTACGTCTCGGGCCACCCGGACGGCGCCCTTCGCGGCGGAGCCAGGTCTGTCCGGGACCGTTAGGCCATTCAATGAAAGGGCGGCCAGGCCGAGGAAGCCGGCCGCCAGCGCCATCGAGAGCGGCGCGGTCGCCAGCACGAGCACGCCGCCTGCGAGCACCGGCCCGGCCAGCGCGCCCGAGTTTTCCAGCACGGCCGCTATCGCGTTCGACGCGGTCAGCTCGGCGGGAGTACGGACCAGCCAAGGCAAGATGGCTACCTGTAGCGGCCGGTAGGTGCCCGCAAGCGACGAACTGGCGGCCGCGAGTGCGATCACGGCGGCGGGGGCCTCGTGCAGGGCGGCCGTCAGCGCCGCGAGCGCGAGGAGCGCCGCCCGGAGCCAGGTGACCCGGCGTAGCAGCACACCCGGCTGAACCCGGCCGGAAATACCTGTGATGCCCAGCGTCACAGCCATGCTGAGCAGGGTGCGGGAGGCGGCATAGGTGGCGACGAGGACGGCGCCGCCTGCGTCGAACGCGTAGACCACGAGCGTGACCTGGCCCGCGAGCTCGCCGATGACCGAAGCGCCCCAGCCAAGCTCGATCCTCTCTTAACCGGCGGACGTCCGGAAGCCTGAGCACCTCATAGAGGGCTCGCGCTCGGTCATTCCGCGACATGCTCAGGTCCCCCCGGACGTCCAGGTTCAGTGGATGTCGACGCTTGTGATTATGCTGGCGGATTTCGGGCAATACCAGCGCCGCGCTCACCCGCGCAGGCGTTCGGCGAGCTGGCGGGCTCTCCGGGCCGAGACGACGTTTCCCTTGCGTTCGAAGAGCACGGCGGCTTGTTCGCTGAGAGCCGCGGCGTCGGCCGGGGCTCCGGCCAGCTCCCGGACCTCGGCCCAATCCAGCAGCCCGTTGCCCTGCCAGTCAAGCTGGTCTGAGATCTCGATGAGCGCCGTCGCCGCCGAGAGCAGCGACTCGGCCTCGCCGATCGCCCCCTGCCGGGCCCTGAGCTTCCCGCCTGCGCAGCGCCAGAGGAACTGGGAAGCAACGTCGTCAGGGGAGGCGAGATCCTCGCAGATCCCGGCGAACTCGGCCGATTCGCCGTACCGGCCTTGCCGGTAGAGGACGTCGGCGAGCAGGCCCGCCGTGGTCGAGATGTAGTTGCGCTCGCCCATCTCCTCAAGACGCCGGTAGTCCGTTCGCAGCTCGGCCTCGGCGGCGGCCAGATCCCCGGCGAGCAGTTCGATGACAGAGGAGTGGAGCGACGTGAGCGCGGCAGACAGGAGCCAGCCGAACTCATCGAGCAAGGCCCGGCTCCGGCGATAGAGCAGGCGCGCGCGTTCGAAATTTCCCCGCATCGCCTCGAGCTGGCCGATCGCGAGCTCGGCGAGGGCCCTCGCCTTGCGGTCGCCCTCCGCCTGGGCGAGCACCTCCTCGCAGGTGGCGATGGCCTCGGGGACGGGCATCGAACCGTACAGGGCAGAGATGGCAAGCGAGCCGAGGAAGCGGCGGGCGGTCACCTCATCGCCGGCCGCGCTCGCGTGCCGGATGGCGCGCTCCGCCGCGGCGGCCGCGTCAGCGAAGCGAAGCCCGGTCCCGTGCACGGCGGTGAGCAGGCGGAAGGCCCGCACCAGAGCGCGGTCATCGCCCATCGCCTCAAGCTCGGGAATCTCCTGTTCCACGAGCTCAACCATGCTTTCCTGCCGCCCGATGCTCTCTTGCACGGCGTGAGCGTCAGTCGTGTAGCGCAGTTGCAGGAGGGCGAGCGCCGCCGCCCGGGCGATCCCGGTCTCGTCGGCGGAAAGCGCCCGCTCCACCGCCTCGGTCAGCACCGACTCGGCCCGATCGAGTTCGCCGATGTCGACCGCTGCCTCGCCGGCGTCCAGGAGGAGCAGCGCACGGGCTGGGTCCTTCTCGCCGAGCAGCGCGGCGGCCCGCTGGAGCAGGTTCGTGGCCGCGGACAGGTCGCCGCGGACCAGGGCGCGACGACCGGCCGAGCCGAGACGTCGCGACGCCTCGGCGCCGAGCCGCCGCCCGTTGTCGTCTACCGGGCCGAGCTCGGACCGGTAGCGAAAGGACTGCTCCAGGTGGTAGCCGAGGATCTCTTCGTACTCGGCGACCCGGGACCCGACCGTGTCGGCGAGCCAGGCGGCGAATCGCTCGTGCAGCCGGGTCCGGGTGCGCTTGAGCAGCCGGGCATACGCCGTGTCGCGGACCAGGATGTGGCTGAAGTGGAAGTCGTCGGCCGCACCCGCCTCCGCCCGGCGGATGAGCTGTTTGCCGCACAGCGCGGCGAGCGCGGGCTCGAGGTCGGTCCGGTCATCGTCCCCCTGCACCAGGACCGACACCGCGTCACTGGAGAACTCGAGGCCGATGACCGAGGCTGACTCTATGACCTTGCGCTCGGCTGGCCCAAGGCGGTCGAGGCGGGCCCCCAGCAAGGACGAGACGTTTCCCGGAACCGAGATGACCTCGGTGGCCCCGGAGAAGACCCAGCGCCCCGCCTGCTCATGCAAGAGCCCGTCGTCGATCAGCATGGAGAGCACCTGCTCGATGAACAGGGGGTTGCCGTCGGCGAGGCGGAGGATCCGCCGCTCGAGCGGCTTGGGCAGGCTCGCCTCACCGAGCAGGTTCCTCACCACGAGGCCGCTCTCTTGCCGGGAGAGTTCCCCGAGCTCGATCCGGGACGCCGTCCGTCGCCCCGCGGCGAAACCCGGCCGGTCCTCATGGAGCTCATGGCGGGCCGCGCAGACGATGAGGAGCGGCACCTCGAGCAAGGCGTCAAGGATGTCCTCGATGAGATCGAGGAAGGTTGCCTCCGCCCAGTGGATGTCGTCGAAGACCACCACCAGCGGCCCGCGGCCTGCTAGCTCCTCGAGGACCGCCCGTACGCCCCAGAACAGCTCGTCCTTCCCGTACGGGTCCTGCGACAGGCCCATGCCCGACTCGATGCGGCTGGTCGCGTCGGCCAGCTCCTCGCCAAAGCAGGACTTGAGCTTGATGCGGGCGTCCTCCTCGCTGTCCTCCGGCACGATCCCGGCGGCTTGCCGCAGCACCTCCGCCAGCGGCCAGAACGTGATGCCGTCGCCGTAGGACAGGCAGCGCCCCCGCAGCACCGTCGCCTCGCCGGCGGCGCGTCGCACGAACTCCTCGATGAGGCGGCTCTTGCCGACCCCGGCCTCGCCGAGCAGCGTGACAAGCCGCCCCTCAGGCCCGGCCACCGAACGGCGGAACTCCGTGTCGAGGACGGCGATCTCGCGGGCGCGCCCGACGAGCGGCAGGTCCGCCGGCCTGGCGCTGCTCACGACGTCGGTGACCGAGAGCAGCCGGTAGGCCGGAACGGTATCCGGCTTGCCCTTCAGTTCCAGGGGCTCGACCGGCACGACCTCGACGGTATCCCGGACCAGCCGGTAGGTGGACTCGCCGATCAGGACCTCCCCAGCCGGGGCAGCCTGCTCGAGACGGGCGGCGACGTTCACGGTGTCACCGGTGGCGAGGCGCTGGGAGTCGCCGGTGTCACCGGTGACGACTTCGCCGGTGTTGACGCCGGTCCGGTTCTCCAGGGTGACCCCGAACCCGGCCCGGAGGGTGACGTTGAGCTCGGCCAGCGCCCCGCGCATGCTGGCTGCGGCTCGCACGGCTCGCAGCGCGTCGTCTTCGTGCATCCGGGGCAGGCCGAAGACCGCCATGATCGCGTCCCCGATGTATTTCTCGATAGTCCCGCCGTGGCGCTCCAGCAGCGGCTTCATCGCCGAGAAGTACAGGGCGAGCACCTCGCGCAACGCCTCGCTGTCGAGCCGGTCGCCCAGTTCGGTCGAGCCCTTCAGATCACAGAAGACCACCGTGACGGTCTTGCGGACCTCCTGCGGCGCAGGCTGGGCCACGAGGACGGAACCGCAGTAGCCGCAGAGCCGAAACCGGTCCGGGTTCTCCTCGCCGCAGCTCGGGCAACGCAGCACGGTCCAAGCCTACGTCTGAGTTCTCCAGCCCAGACATGGCCGGCGTTGCGGGCACTGATCACCCGTGCCAGATGGGATCTCCGAAAGCGGCAAAGGTCAGCTGGACCGCGCCCGCCGATGTGTAGTGCTGGGAGATAAGGCAGGGCTCCGGATGAGCACCACTGAACAGGAAGCAGGGCAGCAGCAGTCCCGTGTGATAGGTCGTGCCGCCGATGACAGCCGTCCCGCTGGTGCCGGGTACGGCCGGGAAGGGCGTCGGCGACCCGTAGCAGACCTGCCAGAGAAGGAGCGGACGCGGTGACGACTCGACGGCCGGCTTGGAGATTGTCAGAGTGGCGATGGCCGACGCGCTCGCGACGCTGCCACCTGAGGAATTGAAGATGCCGAAGTCCGCCGTGTCCGACACCGAGATGTAGTGGTTGCACGTGAAGGTGACACCGCCGAGGCCCAGCGCCACGAAGTCGCCTGGCACCGTCGCCGTGGCGGACGTGGCCGTGGTCGCCGTCGACTGCGATGCCGAGCAGGAGCCGCTGCCGCAGGCCTGGATCTGACCGGTGATCGTGAAGAAGCTTGAGGTGGCCGAGGCGAAACCGGAGGCGTTCGCCGCCAGGTCATATCCGACGCCTGCCTTGTTGATCTGAAGGTTTCCGAAATCAGCGACGCCGTCCGAGCTGGCGGCGGTGGTCGTCCCGGCCAGCGTCCCGCTGCCGGGGTTGGTCTCGATCGAGATCGTGACCTGCGTCCCGCTGGCGGAGAAATCCGCCTGGCTGAGCGGGTTCTTGTTCGCGTCAAGCAACTGGACGGCGAGCGGGGACCCGGTCGAGTTGAAGCCGGTGAGGATGTCAGAGTTCACAGCCGTCTGGGCCGGCTGTCCGGTGAAGGCGAGGCCGCACTCCCCGGTCACCGGCACGCTGAGCGGCAAGGAACTCCAGCGGACCTCGTTGGTCTCCCCCCGGCTGTCGATGCCGGACACCCCCCAGACCTCTGAACCCGCTGCCACGCACGGGGCCAGCGCCGTGACATCGACGGTAAAGGTGCTCCCCGTAGGTTCACCCGGCACGTTCAGCGTGACCGAGGAGCCTGGCAGCGCCGAGACCGAGGTCCCGCCCGGGCCGGAGGCACCGGTGATGACGAAATCCGCAGGCGCGGTGAACGTCAGGCTCTCGAGCGTCTCGCGCAGGTCGTTGTTCGTCACCTGGAACGCATAGTCCTCGCCGGTCCCTGCCCCGGCCGTCGCCGGAGCGGTGGCAGGAGTGACGATGTAACACTCCGAGCAGCCCGTGCTCGCGTGTCCCGCCTGGGAAGGCACTGCGAGGAAGGCGATACCGGCGACGAGAGCGCCGGCACCGGACATCAGCCTGAAACCGAACAAGCGCGATCCGCGGTTCACGGCAGGCCCCCCTCTCTCGGAACACGCATCGTCAGGATGGCGTTGCGCAGGCTCCGCACGGTCCCTCTTATCGTGAGGCTTAGCAGCCCGCGGGGACCTTCGGCAACCTTTCAGAACTTGTTGACCTGGATGTTGCCGTCGCCGACCTGGACGCCCTGGGAGTCCTTGATCGTCACGTTGTACTTGCCGACGCGGGCGCCCGCCTGGTCCACGAGCTCCATCAGGGCCCGGGCGGCGGCCACGAGGCCGGCGTCGCCGGCCGCGCCCGCCTCGGTGAGCTCGCCGGTGAGCACAGGCTCCCATTTCTGCGGGGCGGTCTCATACCGCTCCAGGGCCAGCTCGCCATCGGGCCGCCCGGCAACCCGTTTCCTTGCCAGCCCGCGCAACTTCGCGTAGGCGGCCTTCACGGCATCCTTGACGTCATCCTTCAACGCGTCGATAGCGCCCGCGCTCGCGCCAGCGGCAAGTGCCGTGACAATCAGCGTAATGGGGTCCATCCGCTCCGCCCTCCCTGTCATGCCGATACTACGAGCCGGCTATTGCGCGGGCGCCGGGCCGCCTCGGCGGCGCTGGGTACTTGAGCGGCTACCGCACCGTTGACGCTGGCGGGCGGCGGGACCAGCCCTCACCGCACCGCGCGGGCCGGTAACTGGTCCGGCAATACATCGCCGCCCAGTAACTGGCGCTCATAGACGGCTCAACCGCACGCGCGCCATTTGGCCGGGTGGGTCGCGTCCCCCGCCATCGGTCCGAGTTTCCCTTGAGCAAGGTGACGGTGACGACCAGCAATCCGGGGAAGAAGACCCCGATGACGGGCAGGATGTAGCCGCCGACCATGAGCAGGACGCCGGCCAGGAGGAACAAGGGCTCCCAGTGGGCCCGGATGGCCCGGGCGAACCACAGGAAACCGATGACGGTGAGCAGTGCGCCGGTACGGAGCCGTCGGCGGATCCGCCTGATCCGGGTCGGCCGCATACGCGCCGGGCGCCCGTGCTTACCGGCCGTGATAGCACGCGGGCTCCACGCGACCAGGGTCCGGCGATGCGGCCGCAGTCTCATGGCAGCTTCCCGTGCAGGAGTCGGCGCCACCCGGTGAATTCGGGCGTCTCTCATACCATAGGCGTTCGGGCGATTCCGTCAACCGCATCGGTTCCTGGAGAATCAGGTCATGAATACGTCCGACCATCTCGCCGCCGTCTTGGCCAAGGCTCAGGCCGGGGGCGTCCACGCCGCTGAGCTGGCCGCCCTGCGCAGGCGCCTCCGGCAGCTGGGTGAGCAGCAGGCAGGACGCCTGCCGGGCGAGGTCCTGGAGCCGCTTCCGGACCTGCCGCGCCTGGACGAGCTGCCCGACCCTCCCTCCGGCCAGGCCCGTGAGGTGCTCGACCGGCTGGTGATCGTCAAGCTCAACGGCGGGCTGGGGACGAGCATGGGCTTGTCGGGGCCGAAGTCCCTGCTCGAGGTCAAGCCCGGCACGAGCTTCCTCGATGTCCTGGCGAGGCAGGTACTGGCACTGCGCGAGCGGCACGGCGCCCGGCTGCCGCTGGTGCTGATGAACTCCGCGACCACCCGTGACCCCTCGCTGGACGTCCTTAGCCGCTATGACGGCCTGCGCGTGCCTGGCGTGCCGCTGGACTTCCTGCAGGGTCGCGAGCCCAAGATCCGTGCAGATGACCTGCAGCCGGTGCAGTGGCCGGCCGACCCGGAACTGGAGTGGTGCCCGCCCGGGCACGGCGACATCTACACCGCCCTGGCGGCGTCCGGCACGCTGGAGGCCCTGCTCGGTGCCGGGCTGCGCTACGCCTTCGTGTCCAACTCCGACA
>Ga0335085_10013410_pt1 | contig 12015 bp, 9 predicted proteins | sample Lox_Sample_45_FD_206712 | JGI IMG/M metagenome (GOLD analysis project Ga0335085, IMG submission 206712) | Soil microbial communities from Loxahatchee National Wildlife Refuge, Florida, United States - Lox_Sample_4.5 | ecosystem: Environmental > Terrestrial > Soil > Wetlands | place: USA: Florida...
GGCTGACCGTACCGCTGCTCTCGACATCGGGGCTGAGCGTCCTGTGCGGCGCCGCGCTCATCTCCCTCGCGGCGGGCTCCTGGGCTGCCTACAACTATTCCGGCGTCCTGATCGATCCGATCTATCCGATCGTGACGCTTGCCGTCCTCGTCATCGCTCTCAAGCTCGGCATCCGGCAGATCGCGTGGGCTCGCCGCGGCACGACGCAATAATTCAAATTCGTCGTCCGCTCACGCCGAAAGCGTGAGATCGGGCCAAGCCGGGCGCGGCGTTAACGGATCGTTCACCACGATTACAAGCCTGACGGCTGCCGGCAGCGCGAAGGGACGAGATCGTTGGTGCAAGCTTTACCAAGCCGCAACACGGCTCATGGTGTCATGCGACCAGGCCGATTCCTTGGGCGCAAAGGCGCCGATGGGCTCGACCGACAGCAGCGGCCGAATGAAATGCGAATGCATTTGTTGAAGAAAGAGGTCGAGGATCTCATCCAGTCGCTCTGGGTGCTGGTGGTCGACGACAACCAGTACATGCGCAAGATGATCCGCAACCTTCTCGTCAATTGCGGCATCAAGGACATCTACGAGGCCGCCGACGGCATCGCTGCCCTCGACGCCATCCGCACCGTGGCGCCCGACGTCGTCATTCTCGATTGGGAAATGCCGCTCTTGAGCGGCGCGGAGCTGGTGCGCATTGTGCGCTCGCCGGGCGTATTCCCGATGCCCGACATCCCGATCATCATGCTCAGCGGTCACGGCGAGCGCTGGCGCGTGGTCGAGGCGGCAAAGCTCGGCGTCAACGAGTACCTGATCAAGCCGGTGTCGGCGAAAGCCATTCACGATCGCCTGGTCTCGATCATGACGCAGCCGCGCCCCGCGGTGCAGCTCGGCGACTATTACGGCCCCGAGCCGCGCAAGCTTCTGACCGATCCTCTCGACGAAGCGGAACTTGGCAGAAGCCTCGCCCAGGCCATCGTCGACTGACGCGGCCACGCTTCGCAGTCCAACGCGGTGGCAGACGATCTCACTACTGCGCGCTCTTCGGCGCGTCCGGTGCAGTTGGCGGCGCGGCGAGTAATTGATCGATCACCGAACGCACGGCAGCGCCCGCGCTGCGCCCCTTGACGGCGTCGAGAAGCGGTGCGGCCGCGCCGGAATGGCGGATCAGGCTTTGCGGGTCCGGCAGCATGATCGGATCGTCCCACTGACCCTGGACAACGAACGGCAACGCAAACTCGTTGGCGGTGGCGGTCGAAACCAGGGTTGCGACGCCCTTGAGATCGAGATCTCGCATCGGCACTGAGACCTGGCCGCCGACCGCGAGCCGCACCGACGGGCCTTCGATGTGCATCTCGTTGACGGAGACGAGGCCGTTTTCGATTTTGAGATTGAGCGTCAGTTGATCGAACGGCGTGCGCCCGCTGCGGAAGTCGCCGTTGCCCGAGAGCGGCCGGCGTTCGAGGCGGCGCATTAACTGCTCGACATTGATCCCGGCAAGGGCGCCGCCATGCGCGTTGAGGCTTGCCGTTCCCTTGAGCGTGTTGGTCACCGCCAGTACGGAGTCGCCAGAGCCGTCGACATTGAGGCTCAGGTTGCCGTGGCCGACGAGCTTGCGAAGCCCGAACACCTGACCGAGGCAGCTCTCCAGATCGACATCAACGAACTGGACGTGCGACGTCGCCTCGACGCCGCCGCTTGCCGCGGTGGCAAGCCCGAGGGAGCCTCGCACGACGCCGCCAAAGGCCTGCGATTCGCCGATCGTGATTCCGAGTTTGCCGTTGCGCATGTTGGCCGCGATCGCGGTGCGTCCCAGTTGCGCGTTCGCGACCTTGATGCTGGCCGCCGACAGCCGCAGATCGAGGTTCAAGTCGCCGAGCCCGTCGAGCGTGATCGGCATCTGGTCCCAATTGCGCTCGTCGGTCGCCAGCAGCCGGACGCCGGATACGTAAGGCGTAAGGTCGAGCTCGTCGGCCGCAAGCGTTCCCTGGACGGTGCGGTTGCCGTCGGTCGATAGTGTCAGCACGCCCTCGGCGGAGTTGCCGTCGAGTTGGACGTTGACATTGGCAAGCGAGATAGTTCCCCCGGCAATGATGCTCTGGGCTTTCAGCGCGAAACGGCCGAAGCCGCCGAACGGCACCTTGGTCTTGCCGGTCCAGCGCATGGCGTCGCGCAGCGACGGCGATTCGACGCCGAGCATGCCCTCGATTTTCAATGTCGGCTGGTAGCTCGCAGCGCCGTCGAACGCGAGTTTCAGCGGCTCGCCGGAGACCCGGACCTTGACTCCCGACCGCTCGCCGTTGAGCGCGGCCAGGAAATCGGTCAGCGCCAGGCTGGCATCGACAGGCTCGCCGTGCCAGGTGAAACGGCCGTTCGCGCCGAAGCTGCGCGAGATGGAAGGCCACGCGACCTGAAAGTCGACATTTTCGAGACGTTCGCTGAAACCCTTCCCGTCATCGTGGACGACGACGACGCCGTCGTGAATACCGATTTCCGAAAATGAGGCCGTGCGGTTGGGATCGGGCTCGAGCCCGCGGGCGAGCGCTTCGATCAATCCGGACCAGTTCGACTGGCCATCGGCGAAGAACGTGACGTTGATCGTCGGCCGCGACAGCGTCACGTCCGCGATCTCGATGCGCCCGACCAAGAGCGGAAAGAAGCGCAGCCGTGCGCTGAGCTCGTCGGCGACGACGGCGGGCTCGCCGGTCCGGTCGTCGCCGAGCAAAACGTTGCGGAACGTCACCGCCCCGGACGGGAACAACGAAACCGCCATATCGCCCCGTAAAATCGGGTCGAGCCCAGTTACGGCATGGATTTCCTTCATGACCGCGTCACGAACCGAGGCGGCGGGAATGAGATAAGACAACGCCACCAGGGTGACGAACGCAGCCGCAATCACGCCGGCAACGGCAATTGCGAGGCGTTTCAAGCCGGTAGCCGCGGTCAAGGGACGCGTTTTCCGATGTTGCTGGGCTCGACAACTATAGCGAGCGGGATGAAGGCTGCAACTTGCCTGGGGTCTGTGTCGCTTTCGTGGCCGGCGCCGCGCGGTGGCCCGCGCAAATGTCGGCCGCCAAAGCGGAAATTCCCTTGCGCTGACGCCTTCGCTCAGCGGGCGTAGGCCTGCCGCGGCAGCCTTTCGCGTCCCTGCGCCACCTCGGCGATCATTTTCTTGATGATCGCCTGGCCGAACGAATTAAAGTTCTCGGCGACCATCACAAAGGCGTTCGGACCGCCCATGACGTTGTCGCGGTAATAATTGGCAAGGCCGCCCGGGGGATTGGTGTGGTCGGGATTCCACGACATCGGATTCTCGCTGAGAATGACCAGTCCGTTGATGATGATGCCCTTGGCGACGGCCTCGTCGCGCAACGCCGCGGCGTCGCGGCCGGCATTGTTGGTGCCATCGCCAGAGACGTCGATGGTGCGCCGCGCCGCCGCGTAGGGTGCGCGGTCAAGCTGCGCCATGGCAAACTCCAGTGCGCCGCTGATCGAGGTGCGGTCGGCAAACGAGCGCGGCGCTTCGAGCAGCCGGTCGCCGAATCCCTTGGCCGAACCGGTATCCCCGATGGTGGTCCAATCGATCACCACGCGCTGGGCGCCAACGCCGGACCACTCCACGAACATCAGTCCGATCTTGCCGGCGCGGCCGGAACGGATCGCGTCAAGCACGCGCGAATCCGAAATGGCGGCGGCGTAGCCCTCCCGCTGCAACTGAAACTTCCCGGCGTCGATGCTGCGCGACACGTCGGCCGCCAGCACCAGGAGGAGATCGACGTCCTCGGCGGCGGCCGCCGCCGGCATCAAAGCCGTGCCGAAAAGAATCGAGATCAGGAGGATTCCGACCGCGCGCATCGTCGCACCTTGTAGCGGCTCGCCGCCCAACAATCGCCCCGACCGTAATAAGCTTAGCACAAATCCGCGCCCGGACGCACTGCGCGATGGGGAACGGGCAGGCGATCGCAGGTTGCGGCCACGGCCGCTGCATTCAGTCGGTGACAACTCGGCTCGGCGGAAAGGCGATCTCGACCAGGGTGCCGGCGTCCGGCGCGCTCTTGATGCTGAAGTTCGCATGGTTGGCCTCGGCGAGCGCTTTGGTCAGCGGCAATCCGAGGCCGGTGCCGCCCGAGCCCCAACTTCCGGCCGTCGCGGTCTGGCGGAATGGTTCGAGCGCCGCTTCGATATCCTTCTCGCTCATGCCGATGCCGGTGTCGCGCACGCGCAGCAGCACTTCGGCATTGTCCGAGAGCAAGGTCGAGATGATCACTTGGCCGCCTGGCCCGGTGAACCTGATCGAGTTGATCAGGAGGTTGAGCACGATCTGGCGGAGCGCGCGCTCGTCGGCGACGACGCGATGCAGGCCCGGCGCCAATGCGGTGCGGATGATAATGCGCGCGCGGTTCGCCTGCGGCTGCATCACGGCAACGCACTGCTGGGTGATGTCGTTGACGTTGACGTTGGCGAATGCGAGCTCGAGCCGACCGGTTTCGATCTTCGAAAGATCGAGCAGGTCGTTGAGCAGCGTGACGAGATGCGTGCCGGCGTCGTGGATGTCCTTGAGATATTCACGGTAGCGTTCGTTGCCGACCGGCCCGAAGCGCTCCGCCATCATGACCTCGGCAAAGCCCACGATGGCATTGAGCGGGGTGCGAATTTCGTGGCTCACCTTGGCGAGAAGCTCCGCCTTTGCCGACGTCGCCTTTTGCACCTCGCGTCTGGCACTGCGCAGCTCTTCCTCGCCTTTCTTGCGGGCGGAAGAGTCCTTGAAAACGGCATAAAACGTGTCGCCGCCCAGCTGCGCAATGGTCATCACCAACGGCACGACCCGGCCGTCGCCGGCATGAGCTTCGACATCGAGGGTATCGTTGATGGTGTGGGTGCCCTCGACGATGCGCGCGAAATAATCGCGTGCCGCGCGTTCGCTTGCCGGCGTGAACAGCTCGCCGAATGATTTGATCGTGAGCGAGCTCACCGGGCACCCGAACAGCCCCGCCGCTCCAGGAGTGGCGCTCAATATCTGCCAGTCCCGATCGATTTCGATGACACCGTCCGACGTTGCGCCGATGATCAGCTTGAGCGCGCGGATTTCCTGCTGCGCGGCCGCAACGGCTCCTTCGGCGGTTTTGCGATGGTTCTCGCCTGCGCCATTGGTCAGGATCAGCGCGAGCGCGGATGCGCCGTTCCAGGGAACGATGAACAAGCGGCCTTCGACCGGCATCGTGTGGCCGCCCCGCGCCATGATCGACATGGATTGCACGTCGCCGCTTTCCGCAACCCGCCCGGCGCTCGGCCCGATAAACAGCGTGTTCGGGCCGCCCGCCTCGTTGAGCGCATCGAGATCGTCGTAGCCGCTCCACGCGAGGAAATGACGATTGGCATGGATCAGCGTGTCGCCCCGGTAGATGAGGACGCCGACCGGAATTCGGTCGAGCAGTAACGCCGAGATCAAAGGCATCGCCGGCTCCTCCGCGTCGGCGGCGGCGTCAAAGTCGTGACGCGGAGCGCCGGCAGCGGGAACGCTCGACGCCTCCTGCGCGGCGGACATTGCCGCATTCAATAAGGACGCCTCCGGCGCAGACGGCGCCGGAGCCCGTTCGGCGGCCGCCTCCTCCAGACGCGATGCTTCGGCAGTGCGCTCCGCGCCGGTGGAAGCATCGGGCGCGCCGCGCAAGCGTGCGGTCAGTTCCTGCGCCAAATCGCGGAACGCTTTTCGCTCCACGGGGCTGAGCGTCGGCGACTTTGTCTCCGGCAATGTGTTCTGGCGGAACGGCACCACGTTGGCCGACGCGGGGACGGACGCCGCTGCGGGATTGTCGATGGGCGGCGCAGGAGATTGCGCGGCGGGCGGCGAGGCGAGCGCCTCCTGGTTCGGCGCATTTTCCACGCCGGGTGGCGTTGCACCTGACGCGACGGCCGGCCGCGGCGAGGAATCCGTTGCTGCATCGCGCCCGGCGGAACGCTCGCGGCGCGCGCGAATCAACTGGTTGATGCGTTCGATGTCGCGGCACACGCCGAAACCGCGATAACCCCGAAACTTCCGGTCGCGATCGAATACCGGAAGGCCCGACAGCTCGACCGGCAAGCGTTCGTCGTATTCATCGACGGGCCATGAGACGACGATGCCGCTCCAGGTCTCGTGGGTCGCGACGGCGCGCGCCACCTGGTTGTCCGGATCGAGCTTGAGCTCGGCGGCGATTTCGCTCCACAGCCGGCCGAAACCTGCTGTGGTTTTCGGTCCCATCAGTTCGATGAATTCATCCGAACCCACGACGAGGCGGCCGTCGGCATCCATTTGCCAAACGAAGCGCAGCGGGTGACGCCGCTCCGCCGGCTCTTCGACCGCGGGGGATGCGGCTGATGGCGGCGCCACTTCGGCCGTGGCCGTTATCGCGGCCGGCTGCGGCGGCGGCGCAGGCGTTTCGGAAATCGGCGGCGCGGCCGCAAGCGCGATGTGCTCCGCCCCCATCGGCGGCACGGACGGCTTGGCGGGTGGCGGCAACAGCAGAACGAGGACGCGCGATGACGATTCACCGAGACGCTCCAGGGTGACGTCGAAAGTGCTCTCGCCACTGCGCGCAATACCGCGCGCACTTCCAGCCTCCAGCGACTGCGCCGCAAGCGTCGTGATGCCGAGCGCCGCCAACGAGGTTGCTCCGCCGAGCTGGGCCAAGGCCGGCTCGGTCGCGTGAAGGAGCGCGCCGTCCGGCATGAAAACCGCGAGAGCCTCGGTTGCTCCAGCAAACAGGCGGCGCACGCGTTCGCGCAGCGTCAGCGCCGGGCCTGCCGGTTCGGTCGCCGCGACCAGCACCGCCGCAACGCTGTCCGGCAGGATGAGGCGCGCGCAGGCGCAGGTCAGCGCGCGGCCGAAGCCGGCGCCGAAGCCGCGCAACCGCTCGAGCCGCGGCGCTCCGGCCGAGGGCAGCGTCGCCGCAAGGCGCACGATCTGCGCGGCGGCGGGATGGCGCATATCGAAGCGAAGCGCGCGGCAGGCATTGACGTCGGCGGCGTCCAGCAGTGCCGCGCCGACCGCGTTCGCCCATAGGATTCGAGATGCGTCGGTGCTCCACAACCACGCGGGCCATGCGCTCGTTGCCAGCGCCGCAAGTCGCGGATTGCGCAACAGGGCGAGTTCGGACTCTACTGACGCCATCGCGACGGAACCCGTTGCCTAAGCAATTCTTAATAATGCGCGGGTGCTACCGCGTCCATGCCGAGCCCGCTTCTGGGCCTGGCCAAGCCGGGATAACCTTAACCCGAGCATGGGCCGGGCCTGGCACGCGCTTTGGCATGGCGTACCGGGGGCGAAATTGCGTTAGGATCGCGGCGCCGACATTCGAGGAGCAAGTCATGGCCAAAGATCCGTTCGAGCAATTTGCGATGCCCAACGAAGTCCGCGCTTTCGCCGAGCAAAGCGTGGCGCAGGCGAGAAAAGCCTTCGACGGCTTCATTCAGGCCGCAAATCAGGCGATGGGCAAACTGGAAGAAAACGCTCAAGCGGCGCGCAGCAGCGCCAACGAGATTGCGCACAAGTCGATGACTTATGCCGAGCAAAACGTGTCGACGACATTCGATTTTGCCCAAAAGCTGATGCGCGCAAAGGATGCCGCCGAGGTGATGGGCCTGCAGTCGGAATATCTCAGTCGGCAAATGCAGACGCTCTCGGCTCAGGTCCAGGATCTCGGCCAAAGCGCCGCCAAGATGGTGATGGACGCGGCCAAGCAAAAAATTTGATTGCTGTTGCCGCTGAATTTGTCGGCGGCCGTTAAAGTTTAAGCAATATCAATTGCTTGCTATTTATTGTGCGTTGCAATAAAACCTATTGCAATGCACCAATTTGAATGCTATATAAAAGCGGCAAGCCCGGGCCTGTAAGTGATGTGTTCAGCTGCGGGAGGAGCGCGTTATGCCTCGCGCGGCGGACGGCGACGCCATCCAGAAGACTTCAGTGAGACGGCCCAAGCGTAAGCAAAAACCCGGTCACAAAAACCTAAGGACACGTGCCATGGCGGACACCACCATCCCCCCCAAAGTGAAGCCCAACAAGCCGATGACAGGCCCCTTCGAGATGCCCAAGTTCGAGATGCCCAAGTTTGAAATTCCGAACGTGGAGATGCCCGCCGCGTTCCGTGAGTTCGCCGAGCGGGGCGTCGCCCAGGCCAAGGACACCTACGAGAAGATGAAGGCCGCCGCCGAAGAGGCGACCGACGTTCTCGAAACCACTTACAGCACCGCCAGCAAAGGTGCCTCGGACTACGGCCTCAAGGTTCTCGAGACGGCGCGCGTGAACACCAATGCGGCGTTCGATTTTGCCAGCGAGTTGCTGACCGCGAAGTCGATCTCCGAAGTCGTCGAACTGTCGAGCTCCCACGCCCGCAAGCAGTTCGAGACCTTCACGGAGCAGGGCAAGGAGCTTGGCGCGCTGGCGCAGAAGGTCGCCGCCGAGACCGCCGAGCCGATCAAGAGCGGCATGAGCAAGGCATTCAGCAAGGTCGCCTGAGCTTCGCAGCCGGACGACCTGCGGACCACGTAGCGTGCGTATGGCAAGGCCCGGGCAGTGTCCGGGCTTTGCCTTTTCCAGGCCTTCGGCTTTCGGCCTTGCGCTCTTGCGAGACTTGCCTCCGGCGTGCCCGTCTTGCCAAACTTGAGCATTGCCCATAGGTTCCGCGCGCTTGCCGACTGCGGGCCCGTGCAGCTGTAGCTCAGTTGGTTAGAGCGCCTGACTGTGGATCAGGAGGTCGGTGGTTCGAGTCCACCCAGCTGTACCAGATAAATCTGGCGTGTCCGTCGTGACGCATCGGCGGACGCGCGCAGGCGACGCCTAGGTGAAAAACTTCCTCGCGGTCAGCTTGATGTCGAGCAACAGCGACCAGCTCTCGGCATAGCGCAGATCATCCTTGATGCGCCGTTCCGTCATGCCGTCTCCCGCGCGAGGTTCGGCTGTCTGCGCATAATCGATCATTCCCGGTTTGATGCGGCTCAACAGCGGTGCGATGCCGGGATCGATCGTGTCGGGGCGGCCGGCAAAGGGATGCGGCCCGACGATCGACATGTCGCCGGCCAGCACGTTGAAGAGCAGCGGCAAATTATCGACGCCGCTGCGCCGCAGGATGCGGCCGATGCGGGTCAGGCGCGAATTGCCTCGGCCGACTTCTGCGCCTGCTGTCAACGTGCGGAATTTAAGAACCTGGATCGGCCTGTTGCGATAGCCGTACCGGGTCTCTCGAGAAAAAATTGAACCGGAGGAATCAAGCTTGATCGCGATCGAAGACACCAGAAGCACCGGCGACAGCAATGCAAGACCGGCGGCCGCCGCGACGACATCGAACACGCGCTTGGCCAGCCCGCTGATCACCAATGCTGGCGTGACACCGCCCGGCGCCGGGCCGGAGCTTTGCCGATCGATCGATGTGGCTTCTTGGAGGGTCATGGTGGTTTCTTGCGTTTCTGAGCTTCCGGGAGTCCCCAGCACACGAATATTGGTTCCATCCTCCGCCGGCCGGCGTTGACCTAGATCAAGGCGAAAACCAAGGCCACGACCTTGTAGCCCAGGAAACTCGCCCAAGCCGCGCTCAACCCCAATCCCAGGATGAGCAGCGACACCGGCCAAATTCCGCGAAAAGATGAGGACTGGGCAGGGCTTATCGGATGGGGGCTCACGCGTCGTCCTGTCTCAGCTTGCGGGCATAGGTCGTCAGTACCAGCCTACCGACCGGCGACCGTCTTTCCGGTTTGTCTGACCGTGATCCGGATTGGTTCAACGCACGCGACGCAACTCAACAAGAAATTCTCGCGCCATCAGGTTGCACTGCCGTGACAGCGTCGTTCCGCGCCCGAAGGGCCGCGAAGACCAGGAACTCCTCCTCGTATCTGTAACTGATATTCCGTGAAGGCCTTACGTCATTTGACACTGACGCTTGGATTTTTTCGTGGCGCCTTCCGCGTCGCGCCAAAGTGACGCGCAAAATCGCAATCACTTTTCGCTGATGCATTCCGACAGCGGCGGCGTGACGAGCAAGTAACAACCGGCGTGGCGTCCCGCCCCGGCGAAACGGCGGCCGCGTCGGCTTTGAGCGCCGCGAAACCGGCGGTCCCGATCCCTTTACCTTAACGCAATATGAGCGCGGCGGGGCGATGCAGGCTTAACGTTTCTGCCCTATCACACCGGCGTGGCGCTTCATCCGAGAAGATCCCGTGACACGCGCGGCACAATTGCAAGCATTGAGCGATGAGGATGTTGTCGTCGCGGACGCGAGGTCCGCGCCGAAGGTGCTTCGGCCGGAATTTGCCCCCGAACATGTGCTGTCCGCCGACCTATCGATCCATACCGACCTGAGTGCGGTCGAGGACGAGTGGCGCCGCTTCGAACGCAATGCCGATTGCACGGCGTTTCAGTCGTTCGACTGGCTGTCGACGTGGCAGCGGCATATCGGCCGGCGCCAGGGCATCACGCCGGTCATTGCGGTCGGACGCTATGCCGGCGGCGAAACAGCGCTCATCCTGCCGCTCGCGGTGGAGCCGAGGATGTCCGGGCGGCGGCTATGCTGGCTCGGTCAAAATCTGTGCGACTACACCGGGCCGCTGCTCGCGCGCGACTTCGCGGCATGCGCGTCGCGCGATCGGTTCCTGGAAATCTGGCGGGACGTCCTGGCGCTGATCCGGCGCGATCCGCGCACGCGATACGACTGGATCGAACTCGAGAAAATGCCGTATCGGATCGGCCGGCAAGCCAATCCGTTCACGTATCTCGACGTTGCGCTCAATCCTAGCGGCGCGCATTTCACCAGGCTCGGCGACAGTTGGGAGAAATTCTATTTCGACAAGCGCTCCTCGGCGACCCGCCGCCACGATCGCACCAAGCGCAGGCGTCTTGCTGCTTTCGGCGAGGTTCGCTTTGCGAGCTGCACCGATGTTGATGACGCGCGGCGCACGACCGAGACGCTGATGCGGCAGAAAAGCCGCGCATTGACGCGCCGCGGCATTTCCGACGTTTTTGCGCGACCCGGATGCCGCGAGTTCTTCCTCGATCTCGCCACCAATCCGAACACCCGGCACCTCGTTCATATCAGCCGCATCGAGGTCGGAACGGTCTGGGCGGCGCTGAATCTCGGCGTCGTGTTCGGCGACTGCTACTACCACGTGGTGGCAAGCTATGAGGACTGCGAGCTGGCGCGTTTCGGCCCCGGCGCGCTTCATCTGCGCGAGCTCATGGCGCATGCCATCGGGCGCGGCCTCAAGCGTTTCGACTTCACCATCGGCGACGAGCGCTACAAGCTCGAATGGTCCGACTCGCATCTGAAATTGTGCAACCACGTCGCCGCCGCGACATGGCGCGGCCGGCCGGCGAGCGCGTGGGCGAAAGTGCGCAACAGCATCAAGCGTTTCATCAAGCAGACGCCGGCGGTGTGGCGGATGGTCAACGCCGCGCGTTCCGCGATCGGGTCGCTGCGGGCGCTGCCGCGGTAATAGCTACCGTTCGACGCGATCGAGATTGGCCGTCATCCGCGCGATCATCCGCCGGAACGAGGCAAGCTCGCGCGGCGCAATCCCTTGCTCCGCTTCGTCGGTGATGGCTCGCGCCACCGTCAGCAATTCGTTGCGTAGGCGTTTGGCCTTCGCCGTCAGCCAGACCTCGACCTTGCGCCGGTCGCCGGCGCTGCGGACGCGGCGGATCAGCCCGGCGCGATCCATGCTGCGCAGCGCGATCACGGTGGTCGGCTCCATCATGCCGACGCGCGCCGACAATTCGCGTTGCGACAGGCCGTCGGTGATCCACAGCACGCGCAGAAAATACCACTGGCCGCGGCTCACGCCGTAAGGGGCGATGCGACGCTCGAGCAGCCGCTGGAACGCCCGATGCGCGTCGCGCACCAGATAGCCGGAGGAGAGCTGCGGCGGGAACTCGACGAGGCGGCGGTGTGACGTCGGCTTTTCCCTCGATTTTGGCCGCGGCGGCATCGGCGTTGACAGCTCCGGCGTGCAGCGCGGATAATACTTAGAAATCTATGCAATTGGAACGCTGTTG
>Ga0335085_10013411_pt1 | contig 12015 bp, 8 predicted proteins | sample Lox_Sample_45_FD_206712 | JGI IMG/M metagenome (GOLD analysis project Ga0335085, IMG submission 206712) | Soil microbial communities from Loxahatchee National Wildlife Refuge, Florida, United States - Lox_Sample_4.5 | ecosystem: Environmental > Terrestrial > Soil > Wetlands | place: USA: Florida...
CGGCAATGTGGACATTCGCGGCAGCGCGGACGGGAAAGTACACATCGTGGGGAAGGTGACGGCGGGCTGGTCGGTATTTGGCAGCTCGGAGAAGAGCGTTCAGGAAGTGGTGGCCAATCCACCGGTTGAGCAGCGGGACGGGGTGGTGCGCGTAGGGAAAAGCAATTTTTCGCTGAGAAACATTTCCATCGATTACAAGATTGAGGTGCCGCACGACACGGATATCGATGCGAGCGTGGCGTCGGGCGGCATGACCATCGATAATGTGCGCGGTCCCGTGAAGGCGAATTCCGCGTCGGGGTATTTGCACGTGTACCGGGTTGATGGCGATACGCAAATATCCGCGGCGAGCGGGTCGATTGATGTTTCGGGTATTGGGGGAATATTGCGGGTGAACAGCGCGTCTGGGGACATCAAGCTGGTGGATGTGAAAGGCGATTTGAAGGTATCGGCGGCATCCGGTGCAATCCATGTGAGCAATCCGGGTGACCGAGTGGACGCGTCATCGGCTAGCGGTTCGATCGAGGTGAATGGGGCCAAGAGCGACCTGAAGATTCACGCGATCTCGGGATCGGTGAACGTGGCCGGGGATCCGAGCGCAAACCGCTATTGGGAACTGAAATCGGTTTCGGGGTCGATTGACCTGCGAGTACCGCCGAGCGCAAGCTTTTTGTTTACTGCGGAAACCACTTCCGGGGACATCCGGACCAATATCCCGGTGGTGCTGGAAGAGCAGGGCAAACATTCGCTGCGGGCACACGTAGGCTCCGCCACGGGACGAGTAGAAGTGCATACGGTCTCCGGTGGCGTGGACGTGCAAGGATCCTGACGGGCGAGCGCCCATGGGCGCGTCGCGGGAAGTCCTGCAAAAGTAGACGCTCCTCGGTACAATACAGTGGTGTGCATGCGCCGCCCAACGCTTGGTGCTTTCTTTGTACTGACCAGTTTCAGTTTCCTAGTTTCGCTAACGGGATGGCCGCAGGAACCGCCGAAGACAGCGCCCAACCCGGCGGTTGGGCCAGTCGAGAAACACACGCCTCCGGTTGAGGCGACGGAGCGCCAGGACCTGCAAAAGGCGATAGACGGAGCGGCGAACGACCGCGCGGCGCTGGTAAAGAACCTGGAAGAATTTCTGAAGAAGTATCCTGAATCATCGCACCGTCCGCAAATCTACCGAGCCATTGTGGAGTCGAGTCTGCAGTTGCGCGACTTCTCGCGGGCACTGGATTATTCCGAGCGGCTGGTGTCGCTGGACCCCAACGAAATATCAAATACAGTTCTAACGATTCAACTACTGAACCGTTACGGGGACGTGCCGGGGTACCGGCGGGCGGTCTTCTACTGCAGTCGCGTTCTGGAGTATGTGGACCATACGTCGCAAGCCGATAAGTCGCCGCGCGTGTCTCCCGAGGAATGGCAAGCCTCGAAGAATAAAGATAAGTCTACTCTGCTGCTGATTCGCGGCGAGCTTTATCAGAAGTTGAACGACACTGCGAATGCACAAAAGGATTTTGCGACGAGTTATGCGCTGATTCCCAACGTAGAAGCAGCGGAAAAGCTGGGTGCGTTAGCGGAGTTGAACAAGGACTTGAATACGGCGATCCAGGAATATGCCCAGGCCTTTTCGCTTACCGATGGGAGCAACGGAGCGACTTCGCGCGCGGAACTGCGCAAGAAACTCGGGAATGCGTGGCGGCTTGCGCATGGCTCGGAGGACGGGCTGGGCGATTACCTGCTGCATGAGTTCGACAGCACGACGGCAGCGAGCGCGGCGGCGAAGCCAGAACGGAATCCCGACGGAAAGGAACCGTACGATTTTGTTCTCAGGAAAGTAAGCGACGGAAGCGCGATCCGGCTGGCGGATGCGAAGGGAAAAGTGGTGGTGCTGACGTTCTGGGCGACATGGTGCGGACCGTGCAGGGCGTTGGAACCGGTGTTTGAGAAAGTGGAGTCGCACTACGCGTCGCGGCCGGATGTGATTTTCTACGCATTAAATTGTGATGACGACGAATCACTGGTGAAACCGTTTCTGGCGGACGCGAAACTGAAGACGCCGACGCTATTTGCGGATGGGCTGGACCGGTTGTTTAAGATTGCGTCGTTTCCAACTACGGTAGTGCTGGACCGGGGCGGGAAAATCGCGTTCCGGCAGAACGGATTCGATCCCGATGGCTTCGAGAAGGCACTGGGGGATGCGATTGAACGGGTAGCGCAAAGTGCCGGCAACGCGTCTGGCTCTTCGGCCTCTGCTTCGGCGGCCATCGCGAAACCCTAACTGCCTGTGGGCAGCGGTTGCGGGTATTTCTCGGCTATTTCTTTAGCGGCCAGGATGGTATTGGCGTGGATCTGAATGGTGTCTTCCAGGCGCCGGGCGTAACCGCCGGCGAGCGTAGTGACGACAGGAATTTTGCGCTTGCGGGCTTCTTCGAAGACTCCCCGGTCGCGAGCTTGCAGGGCTTCCATAGAAATGTCCAAACCACCTAACTGATCATCCCGGTAAGGATCGGCGCCACCGACGTAATAGATAATTTGCGGCTGGAAGTGGTCGAGGGCGTGACGCACGGCGGGCAGGAGTGCGTTCAGATATTGCTCATCGTTCGCGCCATCTTCCATGTTGAGGTCGAGAGAAGAAGCGGGCTTGTGAGCGGGGTAGTTGTTCAATTGGTGAATGGAAAGAGTGAAGACGGAGGTGTCGCGCGAGAAAATCGCAGCGGTACCGTTGCCGTGGTGGACGTCGGTGTCGACGACCATGGATTTGTGGACGGCTTTATCGTGCTGCAGGCGGCGAAGGGCTACGGCAACATCATGAATCGCGCAGAAGCCTTCGCCATGGCCAGGATAAGCGTGATGGAAGCCTCCGCCGAGGTTACAGCCGAAGCCATCGCGGAGGGCGGCCTGGGCTGCGGCAATGGTGCCGCCCGCGGCGAGCCAAAATGCGTGGACCAACTCCGGCGAGTAGGGCACTTCGAGCTTCATTTCTTCGCTGCGCGTTAGTGAGCCGCTTTTTAGTTTGTAAACCCAATCCGCGGTGTGGACGCGAAGGATGTCTTCGTCTGTGGCGGATGGGGGCCGTAGAAAATCCGCCTTGGCGGCGATGCCATCGGCCGAGAGTTTCTCTGCGAGCAACCGGAACTTTTGAGAGGGGAAGACGTGCGCACCCAGGTGCAGGTCGTAGGCCTCGTGATAGATGAGCTTGAATGACAGCATGTGCTGTTCTGCGAATTCGGAACCGCAGAAGGACTGCCGGCTATTGTAACGCCGAGCCAAGTGGGGAGCGCCAGGCAGTCCGAGCAGCAGAAGGCGGGGAGCACATCCAGCGTGGGCAGTGATGCTGCTACAGTTGGTGGCCGCGAAAGATCCGGCGCACGACTCGATCGTTTTACTGTGAGACAGGTTTCTCGCCGGTGCTGACGATTTAGTTTTCGCGTTCCAGGATGAAGTCGGGAAGCGTGAGCAAGGCTCTGCCGTATTCGGCATCGCCACTGCCGTTGAGACATTCTTTTGCACGGCGGACGTAATCGACGGCCAGGTTGCGAGTGCGATCCAGAGCACCAGAATCACGGACGAGGGCGACCAATTTTTCCGGTTGCACGGAATTAAATTCCTTTTCTTCGAGGACGCGTGCCACGAGTTCTCGGGCTTCGCGATGGCCATTTTCCATGGCGTAGATGAGCGGGAGAGTGACCTTGCCTTCTTTCAGATCGCTGAGGACGGGTTTGCCAAGTTGCTCGCTGGAGGCGGTGAAATCGAGCAGGTCGTCTACGAGTTGGAACGCTAAGCCGGCATAGCGGCCGTATTCTGCCAGGGCTTGCTCATGCTTGTCGTCGAAGCCGCCGAGGACTGCGCCCAATCTTGCGCAACCGCTGAAGAGGCAGGCGGTTTTGTGGGTAGCGAGTTTCAGCGCGTCCTCCTCGGTGACGTCCATGCGGCCAATCTTGGCTAACTGAATCAGTTCGCCTTCGACCATTTTTTGGGTAAGGTCGATGAGGATGTCGAGAACATGGAAATTCCGTTCTTCGAGAGCGATCTGGAAGGACTGCATATAGAGCCAATCGCCGGCGAGAACGCTACGGTGATTGCCCCAACGCGTGTTGGCCGAAGGACGGCCGCGACGGGTGTCCGCGCTATCGATAACGTCGTCGTGGATTAAGGTAGCGCTATGGAGCAACTCGACTACCGCGGCCAATTTGACGGCGCTCTGGCGGCTGGAAAGAGAGCCGGCGGCATAACCGTGGCACAGGAGGAGCAGAGCGGGTCGTAGGCGCTTCCCTCCCCCGCCTAGCAAATAGCTAGTGATTTCCGAAACCGGTTGGTAAGCGGAGGCGCTTTGCCGCGAGAGTTCCTGTTCGACCTGCACCAGGTCTTCCCGCACCAACTCGAAAATCTCTTTGACCGTGAGTAAGGCGATGACCGTCCTCCTGAACCGCACCCCTCGCTTAACGGGGCGCCACAACCGGGGACGCACTCGGCTGGGCGAGTTGAAAGAAACGCCGGAAATTCCCTGCCGTCACAGCGGCGGTTTCTTCGGTCCCTAAGTTTCTCACACTCGCAAGGGCCTTGGCCACCTCCGCCACATAGGCGGGCTCGTTTCGTTTGCCGCGCATGGGCTGGGGGGCCAGGTACGGAGAGTCGGTCTCAATCAAAATGTTTTCGATGGGCAAAGCCTTCGCAACGTCGCGAATATTCTGAGCTTTTGGATAGGTCAAATTGCCAGTAAAGGAGACCATGAAGCCTAAGTTCAGGCCGCGGCGGGCGTCCTCGACGGTGCTGGTGAAGCAGTGGAGGATGCCGCCGAGGCCCGTGGGCTTCCAGGCATCTTCGAGGACGTCAAGGCAATCGGCCCAGGCGTCGCGGCAGTGAATGATGAGGGGCAACTTGGCAGCGGCGGCCAGTTCCATCTGCTGACGAAAGACGCGCTGCTGCACATCGCGCGGAGAATGGTCGTAGAAATAATCGAGGCCAATTTCGCCCCAGGCGATTACTTTGGGATGCTTCGCGAGGCGTTCCAGGGTTTCGAGATGCGCCGGGTTAACTTCTTGCGCTTCGTGCGGGTGAATTCCGATGGAGGTATAGATCCAGTCATGAGCTTCCGCGTAGGGGATGGCGGCGTCTAGCTGCTCTGGGCCGGGTCCCGTGCCGATGGCGAGGATGGTGTTCACGCCGGCGGCCTGGGCGCGCTGCAGCATGGCGTCGCGGTCTTCGGCGAACTGGGGGAAATCGATGTGCGCGTGAGAATCGATCAGGTCCATGGTGGAAGAAAGAGATCAGAGATCAGAAAGACGAAATTACGCAACTTGCCAAGGTTTGGAAAACATGGATCGCCAAGGTTACTTGAGGCGAGCGCCGACTTCGACGTCTTCGTGGAAACCCGCAAGGACAGGGCGGCCTTCTGGGCCGACGGAAGCCGCAACGATCATGCCGTTGGATTCGACGCCACGGAGTTTGCGAGGCGCGAGGTTGACGACCACCGCCACTTTTCGGCCGATCAAGGACTCTGGCTCATAGAACTGGGCGATGCCGGCGCAAATCTGGCGGATTTCGGAGCCGATGTCTACGGTGAGTTTGAGGAGTTTATCCGCGCCCACGATGCGTTCGGCGGTCTTGATCTGGCCAACCCGCATTTCGACCTTCGAGAAGTCGTCGATGCCGATCTTCTCTGCCGGAGCGGTCACCGGGACGGCTGCGGCTCCCGCGGCTGAGGTACTCGCGGCCGGCGCTGGTGTGGGGGCTGCGGCTGGAGTTGGATTCAGTTCTTCGTTTGCCATGGATTCGATCCTCTCTATCGCTTCAGTTTTCTCTACGCGCGGGAACAGCGCCTGGAACTTGCCTAAAGTCAGTCCCGGAGTCAATTGCCCCCAACGCAGGCCGTCCAATTGGGTTGCGCCGAGCAGGGTGGATTGGCCGAGCAGATGCCACACTTTGGTGGTGCTGTCTGGCAGCACCGGATGGGCGAGCACGGTGACGATGCGGAGCAGTTCCGCCGTGGTCCAGAGGATAGCGGCTTTGCGCGATTCCTCGTCCGGCGAGGTACCGAGTGCCCAAGGCTGTTCGGTGGTGAGATATTTGTCAGCGGCAGCAATTACGCTCCAGACGGTTTCGAGAGCGCGGGCGAACTCGAACTTGTCGTAACGCTCGAGAACCTCGCCAATGGCGTTCTGGGCCTCTTTGGCCAAGGTATCGTCTTGCGGCAGGCGCGGGCCGGGTTTGGGGATTTTGCCGGCAAAGTTCTTTTCGAGCATGGCCGCGGTGCGGCTGGCGAGGTTGCCCAGGCCGTTGGCGAGATCGCTGTTGTAGCGCGTAACGAGCGCGTCGTAGCTGAAGTTGCCATCCTGCCCGAAGACCACATCGCGCAGAAGGAAATAGCGGAGCGCGTCCATGCCGAGCATGTTGGCGATGGGACGCGGCAACACGACGTTGCCTTTCGACTTGCTCATTTTGGCGGCGTCCATCAGGAACCAGCCATGGGCCCAGACCTGTTTGGGCAGCGGAAGCATGGCGGCCATCAAGAAGGCGGGCCAGTAGACAGTGTGGAAGCGAATGATGTCTTTGCCGACGAGATGGACATCGGCAGGCCACATGCCGCGCTTTTCGAACTCCGGTCCACCAACGGCGCTTAGATAGGCGGTAAGCGCGTCGAACCAGACGTAGAAAACATGGGGCTCTTCGCCGGGCACGGGAATGCCCCAACGAATAGTGGTGCGGGTGATGCTTAGATCTTTCAGGCCGCCCTCGACGAAACTGACAATTTCGTTCTTGCGGGTTTCCGGCTGAATGAAATTGGGGAATTTTTGGTAGAAGTCGAGAAGCGGTTTCTGGAACGCAGATAGCTTGAAGAAATAATTCTCTTCGGTGACGGTTTCCGTGGGACGTCCGCAGTCCGGGCAAGGATCGCCGGGCTTGGCGTCGTTTACGTAGGCGTTGTCGTAGATGCAGTACTGGCCAGTGTAGTGCCCTTTGTAGACGTAGCCATTTTCTTTGCAGAGCTTGAACAGCCATTGCACTGTGCGGACGTGCGACAAGTCCGTGGTGCGAACGAATTCGTCGGCGGTGAGACCGAGTTCGTCCCAGAGGGAGCGCCAGGCGTCGGCCATGCGGGCGACAAATTCAGATTCCGGGATGTCGGCTTTCTTGGCGGCGCGCTCGACGTTGACACCGTGCTCGTCGGTGCCGGTGGTCATCACGACTTCGTAGCCACGCATTTTCTTATAGCGGCGCAGGACATCGGCCACCACGGTGGTGTAGGTGTGACCGATGTGGGGCAAGCCGTTGGTGTAATAGATCGGCGTGGTTATGTAGAACTTTTCTTTTCGCTCAGCCATGCTGTGTACTCGGTGCCCTCTGCGGCGTGGCGATGATGCGTGCGCCGCCGCTCGCGCGCGACTTCAATTCTTGTACTGTTTCTGAAACCCAATCATCGCCTGCTCCATGACTTGCTGGAGGGGAACATGCTTCTCCTCAGCCAGTTTACGACAATCGTCAAATTCCGGGGCGGCATGCTGTATGCGGCCGGCGGAACGGACGATCTTCAGGCGGACTTCGCCGAATGGCGTGGTGACAGTCACAAACTCGCGGGGAAGCGCATGACGGTCGACGAGATGGCTGCGAACGCCGAGGGTGGTGGTTTCGGCAAAGAGCATTTCCTGGAATCTGGCTTCGTCTTCGGGTCTGCAAAGAATGGTTACCAGTGTTCCGGGACGGCTCTTTTTCATTTGGACGGGAGTGGCAAAAACGTCCAGTGCGCCTTCGGCTAAGGCTTTTTCGAGGAGATAGCCGAAGATCTGGGGATTCATGTCGTCGAGATTGGCTTCCAGAACGCGGATTGTGCCGCTGTGAGTGTGGGTCGATTTGGCGGTAACTTCACCGACCATGATGCGGAGTACATTCGGCTGGCCTTCCAGGTCTGCACTGCCCGCGCCATAGCCGATGGCGCTGACTTGCATGGCGGGCTGGGGACCGAAGGTGTCGCAGAGGGTGGCGACGATAGCCGCGCCGGTGGGCGTGACCAGTTCCTTGAGGACGCCATTCGAGTAAGTGGGCTTGCCCATTAACAAGCGGGCGGTTGCGGGCGCGGGCACGGGCAAAATACCGTGGGCCATCTTGGCGATTCCACCGCCAACATTCAGCGGGGAGCAGGCGAACTTCTCAACACCGAGCTCCGCAAAACCGATGCAGGCTCCCACGATGTCGACAATGGCATCGATGGCGCCGACTTCATGAAAGTGGATTTTGTCGATGGGAACGTCGTGAACGGCGGCTTCGGCCTCACCGAGTTTGCGAAAAATGGCGCTAGCGCGGACCTTGACCTGTTGATCGAGCTCGGACTTTTCCAGGATTCCCAGGATGGTGGTGAGGGATCGGTGCGTATGGGTGTCTTCCGTTTTCACGCGCACGTGCGTGGCAGCCATGCCGTTCTTCCAGACTTTTTCGGAGGAGATTTCCCAGCCGGGAACCAGCAAACCGCGGAGTTTCTGGCGCAGAAGGTCGATGGAACATCCGGCATCTACCAGTGCGCCGAGAGTCATGTCTCCGCTGATGCCACTAAAACAATCAAAATAGGCTGCTTTCATGGGTTTCTCGTAAAGGAGGCGCACATCGATACTATCGGCCCCGTGGCGAACCGTCAAACCGCGCAGGTAGAGTGGCGACCCGGATTGGGCTGACGGCCAGGGGATGCGGCTACTGTTTGAGACGCAAAACCAGGGTGCGATCCAAGCGGAAGCGCATGGTGGTTTCGGCAGGAACTTTTACGGTTTTGCCGCGGGTGAAGATTTGGGTGAGCAGGCCCGCGCCAGCGCCGGCAGCAGCGCCGATTCCGGCACCCTTGCCGCCGCCAAAGATGGCGCCCATTAATGCACCAAATCCCGCGCCGCCCCCGCCGTATTCCAAGGTGCGCCGATTTCCGCCCACGCCGCGGCCACTGTTGACGTCGACATCCGAACTGTCTACGCGATATTCCTTGCCGCCGATGGAGACGGAAAAAAGATCGAGGGCTAGTTCCGGACTGTGCACCGCGCCGCCCGTGGTGATATTTCGAATGACGAGCTTTGCGCGAGTGCCCTGGGGAATGGCGATCCCGCCGGCACTGTCGGGGACATCCTCACTGACGGAGGCGGAAAAGAGTTGGCCAGTGGAAGAGTTATCGGAATCGATAGTTTCGTCGGTACGAACGACAATCTCGGTGCCGCGAGGAATGACGCGGGCCACGCCGGTGCTGGCAGGGGCGGGCGCGGCGGGTGGTGTGAAGACGATGGTCTCGACGTCCTGGAGCGGGAAATTGTAATCAATTCCCTGCCCGTCGCGGAAGCCGATGTACGCGGAGCCATTGTATTGACCGGAGTAAACCTTGCCGTTGCGCAGGGTGACGATATCCTGGCTGCGCGAAAAGACGAGGGATTGCACGTCGGCCAGGGGAAATTTGTACTGCACGCCCTGGCCATCGGTGAATCCGACCTGACCGGAGGTGGCGCTGGTGAACTGACCAGAATAGCTGGCGCCATCGCGCAAGATTACGGTATCGGCCGATGCCGAGGCCACGGTGAGAACAAAAACAACGGCCAACACGAATCCAAATCTCTTCATGGGATCCTCTCGCGATCTTTTTCTGACGCGGTGAATGGTAGAGCGGACTACGCACCGAGATAGGTGAAAAAGTTTACACCACACGGCGAGCGCACGGAATACGTTTGGATGGGAGTGCGGGTAGCAGAACGACGTGGTGTGAATCGATGCTGGTATACTGAGAAATTCCGGGTTGGTTCCCGACCAGACAGAGGCACCGTGTACTTAACGATTCGCAACCGGCTTCGCGACGCACTTGCTGCGTTCATTGAGAAAACGTATGGAGTGGAGATTGCGGTGGTTCTCGAAAAACCGCCCAAGCTGGAAATGGGGGAAGCGGCGTCGCCGGTATGTTTTGAGCTGGCGAAACGACTGAAGAAAGCGCCGCGGATGATTGCGCAGGAAATCGCGGTGTCGCTGCCGAAGATTGCCGGAGTGGCGCGACTGGAAGTGGCTGGCGCGGGCTACTTGAACGCGTTTTTCGATCGGGCAGCGTTCTGGGATTCGCTCGGGAAAGAAGCGAGCGCAGGACCCTTGTTGGCAGGGCAAACACCGCAGAAGGTAATTGTCGAACATACGAGCATCAATCCGAACAAGGCTGCGCACATCGGGCATCTGCGCAACGCAGTGCTCGGAGACACGATGGTGCGACTGTTGCGGCAAAGCGGGCGCGACGTGATTGTGCAGAACTACATCGACAATACCGGAGTACAGGTGGCAGATGTGGTTATCGCGTTTCAGCAAATGGGGAAGAAATCGCTCGCCGAAGTGAAAAAACTGGCCGCGGAGCCGCATTTCGATTACTTGTGCTGGGACCTGTACGCAAAAGCAACACAATTCTTCGAAGAAGATAAGGCGCGAGCGACGAAACTGCGCGGCGAGACCCTGAAAGCCATCGAGGCCGGTGCGGGAGAAACTGCCCAAATGGCTGCGGTGATCGGGGACACCATCGTCGGCTATCACTTGCGGACCATGGCGCGACTGGACATTTATTACGAATTGCTGGCACGGGAAAGCGAGATTCTGCACCTGCACTTCTGGGATGCGGCCTTCGAACAACTGAAGGTGGCGGGTGCGATTCAGTATGCGAACAGCGGCAAGAATGCCGGGTGCTGGATCATGCCGTGGAACAAAGAAACTAAAGAGGCGAAAGAGGAAAAGGAGACAGCGGAGGATAGCGAGGCGACGTCAGAAGAGGATCAGGCCAAGATTATTGTGCGTTCGAATGGCACCGTGACGTATGTGGGAAAGGACATTGCGTACCAGTTGTGGAAGTTTGGGCTGCTGGGTAAGGACTTTCATTACGCAAAATGGCCCGACCCGCCCGATGGCAAAACGGTTTGGGCTACGACAACGGGACCGAATGAGCCCGGGGCGCCGCACTTTGGTGGAGTGGACGTGGTGTACAACGTGATCGACACGCGCCAGGCGTACCTTCAGGATGTGGTGGCGGAAGGGGTACGCGCACTGGGCCACGCGAAAGAGGCGGAGAATTCGATTCACTTCGACTATGAGATTGTGGCGCTGACGCCGCGATGCGCTGCGGAGATGGGCTACGAGATCAGCGAGGAAGAATCGAAGTCGTACGTGGAAGTGAGCGGGCGTAAAGGGCAGGGCGTGAAGGCGGACGACTTGATCACGCGGATGCTGCAGGCGGCGGAAGCTCGCGTGGCGCAGAAGCAGGCCACGATGGCCGCGGATGAGTTGGCGAAGACCGCGAATGCCCTGGCGGTGGGGGCGCTGCGTTTTTTTCTGTTGAAGTACACGCGCAATACGATTATCGCGTTTGATTTTGAGGATGCACTGAAGGCCGAAGGCGAAACCGGGCCGTATTGCCAATATGCGGTGGTTCGGATTCGCGGTATCCGTCGCAAGGGCACAGAGACGGCGGCAACTCGCCCGGGACTTGCAGCTGAATCGTTAAAGAAATTCTTAGAGGGACCGGACAGTGCGGATATCTGGGAGTTGTTGCTGCTGAATGGATCTCTAGATTACGCCGTGGAAGCCGCGATAGGGGGACAGGAACCCGCGTTCGTGGCCAAGTATGCGTTCCAGTTGGCGCAGGCGTTCAACAATTTTTACCACAAGCACCACATTTTGTCGGAGGGGGACGAGCAGAAACGCGCGTTCTTGCTGGAACTGACGGAACTTGTGGAACGGGGACTGGTCCAGTCGCTGCAACTGCTGGGAATTGAAACGCCGGAAAAAATGTAGGGCAACTCTCCGAGTATTGGATGACCGATTCCCAAAGCTACTGAGTAACTAAAACAGACACAGATGTGGATAGATGTTGCGTATATGGGGCGCGGGAATCCCACGCCCCGAAGCGAGGGTGTTTACAGAGAAGTGATGAGTTGGACCAGGGTGCGGAGGGCAACGCCCGTTGGGCCTTTCGCCAGCCAGGGCTTGGCATCGTCATTCCAGGCGGTGCCGGCAATGTCGAGGTGGATCCAGGGG
>Ga0335085_10013412_pt1 | contig 12015 bp, 13 predicted proteins | sample Lox_Sample_45_FD_206712 | JGI IMG/M metagenome (GOLD analysis project Ga0335085, IMG submission 206712) | Soil microbial communities from Loxahatchee National Wildlife Refuge, Florida, United States - Lox_Sample_4.5 | ecosystem: Environmental > Terrestrial > Soil > Wetlands | place: USA...
ACCACCATTGCAAACACCAGTGCCGGCCCAGCGATGAACAGGACCGACGGAACCAGGGGAACCTCAAGCACTCGGCGGAAGTAATCCCAACTGTTCATGCCACCCGCCGCCCAGGCGACGAACGCGGCGGAGAACGTCCACCCCCGTGTGAGCTGCGCCGCGGAAACCAGAATCGGAATGGCCGCAATCCATGTCAGCCACCACACGGGATGTAAACCCGTGCCGTAGAAAAGAAACAGTCCCGCCGCGACCGCGGCGGCGACGGCTACGAAAAGCTGACTGTGCTTCGAGTCCATGCCAGGTCCTTTTGGATTGTACTTGTGGGGCCCTTGGGATCGTTCCGAAGGCTTCGGGCCTCCCCATCCACGCTTTCGGGCTTAATTTTTACAACATTTATCACTTTACAGATTAATTTTATTAAGATATATATTTATTTTAATGAGTTGACAACCCATGCAGCCTAAAGATTCTAAAGCGAACTCGGACTGGCAAGAGCTTACCCGGCTTACCCAGGGGCAGGACATCGTCGTCGAGCGGGTTCGGCTCACCGGCAAAGACATAGCCATCGAAGGACGCTTCGAGCTCCCGCAACTGGCACGGCTGGGCCCTGAAGACCAGGTCTTTGTCGTGGCGTTCGTCCGATCCCATGGCTCCATTAAAGAGATGGAGCAGGTTTTCGGAGTCAGCTATCCCACCATCAAGTCGCGGCTCACGCGCATCGCCGAAAGTCTCGACTTTGTCGACACAAATCCGTCGCCTTCGCGCACGGAGATCTTCGATCGCCTTCGCCGCGGCGAGATCACCGCGCAGGACGCCATTCGCGAATTGGAGTCGCTCTCATGATTCCCCTGGTTGGCGTAATCAACGTTAAACATTGGCCGCGCAGCCGTAGCTTCCGCCTTTGGATTCCCTTGTTCCTGCTTTGGCTGCTGCTGTTGCCCTTTGCCATTTTGCTACTTCCCGTTTTCTTCGTGGTGTGTCTTATCTGCCAGGTGAATCCCTTTCAGGCGATTGCGACACTCTGGAGCATCCTGGCCGGACTCCGTGACACCCACATCGAGATCGACAACCGCGACGCACTCGTACTCATTCGCATTCTGTAGGGAGAGAGGTATGAACGAACATCGGCGCCAGATTTTGGAAATGCTCTCACAAGGCAAGATCACGGCCGACGAAGCTGAGCGCTTGATCGCTGCCCTCGACAAGAGTGCGGCTCCGCCGTCGTCAGCCGCCGGGCCGGCGACGAACGCCACACGGTTCAAGTATCTGCGTGTCCTGGTCGACTCCGACAGTGGCCGCAACCCGCATCAAGGTCCCGTCAAGGTCAACATTCGTGTCCCCATGCAGTTGTTGCGTGCAGGAGTCCGGCTCGCCGGGCTCATCCCGCCTCAGGCGCGCGACCATGTGAACACCGCCCTGCGCCAACAAGGCATTCCCTTCGACATTAACCAGATCAAGCCCGACAACCTGCAGGACTTGCTGGATCACCTCAACGATCTCACTATCGACGTGGACGCGAACAACAAAGGCGGCTACGGAGATGAGAAGGTGAAGGTTCGGGTGTTCTGCGAGTAGCCGACAACAGCAAAGACAGCAACCCAGGCGGTGAATGTTGTCATTTAGGATAGTTTACGGTTTCAGTGTCTGGGAGTAGATCTTGCGAGAAAAGCGACTCGTTGCGGTACTCCGCCGTTTGGGCGTGTGGAGGACCGCCCTCCGTATCGTATCCCTGATCGTGTTGATAGCCATAGGAACCGTCGCGGGTGAAACACCACCGGCCACGGTTTCCTCGTCTGCCGACAACATATCCGTTTCGGCCGACATGAATCTGTGGGCGCCTTTCGGGATTCACACCGACGACCTGGACGCCATGGTGAAGCGGCGCAATATTCGCGCCCTGGTGCTGATCAATCCCATTGGATTCTTTTACGACAACGGGCAGCCGATGGGGATCATGTACGACGCCCTAAGCGCGCTCAAAACCTACGTGAATCAAAAGTTCAAAACGGGTGAACTGAAAATCCAGGTCTCCTTTATTCCCGTTCGACCCGATCAGGTAGAAGCGGCCCTGACGCAAGGAGTAGGTGACCTCATCGCGTATTCGCTGGTGGTAACACCGCAGAGGAAACAGCAGGTTGCGTTTACGGTTCCCCTGGAGACCGATGTCCAGCAAGTTCTCGTTACAGGGCCCAATTTCGGCGCGGTCACCAGCTTGGACGATCTCGGCGGCAAGGAAATTTATGTAAATCCGTTAACCATCCCGTATCAGGTGCTGCAGCAAGTCAACGACAAACTGAAGAAAGCGGGAAAGCCGCTTGTCGTGATCAAGCCGGCTGACAAGCATCTGTTGCAAGACGATCTGATCCAGATGGTCAACGCGGGCTTGCTTCCGGCTACGGTGACCGAAATTTCGAGGGCCAAACTCTGGGCGGAAGTGCTGCATAATCTGATCGTGCATCGTGAACCGGTGCTCGCGAGCGGTGAGCAGACCGCATGGGCGTTGCGAAAGGGTAACCCTCAGCTCAAGCAACTGCTGGACGAATTTATCGCTCCGCGTGCACTGGGAAGCTCATTCGGAAATACGCTCGTGCGCCGGTATCTTGAAAACACCAGATGGGTAGTGAACTCAACGTCGCCGCAGGAAATTAAGAAGTTCGAGGCCCTGAGCAATTTGTTTAAGAAGTACGCAGACGAATACGGCTTCGATTACCTGATGATGATGGCCCAGGGATACCAGGAATCAATGTTGGAGCAGAGCGTGCGTAGTCCTGGCGGCGCAGTCGGGATTATGCAGGTGATGCCAAGAGATGCCGCGGCGTCTCCGATTAATGTTCCCGATGTGTGGACCGCCGAAGGAAACATTCATGCCGGTATCAAGATGTTGCGAACCATCGAAGATCAATACCTCAACGATCCGAAACTCGATCCGTTGAATAGGACTCTGCTTGCGTTCGCGAGCTACAACGCCGGCCCCAACCGGATTGCGACGCTCCGCGAACAGGCTGCGAAAGAAGGTCTGGATCCGAATCAATGGTTTGGGAACATGGAGCTGATGGTGGCGAGGAACATAGGACAAGTGACCGTAACGTACGTCAGCAATGTTTATAAGTACTACGTCGCGTACAAGCTGGCCATGAACAATTGACAACTGGCTCCCGGCTCGTCCATCGCCCTATAATGACCTCCACCGCCTGTCGCCCTTTGGGAGCATCGTTGCGGCCACCTTGGATCCGGGTGTTGTCCGTTTGCCGTGAAGCTATGCGTCGTCGGAAGGGTCTCCCGTTGGCTGGCGCCCGCAAGAGCACCACCGGTTTTCATGGCTGATTCGTCATCGCAACGTATGAAACCCACGGCGGCTGGCCGCCGCTGCCTGATCGTGAACGCGGACGACTTTGGTCGCAACGAGGCAGTCAATCTGGGAGTTGCGGAGGGGTTCCGCAGCGGCATTGTCACCAGCGCATCGCTGGTTGCGAACGGACCGGCGTTTGATTCGGCGGTGGCGATGGCCGGGGAACTGCCGGGTCTGGCAGTAGGCATTCATCTGGCGGCAAATGAGTACCTGCCCATCCTTCCGCCGAAGGAGATCCCCCATCTGGTGACTGCTGAGGGTTGTTTCTATTCCCGCAGCCGGCAGTTTCAGAGGATGGCCCTAGCTCCCGGAGTGCGGGGCGACTTATTACGCGAGTGGGACGCGCAGATTTCGAGGATCGTGGATGCCGGGATCAGATTGACCCACATTGACGGGCATGGGCATTGCCATGCCCATCCTGCTGCCGCGGAGATCGTGCTGGAACTGGCGGAGCGATACGGAATTCAGCACGTTCGTCTGCCGGCCGAGCCGATCCGGTGGAAGGCCGGACGGAAGCTATCGGGTCGCTTTGCGGAGAAGGTCATTCTCAACTGGGCATCCCAGGTCTCGCGGCGGGTGTGGTCCGGCAAACTGCAATTTCCGCAGTCCTTCTACGGTTTTACCCATGGTGGTCGCATTACGGCGGAGGTCATTCGACAGGTAGGCACGTCGGTGCCGCCCGGCGTTTCCGAACTGATGGTGCATGTTGCGGTCTCAAACGATCAATTGCCGGGACATTACACGAGTTTTGACTTCGCGGGTGATCTTCGAGCAACCACAACCTGGACGAAGCAGCAGTTTGAGGATGAGTTCGCGGTCTCACTGGTGACACACCTGCAGCAGGTCTGATGGATTCGAGACGAGCAGAGGCACCGTCCCCATTTAACCTAGGGTCACGCTGCCTGTGAGCCTCATCACGTCCGTCTGTAATCGGCGTCACTTTGAGGCGTGCCATCTCGCAATATGCTTTCGACCACGCTCCGTAAAGGCTTGCGAGGTGAACTGTGAAGCGAGTGAAAATCGCTGTCCTTCTCATATGTGTGTTTCTGGTCAGTTCGGTAGTTGCGCAACAGAAGTTGGTGATCGGGTTCACGGTTTCCAAGACCGGCGCGCTCAACGTCGATTCGCTTGAGCAATACCGTGGCTTTGAGTTGTGGCGCGACCAGACGAACGCCGCCGGCGGTATCAAGGCCGGAGGCAAGAGCTATCAAATCGAGCTTGTCAACTACGATGACGAGTCCAACTCGAAGCGTGTGCAACAGCTCTACACGCGCATGATCCTGCAGGATAAAGCTGACTTCCTGTTCAGCCCGTATTCGTCGAGCCTTACGGCGACGGCTGCAGTTGTAACCGAGCAGTACGGCAAGATCATGCTCACCAGCGGCGCGGCAGAGGGCAAGACGTATACGCTGGGAAATCACTTTCTGTATCAGATGTTCGCGCCGGGAGCGGAATACTTCAAAGGCGCGCTCGACATGCTCAAAGCCAAGGACCCGAAGGCCACCGTGGCATTTGTGTATGAAGACGCTTCGTTTTCGGTTTCGGTTGTGAATCCAGCGAAGGATTACGCGAAGCAGATTGGTTTCAATGTGGGTTTCAGCGAAGCGTATCCGCCGAATACGACGGACTTCAGCGCCATCATCGATAAGGTCATCTCTTCCAAGGCAACTGTTTTACTGGGTGGCGGGCACTACGCCGACGGGTCCACTCTGGCGCGGCAGCTCGAAGGACACAAAGTGCCACTGAAGATGATCACTTTGCTGGTTGCGCCCGACAGTCCGCAGTGGGTTGAGCTGGGCGACGCTGGGTTAGGCGTGATCGTTCCTTCGCAGTGGGAGCCGCAGGTTGCCTTCAAGGCGCAGTACGGCCCGAGCGGAGCAGACTTTGCAAAGGCCTATACCGCCAAGTACAACACGCCACCGAGCTATGAATCCGCAGGTGGCTATGCGTGCGGACTGATTCTGCAGCGGGCCATTGAGCAGGCGGGCGGCACCGACACGGCGAAAGTCTCAGCTGCCCTGAACGCCACAGATATCGTGACGTTTTACGGACGCACAAGGTTCGCGACCGAGGCCAATCAACACGGTCTTCAAGTAGGGCATGCAATGATTCTGGCGCAGTGGCAGAAGGACAAGACAGGCAAGCTGGTGAAGCAAGTCGTGTGGCCGTTGGCTGCGAAGAGCGCAGATCTGAAGTATCCGATTCATTGATCTCTACTTGATGTTCAGCTATAAATCCGAACGCGCAAAAGGGTGAGATGTGTCTGGCATTTTAGCTTCGATGATTGACGGGCTGTTAGTGGGCGCGGTCTACGGCCTCGCCGCCATGGGGCTCAGCCTGATATGGGGCGTGATGGATGTCATCAACCTCACCCACGGAGCCATGATCGCGCTCGGCATGTTCGGGATGTACCTGTTTTTCACGGCAACCGCCGCCAATCCCTACGTGTTGTTGTTGCCGATTCTCGCCATCGGTCTGCTGCTTGGGATCCTGGTGTATTGGATGGCGGTGCACTGGGTGCTGGGGCGCTCTCAGCTGATGAGCCTGCTGTCGACGTTTTCGGTCAACATGATGGTGATTGGCATCGGAACCGCGCTGTGGAGCACCAGCCCGTACAACGTGAACTTCACGTTGAAGGGCATCACCGTCGGCGCCTACACATTCACAGGAAACCACATCGCCGCGGCCTGTTCGGCGCTGATCATCGCTCTGCTGCTCGAGCTGTTTCTCTATCGCACACGGATGGGCAGGGCCATTCGTGCTGTCGCGGATAATCGTGAGGCTGCCGAGCTGATGGGGATCTCGTCGACCGCGGTATTGGCGATTGCTTTTGGAATCGGCATCGCGCTCGCCCTCGGCTCGGGTGCGTTGGTGTCAACGCTGTTCCCGTTCACCATTCTTTCGGGTGCGATCTATCAGCTGAAGAGCTTCGTGGTCACTGTGCTTGCCGGACTCGGTAAGCCGCTCGGCGCGCTGGCCGCGGGGGTACTGCTCGGTCTGCTGGAAGGGGCGGTGACGCCGTTCATCGCCGTCAGCTGGATTCCGCTGATCGAGTTCGGGCTGTTCGTTGTCGTGCTGATCCTCTTCCCGCGTGGAATCTTCGGGAGGGCGACTGCGTGATCTTTAAGCGGCCTTCGTTCTGGCTCACATTCCTGCTGGCCGCGGTGTTCGTCTACCTTCCGCTGCGAGCGAACGACGCTGCATTGCGCGAGGACCTCATTCTCGTGGCGGTCGCCATTATTCTGGTCAGCAATCTCAACCTGATGATCGGGTACACCGGCTACGTCAATTTCGGACACATCGTCTTTTATGGCCTGGGCGGCTACGTCGGGCTGTATCTGGTCAGCGTGCGCGGTTGGCACCTGCCGTCGGCAGCCGTGGCAGCCGGAATTTTTGTCAGTATCTGCGCGCTGCTATTCGGACTCGGAGTCCTGCGCTTGCGCGGCGCCTACTTTGCGCTAGCCACGGTCGGCATTCTGGTGGCCGTACACGCCTTCGTGTCGAATTTCGATCCCTGGGGACGCTCGACAGGCATGTATCTTCCGTTCGAAGCGTACGAACCGCTCGGCGGAGCGATGCACGCGCTGTGGGTTACGTACTACCTCGTGATCGCAGTGATGACGCTGTCGATGATCCTGAGCCTCGTCATCAAGCGGTCGAAGTTCGGGCTGGGTCTGTTCGCCATACGCGAAGACGAAGACGCCGCCGTGGTGCTCGGTATCAATGCGACCGTGTACAAGGCGATCATCTACAGCGTGTCGGCGTTTCTGCCCGCCGTGGCAGGCGCGCTGATGTTCTACAAGAACGGCATGATCGATCCCTCGATCGCCTTCGAGTACATGCTTTCCATCGAGGGCATCGTGATGCTCATGCTTGGTGGGCAGGGGACCGTGATCGGCGCGGCGATGGGCGCAGGACTCTATGAGCGGCTGCGGTCGTATCTTTTGACGTCGCCCAGGCTCTCGAACTTCCACCTTGTTATCGCGGGCGGGTTATTGCTGGTGGTCGTGCTCTTTGCGTCCAGCGGCCTGATCGGATGGCTCTACAAGTTCGTACCGCGCTCGCGGGAGGTCATCGAATGAGCGTGCTGCTGGAAACCCGCGGCGTAAGCAAGCGATTCGGCGGATTGCAAGCCGTCTCGGATGTCAGTTTCATTATCCGTGAAGAAGAGATTCTCGGCCTGATCGGTCCCAATGGTGCGGGGAAGACCACGCTGTTCAACATCGTCAACGGCGTGTACAAGCCTGACCAAGGAAAGATCACCTTCGGCGACAAGGACATCACCGGGCTTGCGCCGAACCAAGTCGTAAAGCTGGGCTTGGCCCGGACGCATCAGATCGTTAAGCCGCTCAACGGCATGAGCGTTCTGGAAAACGTGACGGTTGGAGCATGCTTCGGGCGCGAGTCGCTTGGCCTGCATGCGGCGCGTGAGACCGCGTTGGATGTGCTCAAGCAAGTTGGATTGGCGGAGCGTGCCTCATCGCCTGCGCGCTCATTGACCTTGGCAGCCAAGAAGCGTCTCGAAGTTGCTCGCGCCCTGGCCGCCAAGCCGAAGTTGTTACTGCTGGATGAAGTGCTGGCCGGTCTGACGCCCACCGAAGTCGCACAGATGATCGACCTCATCCGCAAGATCCGCGAGCGTGGCGTCTCCGTTTTCATGATCGAACACGTCATGCAAGCCATCATGAAGCTTTCCGACCGCATCGTCGTGCTGAACTTTGGCCAGAAGCTGGCTGAAGGCAGCCCACCCGAGGTCGCCAGCGACCCGCAGGTCATCGAGGCCTATCTCGGCGACTCGGAGATTGCCGACAAGCTCATGGAGAAAGACTAATGGCCGCACTCCTCCAAGTCGAGAGCCTCAAGTCCGGATACGGCGAGGTGCAAGTGTTGTGGGGCATCTCCCTCGATGTGCAGCCGGGCAAGCTTACGACCATCGTGGGCGCGAACGGTGCCGGTAAGACCACGACGTTGCGCAGTATCGTGGGCAGCGTGCGGCCGTGGAGTGGGCGCATCCTCCTGGGTGGCAAGGACGTGACCAAGCTCTCTTCTCATGCCAAAGCCAATCGCGGGCTGGTGCTGGTGCCGGAAGGGCGGCAACTCTTTCCCGACATGACGGTGGAAGAGAACCTCGAGATGGGCGCTTACGCCAAACGTGCCCGCAAAGGTAAGAAAGAAAATCTTGACCGGGTTTACCAGATGTTTCCGCGGCTAATGGAGCGGCGGAAGCAGAAGTCAGCTACCTTGTCGGGTGGCGAACAGCAGATGCTGGCGATGGGCCGTGGTCTCATGCAGGAGCCGGAAGTGCTCATGATTGACGAGCTCTCGCTGGGGCTCGCACCAGTGCTGGCACAGCAGCTGTTCCTTACGCTCAAGAAGCTGCGCCAGCAGGGAATGACCATCGTGCTGGTGGAGCAGAACGTTCACCTTGCGCTCGCACTCAGCGACTATACCTACGTTCTCAGCGAAGGTCGCGTTCACATCTCCGGCGATTCCCGTGATGTCGCCAATATGGACGAGGTGCGGCGCGCCTACCTTGGGCTCTAATCGTGCCGACCCTGACTGGAAGCCACTCCGCGCACGGTCAGCACCGGACACCTCGCTCGCCGCACCACGGCGTGCACGACCGTCCATGGAAGGTGGCTGGCCACCGCTGACGCAGAGTGTACTCCCATGACAATCAGGTCCGCCTGACGGTCGCGGGCGGTATGGACAATCTCGTCGGGAGCGCCGCCGACAACCACCGCTACCTGCGGCTTGCACCACAGACTCGCGTGATCGGGAACCAGTTGCCACAACCGCTGACGGTACTCCGATATCAGTTCTTTGGAGTATTCCATCGGCAGTGGCTCTAACTGCTCGAGCACGTGCAGCAGCGTAAGTTCGGCATCATTCTCTTCTGCCAGCGATAATGCGAAGGGTAGGGCTTGCATCGAGCCATCGGAGAAGTCGGTCGCAAAAAGAACATGGGCATATCGTTCGTGATCCAGGAGGCTGGTAAGCACGTCTGGCCCAACGGTCAGCACGGGACACGTCGCGTGCCGTAGCACCTGCTCTGCCACGGATCCGAGCAACAACGTGCCAATCAGCCCGCGGCCGTGGGTGCCCAATACGATCAGGTCAATGCTGCGTTGCTCGATGAGACTCCGTATCTCGGGCCAAGCATTGCCCTGCTTCAGGACCATCTCGTGGGGAAACATGTGCAACGCTTCGAAGCCCTCAAGGCGAGCGAGGCTTTGGGCGCCGCGCTTCTTCTGCCAGTCAAACTCGACCGGCACTGGCTCCATTGGAATCGGCGTTTGCGCCTCGGGCGACGCGACGTGTACGACGGTGAGCTTGGCATCGTAGCGCTTGGCCATAGCCAATGCGTGCAGCAAGGCATGCTGCGACACTTCCGAGAAGTCGGTTGCGATGAGGATGTTCTTAAATGTCACACGCGTGACGAGATTCGGTGCCATGGGACACCTCCACGAGCGAGCTGGGAGAAGGACCTGATTGTCTTGTACGCCGTGCGCAACCGGGTTGCAGTGATTGCAATCACTTGCGAGTGTGAGAGGCGGTCAATGGCCTTATGTACAATTTGCTCAAATATCGTCTTTCAGTGAGCCGTTCGTTTTGGACCTCTACTCCCACATCAAGGTGCTGTTCTCGATCCTCCTGGGCCTCGGCGTATCCCACATTCTGCGTGGGCTGGCGCGGATCGTTCAGCACCCTAAGCAATACCGTGTGTACTGGGTGCACCTGGTCTGGTCACTCTTCCTCTTTCTTTATCTCATTCACTTCTGGTGGTGGGAGTTTCGGCTTCGCCAGGTCGCCTGGACGTTTCCTGTCTACTTTTTTGTCGCGTTGTATGCCACTTTGATTTATGTGCTCTGCACGCTGCTGTTTCCGGATGACATGTCCGACTACACAGGGTTCCGGGAATACTTTTACTCCCGAAAGAGTTGGTTCTTTAGTCTTCTGGCCCTGCTTTTCGTGGCCGATATCGGAGACACTCTGGTGAAAGGCCTGGCGTATTTTAAAGCTGTTGGTCCGCTGTATTACTTCCGAACGATTTCATGCATGGTGCTGAGCCTGATCGCGATCAAGGTGGACAATCCCAAATTCCAAGCGGCTTTCGCCGTGTTCGCCCTACTCTGTGAGATTGCCTTTATTGTGACTGCCCAGCTCACGATGGGATAAGAATCAGCGGCGATGTGTTCTACTGTTTCGGAACCTTCGCGCTTCCTTGACTCCGCAACCTCCATCATCTGACCACGGGACCAGCCGCCGCTGGCGCATCGCTGTTCTGCTCGGTATCGGCGTGCTGGTCAACATCTTCGACCGGGTAAACCTGTCGGTTGCCGTCGTTCCCATGCAGCAGGAGTTCCGGTTGAGCACCGTCGCCATTGGATACCTGCTCAGCACGTATGCATGGACCTATCTGCTGCTGCAGCTGCCGGCCGGTACCATCGTTGATCGACTGGGAGTGAGACGAGTAATCTGCGTCGGCACGTTCTTCTGGAGCGTCGCCTCGTTTCTGACCGCTCTCGCCCGGAGCTTCGCTGGGCTGGCCGCCTCGCGCTTACTCCTGGGAATTGCAGAATCGCCGACATTCCCTGCCAATGGCAAGGCCATCAGCTTGTGGTTTCCACGTGAACAGCGAGGCCTGGCAACGGCTTTGTTCGATTCCGCCGCGAAATTGGCACCCGCAGTCGGGATACCTCTTGTGGCGGTGGTGGCACATCTCTGGGGATGGCGTGCCAGCTTCCTGCTCACCGGTGTACTCAGCTTCGCCTACTTTGTATTGTTTTGGCGGGTCTATCGCGATCCTGCTGATGACCGCCGCCTCTCGCCAGCCGAACGGCAGCAAATCCTTGCGGGAGGCGGGTACGAAGCGGCAGCTAACTCCCGTGACGCCTCGATTTGGTTTCTGCTAAAGAGAAAAAAGGTGTGGGGAGTGGCGGTAGGAATGCTCGCCTATAACTACAATTTTTATCTTCTGCTCACGTGGCTGCCCGGTTATCTCAATGCCACCATGGGCCTCGACATATTGCAGGCGGGCCTGTACACCGCCGTCCCCTGGTTGGCAGCGACTGCTGCCGACCTCATTGTGGGCGGGTGGCTCGTAGACCATCTCATTCGCCGCGGACGCGATGCTACGTGGGTGCGGCAGTCGGTGCTGGTTGGAGGTATGTCCGCCGCTCTGGCGATCCTTGGCGCTGCCCGCACAACCAACCTGATTGTCGCCACCTTCTGGATATCGATCGCCCTCTCCGGACTGGCGGTCACGGGGCCGGTGGTATGGTCGATTCCTGGATTGATCGCTCCGCCGGGAAGCACCGGGCGCGTTGGCGGCATTATGAACTTCGCGGGCAACATTCCTGCCGTTGCAGCGCCGATCATCACCGGCTATCTGGTCGGCAACTCGAAGTCGTTTGAGCGAGCATTCCTGGTTGCGGCCGTGCTTTTGGTCGTCGGAATTCTTTCCTACATATTTCTATTGGGTAAAATCGAAACCATTCCGGAACCCGAAATGACTTCTTTGCGCTAAACCACCGCGCGCGCGGGTCATTCTGCGAAAATAGAGTCGGGTTTTTCTTTCATGTACGACGATAGCGATCTACATCTCGCGCAGCAGTCAAACGAAAAGAACGCACTGGCTGAAGAACCGAAGGCAGGACTCGCCT
>Ga0335085_10013415_pt1 | contig 12014 bp, 9 predicted proteins | sample Lox_Sample_45_FD_206712 | JGI IMG/M metagenome (GOLD analysis project Ga0335085, IMG submission 206712) | Soil microbial communities from Loxahatchee National Wildlife Refuge, Florida, United States - Lox_Sample_4.5 | ecosystem: Environmental > Terrestrial > Soil > Wetlands | place: USA: Florida...
GACGCGCGCCCCGCTGATGACACCGGGGTCCTGCGTCTCGGCAACGCCACCGGACTCACCTGCCGCGAGTGCGGCAACGACGTGCCGCTTGGCCCTTTTTACGCGTGCGACCAGTGTTTCGGGCCGCTGGAGGTCGGTTACGACTTCCCGCGGCTGACAAGGGCCGACATCGAGGCGGGGCCGAAGAACATCTGGCGCTACGCGCCGCTGCTCCCCGTCCCGCAGGACATCGCGAGCCGGCCGACCACCGAGCCCGGCTACACGAGGCTGGTGCGCGCCGACGGGCTTGCCGCCGAACTCGGCATGCGCCGGCTGTGGATCAAGGACGACAGCGGCAACCCGACCCACTCCTTCAAGGACCGGGTGGTCGCGGTCGCGCTGGCCGCGGCCACGGAAATGGGCTTCACCGTCCTCGCCTGCCCGTCGACGGGCAACCTGGCCAACGCGGTCGCCGCGGCGGCCGCCAGGGCGGGCATCAGGTCCGTGGTGATGGTTCCCGCCAACCTCGAAGAGCAGAAGATCCTCACCACCGCCGTGTACGGCGGCACCTTCGTCACGGTCGACGGCAACTATGACGACGTGAACAGGCTGGCCTCTGAGCTGGCCGGCGAGCACGAGGACTGGGCGTTCGTCAACGTGAACGTCCGCCCGTACTACGCGGAGGGCTCGAAGACGCTCGGCTTCGAGATCGCCGAGCAGCTCGGCTGGCGGCTGCCCGACCAGATCGTCGTTCCGGTCGCGTCGGGCGCGCAGCTCGTCAAGATCGACAAGGGGTTCACCGAGCTCACCGAGCTCGGCCTGGTCGACGGCAAGCCGTGGAAGGTGTTCGGCGCGCAGGCGTCCGGCTGCGCGCCCGTGTCCGAAGCATTCGCCAAGGGCTGGGACGTGGTGCGCCCGGTGAAGCCGGACACGATCGCGAAGTCGCTGGCGATCGGCAACCCGGCCGACGGCCCGTACGTGCTCGACGTGGTCCGCAGGACAGGCGGCGCGGTGGCGGACGTCTCCGATGCCGAGGTGGTGGACTCGATGCGGCTGCTCGCCCGCACCCAGGGCGTGTTCGGCGAGACCGCGGGCGGCGTCACCGTCGGCGTGCTGCGCAAGCTGCTCGCGTCCGGTCAGCTCGACCCGGAGGCCGAGACCGTGATCATCAACTCGGGTGACGGACTCAAGACACTCGACGCGGTCGCGCCATCTGTCATCGTTCCCTCGGCCATTAAGCCGACGATCGAGGAGTTCGAGCAATACCACGGGTGATCATTACTGTGCGCGTTGACATGATTGACGGCTATCTGGCGTCATGGACCTCGCGCAGGCGGTAAGGTCTTTTCTGGTCGTTACCTCTTCGGGGTCGCGATCAACGGGTTCCGCGGTTGCAAGGGCGGGGCTCGAAGCCCGAGCAGCAGTTAGGGAGTTGTTTGGAATGGCTCAGGGCACCGTCAAGTGGTTCAACCCGGACAAGGGATACGGCTTTATCGCCGTCGACGGTGGCAAGGACGTCTTCGTCCACTTTTCCGCGATTCAGGCGGATGGCTACCGCAGCCTCGAAGAGGGCCAGCGGGTCGAGTTCGAGATCACGCAGAGCGACCGGGGACAGCAGGCCGAGAAGGTCATCATCGTCTCCTAAGATCTCAAGCTCCAACGGCCGGCCCGGCACCCCGCAGCGGGGTGCCGGGCCGGCCTGTTTTCAGCTGGTAGGGTCTTCGCGTGCAATCACTTGGCATCGAAGGCGCCTGGGTCTACACCCCCACGGTGCACGGCGACGACCGGGGCAGTTTCGCCGAGCAGTTCCGCGGCGCGGAGTTCGCCGCCGACCTCGGTTACCGGCTGGACATCGCGCAGGTCAACTGCTCGGTGTCGCAGCGCGGGGTGATCAGGGGCATCCACTATGCCGACGTGCCGCCGGGACAGGCCAAGTACGTGAGCTGCCTGGCCGGCGCGGGCCTCGACGTGATCATCGACATCCGGGTCGGCTCGCCCACGTTCGGCAAGTGGGAGGCCGTCAGGCTCGACGCGACGTCCCGCCGCTCGGTGTTCATCTCGGAGGGTCTCGGGCACGCATTCATGGCGCTGACCGACGACGCGACCCTGCTCTACCTGTGCTCGACCCCGTATGCCCCGGGCCGCGAGCACGGCGTGCACCCGCTCGACCCGGCGATCGGCATCGACTGGCCGCTCGGCGAGGACGGTGCCGGCGGCGCTCCGCTGATGTCGCCCAAGGACGCGGCGGCACCCACCCTTGAGGAGGCGCTGCAGGCCGGGCAGCTGCCGCGCTACGAGGACTGCACCGCCTATCTCGATGTGCTGCGCAAGCAGTCGTCCTGAGTTCGCCTGCAGAACGCGCGTGAGGGGCTGCCCGCCAGGCGGGCAGCCCCTCACGCGTTCAGGCGTCTAGACGTTGAGCAGCGCGACGGTGATCCCGTTCTCCTGCCACTGCGTCACCGCGTAGTACCCGAGCACCTGGAGCAGCGCCTCCTCGTTACCGGGAAGCGCGGAGAACGGATCGCCCGCCAGGTGCGTGACGTAGACGACCCAGATCCGCGGCGTGCCGGAGATGCACGCGGACGGGTCGACGCACTGGACCGGCTGCAGTGACTCCGACTCGATCTGAGACTGGGCCTGGAAGACCGGCGCCGGCTTGTCCTTCATGCCCTGGAGGTAGTAGTTGAGGCTGGTGTCGACCTGGTAGTGGTTCTGGTCGCTCAGCTGGTAGGCGATGACGTCGCCCGGCTTGGCCCGCTCCTCGACGATGCGCGCCGCCGCCTTGTAGTCCACCGCGGTGCCGTTGGGCGGCTGCGACGGGTAGGCCCACAGGTTGTGCGCCACGTTGTTCCGGATCGCGAGCTGGTCGTGGACTCCGGCCAGGCCGACGACAACGATGGCGATGGCCGCGACGGCGTAGCGTGGCGAGAGCACGCCGCTCAGCCGTGCCAGGCGCGTGCCCTTGGCGCGCTCGGTGAGATAGGTGATGCCGAGGCCGGCCGCGACCGACCAGCCCGTCAGGCTGAACAGGAAGTACCTGAAAGTCCAGTAGGACCAGGGCCCGCGGGAGATGAACCAGACGGCGATCACCGGGGCGATCGCGAACGCGATGGCATAGCCGGCGATGACCCGCTGCCGCGCGTCCGCGGCCGCCACCAGGGCCGCGATCGAGAGCAGTATGACGACGCCTGCGACGGGAATCGAGGCGAACAGCTGCTGCCACAGCCCGCCGCTGATGCCGAAGAGCTGGGCGACGTGCGGCTCCACCTGCTGGCCGATCTGCCAGCTCTGCTGCGAGTGACCCGCGAGGACAAGCGGGGACACGAGAAGGCCGCCAGCGACAGCCGCCACCAGGAACCGCCGCATCAGCAGCAGCGGCGAGCCCTGGGGATCGAGCCGGCCGCCGGGCAGTGCCTTGCCCTCGTCGCCCTGGCCGCCGACGCGCACGGTGCGCTGGCAGAAGTCCCACAGCACCACGGCAAAGTGCCCGGCGACGACAGTGACGGCGATCAGGTTGGCCGCTCCCGCCGCGGCGACCACTACCGCGTAGATGGCCCAGCGAGACCAGGCAGGCCGCTCCAGCGCCCGCAGGAACATCAGGGTGGCGAGCGCGGCGAAGAACATCGCGAACGCGTAGGGCCTGGCCTCCTGCGCGTACCGGGAGACGCTCGGGATCAGCGCGAAGACAAGGCCGCTGGCGAGACCGGTGAGATTGCCGCCGAGCCGCCGCCCGATCAGCGCCACCACCGGGGCGGCAGCCGTCATCGCGATGACGGACGGAATGCGCATCGCCGTCGGTGAGTCGCCGAACACCGCCATCCACATGTGCATGCCGAAGTAGTAGATGCCGAGGACCGCGTCGATGTTGTGCAGCATGGCCCACAGCTGCGGCAGGGTGCGGCTCGCCGCCGACCAGGTCGCCAGCTCGTCACGCCAGAGCTGCGGGACGCCGACTTCGTACAGGCCGAGCACGGCGGTCACGACAGCCGGCAGGATCCACGTCAGGTATGCCGTCACCGGGCGCCGGGAAGCGCTCTGCTCGGGCGCGGCCACGTCCGAGGCGCGGCGGGCGGTTAGCGGATTCACGACGGTCAGACCCTACTGCACGGGATATTCAGCCGCCACCAGGCATGGCGGTAAATGTACTCACCCATGCCAGGATTCATGCACATGTGAGTGGCGGCTGCGACGACGGCGGTCCATGGCGGGCTCTCCGAACGGTTGTTGAAAACGCGGAAGTTGAATCCAATGACGACGGCCAGGAGCAGGGCGAACACGGTGACCGGAGTCCATGCCGCGGCGACCACGGGCCAGGGCCCGCGCCTTGCGGCGGTGGCAGGAGCGTCACCGCTGAGGACGCCTGCCGGCCCCTCAGCGGAGAACGCCTCGCCTGTCACGCCGCGCGGACGAAGCATGGCGACAATCGCCGTATACAGCAGCAGTGCGGGCGCGATGACGTATCGCGGCTGCACGACCTGCAGGTTGTCGACGATCTCGCCGATGAACACCAGCACGCTGAACGCCATGGCCGTTATCGCGAGCGGCCAGTTCGGCGCGGTGAGCCTGGCGAGTGCGACGACGACAACCGCCACCACGATAGCGCACGCACCCCAGACCAGGGCGTTATGGATCGCCACATTGGAGATGCGCAGCGGCAACGGGTGGCCCTCGCCGTTCGTGCCCGGACCGCCGAGGGCGATCTCGCCGAACAGCGCCCGCGGCACCACCCTGGTGAAGTAGTTACCCAGGATCCACACCGGGCTGGTGAACAGCGTGTTCGACCGGTTGCTCATGCCGCGCCACTGGATCGTCCACTGCGTCAGCAGTCCAGCGCCCCAGCACACGGCGACGGCGATCGACGTCTTCGACCGGTCAGCGATCAGCCGGGCCGCCACCAGCGGGGCGAGCAGCACAGGCAGGATGCTGGACAGTGTGGTGCAGAGCATGATGACCGGCGCGGCCAGCCGGCCGCCGAGGGTCACCGGCCGCCAGAGCAGCAGCCAGAAGATCCCGTACAGCGCCACGAACTGCACCGTGGCCAGGTCGTTGTTCACCTGGGTGTAGCCGAACGGTATGAGGCAGGCGGGCGCGGCGATCAGCAACCGCAGCCAGGGGCTGCGCAGGTGCGGCCCGCTTGCGATGTAGGCGATCAGGCCGAACATTGCGTACTCGAGCGCGGCGCCTGCCGCCATGATGCCGGGCGTCCAGGTGAGCGGGAACACCACAGCGAATGCGGTGATCGCACGAGGCACGAAGTCGTAATACCCGTTCATCTGGGTGGTGAAGGTGGTCATCACCGATTGATGCAGCGCGTCCTGCAGGAAGTTGCCTGCGTCTTCGATCCAGATGGTGTTCAGCGCGCCGGGGCCCGCGGTGCGGGCAAGGCTCACGGCCGCGCCGCCGATGACGAACACGACAGCGCTGAGGATCTTCCGCCAGCCCAGACGCCCGGCGGACGACTGGATGAACAGCGCCGATCTCAGCCACGCCGGCAGGTCGGCGAGACGCGACAGATGACCGAGTTCACCCTCCGCGGCTGTCGGCCCCAGCGAGTCCTCGCTCGTCTGCTGAGTCACCGAAAGTCCGTCCTTCTGCGCAATTCGCGCACGTCAGCCGAAGACACGCGACGCCTCACAATAGTCCGTAATTCTGATCAGCCCACGAGAGTACACGTAGTCTTACTCACAGTTAGCTAGTTCCCTGTTACCGAGACGCCGCTAATCCTCTGGCTGGAAGCGGCCAGTGAGAGGGTATGCAAAGCGGCGATGAGTCAGGAAGCGAGCAGCAAAATCGGCGTGGGCGAATCCGGCGCTACCACCACGCGGCTGAGCGTGCGCGGGCTTGCCGGGATCCTGGTCAACTGGCTGCGGTCCGATCTGTTCCTGCGGACGGCGAGCGGCCCTGTCGGCCGCAGGAAGGTCCTGCTTGCGGTTGCCGGAGTCGCCGTGGCGGCGGCGATCAGCCTCAGCAGGACCGTCGGCCCTGGATCGCTGAACACCATCTGGATCGAGGACGCGAAGTTCCTGCTCAACGGGGCGCTCAACCAGTCCGTCTGGCAGACGCTGACGACGCCGATCAGCAGCTATTACCAGTTGCCCGCCCGCGTCTTCACGCAGATCGCGGTTCAGTTCCCGCTGAGCTGGGCGCCCGGGGTGATGGCTCTCTTCGCGGCGCTCCAGTACGCGATGTACGGCCTCGTCGCCTACATCGCGAGCGGGCCGCACCTGCGCAGCCCCTGGCTGCGGCTGCTGATCGCCGCGCCGGTGTGCGCGATACCGCTCGCCTACACGCAGGTCAACAACGACCTGGTAACCGTGCAGTTCTTCGGCCTCTACGGCGCCTTCTGGACCCTGCTGTGGATTCCAGGCACCAGGGCCGGCCGGATCCTGTCGCCTGTCGTCATGATGACGGTGTCCTGGACCGCGGTGCTGAGCGTCGTGTTCGCGCCGCTCGTGGCCGCGAGGCTGATCGCCGACCGGTCGAGGAACTCCTGGTGCGTGGCCATCTTGTGGGCCGCGGGCGTGCTGCTCCAGTTCAGCCAGACCCTGCTCGGCAGGAGCCACAACCACCTCAGCTACTACAACGGCCCCTTCTTCGTGCTGCGGAACTACCTGACCCGGGTCATGCCGCGGGCGCTGTTCGGCGAGCGATCGCTCGGCGGCGCGGGAGCGGACTACCGCGGGTACTACGCATCGCTGCACATACTGAACGCTGCCGCCCACCACGCCCTGATGATCGGCGCGTGGGTCATCGTGCTCGTCATCGTCGGCCTCGCCGTGGCCAGGTTCACCGACCCGAACTGGACCCTGGCCGCTGTCGCCGCGGTATTCAGCCTGGCGATCTTCGGTGACGAAGTGCTCGTAAACACGCCAGTCATCCAGCCGCGTTATGTGGTCGCGCCCGCTATGCTGCTTTACACGGCTCTGGTCGCCCTCATGCGGCCACGGCGGCAGGAGGGAACAAGCCTTGTCAGTGCCGCGCTGCGCTGGCTCCCCGTCGCGGGATTCGCCGCGTTGCTCCTGGTCGCGGTTACGCTGAATTTCCGGGTAACTAACGGGCGTACCACCAGCCCGGCCTGGACCAGCGTCGTCGCCGTCGCGTCAAAAACCTGTGCCATGCCGGGCGTCACGGCGTATTCGTTTGTGCACGAGTGGTGGTATGTGACGATCCCCTGCAGCAAGGTCGGGTAGGGTGACCGGCGCGGACAGGCAACTGGAGCATTGCAACAAGACGGCCAACACCACAAGTAGAAGCTGAGGACTCCATGGGTGGCAACGGACAGATCCTTCGCGTCAGCGTCATCGGCACGGGTTATCTGGGCCTCACTCACGCCGTCTGCATGGCGGACCTGGGCCATCAGGTGCTCGCCATCGACGTGGACGCCGAGAAGATCGCCAAGGCGGCGCGCGGCGAGACGCCGTTCTTCGAGCCCGGCCTGGAGCCGCTGCTGCGCAAGAACCTGGACGCCGGCCGGCTCCGGTTCACCGACTCGTTCGCCGAGATCGGCGAGTTCGGTGACGTGCACTTCATCTGCGTCGGGACGCCCCAGTCCAAGGGCGGCACCGGGAACGCGGACCTGAGCTACGTGTTCGGCGCCGGCGAGGCGCTCGCGCCGCACCTGAACCGCGCCACCCTCATCGTCGGCAAGTCGACCGTTCCCGTCGGGACGTCACGGCAGCTCATCGACCGCATGCGGGCCGCGGCCCCAGCCGGCGAGCAGGTGGAGTACGCGTTCAACCCCGAGTTCCTGCGCGAGGGCTACGCGGTGCAGGACAGCCTGACCCCGGACCGGATCGTGTTCGGCGTCACCGGCGAATCCGCGGAGACGCTGCTGCGCCGCGTCTACGAGACCCCGCTGTCCTCCGGCATCCCCGGCATCACCATGGACCTGGAGACCGCCGAACTCGTCAAGGTCGCCGCCAACTCGTTCCTCGCGACCAAGATCTCCTTCATCAACGTGATGGCGGAGATGTGCGAGGCCTCAGGCGCGGATGTGATCAAGCTCGCGGACGCGATCGGCATCGACGAGCGCATCGGCCGCAAGTTCCTCTCACCCGGTCTCGGCTTCGGCGGCGGCTGCCTGCCCAAGGACATCCGCGCGTTCCGCGCCACCGCGGGCGAGCGGGGCGTCGGCTCGCTCGTGGACCTGCTGACCACCGTGGACACCATCAACCTCGGCCGCAGGCACCGCGTCATCGACCTCGCGCGCCGGGCCCTCGGCGGCGACCTGTCCGGCAAGCGGGTGGCGGTGTTCGGCGCCGCGTTCAAGCCCAACAGCGACGACATCAGGGACTCGCCGAGCCTGGACATCTCCGGCCGTCTCGCCGACGAGGGGGCAATCGTTTCCGTCCATGACCCGGTGGCCATGGCGAACGCCAGGCGGGTCCGCCCCGACCTCAGGTACGCCGACTCGGCCCACGAGGCGGCCGAGGGCGCCGACCTGGTGCTGCACCTCACCGAGTGGACCGACTACCGGACCATCGACCCGGCGGCGCTGCGCGCGACGGTGGCGAATCCGGTGCTCATCGACGGCCGGTGCACGCTCGACGCCGACGCCTGGCGGGCCGCGGGCTGGACCGTGTTCGTCCCTGGCCGCCCGGCGGCGTAACTCAAGCGGGCACGGCCGGCCCTCGGCTAGCGAGGAGAGCAGCCGGACAATCCCGTGCGGGCCGTCGACCACCAAGTCGGCGGCCTCAGCGACGGCCGGCGTCTCCGCGCTCTGGCTCGCGACGGCACACCCGGGTATGCCCTCGGCGCGCAGTTCGCGGATGGCGGCGAAGGCCGCGAGATCACCGAGGTCGTCGCCGCAGAACAGCACCGACTCTGCCGCGCGCTCGGCGGCGAGCGCACGCAGTGCGGCGCCCTTGTCCATGCCGGGCGGCCGGAGCTCAAGCACCATCCGGCCCGGTTCGATGGTCAGCCCTGCCCGCATAGCGAGGCGGCCGAGTGGCTCACGCAGCAGCGCGAGTGCCGCCGCCGGGTCTGCCGTGCGCCTGGTGTGCACGGCAAGCGCGGTGCCCTTGTCCTCGATTGCGGTTCCCTCAGGCGCGGCCGCCTCGGCGAGCAGCCCGGGCAGCGCCTCCCGTGCCACCTGGACACCGGGCGGTATGTCGGGTGCGCTGAGGACGCCCGACTGCCATCGCTGCACTCCATAGTGACCGAGCACGATGAGGCCTGGCACGTCGGCGAAGCCGCCAAGTGCCACCGCGTCCGCCGCGGCCCTGCCGGTGATGATCGCCACCGTGCCGACACGGCCCGCCAGCCTGGTGAGCGCGGCCGTCGCGCCAGGCGCGGGCACCGCCGCGGCCGGGTCGGCGACGATCGGCGCGAGAGTGCCGTCGTAGTCGGTGGCCACCAGCGCGCGGGACGGGCCGGCCACGATCGCGGCGAGCCCGGCACTGCCGTCTGACGTCCTGGCAGGGGGCAGTGTTCCCGGAGCCTGGCCGTCCGGAGTCTGGCCCCATGGAGTCTGCGCGTCCGGAGTCTTGGTCACCGTTGTCTGGTACCCGGCTATGCGGAGCGCATGCGCTGGCGGCGTGCCCGCTGGGCACGGAGCCGCTTGACGAGCACCGGGTCGAACATGAGCGCCTCAGGGCTGTCGATCAGCTCGTTGAGCAGCTGGTAGTAGCGCGTCGCGGTGATGCCGAGCGTCTCGGTGATGGCCTGTTCCTTCGCGCCCGCGTTGCGCCAGGTACCGCGCTCGAAGGTGAGGATGCGCATGTCACGCTCGGACAACGCGGGCATCGCTCCCCCTTCGCATAAGCTCCGGACCCGTGGCCGGATTTCACTGTCTCACGTTCCTGACCGACTATGGACTAGAAGACGCTTTCGTGGCGATTTGTCAGGGAGTAGTTTCCCAGATCGCGCCAGATGTACGCATCATCGACATAACGCACATGGTTCCGCTTGCCGACATCAGGCGCGGCGCCCTCGTACTCGCCCAGGCGGTCCCCTACCTGCCGCCGGCAGTGCACGTGGCGGTGGTCGACCCTGGCGTGGGGACGACGCGGCGCGCGGTCGCGGTGGAGGCCGGCGGATCGATCTTCGTCGGCCCCGACAACGGCCTGCTGTCCTTCGCCGTGGCGGCGGCAGGAGGCGCGACGCGAGCCGTCTCGCTGACCAACCGGGCGCTGTGGCGGGATAGCGTGCCCGCGACCTTCCACGGCAGGGACGTCTTCATGCCGGTCGCCGGGCATCTCGCGGCCGGGACACCGCTCGATGAGGCGGGCGAGCCGGTCACGGTGTCCAGCCTGGTCACGCTGCCGGCGCCGCGCTGGCGGCTGGACGGCACTGGGCTGGCCGGCACTGGGCTTGCGGGCACTGGGTGGCCATCGCGGTGTCCGGCGGCGACGCCGCCGGGCAACTCGGTCTGCACGCCGGCATCCAGGTGACGATCACCGCGACGGCGCCTGGCGGCAAGCGGCCGCGGTGGTGATGGCGGCCTGTGCCGCCCCTTGCGTTGCGCGATGCCGCTACTGTCATGAAATAGTTAGCGCGTTGAGCATCGTCACGCGCTTAGTGACGTGACATGATTAGGGACGTTTTGTCGGTGTTTCGCCGTGGCTGATGCTTTAGCCCTGGTCGGATCGGGAGTACGCGTGACCTACGTGGCTCGCCCGTTGCGCGGCCTGCCGCCGGTCCTGGCGGCGCTCGCCGCCGTCATCGCTACCGCCCTGCCCGCCGCCGCCGCCACGGACCTGCCCGCGAGCGCGCAGGCGGTCAACCGCACGACCCAGTGGTGGCGGGCCGCGCTGCACGTACCCGCCGCGGTGCGGGCGGCGCCCCCGGCGGGCAAGGGCGTGACGGTCGCGGTGCTCTCCACCGGCGTCGACCTGAGCCATCCCGATCTGGCCGGCAGCGTGACCACGGGTCCCGACCTCGCCGCGACCGGACGCAAGCAGGGATCGCCCTACTGGGGACAAGAGGGAACCGCGGTGGCCAGCCTCATCGCCGGGCACGGGCACGGGCACGGCGGCACCGAGGGAATCACCGGCGTTGCGCCCGCCGCCAGGATCCTGTCGGTCCAGGTCACCATGGAATACAACGATCCGCTGACCGCTGACGCCACGGTGGCGCGGCGACTGCCCGCCGCCATCGCGGCCGGCATCAGGTACGCGGTCGGTCACGGCGCGAGCATCATCGCGCTGCCGCTTGATCCGGCCACACTCGGATCGGCCTCCGCGGGAAACTCCGCCGCGGGCGGAAGCGCGGCCGAGCGCGCGGCCGTCCGCTACGCGCTCGCCCATGACGTCCTGCTCGTCGCGCCGGCCGGAGACAACGGCGCGGCAGGCGACTCGGTCAACTATCCGGCCGCCTATCCCGGCGTGATCGCCGTGGGCGCGACCGCGAAGAACGGCAGCCTCGCGCCGTTCACGAACATGCGCTCGTACGTCGCGCTTACCGCGCCAGGCTCAGGACAGACCCCTGGCACCCCCGGCATGACCGCCAGCCCGCTGGCGGGGCTCACCGTGGCCGCTCCGGGCGGCGGCTACCAGTCGCTCGCCTCCACCGACATGTCCGCGGCGCTGACGGCGGGCGTCGCGGCGCTCATCCGCTCGCGCTACCCGCGACTCGATGTCGCCGCGGTGACGCAGGCACTCGAGCGCGGCGTGACCGCTCCGCCCGGCGGTGCGGGCGGTCCTGGCTGGGGGCACGGACGGCTCGACGCCGCGGCTGCCGTCGCCGCGGCGGCCGCCATCTTCGCCACGCTGCCCCATCCCACGCCCACGCCGTCCGCGACGCCGTCGGCCAGCCCTGCCACGACGGCTCCAGTGGCGACAAGCCGGGCGATCGCGAGCCCGGCCGATCCCGGCCGTCTGCTGCGCTCCCTCGTCGTCGGCCTCGCGGTGGGAGCGGGCGTGCTGATCACCTGCCTGATCGGCGCGATCATCGTGACCAGGGTCCGCCGCCGCAGGCAGTTCGCGATGTCCTCCGGCCACGCCGTGGCGGCCCGGGCCGGCCAGTCAGGCCAGGCCCGTCATGCCCGGGTGCAACCCGGCCTGCCCGCCGGGGGATCGCGGCAGCCCGGCTCGGGA
>Ga0335085_10013416_pt1 | contig 12014 bp, 12 predicted proteins | sample Lox_Sample_45_FD_206712 | JGI IMG/M metagenome (GOLD analysis project Ga0335085, IMG submission 206712) | Soil microbial communities from Loxahatchee National Wildlife Refuge, Florida, United States - Lox_Sample_4.5 | ecosystem: Environmental > Terrestrial > Soil > Wetlands | place: USA...
CCAGCGAGCACAGCACCAGGTTGCTCAGCACGGTGAGCACCGCGACGATCGCGCTGTTCAGGAAGAACCGGCCGAACGGCGCGCTGTTCAGCGCGTCCGGGTAGTTGGCGAGCCGGACGGTGTGCGGGATCAGCACCGGCGGGAAGTGCAGCGCCTCGCCATGCGTCTCCAGCGAGGTGGCGAGCAGCCACCAGAACGGGAACAGCAGCACGATCGTGGCCGGGACCAGCACCAGGTGCCAGGGGCTGAACGGCAGCCGCCAGCGTCGCCGGGCGGGCCGGCCGCCGCCGCGGGCCGGTGATCGCACCCCGTCACGGGCGGGTGCCGAGGTCGCGGTCACGACCGGTAATACGTGTATCGCCGGCCCACCCGGAACTGGATGACGGTGATCACGATGATGAAGAGGAACAGGAAGTAGGCGATGGCCGACGCGTAGCCGAAGTTGAACTGCTGGAAGGCCTGGTTGTACAGGTAGTAGACGAGGACGGTGGTCGCGTTGAGCGGGCCGCCCTGGGTACTCAGGTACACCTCGTCGAACAGCTGCAGCGCGTTGATGGTCAGCCAGACCGCCAGGAACAGCGTGGCCGGGCTGAGCAGCGGCAGCGTGATCCGGCGGAATGCCTGCCAGGGCCCGGCCCCGTCGATCGCGGCCGCCTCGGTCAGCTGCTTCGGCACCCCCTGCAGGGCGGCCAGGTAGATCACCACCGAGAAGCCGGTCCAGCCCCAGATCGTCATGATCACGATCACGTAGAGCGCCTGGGACGGCGAGTTGATGAACTGCTGCGGCGGCACGCCGATCGTGCCGAGGAAGTAGTTGATCACTCCGTAGGACGGGTCGAACAGCCAGATGAAGACGATCGCCTCGCTGATGGTGGAGACCGCCATCGTGGCGAAGGCGGCGGTCCGGTAGAACCAGATGAAGCGGATCTTCCGGTTCATCGCCACGGCCAGAAACAGGCCCACCGCCATCGTCCCCGGCACGAACAGCGCGGTGTAGACCAGCGTGTGCTGGATAGCCTGCGCCACCACCGGGTCGTGCGCCAGCTGCCGGTAGTTCGCCGTGCCCACGAAGGGCGTGTCCGGCGTCAGGAGGTTGTTCTTCTGGAAGGACATCACCGCCGACCAGACGATCGGCGCCGCGCCGAACAGGCCGATGATCACGACGGCGGGGGTGACGAAGGCCCACCCGGTGAACTGCTCGGAGCTGACTACCCGCCGCCGTGCGGCCCCTCTGGTGGCCGGCCCCTTCGTGGCCAGCAGCGCCACGTCAGCCCGCCGCCAGGGCCTGATCGACCTGCTGGGCGGCCGCGGTCAGCGCCTCCTGCGGCTGGCTCTTGCCGAGCAGCACCGACACGATCATGGTGCCGAGGATCTGGGAGATCTTCGGGTACTGCGGGATCTGCGGCCGGGCCTGCTTGACGTTGGCCAGGTTGGCGATGAAGGCGCCGACGCCGGGCAGCGCGGCGTTCATCTGCTGGCTCACCGCGGCCGAGTCGCCCACCGACTGCCGGGTCGGCAGGTTGCCGGTCTGCACCGCGAAGTACTTGACCTGGGCCGGCGCGGTCAGCCAGAGCAGGAACTGCTCGGCCGCGGCGACCCGCGCCGGGCTGTTGTTGAAGATGACCCAGTTGTCCGGCCCGGAGATGGTCTGGTGGCCGCCGCTGGTCCCCGGGTAGGACGGCATGACCTGCACCCCGTAGCGCACGTTCGGGAATACGGACAGGTCCCACGGGCCGGTGACCAGCATCCCGATCTTGCCCGAGTTGAACAGGTTGGAATAGGCGGAGTCACTCGGGTCCAGGTACATCGACTTGTCCGTGACGGCCATGGTCCGCAGGGTGTTCAGCGAGGTCAGCCCGGCGGCGGAGTCGAACGCCGCCTTCTTGTTGTCCGGGGTGAGCAATTGGCCGCCGGCCTCCCAGAGCAGCGCTTCCCAGTGCCACACGGTGTCCTCGCTGCCCGGGGTGACGTACGCGGTGCCGAACTGCTTGATCGCCGGGTTGGTCAGCTTCCGTGCGTCGGCCTCGAACTGCTGCCAGGTCCAGCCGGGCCCCGGCAGCTGCAGGCCGGCCTGGGCGAATAGCGTCTTGTTGTAGACCACGGCCAGGTTATCCACCACGGCCGGGATGCCGATCACCTTGCCGTTGACGGTGGCCACGGCGCGCTCGCCGGTCCAGAAGTCGTCCCAGTTGACCCCGGGCCGCTTGACCACCTGGGTCAGGTTCACCACCTGCGGGATCTGCGCGACGTTGGGTGCCCAGGACCCGTAGAGGTAGGCGATGTCCGGCGGGCTGCCGCCGCGCACCGCGGTCAGCACCTTCTGCAGCGTGTCGTCGTTGTTGACGAACAGCGGGCTCACCTTCTGGCCCGGGTGCTGCGCCTCGTACTCGGCCACCAGGTGCGCGAAGGCCTTGGCTTCGGTCTGGGTGTAGCCCTCCCAGATCTGGATTGTGGTCCCGCCGCCACCGCCTGACGAGGTGCTGTCCGTGCCGCAGCCGGCCAGCACGGCCGCTCCGGTGAGCACGGTGAGCAGTCCCGCCAGCGGTCCCCGCAGCCGATGCTTGTCCATCGCGCACTCCGCTCGAAGAGATCACGAATTGCTCAGTATTCTGCAAGTTGTTGGGGATCGGATGCAATATCTTGCGTGAAAATTGGCCAAATGGAACACTAGTGAGCTGTGATCAAGGTGACCTTCGTCGGAGCGGGCAGCGTCGAGTTCACCCGGAACGTGGTGACCGACCTGTGCGGCTACCCGGAGTTCCGCGGCGGCCTGCAACTGGCGCTGTACGACATCAGCGCGGAGCGGCTGGCTCACGCCGAACGGCTCGCCCGGCGGATATCCGGGCAGTCCGGCGCCGGGGCGACGGTGACCGCGACGCTGGACCGGCGGGCCGCCCTGGCGGGTGCCCGGTACGTAATCAACGAGGTGCAGGTCGGCGGCTACGCCGCCACCCGGGCCGACTTCGACATCCCGGCCCGGTACGGGGTGCGCCAGACGATCGGCGACACGCTGGGTATCGGCGGGATCTTCCGCGGCCTGCGTACCATCCCGGTGGTGCTGGCGCTGGCCCGGGACATGCACGAGGTCTGCCCGGACGCCTACCTGCTCAGCTACAGCAACCCGATGGCCATGCTGCCCTGGGCGGTGTACGAGGGCACGCCGTTCTCCCGGGTGTTCGGGCTGTGCCACTCGGTCCGCGACACGCAGGCGTTCCTGACCCGGCTGACCGGCGCCGACCCGGAGCGGGTCCGCTTCCTCACCGCGGGCTTCAACCACCAGGCCTTCGTCCTCCGCTTCGAGCAGGACGGCACGTCGCTGTACCCGCGGCTGGCCGCGGCCATCGAGGCCTCGCCCGACCTTCAGCGCCGGGTCCGGGTGGAGATCTTCCGCCGGTTCGGCTACTTCCCCACGGAATCGAGCGAGCACTCGGCCGAGTACGTGCCCTGGTTCATGCGCCACGACGACCAGATCGACCGGTTTCGCATCTTCGTCGGGGATTACCTGGAGCGGTCGGAGGAGAACCTGCGCGAGCTCGAGTCGCTGCGGCACGCCCTGGACTCGGACGAGCCGCTGGACCTGGCCACGGAGAACGAGCTGGCCTCGCTGTTCATCCACGCGCTCGAGACCGGTACCGAGCGTGAGCTGCACGTGAACATCCGCAACGGCGGGCTGATCTCCAGCCTGCCGGACGAGTGCTGCGTGGAGGTGCCCTGCGTAGTCGGGGCCGGTGGCGCCCAAGGGATCAAGCCGGTGCCGGTCGGCGCGCTGCCGCCGCAGCTGGCCGCGCTGAACCGGACCTTCCTCAACGTGGTGGAGCTGACCGTCCGGGCCGCGCTGGAGGAGTCCCGCGACCACGTCTACCAGGCGGCCCTGCTTGACCCGAACACCGCCGCCACCCTGACCACGACCGCGGCGGTGGCCATGTGCGACGAACTCCTCGCGGCCCACCGGGACCTGCTCCCGCCCGCCTTCAGGAGCTGACCATGGTGATCCGGCTGGACGGTAGGATCGTCTTCTCGTGCCGGGAATAACTGGCGCGCCGCCGCATTACACCTGAGCCGGGTTCATGAGGGGCGTCAGAAAGTGCATGAGAACTACTGTTTCAAGTGCGGGTCGTACACCGAGATCGACGACGAGACCAGGCTGTGCGTCCGCTGTTACCGCAGCTGGCTGGACCGGCAGCCCGCGCTGCGGGCATGAATACGTCCGTACCTGACCTCGCCGACGTGCTCGCGGCGCGCCGGCGCATCGAGCCGTACCTGAGGCCGACCCCGCTGTACCGCTATCCCGCCCTCGACGCGCTGACCGGGGCCCGGGTACAGGTCAAGCACGAGAACCACCAGCCGGTGGGCGCGTTCAAGGTCCGCGGCGGGGTGAACCTGGTCAGCCAGCTGACCGAGGACGAGCGGTGGCACGGGGTGATCGCGGCCTCGACCGGGAACCATGGCCAGTCGGTCGCGTACGCGGCGGATCTGTTCGGCGTCCGCGCGGTGATCTGCATGCCGGAGCGGGCCAACCCGGTCAAGGTCGAGTCGGTGCGGGCGCTCGGCGCCGAGGTGGTCTTCCACGGCGCCGATTTCGACGAGGCACGCGAGCACTGCGAGAAGCTGGCCGCCGAGCACCGCTACCGGTACGTCCACTCCGGGAACGAGCCCGCCCTCATCGCGGGCGTCGCGACCTATACGCTGGAGATCCTGGAGGCCAGCCCGGACGTCGAGGCGATCGTGGTGCCGGTCGGCGGCGGCAGCGGCGCGTCCGGGGCCTGCCTGGTGGCGAAGGCCGTCCGCCCGTCGATCGAGGTGATCGGCGTGCAGTCGGAGGCAGCCCCGGCCGCCTACCGCTCCTGGCGGGCCGGCGCCCTGGTGGCCGACACCACCAGCACGTTCGCCGAGGGACTAGCCACCAGGACCGCGTTCGAGCTGCCCCAGCAGATCATGCGGGACGGGCTCGACGATTTCGTCCTGGTCACCGAGGAGGCACTGCGGGACGCCACCCGGCTGATGATCTCCAAGACCCGCAACCTGGTCGAGCCGTCCGGTGCGGCCCCGCTCGCCGCCGTGCTGAGCGCGCCCGGCCGGTTCCGGGGCCGTAACGTCGCGCTGATCTGCTCCGGCGGCAACATCAGCCCGGCCCAGCTGGCCGCGCTCCTAGCCTGAGGCAGCCAGCCTGAGCGGCAGCGCCCGCGGCCCGCGGATCTGGCCCGCCGACCACCGCACCGCGGCCGGGTCGGTCAGCGAGAACTCGCCGATCCGCTCCAGCCAGACCTCCAGCGCGACGCGCAGCTCCATCCGGGCCAGATGCGAGCCCAGGCAGCGGTGGATGCCCAGGCCGAAGGCGGCGTGCCGGTTGACCTGGCGGTCGATGACGACTTCGCCCGCCCGGTCGAACTGCGCCGGGTCGCGGTTGGCCGCCGGGAACGACAGCAGGATCCAGTCGTCGGCCTTCATGTCCACGCCGTGCCAGTGCATGTCCTCCTTGACCAGCCGGGCCATGGTCACGGGCGCGTAGGCGCGGAGGAACTCCTCCATCGCCGTCGGCACCAGCCCGGGCTCGGCCATCAGCCGCTCGCGGTCGCCGGGGGTCCGGGCCAGGTGCCAGAGCGACGACCCGATCGCGCTCCAGGTGGTGTCGATGCCGGCGATCAGCAGCAGGGCCATCGCGCCCGTGACGTGGTCCGCGGTCAGCTTCTGGCCGAAGATCTCGGCGCCGATGAGGTAGCTCGTGATGTCGTCGCGCGGGCGGTCCAGGTGGTCGTTGACCTGGTCGAGCAGGTAGGTGAACAGCCGCTCCATCCGCTCGATGCGATCCTCGGGCGGCAGGTTGATGCCCTCGAGCACGCTCTCCACGAACTCGGCGAACCGCGGGCCGTCCTCCGGCGGGAAGCCGAGCATGTCCGCGATGACCCGCATCGGGATGTGCTGCGCGTACTCGGCGGCCGCGTCGACCACGTCCCGCCCCTCGAACTTGTCGATGAGCTCGTGGCAGAAAGCCCGGGTAGCGGGCTCCTGCCGGCTGATCGCGGTCTTGGTGAACGCCCCGAGCAGCAGCTTGCGCGCGTGCTGGTGGAACGGCGGGTCGGAGGAGATCGGCGGTGAGCCGCCGATCGGCGCGATGTCACTGGGCGGCCGCCAGTTGCCCATGATGATCGCCCGCGAGGAGAACCGCTCGGTGTCGTAGGCGATCGCCGCGACGTCCTCGTACCGGGTGGGCAGCCAGCCGCCGCCGAACCGTTCGGTGTGCGCGATCGGGCAGCGCTGCCGCAGGTCGTCCTGGATCGGATAGGGGTCGGCGGACCACTCGGGCTCGAGGTGGGAGAAGTCGGTGGCCCAGTCGGCGACCGGCCCGGTGATGATCTCGCTGCGGACGCCGTACTCCTCGTCGGTTTCCGGCGCCTGGTAGACGAAGCGGTCATCGGCGGTCATGTCAGATCACCTCGATCGCGTGCTCGGGGCAGTTGACCACGGCCAGGCGGGCCTCGCGCTCCTGCTCCGGCTGCACGGTGCCATCCCCGAGGACCTGCCCGTACCCCTCTTCGTCGTCGCCGAACAGGCTCGGCGCGAGGTCGTAGCAGCGGCCGTGGCCCTGGCAGCGTTCCGGATCTATCTGTACCTTCACTGCGTCATTCCCCTCTCTGTCGTGCCGTTGCCGAGCGCCTCCGCCACCCGGGCCAGCAGCGCGCCCCACTCGTCCTCGCCGATCGCGTGCAGATCCGGCGTGATCAGCGCGCTGCCCATCGCCAGCAGCAGGCAGAAGTGAGCCAGGGCCGCGGGGGACAGCGCCGGATCGAGCTCACCGCCCGCCTGGGCCAGCCGCACCAGCCCGGCCAGCCAGTCGGCCCGCTCGCCCACGTACTCCCGCATCGGCCGGGCCACGTCCTCGTCCCGGCGCGCCGCGACCAGCGCCTCGACGATCAGGTAGCCGCGAGCGTCCCGGCGCCGCGGCAGCCACCGGCCCACGGTGAGCAGCAGGTCCACCACCGGCCGGTCCGGCTCGGCGGCGAACAGCTCGCCGAGCAGGTGCCGCCCGTGCGTCCGCAGCGCGTCCACGATCAGGTCGGCTTTCGAGGCGAAGTGCGCGTACAGCGCGCCGTTGCTCACCCCCGCGGCCGCAGCGATGTCGGCCACCCGGGTGCCGTCGTACCCGCGCTCGGCGAACACGTCGGCGGCCGCGCGCAGCAGCCGCTCCCGGGTCTCGGCTGCGGTGACGCCCGCGATGCGCCCCATAGAGGAATTAAAAGAACGTTCATAAGATTCGTCAAGACCCGGCGCGATGCCATGCTGGTCGCATGGCCAGCGAGGTCAGGTTCGAGCCCGGCCTGTACCAGGGCACCGCCGGATACTACGAGCGGTTCCGGCTGCCCTACCCCGGCGCGATGATCGCCGACCTCGTCCGCCGGGCCGCCCCGTCGGGGCGCGGGCGCCTGCTCGACCTGGCCTGCGGCACCGGGCAGCTTGCCTTCCCGCTGCGCGGCTGGTTCGCGGAGGTGTGGGCGGTGGACGCCGAACCCGGCATGACCGAGGTGGTCCGGGCCAAGGCTGCCGCCGCCGGCGCCGCCCGCATCCGGGCGGTCACCGCCAGCGCCGAGGATCTGCACGCCGGGCCGGGCCGCTTCGAGCTGATCGTCATCGGCAACGCCTTCCACCGGCTCCGCCGCGCCGTCGTCGCCGAGCGGGCCCGCGGCTGGCTCGAGCCCGGCGGCTGCCTCGCGCTGTGCTGGTCGACTTCCCCGTGGGCAGGTCCCCTTGACTGGCAGCAGACGCTCGACCGCGTCTTGCGCCGATGGCAGGACGTGCTCGGCGCGTCCGGCCGCGTTCCGTCCGGCTGGGATCAGCCCAGGCGGCAGGACCCTGACCGCGATGTGGTGTCCCGGGCCGGGTTCGAGCCCGCCGGGCGCTACGAGTTCCCGGTCGAGCACCACTGGACGATCCCCGAACTCGCCGGTCACATCCGTTCGACCTCGTTCCTGCCGCCCCCCGTGCTCGCGGGCCACGCCGCCGATTTCGACGCCGACCTCGCCGCCGGACTCAGCCGGTACACGGCCGGCGGCCGGCTCACCGGAACGGTCAGCTTCGCCTACGAACTCGCCCGCAAGCCAGCTTCCGCGTGATCGCGGCGCGTTTCATGATCATGGACAGTTTCGGTCGCCATGTGGCCATTTCTGTCCACGATCATGAAACAGGCTGTCATCGGGCCGGGCTGCCGTAGCGAGCCGAGTGTCTCAGCTTGGAACGGAGCTAGCGGGCCGGACGGTGTACGCTCCGCGCAACGGCGCTGCAGGCCGGCGCCGTAGCGGAACCTGCCCGGATTCGAGCACGCGCTGACGGCACAGCGGAGGACATCATGGCAGCAGAAACCGGCCAGGCCGACGGCTCAGCGCCGGCCGCCCAGCCCGCCGGGCTCTCCGGGGCGGCGTCCGCGCTGGCCCAGCTGGAGAGCTGGCATCACGACCTGGTCGAGCTGGTCGACGGCTGGGCCTGGATCCGCACGCTGAACGACCAGCTGACCGCCCTGCTCACGCCGTGGCGCGAAAGGTACCAGGGCAACCCGGTCCTCGAGCTGATGCACGGCGGCCGGTGGCTCGGTCACCCGCTGCACCCGGCCCTTTCCGACCTGCCGATCGGGCTGTGGGGCGGATCCGTGCTCCTGGACCTCATCGACCGCGACCCGGCTCCCGAAGGCGGCCTGGACCCGGCGGGCGTGTTCACCGCGGCCGGCCTCGCGGCCGCGGTGGCGACCGCGGCCACCGGCGTGGTCGACTGGACGGTCAGCGACGACCAGGACCGCCGGGTCGGCTTGTTCCACGGGGTGCTCAACACGGCGGCCCTCGGCCTGCAGGGCTTGTCGCTGACGGCGCGGCTGACCGGTCACCGGGGCACGGCCCGCGGGCTGGGCGCGGCCGGCCTGGCCGTCACCGGCACCGCCGCCTACCTCGGCGGGCACCTGGTGTTCGCCAAGGCCGTGATGGTCAGCCGGGTGGCGGGAGCCGACGGGCCGCGGCGCTGGGTCCGGGTGGTGGAGGAGGCCGATCTGCCGGACGACGTGCCGACCGGCGTGCAGGCCGACGGCCGGCAGATCCTGCTCTACCGGCACGACGGCACCCTCTACGCCCTCGACAACCTGTGCAGCCACGCCGCCGGCCTGCTCAGCCGCGGCTCCGTCGAGGGCCTCATCGTGACCTGCCCGCTGCACGGCTCGCAGTACTGCCTGGCCGACGGCTCGGTCCGGCGTGGCCCGTCCCATCAGCCGCAGCCCGTGATACGCACCCGGGTCCGCAACGGCTGGATCGAGGTGCGCGGCAACCAGCCCGCCCCTCGCCGCCGACCCGCCAACGGAAGGAAGTAGTCATGGCCTACGTCATCGTCGCCAACCTCGACGACCTGGAGCCGGGCGAGACCCTGTTCGTCGAGGACCTGCGCGAGCCGATCTGCCTCGTGCGCCTGGACGACGACGACGTCCGCGCGGTGCACAACACCTGCACCCACCAGCAGCAGCCGCTGCACGAGGGCACCGTGCAGGACGACGACACCCTGGTCTGCGCCTCACACAACTCCCGCTTCGACCTGACCACCGGCGAGTCCGTCGGCATCCCGGTGGTTCCGCCGCTGCCCGTCTACGCCTGCAAGATCGAGGGCGACGCGATCCTCGTCGACATCGACCAGCAGCTCAACGACGCCCCCATCCCGCACAAGCCGTACCACTGACCAGGCCGGCCGACCTCAGCCGCGCACCCGCATCCGGCCCCGGTCGATCACCACCGTGCCGTCCGGCTTGGTCGTCTGGAACAGCGCGGTGTCGCTGCCGCCCTGCCGCCACACCGAGACCGTCAGCGACTCACCCGGCAGCACCGGTCGGCTGAACCGCCCGGACATGGACCCGAACCGGGCCGGGTCGCCGTGGCACAGCGCCTGCAGCAGGGCCCGGCCGGTCACCCCGTAGGTGCACAGGCCGTGCAGGATCGGCTGGCTGAAGCCGCCGCGGGCGGCGAACTTCGGGTCGACGTGCAACGGGTTGCGGTCGCCGGACAGCCGGTAGATCAGCGCCTGCTCCGGCCTAGTCGGCTGGACGACCTGGTAGTCGGGCTCCCGGTCCGGCCGCTCCCACGGCGCGTCGCTGCCGCGCTCCCCGCCGAAGCCGCCCTCGCCCCGGATGAAGGCGCTGCTCCGCGACGTCACCAGGGGCTCGCCGGTGGCCGCGTCCACCGCCGCGTTCTCGGTCACCACCAGCGCCCCGGAGCCCTTGTCGTAGATGCCGGTCACGGTCGCGGTGGTGCGGACGGTCCCCTCGACCGGCAGCGGCCGGTGCAGCTCGAAGGCCTGCTCGGCGTGCACCAGCATGGCCCGGTCGAAGTCGCCGAGGGTCCGGCCCGGCCGGGCCTGCGCGATGAGCACGCCGAACGTCGGCAGCACCTTCTGCTGGATGCCCTCGCAGTTCTCCGTGGTGAACTCGAGCTCCCGCAGCGGGTCGCCCAGCCCGGCCCCGACCCCGACCGCGTAGAGCAGGGCGTCCTTGCTGTCCCAGGACCGCTCCTGCGGCTCACTCGGTATTCCCACCAGGCTGTGGTCAAGCGCCACGGCATCCTCCGCTCATTGCTAGAACGTCGTTCTAGAACGGATTGTTGGCCCACGACCTCAGCCGTGTCAACCCACCCTCCGGCGGCGTCCGCCTGAGGGGGACCCGTGCAGATCTAAGGGCCCGCCGCTGCCGCATTACGGCGGTCGGCCGATGCGCCGCCCCGGCCCTTAGCGCGAGTGTGGAAGCAATTCACAACACGAAGGGATGGTCTGATGACCATGCAGCACACGGCGGTCGGCTTGATCTTCTGCACGGGGGCGGTGTTGGCCGTAGTGGCGCTCAATTTCCTTACCCGGCGCTTCGCCGGTAGCCGCGCGGCGAGCGGCACGCCGGACAAGACCAGCAACGGTCGCTCCAGGCGGCGGTCAGGTGGTGCCGGGTCGCGACGTCGGCGGGCCGCGCTGGCCCTGGCGCTGGCCGAGCGGGCCGCGCCTGGCCTGGGAGCCCGGGCGGCGGTCCGGATGTTGATGACGCTGCCGCGGCCCGTGCCGGGCCGGCTGAGCGCCGCGGTGCCTGACGGCGACCGCCAGCGGCTGAACCTGCCGGGGCCGGCGCCCTCGAGTATCGTCACGGAGGCGTGGGGCGAGGGTCCCGCGGTTTACTTGCTGCATGGCTGGGGCGGGGATCGTACGTCGTGGCGTCGTTTTGTCGGGCCGCTGACCCGGGCCGGGTTCCGGGCCGTCACGCTGGACGCTCCCGGGCACGGTGACTCTGGTCCCGGCGCCTACGGTCCCGGCCGTACCCTGCTGCCGGAAATGATCACCGCGCTTCGCGCGGCGGCCAGGCACCACGGCCCGGCTCACGCGGTCGTGGCCCACTCGATGGGTGGTCTTGCCGCCGCGGTCGCGTGCCTGGACGGGCTGTCCGCTGCCCGCCTGGTGCTGATCGCGCCGATGCCGGACGTGCCGTCGGCCATCCACGTGTTCGCCGAGGCCGCCGGGGCCGGGGAACGGATACGGGCGCGCATGCCCCGGGCCCTCGAGCGGCTGGCGCGGGTGCCGCTGAGCCATTTCGACGCGGTGCAGCGGTCCGCGGAAGAGGAGACGTTGCCTGCGGCTCTGGTCATCCATGACGGCGGTGACCGCAGAGTGCCGTTCGGGCTCGGCGCGCGGCTGGCGGCGGCGTGGCCATGTGCGCGCCTTCATGTCACCCGCGGCCTGGGCCATCACCGCATCCTGCACGATGAGAGGGTCATCGCGGCGTCGGTAGACTTCCTGATGGCCGGGGCCGGCTGCTAGGGAACAGGCCGCGCGTTCGAGGCGTGGGGGACGGTTCTGTACCGTGGACGGGCGACTGACCTGACGGTGTTCAGGATGGCTGGGGGGTTAGCAGGCCGGCGCGTTCGGCTATGGCGGCGGCCTGGACCCGGCTGGAGACGCCGAGCTTGCGCAAGATGTTGCTGACGTGCACGCTGGCGGTGCTGGTGCTGATGTACAGCTCG
>Ga0335085_10013417_pt1 | contig 12014 bp, 8 predicted proteins | sample Lox_Sample_45_FD_206712 | JGI IMG/M metagenome (GOLD analysis project Ga0335085, IMG submission 206712) | Soil microbial communities from Loxahatchee National Wildlife Refuge, Florida, United States - Lox_Sample_4.5 | ecosystem: Environmental > Terrestrial > Soil > Wetlands | place: USA: Florida...
TCGGATTTCCCGTGGCCGTATCGATGATGCGATAGGGGGTGGAACGGACGAAATAGTCGCGGATCCGGTCGAGTGCGGCCTTGATTCCGGCCTCGGTGGGAAGCACGTAATCGACTCCCGGCGCGCGCGAAGGCCTCTGGAATGACGGTTCACTGCGGCCCAGGGGCTGGGCGGCGGCGGGGGACAGCGCCAGGAGCACGGCCGCTCCCGCGAGGGTAATCATGATTGGTTTTGTCCGCATCGGTATCAGACCTGTTTCTCGAATTCTAACGTGATCTGCGGGTCTCTGTGTCTGGCTCTAAAGTTCACGCCCAAGCCGGTCGATAAACCTGATGTGTCCGGCGGTCTCCATTGCCGGCCGAAAATGGAGCTGACGAAAATGTCTGCACCCAACATCTTCCGAATTCTGCTGGCGCTGAGTCTGATGGCCGGCAGCGGTCTCCGCGCGGCCAATACGCTGACCTACAGCCCCAGTTCGGTGGTGCTGATTTGCGCGAAGGGGTCGGCGTCGTGTAATACGGTGCCGGTGGGAGTTACCGACGCTGCCGGCAACGACTACTTCACCATCAACGCCGCCACCGTCCCATACTGGCTCCAGGTCTCACCTATGAACGGCCTGGCTACGGGCACGTCGCAGAATCTCACATTTCAGGTGAGCGCGGCGGCGGCGAATCTGCCGGTAGGCGAATACGCCGCTACTGTGCAGATAACAGGCTCCAACCTGACAAATGGCGTCATCCCGGTGGCGCTAACCGTCACCGACACGGCTCCTGGATTAAGCGTTCAGCCTGCCGATCCAATCAATGTCAATTGGCAGATTGGCCAAGCCTACCCGGTGATCAGCCTTACGGTATTCTCGACCAGCACCATTCCCGTACCGTTCACGGCGGCCACCGCCAGCACTCCGACCTCGCTGGGTGTGGCGAACTGGCTCTCGCCCTTTGCCTTAAACGAAATCGCCTATGGTTGGGGAACTACCATTCCGCTGGTGGTCAGCACATCCGCGTATCAACAGGCCCAGGCCGGCGAGACACTTGCAGGCACGGTGACCCTGACATGGGGCACATCCGGCACGAAGACCGTTCATATTAATATCTCGGTAGCGCCGCCGCCCGTCACGATCGCCTCGATCTCTCCGTCGGCTGTTCCCGTGATCAGTGTGTCGTCGGCGGGCACGGTGACGATTGCCGTAATCGGGAATAACTTTGTTCAGAACGCCCTGCAGACCACCAAGGTTTTCACCAGTTCGGGGAGCAGCGTGACGCTTTGCTCGGCATGCACGGTACATGTATTGAACAGCCAGAACATGACGGTCGCCATCCCGTACGACAACACGGGCGTCCCTTTCCGCGCCGCGGGCACGCTCACAATCGGACTGGCCAACGGTTCAGCCAGCCTGCCTCAGGCCACCAAGAACCTGACCATTACCACCGCGCCGATCATCACCAGCGTTACCAGCGCATCGACACTGGTGGCGCCCGCGGGCGGGTCCAACCCAACCGTGGCGCCCTATGATCTGATCAGCATCTTCGGATCGAACTTCTGTCTTTCATCGCTCGCCGGGTGCGCCAATCCTATCGTCGCCAGCCTCGATCCGTTTTTCCGCTACCCGACCTACTTGAGCCCGGACAACGGCACGCATAAACTCTCGGTATTGTTCAGCAAGACCTCCAGTCTGGGTACGGCTTGGGCCAATGTTCCGGGATATTTGCTTTTTGCCAACAACAATCAGATCAACGCCGTGGTTCCGGCATCGATTGCGGCCCAGTTGGGTACGGGAACGGTAAAGATGGTGGTTGGGTTTGACACATCGGCCACCAGTCCGGCGGCGTCCGCGAGTTCAGCGGCGTATCTGTTGAATGTAGCGGCGGTCGATCCGGGTGCGTTCACTCTCGACTCGGCGGACGACGGCGCCATCATGGACGCGAGCAGCTTCATTCTGAATACGCAATCCACGCCGGCTATTGGCGGCAGCAGCATCGTCGCGGTTTATATGACGGGCTTAGGCACACCCGACGGCACCGGTTCCAATGCTCCGGTGGCCGGCCCCAATCCGCCGACAACCTGCCTGGCGCCGGTCGGCGTGGTGGGCAACGGCACTCTGGCGCCTACCGGCTATATGGGAACTGTCAATACCAGCGTGTCCGGCGGGGGTTATGTGCCACCGACGGGATATGCTCCGCCGAATCCAGCCTGGACCAGCATTGACGGCGCGGTCATCCGCTCGGTTCTTTTATCGGCGAATGTCTCGCCTCCATGTCTGGGCGCGGTAGCGGCCAACCTTCCGACGGTCAGCATTGGCGGCCAGTCGGCCACGGTCTCGTATGCGGGCTTCGTCGCCGATTCGGTCGCGGGGCTGTATCAGGTGAACGTGGCAGTCCCAAACGTGGGGAACGGTTCTTCGGCCGCGCAATTTCCGCTGATCGTCACCGTTCAGGGCGTCTCCGCGCCTCCGGTACAGATTTGGGTGCAGTAGTCGCGCTTACTCGGGGGTGGTCACCTTGGTGGGCCTCCAGACCTTCTGCGGAGAGCCCAGCAACACTACCGGCGCGATCAACGCGGCTGCGTTCATCGCCAGGAATGTCCGGGCCGGCGACGAGATCCGCTTTAGCGGAAGCCATTTTGGGACAATCGCATCCACCAGAGCCAGCACCAGCAAGGCCAATTCGTCGATCAACAGAAAGCTCCGGAAGCCCGATTTCGGAAGCGCCAGTGTCGCGGCCCAGATCAGCAGCACGGCCCACGGCAGGACCAGCCGAGCGAACTTGTGGGATAAAAAATGAAACCGCATCCGATTGGCGCTCGAGAAAAGTCTCGGCTGACGAAGGTACACCTGCCACATTCCCGCCAACGTTCGGAGCCGCCGGCGGAACTCACCGCCTTCCGCTGTAGGAAAGTCCGTGGCCACCGCGGTTGGATCGAACACCACCCGATATCCGCGGAAGAATGCCTGCAACGAAAACGTTGCGTCGTCGGTTAAGGTGTCCGGCCGCAACGGCTCCGCCAGCGAGCGGCGCATGGCGTAAATACATCCCGTTACGCTGAAGATCGAGTCGATTTGCGAATGGCGCCGCCGCGTCCACAGTTCGTAGCGCCAGTACAATTCCATATCGGCCTGCTCGCCGGTGTGGCCGGGATCCTGAATGCGCAGTTCCCCGGTGACCGCCCCTACCGCCGGATCGGCGAAATTCGCCACCAACTGCGCCAGCGATTGCGGATCGAGCCACTGGCGCACATCGGTGAAGAACAGAATTTCGCCGGTCGCCTGGCGCAGGCCGGCGTTGAGAGCGGCGGCCTTCCCGCCGCGATCGATCCGGATCAACTCCACGCCGCGATCGATTTGGGAGCGCGCGATTTCATCGGTCGCGTCCGTGGAACCGTCCGACACCACCAGAATCTGCGTCAGATCCCGCGGATAGTTCAGCGCCAGCAGGCAGTCCAGCTTCTTACGGAGGAAGTCTGCTCCGTTGTGGACCGCCAGAACAATGGAAACCGTGGTGCGGAATTGCAGATCCTTGGCCGGCGGGGGAGCCGCGCGCCTGGTCGCGAACGCCAGCAGCAAGGGATATCCGGCCATTACGTACAAAGCCACGGCCGTCCCCACGGCGAGCAGAATCGCGGCTGTCATCCCGCGCTGCCTGCCGCCTGACGCGCCCCCGCGGCCCGAAACAGCGTTCGCAACAGAATATCGATGTCGAACGAAGGGCTTTGCTGTTTCGCGTAGTAGAGGTCGTACCCGAGCCTCACCGAATCGTCCGGCACCGCCTGCGCGCCTCTCAGGTTTGCCTGCGACCAGCCCAGCAGCCCCGGCTTCACCGCGAAGCGATGGGGATAGGCGGGAATCAACTGGCTGAGACGTTCGGCGAATTCGACGCGCACCGGTGGCGGACCGAACAGACCCATCTCGCCGCGAACCACGTTCCACAATTGCGGCAGATTCACCAGGTGCAGGAACGTGAACGCGCGGCCCGCCCACGATGGCGATCCGTTCCGCCGGCGCGTCCGGAAACGCAGCAGCCGAAACGGAATGCGCTGCAGGCCGCAACAGGTAACGGTCTCGAACGCCGGTCCGCCATTGAAAATCGCCCCGAGAATCGCGCACAGCAGGAGCAGCGGCGAGGAAAGCAGCAAGAGCGCCAGGCCGGCCACATTCGTATACACCGCCTGTAACGTCTTCACCGACCGGTTGCCGGTGACCGGAGACGCCAGCAGCAGATCCACGGGCCGCAGCCGCTGCCAGCAGACCCGCTGCAAAACTTCCTCGTACACCGCGGGTGCGTTTTCGATCAATGTGCCGGAACAGTGCAGGTCGAACAGGCGGCGGACGGGGATTTCCGCCCGCCAATCGCTGCCGGTCATGATGATGCTCCGCGGCTGGCAGGCCGCCACGACTTCTTCGAAGCGGCTGAAATCACCCAGAAGCGTAAATTCCTCGGGTACGCTGGCGGTGTCGCCGCTCAAGACGCCGATAATGCGGCGCCGCAAGGGATCCGCCAAAGCCGCCGTGACCCCGTCGAACCCCACCAGCAAAATCGAAGGTTTCTCACGGCCGCCCCTCGCGAATCCGCTGCGGATCGCGCCGGTCGCCGCAACTCCCAAAACCCCGCCGGCCAGGGCGATCGCCCAGGGAACCGGTTGCAGAACCCGGAAATAATTCAATCCGTACTGCACCACCAGGTTGAGGCCGACGGCGCAGAAGGAAAGATCGAATGCGCTTCTCAGGCCGCCGCGCCAACCGCCGCCCAGGAACTCGAATCCGATCCACGCCGTCACGGCGGAGAGCAAGAAATCGACTTCCCACCGGCTGCGCATCGGGAAGCCGTAGTCCGGGTCCAGCGTCCCGTACAGCCACATCGCGGCCAGGAAGCCCAGGGCGCAGGCCACAAGATCGAGGAGTGAAATCCAGCGGAAGGAGCTCCGGGACAGCGCGTTCATGGCAGAACTGGGGAAACGGTTTCGGATGCCGCGGCGGCGCGCGATTCTTCCGGGCGGGCCGCCGCGGCCTGGGCCAGTTTGTCGCGGAGGGTCCGGCGGATCAGGTCGCCCAGGCTGAGCAATGCGGTCGAATCACCGTTGGACGCGAAGGTTCCCTCGAGTTCGACCGCATCGGTATCCGTAACCGGTATCCGGAAGGACCAGTCCGGGGGCGCGTCGGAATTCCGTCTTTCTCTGACGCCGTGAGGGCCGATCCATCGCACCGACGTCATGCCCAGCGCCTCGATACCGCCGGACAGAGTGGCCCACCATTCCGTCTCGCCGGTGGTGCGATTTAGCGCGGCCGCCAGCGTTTCCATCTTCAACTTCAGATTGACGGTGCGGTTGAGTTCTCCGCGAAAGAGAAATCGGCCGACAATGCCGAATTCCGAGTAGCGCAACTGGCGGATCCCGATGACGGCCACACCGCAAAACAGCAGAATGATGAAGCCTTGATATCGCGTATCCAGGAACGAGCTGGCCAGCAGCGCCATTCCGGCGGCCAGGGCGGCGAACAGGTACAGCACCCAGACGGCCTGGCGTGGTGAGAGCCCGCGGTCGAGCAGACGGTGGTGAATATGGGCGCGATCGGCGGAGAAAATCGGCTGATGGCCCAGGAACCGGCGGACTACGGCCAGCGCCGCGTCCAGCAATGGGACCGACAGAGCCAGCATCGGCACCATCATGCTGATCAGAGTGGAAGTTTTTTGCGACCAGATCATGCCGTAGCATCCCAGCAGAAATCCGATCGTCAAGGCTCCGGAATCACCCAGAAAAACCGTCGCCGGATTGATGTTGTAGCACAGGAAACCCAGCAGCGCGCCGGCCATCGGAAGCGTGGCATAGGCCAGCGGATAATTTCCGTGGCGGATCGCCGCCACGAATAATGCCAGCGTCGACATCAAGCCCATGCCGGCGCACAATCCATCCAGGCCGTCGATCAGGTTCAAGGCGTTGCTGGTCGCGATCAGCCACAACACGGTCAGGGGAAATTGCAGCCACACCCCGAGCGGATGCTCGGCCAGGCCACCGATGCGGATCCCGCTGAAGAAGACCACGGTGGCCGCCGCCACCAGGCCTAAAATCTTCACGAAGGGCTTCAGCGAAAAGACATCGTCGAGCAGGCCGGTCAGGAACACCAAGGCCGCGCCGGGCAGCAGGCGCCAGACGGGTATGGAATCGCTGATCGTCACACTGGAGCCGGAGAAGGAAATCAGCGAAATGCAATACGCAATGGCGATGGCGATGCCGCCCACACGAGGCAGCGGATGGGAATGTACCTTGCGCTTTCCGGGCCGGTCAACCAGGTTGAAGGATCGTGAAATATCCCGGATGATGGGCGTCAGAATGACGGCAATCACAAACGCCTTGCCCGTCATCCATAACAGTCCGGGAATCATAATGTGCGCGTCAGCCCCAGGCTTCCCGAATCGGTTTGAGCCGGTCGCGGTCCACGGAGTGCTCGATGGCGATCACCAGCACCGATCCTTTTTTTTCCTGCAGTTCACCCAGGTACAACATATCTCCGTGTTCAATTTCAAACAGTGTCCCGGGCGGAAAGTTTCTCTCACCGAGACTCAGTTCCAGAAGTCTGCCTTGCCAGCCGACTACGGATGCATGTTGAGGCTCGCCATCCGGCAGAACTCGCATCCGCACGGCGCCCTGCTCGGGCATGTATGCATCATACTCGATCTACACGACTTGCGCTACAGGTGGGCAAGCGGGTAGGGGCTTTGAACGAGTCTGGTGCGGGCGCCGGGTTCCGGCCGCTAAAGGTATCGCGGCATATTGCCGATAAGAAGATGGAGCCTGCTGCATGACCTTGCTCGTCTTGCTGGTATCCGTCGCCGTGCTGGAATACGTTTTGCGGCATTCCGAACCCATGCCGCGCCAGGATCGGCTTGCCGAAAAACCTGGACATGCGGTCCCGCCAGAAAGCGGCCCGGCCAGTCTGGCAGACTCTCTCGGCCAACTGGGCCAAGCTTTGGACCAGTTTGGGCGCGGGCCGGTCCCGGAACACCCGCAATCGCAACCACACAGAACGGTGAAGCAACCGGACTGACTTGGCGGCCGGTTGTTACCGGTTGTTATAGTGAAGGCTCATCGTGAGTGAGTCCGATCTGCCCGCTGGTTCCCCGGCCAAACCTTTGGTGAGCCTTGTCACGCCCTCTTTGAACATGGCGCGATATCTGCCCGTGTGCATCGAGAGCGTACTCGGTCAGGATTACCCGAACATCGAATACATCGTGGTCGATGGCGGATCGACCGACGGCAGCCTCGAACTACTGGAGAAGTATCGCGGCCGGCTCACCTATACCACCAGCCGTGATCGCGGACCCTCGGATGCCGCCTTTAAAGGATTCCGGCAGTCGCACGGAGAGATTCTCGCCTGGCTGAATGCCGACGACGCGCTGGAGCCGGGCGCCATCCACACCGCCGTGGAGTATCTTCAGACGCACCCGGACGTCGATGTCGTGTACGGAGAAGGCTGGTGGATCGATGACAATGGCGCCGTCATCAGCCGCTACCCCACGCTGCCGTTCGACCCCAAGGTATTGGAGCGCGATTGTTTCATCTGCCAACCCGCTGCGTTTCTCCGCGCATCGTCCTACCGCCGCTGCGAGCTCGACCCGGCCGTCAATCGCTCCTTCGATTACGACCTGTGGATCCGCATGGCCAAAGCCGGCTTCCGCTTCGCCGCCATTCCACAATACCTGGCGAAATCCCGGATGCATCGCGGCGCGCTGACATTTTCCGAGCGGTTTCCGGTGTTTCGCGCCAGCATGAGCCTGTTGCTGCGCCATTACGGCTACGTGCCGCTCTCCTGGATCTTCGGGTATACGGCGTATCGAATCGACCGGCGCGACCAGTTCTTCGAAGAGCTGCGGCCGAGTCTTTGGAAGTACCTCGCGGCTCTGCCGGTGGGGCTATCGTGGAATCGCCGCCGCCCGTTCCGCTTCCTGGGCGAGTGGCTGAGCGCGCCATTCCGCTACGTCGGGCGCAAATTGCGGGGGGCGTGATTGCCCCGGCCGCCGTACGTTGCCGAGCACGCCACCACCGCCACGCCACGCCCCTGCCTCGCCACCGCCCGCCGGAGTTGGGAGGTCCGCTAAACGTTTAGCGGGCTACCGGGAGTTGCGCGCCGCAACTTAAGTCATTAATATCTGTATATTCCGCACATTGGAGGTCCAACGATGTTTCGAAGCGCATTGCTTACCGGACTCGCCCTTCTTCTGTCGATCACAGCGTCCGCCCAAACCCGGCTGCTGCGGCACCCCACCTACGCCAAAGGCAAGGTGGCCTTCACGTATCTTGGCGACATCTGGATCGCCAATGAGAATGGCACGGACGCGCACCGCCTGACGGTCAATCGCGCCCGCGATCAGTTCCCGCGATTCTCGCCGGACGGCCAGTGGGTGGCCTTCTCGTCCAACCGCGAAGGCAATGAGGACGTTTATGTCGTTTCGGTCAACGGAGGCGAGCCCAAGCAGTTGACCTTCAACGCGGCCAACGACGATGTGGTCGGCTGGTCGCCGGACGGCAAGCGCGTAATCTTCTCCTCCACGCGCGGCAACGGCGCTTTCCCTTCGGTGGCGACACTCTGGGAGGTCCCTGCCGAAGGTGGAATTGAGCGCGCGCTCAACACCGATTGGGGCGCGTGGGCCAGCTATTCGCCGGATGGCTCCAAACTGGCGTTCCAGCGCCACCCGAGCGTCTGGTCGCGGAAACACTATCGCGGGTCGTACGCCGCGGACCTCTGGGTGGAAGAATTGGCGAACCAGAAATTCACCAAGCTCGGCGACGATGCCTATCACGGCAACATGCTCTGGCCGATGTACGGCGCCGGCGGGGAGATCTTCTTCGTCTCCAACGAACTGCCCAACGAACCGGTGAAGCCCGGCAGCCCCGAGGTGATGAAGAGCGTCAACAACATCTGGAAGATCTCGGATAAGGGCGGCAAGCCGGTGCAGGTGACCAAACACACCGACGGCAACCTCTTCTACCCATCCATTTCGGCGGACGGCAAAGTAATCGTGTACGAGGACAACTTCGGCCTGTGGAAGCTTGAAACGGCTACCGGCCGGTCCAGCGAGATCAAAATCGATATCAAAACCGATTACACCGAGAACAAGACCGAGCTGACCACCATCGCCAACGAAGCCGAGGGCTTCAGCCTTTCGCCGTCGAATAAGCGCGCCGCCGTCGCGGTGCACGGAGAAATCTTCACGGTCGCCACCGATCGCGGACAATTGCAGCGCGTCACCGACACCCCATGGAAAGAGCACACGCCGCGCTGGTCTCCGGACGGCAAGTGGATCGCCTTCGTCAGCGACCGCACCGGCCGGGAGGAAATCTACATTTCCGACGAACTCGGCAAGACCAGCAAGAAGCTCACCGATTCCGACTCCGACAAGCTGGGCATCGTCTGGGCGGCCGATTCGAAATCGTTCCTGTGGACCGGCAGCGACCACAAGCTGCGGCGCGTGGACCTCGATTCCGGCAAGGAAGAAGTTCTGGCGTCCAGCCCGGGCGGCAACATCGGCGAGCCGCAATTCTCCCCGGATGGCAAATGGATCTCCTACTCCAAGCAGGACGATTTACTGCGGTCGCATGTTTGGCTCCGGGAACTGGCCACCGGCCAGGAGCATGAGATCACTTCCGACAAGTTCATGACGTCGCGCGGGGCGCGATGGACGCCGGATGGCAAGAAGCTGCTCGTCATCGGCGGGCAGGGCGGCAATGCCGGCATCGCGTCCACCGGCGGACGCGGCAGCGCGGCGCTCTACGCCATTCCGCTGACACCGGTCGAAAAGGATCCGCTCGATCGCGACGTCGATACCGAAGCACAGGCCGAGTCCATGGCCGCCGAAGCGCCGGCCGGCGGCGGACGGGGCGGCCGTGGCGCGGGCGGCGGTTCGGCCCCCGCCAACGTTCAGGTCAAGATCGATTGGGACAACCTGGAGCGGCGCATCACGCAGCTTGGGGCGAGCTTGGGCAACATCTCAATGGTTCTCCCGTCGCCGGACAGCCATACTTACCTGGTTCAGGCTGGTGGCGGCGGGGCGGGCGCGGCGGCGGCCGGCGCGGGCGCCAATGCGACACCCGGCATGTACACCATGAGTGAAGACGGCACCGCCATCACCCACCTCAACACCACTCCCGCGGATGCCGCCGGCGGACGCGGCGGCCGTGGCGGACGCGGTGGCGGAGGGTTCGGCGGCGGATCGGAGCCAACCTGGGCGCGCGATGGGCGCAGCATCTACTTCATGCAGGGAGGCTCGTTGTACACGCTGGCCATCGGCGGCGGTGGACAAACCACCACGGCGGCTCCAGCGGCAGCGGCGGGCGGCGGTGGACGCGGACGCGGCGGACGCGGCGGCGGTGGCGGCGCGGCGGCGGCAACCGCGGCGACAGACACCGGATCGGGTCCCGCCCCGCGGCGCATCGATGTCACCGTGCGCATGGAGATCGACATCCCGGCGGAGCGCCGCCAGGTCTTCGAAGAAGCCTGGCGGGTCATGAAGAACCGCTTCTACGATCCCAACATGCACGGCGCCAACTGGACGGCGGCCAAGGATACTTACGAATCGTTGCTGCCGTACATCGCCGACGAAGAAGAACTGCACAACGTGATCATGATGATGATCGGAGACATGAACGCCTCGCATACCGGGATTTCCGGCGGCGGCGTGATTCCCGGACGGCCCGTGGCCGAAACCGAGCGCGTGCAGACACGCTATCCCGGCTTCGACATGGAACCGGATGCCTCCGGTTATTTCAAGGTCTCGTACATCTACAAGAAGGGCCCGGCCGATCACGATTACGTCAAGCTCGCGGTGGGCAACTACATCCTCGGGCTGAACGATCACGACCTCAAGACCAGCGACAACTACTGGAAGCTGTTCAACATCCTGCCCGGGCGCAAATTCGAATTCCTGGTGAATTCCAAGCCCGCGGCGGATGGAGCATGGACGGTCGCTCTGGATCCGCTGACGGCCAACGCCATGAGCGATCTGCGCTACGACCGCTGGGTGGAGGAACGCAAAGAGATGGTGGCCAAGCTCTCCGGCGGGCAGATCGGCTATCTGCACATCAAGGCCATGGACGCGCCCTCGCTGGCCAAATTCCAGCTCGACCTGGCGGAAAACGAGGACAAGAAAGCCCTCATCATCGACGAGCGATTCAACGGCGGCGGCGGCATCGACCAGGAACTGCTGGAGATTCTCAATCAGCGCAAGGCGTATCAATCCACGCGCAACCGCGATTCGCTCGAAGTCAAGCGTCCGGCGCAGGCGTTCTTCGGGCCGCTGGTGGTGCTGCAGAACGAGCGATCGGCCAGCGATGCCGAGATGTTCCCGGCGGGTATTCGCACCCTCGGGTTGGGCAAGATCGTCGGCGTGCCGACCATGGGCGCGGTCATCGGCACCGGGTCGTTCACGCTGATGGACGGATCGGCGCTGCGCACTCCCGGGTCCGGCGTGTCCATCGAAAACGGCCAGAACATGGAGAACTACGGCGTGCCTCCCGACTACAACGTCGACAATACGCCCGCCGATTTTCTGGCCGGTCACGACCGGCAGGTGGAGAAGGCGATCGAGGTGCTGAAGGGCGAAATGAAGTAGGTTCGGATCAAGTTGATCCGGAGCCCGGTTCAAGTACTTGATTTCATTGGAAGGCGATCGGTGATGGACGGATCCACTTGATCCGTCCGCATCGCCGGCTTCATTTGTGCGGCTCAGCTCACCGCCGTTTCCGCAGGTTTCGGATTCGTCCGGCGCCCGGCGGGACAGCAGGAGACATTCAATTCCATGCATCGAAAACCGACAATATCCGGCATCACGGCGTTGTCCGTCGCTCTGCTGTTTCTTCTGGCCGCGTCTTCCGGCAAGGCGCAATCGGACGACGCGGCGCTGATCGCAAAAGCCAAAGCCATTCACAGCCGCGTCCTCAAACTCGACACGCACAACGATATCGAGCCTTCCAATTTCACGCCCGACTGCAACTACACCATGCGGCTGACGACGCAGGTCAATCTGCCG
>Ga0335085_10013418_pt1 | contig 12013 bp, 7 predicted proteins | sample Lox_Sample_45_FD_206712 | JGI IMG/M metagenome (GOLD analysis project Ga0335085, IMG submission 206712) | Soil microbial communities from Loxahatchee National Wildlife Refuge, Florida, United States - Lox_Sample_4.5 | ecosystem: Environmental > Terrestrial > Soil > Wetlands | place: USA: Florida...
CCCAACGCCGACGCCTACCCGGCGCAGTTGCGCTCCAAGGACGGTTACTGGATCACGATGAACATGTACGTGTTCACGCCCGGCATCAATACCAGCTTGCTGCCGAAGGATCAGGCGCCGAAGACGTTCCAGGACCTGCTCGATCCGAAACTCAAGGGCAAGATGGCCTGGAACGGCAGTTCGATGGCGGGCGCCTACGGCTTCGTCGCCAATATCCTAACCACCATGGGCGACGATAAAGGCATGGCCTATCTGCGCGCGCTCGCCAAGCAGCAGGTCGTCAATGTCGAAGCCTCCTCGCGCGCGGTGCTCGATCAGGTGATCGCCGGCGAATACTGGATCAACCTGATGGCGTTCAACCATCACACCGTGATCAGCGCGCGCAAGGGCGCGCCGTGCGACTGGCTCAAGATCGAGCCGGCGCCGGTGATGCTCGATGCGGTGGGTCTCCTCAAGGATGCGCTGCATCCGCACGCCGCGCGCTTGCTGATCGAGTTCCTGCTCTCCGAGGAAGGGCAGAAAATCTTCCAGGCCAGCGACTATCTGCCGGCGCTGCCGAGCGTGCCGGCGATGGTCGCCGGGCTGCGGCCGAACGACGGCGGCTTCCAGGCCGACTTCCTGCAGCCGGAATACATCAACCAGCATTTGGCGTCGTGGCAGAAGGTCACGCAGGACCTGTTCCGATGAGCAATGGCGTCGATGTCGATATTTCCTCCCGCGGCGTCGCCACGATTCTGCTCAATCGCCCGGAACGGTCGAATGCGATCGATCAGGCGATGCTGGACGAGTTGGCACGGCAGTTCGCCAAGCTCGCTGCGGACGACCGCACCCGCGTTGTCGTGTTTCGCGGCGCCGGCAAGCACTTCTGCTCCGGCGCCGATCTCGTCGCGCGGGCGAGCGCCGCTGCCGATCCTCCTGCGCAAACGGGCGGGGAGAGGGCGGCGCAAACGTCCATCGCCGACATGCTGGCGGCGCTCGACCGCCTGCCGAAGCCGACCATTGCGCTGGTGCACGGCGCGGCGATCGGCGGCGGTGCGGCGGTCGCCGCGTGCTGCGATATCGTGATCGCCGCCGAGGGCGCGTTCTTTTCCATCCCGGAAGTGCGCGTCGGCATGCCGCCGCTCGGCGTCACGCCGTTCGTGATCCGCGCCATCGGGTTCCGCAGCTTCCGCCGCTACGGCCTGACCGGGGAGCGGTTCGGCGCTGCCGAGGCGTTGCGGGTCGGTCTCGCGCACGAAGTCGTCAGTGCGGACGAGCTCGAAGAAAAGCTGGGCGAGATCATCGACGCACTGCTCCACGGCGCGCCAGGCGCGCAGCGGACGTTGAAAGAGGGAATGGAGCATTCCGTTACGCCGACGGTCGCCGAGATCATGTCGCGCAAGGCCTCGCACGGCTCGCTGCGCACCGCCGAGGCGATCGAGGGCACCTTGAGTTTCAAGGAAAAGCGCAAGCCAAGCTGGTATCCACAATGATCGATAGCGCCACTCATCCGCTCATTCCCGCGCAGGCGGGAATCCAGACCGGGTTCCCGCTGGCGCGGGGACGAGCGCCAATGGTTTGCCTTGCGTTGAGTCTGATCGGTGCTCTTGGTTGCTCAGCCGCGCAAGCTGCCGCTGACAGCGCGCTCTATGAAGCGGCGAAAAAGGAAGGCCAGGTCGTCTGGTACACCTCGTTGATCGTCAATCAGGCGGTGCGCCCGCTGGTCGAGGCCTTCAACAAGAAATATCCCGGTGTCGAAGTCAAATACGCGCGCGGCGACAGCGGACCAAACGCCATCAAGGTCATGAACGAAGCGCGCGCCGGTAAGGTCGAGGGCGATGTGTTCGACGGCATCGCCACCACGCCGCCGCTGCTCAAAGCCGGCCTGGTCGAGAAATTCACGCCGTCTGAAGCCGACAAATATCCGCCGGCACTGCGCGATCCCGAGGGCCGCTGGAACGCGCTGGTGGTTTATTTCCTCACCCCGGGCGTGAACACGCAGATGGTCGGCAAGGACGAGATCAAAACCGCGCAGGACCTGCTCAATCCGAAATGGAAGGGCAAGATCGCCTGGAGCACGGAGCCGTCATCGGGCGCGCCGGTCTATGTCGGCTCGGTGTTGCAGACCATGGGCGAGGACAAGGGCATGGCCTTCCTGCATGCGCTCGCCAAGCAGGACATCGTCAATGTCGATGCCACCAACCGGGCGATTCTCGACCAGGTGATTCTTGGCCAGTATGCGATCGCGCTCAGCATCTTCAATCACCACGCGGTGCTCAGCGAGAAGAAAGGCGCGCCGGTGACGTGGCTGAAAGTCGAGCCGATCCCGGCGCCGTTCCACTCCATCGGCCTGGTCAAGAACGCGCCGCATCCGAATGCTGCAAAGCTCTTGATCGATTTTCTCCTTTCGGAGGAAGGCCAGCGCGCCTTCGCCAACGTTGAATATCTTCCGGCGATGCCGTCGGTGCCGGCGAAGACTCCCGATGTCAAGCCCGAGGGCGGCGGCTTCAAGGCCAATTTCATCTCGCCTGCGTCGATGTCGGACAACATCGACCATTGGGTGCAGGTCAAGAAGGAACTGTTCAACTAATGCGGCACGCAGAGTGCCAAGCTCCCTACCCGTCATCGTCCGCGAAGGCGGACGATTCAGTAATCCCGGCCGTTAGACTCATTCGCCCCTTGTGCGGAAGGTACTGGATGCCCCGCTTGCGCGGGGCATGACAGTTCCAATGTCCCTCATCCGTTCCAGCACCTACGAGTTCACGGGCATCGCGCCGGACCCGACGCGGACGCTGGTGGCGTTGCTGGCGGCCGTGCTGCTCGTGCTGGTGATTCCACCGTTGATCTTTCTCCTTAACGGCAGCCTGCACACCACGACGGTGACGGGCGCGCTCGGCGAATTCACCTTCGCCTATTACCGACAGCTCCTGGCCGATCGCCAGTTCTTCGGCAGCCTCGCCAACTCGATCGTCTTCAGCATCGGCAGCATGGCGATCGCGCTCTGCTTCGGCGGGCTGGTGGCGTGGTTGGTCGAGCGCACCAACGCGCCGTTCAAGGCGTTCGCCTATCTCACCGCCATCGTCTCGCTCGGCACGCCGTTCGTGCTCTATGTCATCGCTTGGCTGTTCCTGCTCGGCCGCAGCGGGCCGCTCAACGACGTCATCACTTCGCTGGGGCTCGCCCGCTTCAACGTCTTTTCGATGCCGGGCATGATCCTGGTCGAAGGCTTCCTGTGGTCGCCGCTGGCGTTCCTGCTGCTCTCCTCGGTGTTTCAGCAGGCCAATGCCGAGTACGAGGAGGCGGCGCGCATGTGCGGCGCCGGCATCTTTCGCACCGTGACGCGCATCTCGATGCGGCTGGCGCTGCCGGCGTTTTTCGCGGTCGCGCTCCTCATCGTCGTGCGCTCGCTCGAGGCCTTCGAAGTGCCGGCGCTGGTCGGACTGCCCGGCAACGTCAAGGTTTTGACCACCGACATCTATCTCGACATGAAATCCAAGGTGCCGCCCGATCTCGGCTATTCGAGCGCGTTCTCGGTAGTGCTGTTGCTGATCGCCGGCGGCCTGATTAGCCTTTACGCGCGGGTGTCGCGCCACGCCGCGCGGTTTCACAGCGTGACCGGGCGCAGCTTCCGCGCGCGGATGTTCGATCTCGGCCCGGCGCGCTATCTCGGCGGCGCCATTATCGTCTTCAACTTCCTGCTGATTCTGGCGACGCCGACCGCGGGGCTCATATGGCTCGCGCTGATGCCGTTTACGCAAAGCATCAGCCGGCGCGGTTTCAGCCTGATGACGCTCGATAATTTCCGCACCGTGCTGCAATCGACCTTCTACGTCGATCTGGTCTGGCAGACATTGCTGATGAGCGCGGGCGCCGCCACCTGCGTCATGGCGATTACCGTCATCGCCGGCTGGCTCGCGGTGCGGCGGCGGTCCGGCGCCTGGCTGCTCGACCAGCTTGCCACCGCGCCGCTGATCTTTCCCGGCATCGTCCTCGGCGTCGCCATGATCCAGATTTATCTCAGCATTCCGCTGGCGATCTACGGCACGCTGTGGGCGTTCATCATCGCATTCACGATCCGCTACCTGCCTTATGGCATGCGCTATTCGGCGTCGGGCATTTTGCAGATTCACCCGGAGCTCGAAGAAGCCGCCTCGGTGGCCGGCAGCCCGCTGCGCACCGTGCTGCGGCGGATCATCGTGCCGCTGGCGACGCCGGCGCTGCTGGCGGGCTGGCTGTTCATCTTCCTCGTCGCCGCGCGCGACCTGTCGATGGCGGTGATTCTCGCCTCGCCGTCGGCACAGCCGGTGTCGGTCGCGATGTTCGATCTTTGGGCCAACGGGCAGGGCACCGAGCTTGCGGCATTCGGCCTGGTCTGGACCGCGATCATGACCTTGATCGCAGCCGGATTTTATTTCGTCGGGCGGCGCACCATCGCGTCGGCCGTGCGCGCTTGAGTGGAGTCACAGGTGGATCTCGAAGCATCAAAAAAGAAAGTTGCGGCTCTCACCGAGCCGCGCAACGCGGTGCTGGTCGGCGCCAGCGACCGGCCGGGAAGCTGGGCGGCGCGGGTGTGGCGCAATCTCAAGCAATATGAATTTCCAGGCCCGCTCTACATGATCAATCCGCGGCGCGATGAGCTGTTCGGCGAGCGCTGCTACCCCGATTTCACGTCGCTGCCGGAGCGGCCCGACCACATGGTCGTGCTGGTGCCGGCGCAGGGCGTCCCGGAAGTTCTGCGCAGCGGCGCGGCGGCGGGGGCGCGCAGCGCGACGGTGTTTTCATCGGGCTTCGGCGAGGCGTTCGACACGCAAGCGGCCGGGCTCGGCCGCGAGCTTGCGGCGGTGATCGCGGAGACCGGGCTTGCGGTCTCCGGCCCGAATTGCATGGGCAACATCTGCGCCAAAAGCCGCTTCGTCACGCTCAGCGAAGACCGGCCGCTGACCTTGCGGAAGGGGCCGGTGGCGCTCGTCGGCCAGAGCGGCGGCATGATGATTTTCATGAACCTCGCGCTCGAGGAGCGCGGCCTCAATGCCGAATATCTCATCACCAGCGGCAACGAGGCCGGCCTCGGCGTGCCCGATTACATCGCCTTCTTCGCCGACCAACCAGAACTTAAAGTCATCATCGTCTATATCGAGGCGATTTCGAACCTGGAAAAATTCAAGGCCGCCTGCCGCATGGCGCGCGCCGCCGGCAAGTCGATCGTTGCCGTCAAGCTCGGCCAATCGGAGAGCGGCCGCGGCGCCGCCATGGCGCACACGGCGTCTCTTGCCGGCTCGGTCGAAGCCTTCGACGCGGTCGCGGGCGAGCTCGGCGTCGTGCGCGCCGATACGCTCGACGACGCCGTCGAGATCACCGAGCTTCTGGTCCATACCGGCGCGCCGGCCGGCCGGAGGCTTGGTGCCATCACGCTGTCGGGCGCCTATCGCGGCCTTTTGTTCGACGCCGCCGAGCGCAATCACCTGCAATTTCCGGCGCTCGCCGACGCGACGCTGGCGAAGCTCAATGCCGTGCTCAAGGTCGGCTCGCTGGTCAGCAATCCGATCGACGGCGGTTACGGCGTGCTGAGCAGCGCCGACAATTACAAAGCCTCGATCGCGGCGCTTCAGGCCGACCCCAGCGTGGATATGATCCTGCTGCAAGAGAGCCTGCCGCGCGAGCCCGGCTCCGATCGCGCCGAGCACTATATCGCGCTGGCCGACGCCATCGTCGCCGGCGGCGCGCCGAAGCCGATCGCCTTCATCACGCCGGTCTCTTACAGCCAGACCGATTACAGCCGCGCGCTGCGCGCGAAGGCGCCGCATGTTTCGTTCCTGCAGGAGGCCAACAAGGCGCTGCGCGCCATCGACGGCGTCGTCCGGGGCCGCGAGTTGGAGCGTCTGGCCGCAGCGCCGGCGCCTGTCCCGACGACGCCCGCGCAAGCGGCTGCCGTCAAGAGGGTGCGCGCGCTCGCGGCATCCGGCACCGCGCTGAACGAGGTCGAGTCAAAAGTGCTGCTGCGCGCCTACGGCATCGCGACGCCGCAGGAGATCGCGGTGCAGTCGCCGGACGATGCCGTGAAGGCGGCGCGCGAGATCGGCTTTCCGGTCGTGCTCAAGGCGGTGGCGGCAAAGCTCCTGCACAAGTCCGATGCTGGCGCGGTCGCGGTCGGTCTTGCCGACGAGCGCGCGCTGCTCGCCGCTTATGAGCGCATCGTCGCCAATGTCGGTCAGGCCGGGGTCGGCGAGCTCGACGCCATGCTGGTCTGCCAGCAGATTAGCGGCGGCTTGGAGCTTGTGCTGGGCGTCAACCGCGATCCCGAAATGGGCCTGGTGGTCATGGCCGGCAGCGGCGGTGTGCTGCTCGAGCTAGCCAAGGATGTCGCCTTCGCGGTGCCGCCGATCACCCGCGACAAGGCGCTGGCCATGATCGAGCGCACCCATGCCGCGCGCCTGATGCGCGGCTATCGGTCGGGCCAGAACCTCGATGCCGGCGCGGTGGCGGATGCCCTGGTCGCGCTCGGTCGCATTGCCGAGGACCTCGCCGACGTCGTGCGGTCGATCGATGTGAATCCGTTCGTCGTGCTGCCGCGCGGCGGCATCGCGCTCGATGCTTTGGTCGTGCCGCGCAGCGACAGCAGCAAACAGCACTAAAGGGAGAACCGCGATGGCCGATCAATGGCGCACGCTCAAGCAATGGCCCGAACTCATTCTGGAGCAACTTGACGGCGCCGGCGTGGCGCGGGTCATCCTCAACCGCCCGGACAAGCGCAACTGCCTGAACGAGCCGCTGGTGGCGGCGTGGTTCGAGGCGCTCGAAATGGTTCGCGCGGATCGGGAGATCAAGGCAGTCATCACCAAGGGCGCCGGTATCTGCTTCAGCTCCGGCCTCGATTTGCATTTCCTGCGCAAAGTCAGCGAAGAGCCGCGCGACTGGGATCGCCCGACCCCGACGGTGCAGATGGCGGAGGCGCTGCGCGCGTTCCCGCGCATTATCATCGCCCAGGTGCACGGCTATTGCCTCGGCGGCGCGCTCGGCATCATGAACTGCCACGACCTCGTCTTCGCCGCCGACGACGCACAGCTCGGCATGCCGGAGATCCTGCGCGGCAGCTTCGGCCAGCTCGTCACTTCGACGCTGGTGCACGGCGGCATCCCGCTCAAGAAAGTCGCCTTGATGCAGCTTGTCGGCCGCAACATTTCCGGCGCGGAGGCCGACCGTTGGGGCGTCATCTCGCAGGCGGTGCCGGCGGCCGAACTCGAAGCGATCGTGACCGGCATTGCGCGCGAAATCTCGGAGCGGCACCTCGCGCCGCTCGAACATTCCAAGATCACCGTGCAGATGGGCCGCGATCTGTCGGTGTCGCAGGCGATCCAGCTCGATCAGCTGGTCTCCGCCCGCATGCGCCGCGCCGTCGATCCGACCGCGCATGTGGAGACATACCTGAGGTCGCAGAAGGGCGGGCCGAATCTCGAATACAAGCGGCCGGATGTGTGAGTGCTATTTTCCTCGGCCTGTCATGCCCGCGAAGGCGGGGCACCCAGTAAACACTGTCCATGAGGCGCGAGCGCCCGCATGGCCAAAGAACGAACCTATTGGGTTCATATCCTCGCCAGCGGACTGGGCGGCACGCTTTACATCGGCGTGACAAACAATCTGGTGCGAAGAGTCTACGAGCATTGAACGAAAGTTGTGCCCGGTTTCTCGAAGAAATACGGTGTCGATCGCCTCATTTACTTCGAACAACACTCCGAAATCGAGGCGGCCATTCGCAGGGAGAAAAGACTGAAGAAATGGAATCGCGCGTGGAAGATTTCCCTCGTAGAGGAGATGAATCCCAATTGGGACGATCTCTACCCTCAAATTGCATCGCCGTGACTACTGGATCGTCCGCCTTCGCGGACGATGACAATGGTCAAGCCGCCTCTCTCTTCTTATCCCCGCGCGCCAGCGACTCGAAAACTTCGTCCACGGTCTGCACGTCGCCGAACTGGCCGTAGAAATTCGACAGCGTGGCGTTGTGCTCCTCGTCGGTGTGGGTGGCGAGCCCATCGGAGACCATGATGGTCTTGAAGTTGAGCATCATGGCGTCGCGCGCGGTGCTTTCGCAGCAGACGTTGGTTGCGGTGCCGGTGATCAGCAGCGTATCGATGCCGCGGTCGCGCAAATGGCGCTCGATGTCGGAGGAGCCTTGGATAAAGGCGCTGTAGCGCTTTTTGGTGATCTGCGCATCCTCGGGCCGGATGTCATTGAGGTGCCAGTATTCGTAGCCGTCCTCGCCGACTTCCATCGATTTCAAGCGCCGCTCGGCGCGTTCCGGATTTTGCAGATAATTATGGTAGTTGGACCAGCTTTCCCGCGTGTCGTTGGTGCCGTTGCGGATCCACGCGACGTGGCCGCCGCGGCGGCGCAGTTCTGCGGCGAGCCGATTGATGTTCGGCACAATTTCGCGGGCTGCCGGGACCTCGCTCTGGTGGCCCTGCTTGACGAAATAGTTCTGCATGTCGATCACGAGCAACGCTGTTTTGCGCGGATCGATGACGTCGAAGGGGTGCGCCTTGCCCAGGCGCATTTTCAGGCGCTCGACAGTGGCCTTGGAAATCGCGATCTTGTGCATCGGGGCATCCTCAATTAGTCGTCTTAAGCCGCGAGTTTGGCACATTACTACGGCGGGATCGAGCGGATGTCGGCGAGTTGGGAGTTCTGGATCGATCGCGGCGGCACCTTCACGGACGTGATCGGCCGGCGGCCGGACGGCAAGCTCGTCGCCCACAAGTTGCTGTCGGAGAATCCCGAAGCCTATCGGGACGCCGCGGTGCACGGCATCCGCCATCTGCTCGGCCTGCAACGCGATGAGCCGATTCCCGGCGACCGCATTGCCGCCGTCAAGATGGGCACCACGGTCGCCACCAATGCGCTGCTTGAGCGCAAGGGCGATCGCGCGCTGCTCTTGATCACCAAGGGTTTTCGCGACGCGCTACGCATCGGCTACCAGGCCCGGCCGAAAATCTTTGCCAAGCACATCATCAAGCCGGACATGCTCTACGAGCGCGTGGTCGAGGTCGACGAGCGCGTGCGCGCCGACGGCACCGTCGAGCGTCCGCTCGATCTCGATGCGTTGCGGCCCGCGCTGGAGCGCGCCTACGCGGACGGCATCCGCGCGGTCGCTGTCGTTCTGATGCACGCCTACCGCTACGGCGATCACGAGCAGCGCGTTGCGGCGCTGGCACGCCAGATCGGCTTCCCGCAGGTTTCCGCGAGCCACGAAGTGTCGCCGCTGATCAAGCTCGTCGGCCGCGGCGATACCACGGTCGTCGACAGTTACCTGTCGCCGATCCTGCGCCGCTACGTGGCGCAGGTGGCGGGAGATCTCTCTCCCTCCCCTGGAGGGGGAGGGGCGGCTGCGAAGCAGCCGGGGTGGGGACGTGCGTCCGGCGGCTCGGGCGGCGACGGCCCCTTCCGCCGCGCTGCGCGCGACGACCTCTTCGCTGCAGGGGGAGGTGAAGCGACCCGCCTCATGTTCATGATGTCGTCGGGCGGTCTCACCGCGGCCGATCTGTTCCGCGGCAAGGACGCAATTTTGTCGGGGCCGGCGGCCGGCGTCGTCGGCATGGCGGAAACTGGCCGGGCGGCGGGCTTCGCGCGGCTGATCGGCTTCGACATGGGCGGCACCTCGACCGACGTGTCGCATTATGCCGGCGAATACGAGCGCGCGTTCGAGACCGAAGTCGCCGGCGTGCGCATGCGCGCGCCGATGATGTTGATCCACACCGTCGCCGCCGGCGGCGGCTCGATCCTGCATTTCGACGGCGCACGGTTTCGCGTCGGCCCCGATTCGGCGGGCGCCAATCCGGGGCCGAAATGCTATCGCCGCGGCGGGCCGCTCGCCGTCACCGACGCCAATGTGATGGTCGGCAAGCTCATTCCCGATTTTTTTCCGAAGATTTTCGGGCCGCAGCAGAACGAGCCGCTCGATGCCGAGGCGGTGCGCCGGGCTTTCGCGGCGCTCGCCAAGGATATCGGCGACGGCCGCAGCGGCGAACAGGTCGCCGATGGCTTCATCAAGATCGCGGTCGAGAACATGGCGAACGCGATCAAGAAAATCTCGGTCCAGCGCGGCTACGACGTGACCCGCTACGCGCTCAACTGCTTCGGCGGCGCCGGCGGCCAGCACGCCTGCCTGGTCGCCGATGCGCTCGGCATGACCAGCGTGCTCATCCATCCGCTGTCGTCGCTGCTTTCCGCCTACGGCATGGGGCTTGCCGATATCCGCAGCGTCCGCCAGCAGGCGATCGAGGAGCCGTTTGGCGACGCCGCGCGGCGCTCGCTCGAAACCGTGTCGCGCCGGCTGGCGCAGGCCGCGATCGGCGAAGTCGCCGGGCAGGGCGTCGCCGCGAATAAGATCAAGCTGCATGTGCGCGCGCACATTCGCTACGCCGGTACCGATACGCCGCTGATTGTGGATGCGGGGACGCTCCGCCCTCCCCTGAAGGGGGAGGGCCGGCTGCGAAGCGGCCAGGGTGGGAGAGTGCGCCGGGCGGTGACGTCCCCTTCCCCCGCGCTTCGCGCGGGGGCCTCCTCCCTACAGGGGGAAGTGCGGCTCGCCTCCCTGCAAAAAATGAAATCGGCCTTCGAGCGCGCCCACAAGGCGCAGTTCGGCTTTGTCGATCCCAAGAAAGCGCTGGTGGTCGAAGCCGTGTCGGTCGAAGCGGTCGGCGGCGGCACGACGTTCCGGGAGAGGGCCCAAAAGCTGCGGCGCGGGAAACTGCCGAAGCCGGCGCGCCGCACACGCTTCTTCTCCAACGGCAAATGGCAGCGGGCCTTGGTCTATACGCGCGACACGCTGGCGCCGGGGCACAAGGTCAAGGGTCCGGCCATCATCATCGAGCCGCACCAGACCGTCGTGGTCGAACACGGCTGGCAGGCCGAGTTGACGGCCAAGGATCATCTGGTGCTGCGGCGGGTGCAGAAGCTCGCGCGCGCGCGCGCCATCGGCACTCACGCCGATCCGGTGATGCTCGAAGTGTTCAACAATCTGTTCATGTCGATCGCCGAGCAGATGGGTGTCGCTTTGCAGAACACCGCCTATTCGGTGAACATCAAGGAGCGGCTCGACTTCTCCTGCGCAGTGTTTGACGGCGACGGCTCGCTGGTTGCCAACGCGCCGCACATGCCGGTGCATCTCGGCTCGATGGACCGCGCAGTCGAGACCATCATCCGCGAGAACAAGGGCAAGGTCCGCCCCGGCGACGTCTATGTGATCAACGCGCCCTATAACGGCGGCACGCATCTGCCGGACATCACGATTTGCACGCCGGCCTTCGAAGGCAGCAAGATTCTTTTCTGGGTCGCCTCGCGCGGCCACCACGCTGATGTCGGCGGCATTTCGCCGGGCTCGATGTCGCCCAATGCCACGACCATCGAGCAGGAAGGCATCTACATCGACAATTTCAAGATCGTCGAGCGCGGGCGTTTCCTCGAAAAGGAAACCTACGCGCTGCTCGAAGGCGCCAAATATCCCGCCCGCAATCCGCTGCAGAACGTCAACGACATGAAGGCGCAGATCGCCGCCAATGAGAAGGGCGTGCACGAATTGCGCAAGATGGTGCGCCATTTCACGCTCCCGGTGGTGCGCGCCTATATGCGGCATGTTCAGGACAATGCGGCGGAGAGCGTGCGCCGCGTCGTTGACCGGCTGCACGACAGCGTGTTTCGCGTCGAGACCGATCTCGGCACGCACGTCGACGTGCGGATATCGGTCGACAAGAAGAAGCGTGAAGCGACCGTCGATTTCACCGGCACCAGCCCGCAGCAGCCGACCAATTTCAACGCGCCCGAGCCGGTGACCCGCGCCGCGGTGCTCTATGTGTTCCGCGTCATGGTCGATGACGATATTCCGATGAACGCCGGCTGCCTGCGGCCGATCCGCATCATCATTCCGAAGAAGTCGATGCTGACGCCGGAATATCCGGCCGCCGTGGTCGCCGGCAATGTCGAAACCTCGCAGGAGGTGACGAATTGCCTGTTCGCCGCGCTTGGCGCCATGGCGGCGGCG
>Ga0335085_10013419_pt1 | contig 12013 bp, 11 predicted proteins | sample Lox_Sample_45_FD_206712 | JGI IMG/M metagenome (GOLD analysis project Ga0335085, IMG submission 206712) | Soil microbial communities from Loxahatchee National Wildlife Refuge, Florida, United States - Lox_Sample_4.5 | ecosystem: Environmental > Terrestrial > Soil > Wetlands | place: USA...
CCGCCGTCGAGATCCTGGCGCGGGAGCTGCGGCAGGGGCTGAACGCCTGAACTTTGGTGACACTTTTTCGTAAGATTCGAGTGAAGGAGCCATAGAAGAATGGGAGCGATCGGAGGATGCTTGATGTTCCTCGTCGTCCTGGCCGTCGTCGCGGCCATCTGGGCGATCTGGAGATACAACAACCTCGTCACGCTCAAGAACCAGGTCGCCAACGGCTGGAAGCAGATCGACGTCCAGCTGAAGCGGCGCCACGACCTCATCCCCAACCTGGTCTCCGCCGTCAAGGGCGAGATGCAGTTCGAGCAGGACACCCTGGAGAAAGTGATCGCGGCCCGCGCGAGCGCCGTGTCCGCCAGGGGGGTGGCCGACTCCGCGGAGAAGGAGAACGCCCTCTCCCAGACGCTCGGCCGGCTTTTCGCCCTGGCCGAGAACTACCCGAACCTGAAGTCGAACGAGGCGGTCAAGTCGCTGATGGAGGAGCTCTCCTCGACGGAGAACAAGATCGGTTTCGCCCGCCAGTTCTACAACGACATCGCGACGCGCTTCAACATTGCGCAGCAGGTCTTCCCCGACAGCTTCATCGCGAAGACTTTCAACTTCCAGCCGGTGGAGCTGTTCGAGATCAAGGACGCCGCCGAGCGCGAGGTGCCGAAGGTCGACCTGAACCTGCGGCCCCAGTAAGGCCATGTCGCGCGCCGCGACAGCCCCGCCGACCAACATCTACGAGCAGCAGCGCCGGAACCTGGCGCGGACGAAGATGTTCATGGCCGGCTTCGTGCTGTTCCTGGTCTTTCTGGGTCTCGGCGCCGATGCGTTTCTCTACGGTTCGGGCGGCACGCCGGGCTTTCCCGTCTGCACGATCGGGGCCCTGCTCGTCGGCGGCTTCTCCGCCTGGTGGTCGGTCAAAGGCGGCGACCAGATGGTCCTCGAGTCGTCCAACGCCCGCCCGCTCGACCTCAACGACCCGAGGCAGCGGGTCGTGGACAACGTGGTCGAGGAGATGGCCATCGCCGCCGGCCTCCCGAAACCCCGGGTCTACGTGGTGCCGGACCCCGACCCCAACGCCTTCGCCACCGGACCGTCGCCCGAGAAAGCCTCGATCGCGGTGACCTCCGGACTCGTCGAGAGACTGAACCGCGAGGAACTGCAGGGCGTCATCGGCCACGAGATGTCCCACGTCCGCAATTACGACACGCGGCTGATGACCGTCGTGGCGGCCCTGGCGGGAGCGATCCTGCTGCTCTCGGACTGGGCGCGGCGGGGCCTCTGGTGGGGCGGCGGCTCGCGGCGCCGGGACGACAACGAGGGCGGCGGCAGCGGGGCGCTCGGCATCCTGTTCTTCGCCCTCTGGCTCGTCTCGATCATTCTCGCCCCGATCATCGCCCAGATCGTGGCGATGGCCGTTTCGCGCGAGCGGGAGTACCTGGCCGACGCCTCGGGCGCCGAGCTGACCCGCAATCCCCTGGGCCTCGCCTCGGCCCTCGAGAAGATCGACGCGGCGGTCGAGCCCACCGCCACGATCAAGCAGGGCGTGGCCCACCTCTGCATCGCCGATCCCCGCGGCCGGAAGTTGAACCAGAGCGAGGGCGCCTTCGCCAACCTCTTCGGCACCCATCCCCCGATCGCCAAGCGCGTCGCTCTCCTGAAGGAGATGGCCTACCGCCAGCTCCGCGGCGGGACAGCCACGCCTTCCTCAACCGCCTCAACCTAGTACTCAAGAAAGCCGCTTCTTTTTTCTCGGTCGCAGCACTCGACGGGCGGGGACAAGCCCCGCCCCTACGGCACGACCGGAGTTCATCGGTCACGCTGCGAGGGCCGGAGGGGTGACGCCGGACGAAGGCCTCGCGCCTGCGCGCAGGGCCGGCGGGAGGACCGCTTCTAAAGGAGGGCTGAGTCATCGCCGGCCCGAAGCACAGCCGCGAGGTGGCCGGCGGCAGGACCCCGGAGGCCCGGCTCGGAGTGCCGAAACGATACCAATGCACGATGTTGGCGGCGGGTTACTTTACCGGGACGGCGAGGGTGTCGTGGTGCTGGCTGATGAAACGGCGCAGGTACGCCCCGATCTTCGAAGCGCCCTCGAAGCCCGCGGCCTTCGCCGCCGCTTCCTGGTCGGCCTCGGGGATGTCGGCGCTCTCGGCGTAGTGCTTCAGGTCCCGGTAGAACCCGATCGTGAAGAGGTCCCAGGCCGCGCCCGCGTCGCGGACGAAGATCAGGCTCTCCGGGCGCTTCAAGGCCTTCTGATAGGTGTTCTCCATCTTCCGCTCGTTGAGCAGGTCGGCCTGCCTTCCCGGCAGCGCCTGGAAGATCTCGAGGTGGAAGAAGCCGGCGCCTGAAAACGCCTGGCGCACGTCCTCGAGCGGCGGGCCCAGGACGAAGAGGTCCTCACGCCAGGCGACCAGGTCCCGCCATCCTTCGGAGGCTGCGCCGCGCCTCCGGGCCGCCCGCTCGGGCGCGTAGAAGTCGCCGTAGCTGCCCATGGGTGTCAAGAGGAGCAGGTCCCACCGGTCGCCCTGGCTGTGCCGCATCACGAAAGGCACGTCGCTTCTCCGGGACTTGACGAGGTCGAGGAGCTCCACGAGCCTGCCGGGAGCCGCCTGAACGAACTGCGCCCGGTAGAGATAGCCGTCCTCGCCGAAGGCCGGAGCGGACCCGGCCAGAGCGAGCAGCGCGACCGCGAGACGCGCCCGCTTCATCATGCCCGGGCCCGCACCGCAAAGGCCGCCTCGACGGCTTCGGCGGGCGACAGGCAGACCGCGAGGCACTCGGAGAGCGCCCGGGCCCCGTCCCGTTGCGAGGCCTCGGAGATCGCCTTCTCCACCGTGGGCTTCCAGAAGTCGCCGAGCAGCACGAACGGTCGCGCGGGCGCGTCGCCCTTGACGACGCTCTCCGCCATCCAGACGATCTCGAGCATCGTGCCGAGCCCCCTCGGCAGGAAGATCCAGGCGTCCGAGGCGTCCCGCAGACGGGTCAGCCGTGCCGCCAGATCCGGCTCGGGAGAGACCCTCGTGACGAAGCGGTTGGCCGCCGGATGGTCCGCCAGGACCACGCCGAGGCTCGAGCCCCCGCCCTCGGCGGCGCCCCGGCAGGCCGCTTCCATGACACCGCCGTACCCCCCGCAGACGACGCGGCCCCCGCGCCGGGCCACGAGCCGCCCGAGCTCGCGCGCCTCGTCGTAGGCCGCCTCGCCCTCCCCGGGCTGGCTCGAGCCGAAGATACCGACGTTCAAGAGCCGCTCAATCGAGGTCGATGTCCCGCAGGGGCTTCACGTTGGGCTCCGCCTTCGCCTTCTCGAAGAGCTCGTCGAACTTGCGGTTCAAGACGTCCTTCTTCGACTTCTCGGCCTCGATCGAGGCGGCAAACTTCTTTTCTCGCTCGACGTCGTGGGTCTTCATGGCCCCCATGGCCTGATCCACGGACTCGTACTTGCGCGGCGTCTTCGGGGCCTCGTGGTCGATGACGGCCTTCAGGTCGGGATCGACCTTCAGGCGGGCGCCGCAGCAGGGGCAGAGGAGCTCGAAATCAGCCACGCACGAAAGTCTACCGCTCTACCACCCCTTCTGCTTGCGCCGCTCCCGCCTCTCCCGCTTGTCGGGCCGGCCTTCGCCGCGGGGAGGCGCCAGCAGCCGGTCCAGCCGGCGGGCCTCCGCGACCTCGGGGGGTGGAGCGGGCGTGACGTCCTCGTAGAGCAGACGGGCCTGCGCCTTCGATAGGGAACGGTCGGCCAGGGCTTTGACGACGAGCTGCCGGCGCACGCCCTCCGACCGGCTGACCGAGAGGACGTCGCCGACGCGGATCTCGCGGTGGGCTTTCGCCCGGGATCCGTTGACGTCCACCTTGCCGCCCTCGCACGCGGCCTTGGCCTGCGAGCGCGTCGGGTAGATGCAGGCCACGTCCAGCCAGACGTCCAGGCGGACCGTCGGCCGCTCAGAGCTCAACGTCGGGCTCGACGGCGACCGCCCGGGGCGGCTCCTCCTCGGCTTCGGCGACGCGCTGCCGCGAGCCGCTGGCTTCGAATGGCAGGACGCGCCCGCCGCGCGAATCGAGCCAGGCCTGGAATTCCGGCGATGCGCCCGCGGGCTTCTCGGCGGGCCGGCCCAGGAAATAGCCCTGCGCCGCGAAGACACCTTCCGCAAGGCACACGTCGAGGTCCTCGCCCGACTCGATCCCCTCGGCGATCAGCCCCGCGCTGGCGCCGCGGGTGACCTCCGCGAGCAGCCGGAGGATCGCGCGCCGTTGCGGATCGAAGGCGATGCCGCGCGTGATCTCGCTGTCCACCTTGACCCAGCGCGGCGTCAGTCCGGCGCAGTACTTCAGGAGACCGAAAGACGACTTCACGTCGTCGAGAGCGATCGCCACGCCGAGGTCGTGCGGGACTCCGAGCGCCGAGGCCAGCCTCTCGAGAGACTCGACGCGCTCGACCTCCACGAGGTCCAGGGCCAGGCGCGCGTAGGGGAACTCCACCCGTTCGGCCTCCCGGCCCAGCCCCGCCAGATTCGCGTCGGTCCCCACCAGCAGCAGCGGGTTGACGTTCAGGAAGAGCAGCGAGTCTTCAGGCAGCGTCCGGGCTGCCTCGAACACGCGCATCCAGGAGATCCGCTCGAAGGCGGTCTCGATGCCGAGGACGTGGGCGGCCGGGAAGAGCGCCTCGGCGAGGTGGCGCGTGCCGTCCGGCGAGCGGCCCCGAAGCAGGCCTTCGTATCCGAGCGCCTCACCCGAGCGCAGGTCGAAGATGGGCTGGAACTCCGCAAAGAGCTCGCCGCGCTGGAGCACGTCCACGAGCCAGAGGCACCGGATCTGCCGGCACGCCGTCGGCAACGGCATCAGGTTGCCGATGGCGTCCCACTTGGTCTGGGCCTCGTCTTCGGGCGCCACGCGCACGTGCGCGGCCTCCGGACCCAGGCGCTGCTCGAGGTCGGTCAGCAGCGGCATGGCGCGCTCGGCCAGGATCCGGCGGGAGCGTCCGTAGATCTGTCCGCGCGTCCACCGGCCCTCGAGCGCTTCCGCCAGGGCACGCTCGGCCGAGGGCGCGTCGGCCCTCAAGAACAGCGAGCGAGTTCTTCGCCAGCGATCCAGCCGGCCGAGTGTTCGGCCGTCTAGAACACTTTCGAACGATGTCACTGGAGACCATTGTACGGCCGAAAGGCCGGAATCACAGAGGAGGCGTCGTGGCTCCCTCTCGAAATCCCAGGCGGACAGGGCCGACGAGCAGGATGCGGCCGCCGCCCTCGGGCCCGGCCGCCCGGCGGACCCCCGCTTCGAGGCCCGTGAGCCATGGCAGCTCCTCGATCAGCTGGGAGATCCTGCCCAGGACCTCCTCGAAAGCCGCATCCGGCGGCAGCCCGGCAGCCTCCACCAGCTCCCGGATGTCATTGTCCGTCAGCGGTGTGATGCGGGCCATGGGCTCGGTTCCGGCGTGCGAAAGGCCGAGCAGGGGGCCGAAGCTCCCGTCCGACCGGACCGTCAGGAGCCACCCCTCCTCCCGACCGGCCCGCTTTGCATCGGCCGGGCCTGCCGCGACGCCAAAGCGGCCGAGGATCCGCCAGGCAGCCTCCCCTTCCACCCACCGCTCCGCTCCCGAGGAGCCGTCAAGCGCCGCCTGGACGTCCTGCCGCGCCGCGGCGGGGTCGGCGTTCTCGAACCAGCGCACCCGGCCGGCCGGCCGCCTTCGGAAAGCGGCGTACTGGGCTGCCCGGGAGAGGGCCAGGGCGGCGGACTCCGGAAACCGGTACGAAGGGAACACGTGGCGCGAAGGCGACTCGTGCGACTCGGCGCCGATCGCCACGGCGCCGGCGGCCCCCATGAGACAGAGCAGGGCCGGCTTGGCGACCCCCGTCGCGCGCTCGGCCCGGACCACGCCCCGGCGAATCCCGCGGCCGACCAAACGGGGATCGCAGTCGCCGATGCAGGCGTAGATGGCGATGAGAGCATCCACCCCGCCATCCGCCATGGCACGCTCGACGGCCTGCTCGTAGGCCTCGACGGTCGCGAGCGGCCCGAGGTCGACGAGGCCGGGCCCGGACACCTCGAGGCCGTGCGTCTCGCAGGCGTCGGCGCAGATCGTCAGGACGCCTCCCGAGTTGGAGAGCACGGCGACGCGCGGGCCGCGCGGCAGCGGCTGGTGGGCCAGGAGCAGCGCCACGTCGAACATCTCCTCGAGCGTTTCGGCGCGGATCACGCCCGCCTGCAGGAAGAGCGCGTCCACGTTGGTGTCGCTCTGGCCCACGGCGGCGATGTGGGCGCGCGCGGCGTCGCGTCCGGCGCGGCTGCGCGCGCCCTTCACACACAGGATCGGCTTGCGGTACGCCACGCGTCGGGCGATGCGCGCGAAGCGGCGGGGATTGCCGAAGGTCTCGAGATAGAGAAGGGCGATGTCGGTCGCAGGGTCCTCCTCCCAGTACTGGAGCAGGTCGTTGCCCGACACGTCGGCGCGGTTGCCCGCCGAGACGAACGTCGAGAAACCCAGGCCCCGCTCCCCGGCGTAGTCCAGGATCGTGAGCCCGAGAGCCGCCGAGTGCGAGTAAAAGCCGATCCGCCCGCGCGGCGCCATCCGGGGCGCCAGGCTCGCGTTCAAGCGGACATCCGGATGCGTGTTCATCAGGCCCAGACAATTGGGGCCGACGAGCCGGGCCCCGCGCGATCGGACGAGCTCGACCAGCTCCCTCTGGAGCGAGGCGCCCTCGGGCCCCTGCTCGGCGAAGCCGGAGGTCACGACGAGAAGCCCGCGGGCGCCTGACGCGAGAGCTTGCCCGGCAACCTCGAGCACGGCGCCCGCGGGCACCGCGATCACGACCAGGTCGGGCGCCTCGGGCAGCTCGGCCACCGACGCAGAGGCGCGGACGCCGTGCACCGAAGTCGCCTGCTTGTTGACCGGGTACACCGTGCCGGAAAAATTGCTCCGCAGGACGGCGGAGAAGATCAGGCCTCCCACGCTCGCCGGATCGCGAGATGCGCCCACCACCGCCACGACGCGCGGGGACAGGAGCGGAACGAGCGAGTTGGCGGCCGCGATGCGCTCGCGCAGCTCGACCCGCTCGCGCAGCGCGGGAAGGCCGGAGAGCGGAAAATCCACGTGGATGCTTCCCCCCTCGACCGCCTGGTGCACCTCGAACCCCGAGTCCCGGAAGACGTTGATCATCGCCTGGTTCTCGTACAGGACCTCGGCCTGGAACCCGATGAAGCCGTTGCCTGCCGCGATCCCGGCCAGCCGCTCGAGCAGGAGCGTGCTGATGCCCCGCTTCTGGAAATCGTCGTGGACCAGAAAGGCCACTTCCGCCGTGGCGCCGACGCCGAGCGAGACGTAGCTGCCGATCCCGACGACCCGGGCCTCGGGCCCCTCGCCGACGAGAGCCAGCAGGCCCAGGCGCTCCTTCGGCTCTCCTCCGCACATCAGCTCGACGGTGCTCCTCGCGACGTACGCCACGGCGCCCATGAAGCGCATCTGGAGGCTCTCGCGGGACACGCCGTTCAGCAGCGCCTCGACGGCCGGGACGTCCTTCTCCGTCGCGGCGCGCACCAGCACGCTCTCGCCGTCCTTGAGCAGCGCGTACTCGCTGTAGCCGCGCGCCTCGGGGATGATGTGGAACATCGGCGTTTCGATTATAGGTTTCGGCTCAAAACCAGTACGCGCTCGCGCTCTCCAGAAGCCGGCGAGCCACCTCGCGGTTGCGCCGCGCGATCTCGTCGCCCCCGGGATGGGCGGCGCGCGGCGGCCCGGCCTCGAAGAAGTCCCGCGACGCCCCCTCGCCGAGGACCTCGGCCCAGCGGCGGGCCCACGCCTGCGGGACCTCGGCCGGCACGGGCAGGTCGTGGACAAGGAGATAGAGCGTGGCCCAGATGCGCGGCGACGCCTTGAGCGAGTAGCCTCCTCCCAGCGTGAAAAGCACGCGGCCCCGCGTGAACTCTCCGGCCCAATCCAGGATCCTCCGGAAGATGGCCTCGTAGTCCTTCGTGGTCAGCATCAGGTCGGCCAGCGGATCGTCGAAGTGCCCATCGGCTCCCGCCTGGACGACGAGCACGTCCGGGCGGAAGCGGCGCAAGGCCGTTGGGACCACGTCTTCGAAGACCTCGCGATAGCTCTCGCCGCCTGTCATCGGCTCGAGGGGCAGGTTCAGCTTCAGCCCGCGCCCGAGCCCCGAGCCGAGCTCGTGGACGCCCCCTGTCCCCGGAAACAGGTACTGACCCGACTCGTGGAGGCTGATCGTCAGGACGCGCTTGTCCTCGTACAGGATCTGCTGGACGCCGTCGCCGTGATGGACGTCCACGTCGATGTAACCCACCCAGAGGCCCCGGCCGATCAGGAGCTGGATGGCGGCTGCCAGGTCGTTGTAGACGCAGAATCCCGAGGCGAAGTTGCGCCGCGCGTGATGCATGCCTCCGCCGAGCTGGAGGACCCGCTTCTCCCCCTTCTCGCAGATCAGGCGCGCGGCCGCCAGCGTGCCGCCCACGTGCCAGCGCGCCGCCTCGTCCATGCCCGCGAAGGCGGGCGTGTCCGGAGTCCCGAGTCCGTACTCCTGGGAGTCGGGGACCTCTCGGCCGGCGGAGAGCTCTTCCACCCGGCGCACGTAGTACTCCTCGTGGACGGACAGGACGTCGGCACGCCGGGCCGGCTCCGGGGCGACCGGCCGGACCTCGTGTCCGAGCTTTTCGAGCAGGTCGAGGACCATGTCCACCCGCACGGGGTTGAAGGGGTGATCCGGGCCGAAGCTGTATGTCCGATAAGCGGGGTGGTAGATCACCGAGGCCATGGCTTCTCGGGCGGCCAGACCACGTGGAACTCGGACCGGCGCAGGTCCTCGGCGAGCATCCGGATCTCCATCGAGCCGACGCGCAGCACGGCTCGCACCGTCTCCGTCCCCTCCGGATACATGAGGATCGAGTGGACGGTCAGGTCGCGGCGATCCAAAAAGCTCGTGAGCCTCGAGAGCTCGCCGGGCCGGTCCGGCAGCGACACCTCCAGCCGGCCGGACGGCTTGGTGACGCCGGTCAGGGCGAGGAGGGCATCGAGCAAGTCGATGCCCGTGATGATGCCGATGACCCGACCGTTCTCCACGACCGGGAGGCAGCCGATCTTGCCCTCACGCATTCTCCGCGCCGCGTCTTCCACGGGATCCCCCGGGTCCGCCGTCACCGGCGGGCGCGACAGGACCTCGGCCACGCAGCTGCCCGGCGGGAAGGGCTGGGGCGTGAGCACGCTCGTCGCCAGCCGCAGGTCGCGGTCGGTGACGACCCCCACGAGCCGGCCGGCCTCGAGCACCGGCAGGTGCCGGATGCCCTTCTCGCGCATGAGACCGTAGGCGTCTCCGAGCGTCGTGTCCGGCGACACGGCGACGGCGGGACTCCTCATGATGTCCCGGACCAGCATGACCCGCCTCGCGTCGTGGAAGGGCCGCTACTCTTCCTTGCCGAACTGCTTCAAGTCTTCCGGCCCTTCCTTCGTAGCCACCTTCGCGGCCCCCTGAACCATCTGCCGGATCTGCTCCACGACGTCCGGGTTGGCGAGCGTCGTGATGTCGCCGGTGTCGAGGGTGTTCGAGATCGCCGCCAGCACGCGGCGCATGATCTTGCCCGACCGCGTCTTCGGCATGTCCGGAACGATGTGCACGCGCTTGGGCCGGGCGATCTTGCCGATCATCGTCTCGATCGTCGTGATGAGCTTGTCCTGGATCTCCTTGGTTGGCGCGTATCCCGGCTTCAAGGCAATGTAGATCTCGGGGACACGGCCTTTGATCTCGTCCACGACCGGCACGACCGCGGCCTCCGCGACTTCCGGCACCGTCAGGCAGGCCGACTCGAGCTCCTTGGTACCGAGGCGGTGGCCCGCGACGTTGATCACGTCGTCCACGCGGCCCAGGATCCGGAAGTAGCCGTCCGCGGCGAGCACGGCGCCGTCGGCCGCGAAGTAAGGCCAGCCGCGCCAGTCCTTGCTCTTCGGATCCTTCGTGTACTTGGAGTAGTACTGCCGCACAAAGCGGTCCCGGTCGCCCCAGATCGTCTGCATGATGCCCGGCCACGGGTTCTTGATGCAGATGTTGCCGGCGCGCCCCGAGCCCGCCTTCACTTCCTCGCCCTTCTCGTCGTAGATCACGGGATAGATGCCCGGCACTCCGGGACCCGCGCTGCCCGGCTTCATGGCGTCGAGCGCCGGCTTGGTGCTGCAGAGAAAGCCGCCGTTCTCCGTCTGCCACCAGGTGTCCACGATCACGGCCTGCTTCTTGCCGACCACGTTGTAGTACCACTTCCAGACCTCGGGCTCGATCGGCTCGCCCACCGTGGTCATGTGTTTGAAGCGGTAGTTGTACTTGGCCGGCTCGTCAGGCCCGGCCTTGCGCAACATGCGGATCGCCGTCGGCGACGTGTGGAAGATGTTGACGCCGAGCCGCTCGGCGACGCGCCAGGGCCGGCCCGGGTCCGGGAAGTTGGGCACGCCTTCATAGATGACCGACGTCGCGGCGAGCGCCAGGGGCCCGTACACGATGTAGGAGTGGCCGGTGATCCACCCGATGTCCGCCATGCACCAGTACGTGTCCTCGGGATGGATGTCCTGGATGTACTTGGAGGTGCCCGTCACGTAGGAGAGGTACCCGCCCGTGCGGTGCTGGCAGCCCTTCGGCTTTCCGGTCGTGCCGCTCGTGTACATCAGGAAGAGGGGCGCCTCGGAATCCATCGGCACCGGCTCCACGCGCGCGCGCTTGCGGCCCTTCAGAAGATCGTCCACGAAGAAGTCCCGCCCCGGGACCATGGGTGTCGCGGAGCAGTACTTGCCGGGGTAGCGCTTCCAGACCAGGACCTTGTCGATCTTCTGGCCTTCCTTCTCGGCCATCGCGATGGCGACCTCGGCCCCCGCCTTGTGGTCGATCACCTTGCCGCTGCGGTAGTAGCCGTCCATGTAGATGAGCACGCGGCTGCCGGAGTCGGCGGCGCGCAGGCCGCAGGCTTCGCCCGAGAACCCGCCAAACACGACGGAGTGGACGACGCCGAGGCGGGCGCACGCCAGCATCGTGATCGGCAGCTCCGCGACCATGGGCATGTGGATCGTCACGCGGTCCCCGGCCTTGAGCCCGGCGTCTTCGCGCAGGACCGCCGCGAACTCGTTGACCCGCTCGTAGAGCTCCTGGTAGGTCAGGGCCACGGGCTGTTCGTCCTCGGGCTCCGGGACGAAGATGATCGCCGCCTTGTTCCGGTGGCTGGGAAGGTGCCGGTCGATGCAATTGAAGGAGGCATTGATCTTGCCGCCCACGAACCACTTCCAGAAGGGGGGATCGTTCGTGTCGAGCACGGTGTGCCAGCGCTCGAACCAGGTCAGCATGTCGGCGTACTCTTCGAAGCACTTCGGGAAGTTCTTCTCCGAAAAGCGCTCGTTGACGGCCGGATCTTTGAGATTGGCCTGGGCCACGAACTCCTTCGGCGGCTTGAAGTACTGCTCTTCCTTCCAGTGAACCGCGATCTGGGCCTCGTTGGGCTCGGCGAGGGACGTCCCTTTGGATTCGGCCATGTCTGCCTCCCTTTGCGTCAGGAGCCCCCTCGGGGCCCTCGTTGTGCCTGAGGAACCTTCATCAGGTCTGCGGGGCCTGTTTACTCCCCCTTCAGACCCACCCGAAGGCCCCCGTAGCGTTTGAGAAATCGGAACGCTTTGTCAAGAGTCACCCGACGGGTCTCCATCCTTTTAAAGGCCTCCCCGGCCCCCCGAATACCCTTGACATGTTGCAAGACTTTCAAAAGACTTCGACCAGCTTTGGCAAACCCGATGACGACCAGGGCACGGTCCAACGTACCCGAAGACACCCCATACCGGAGCTTACCCGCTCCGGGGAATGCGAATTCTCATCACTCCCCGCAGGACATCCCGCCTTTCTTCCTCAGAAGTTCCAACCCGCCCTTTCCTGCCGCTCTTCGGCGCCCGAGTCTCTGAGTGATTCGTTCTTAGCGAAGGAGGAGACCGATGATCCGCAAACTGCCAATCACACGGAACGGAGGCTCTCGATGACCGCAGAAGCAGCCGCCCCCTCGATCAACG
>Ga0335085_10013420_pt1 | contig 12012 bp, 10 predicted proteins | sample Lox_Sample_45_FD_206712 | JGI IMG/M metagenome (GOLD analysis project Ga0335085, IMG submission 206712) | Soil microbial communities from Loxahatchee National Wildlife Refuge, Florida, United States - Lox_Sample_4.5 | ecosystem: Environmental > Terrestrial > Soil > Wetlands | place: USA...
CTCTTACCATTTTCCAATTTCTACTTTCGAAAACTCGCCGGACTCGCCTGCTGCGAAATATTCAAAAGCACTCCGGTTGCCAGCAGCATCACCAGCAAACTCGACCCTCCATAGCTCACAAACGGCAGCGGAATCCCTTTCGTCGGCATCATTCCCAGAACCACCGCAAAATTAATCAGGCATTGGAACATCACCATGGCAGTCACGCCGAGCGCGAGCAAACTCCCGAACCGGTCCGGCGCGTTGAACGCCGCGCGCAGCCCGCGCCAGCCATATGTCGCGAACAGCGCAATCACGAACACCGCTCCCAAAAATCCCAGCTCTTCGCAGATCACCGCGTAAATAAAGTCCGTGTGCGCTTCGGGCAGATAGAACAACTTCTGCTTCCCTTCCATCAATCCCACGCCGCTGAATCCACCCGAACCCACCGCAATCAGCGATTGCACCAACTGAAATCCAGCGCCCTGCGGATCAGAGTCCGGATGCAGGAAGCTCATGAATCGCACATAGCGGTAGGAAACAAACATGATCAGCACGAACAATACCGGCATCGCCGCCCCAACACCCACTGCCAGCCATTTCCACGAAAGGCCCGCCACGAATAGGATGGCAACCATGATCAGCACGATGTCGATCGAAGTCCCTAGATCCGGCTGCAGCACAATCAGCCCCACGCAGACCAAGAGCGGCGCCACCGCCGGCAGCAGGCTCTGCAACATGTCCTTCCTTGTGAACTCCAGGCTCGTCGCCGTTCGCCGCTTCAAATCCAGAAACCACGCCAGATACAAAATCACCACCAGCTTGGTCATCTCTGAAGGCTGCAGGTTTGCCGGACCCACCTTGATCCAGCGGTGCGTCGCGTGCGACTTGTCCAGGAAAAATGTGCACATCAGCAGCACGGCCACCACGCAAAGCGCCGTGTACACCACCGCCGGCTCCCGCAACCGGTGGTAATCCATCTTCATCAGCCCGAACATCCCCGCGAGGCCAGCCAACAGCCACACCACCTGCCGCAGCATGAACACGTACGAATGCCCGTACATCTGCTGCGCCGTCACCGCCGAAGCGCTGAATATCATCACCGCCCCGGTCAGGCACAACACCAGCGTCACCACAAATAACCACCGGTCCGTCTCCGCTCTCCTCGCCACTCTTCCTCTCTTCCTTCTTCCATGTAGCGCTGGCCTTTATGCCAGGCTCTTCTCTTTCCATTTTCTATTTTCGCTTGTGCAATCCTCGTACCAATTCCTTAAACACACGCCCGCGCTCCTCATAATTCCGGAACTGATCAAAACTTGCGCATGCCGGCGCCAACACCACCACGTCCCCGGCCCGCGCCGCCAGCGAAGCCGCCTCCACCGCCCGCTCCAGCGTTCCCGCCCGTTCGATCGCCACGCTCCCCGCGATTTGTGATTCGATCTTTTCCGCCGCCGCGCCGATCAGCAGCGCCAGAATCGCCTTCTCCCGCAGCGGCTTCTGCAGCACGCTGTAGTCGCTGCCTTTATCCTTCCCGCCCAGCACAATCAAAATCCTTCCCGGAAACGCATCCAGCGCCTTCAGCGTTGCATCCACGTTCGTGGCCTTCGAATCGTTGTAATACTTCACCCCGCCAATTTCCGTCACGAACTCCAGGCGGTGCTCCACGCCCGGAAAATTCTTGACCGCCGCGGCAATCGTCTCCGTATCCACGCCCGCCAGCCGCGCCATCAGCACCGCCGCGAGCACATTTTCCAGGTTGTGCGCCCCGGCCAACGGAATTTCCGCCGCCTTCATCACGCGATCCTCTTTCCCGTGATGCACCACTACAATGTCGTCTCCGTTCAAACACGCGCCCTGCTTCACCGTTTTCAACCGGCTGAACCAGAACACCTGCGCCTTCTTCGGCGCATATTTCGCCGAGGCCGCATCGTCAGCATTCAAAATCGCCGCATCCAGTTCCGTCTGGTTCTCGAAAATCCGCGCCTTCGCCGCCGCGTACGCTTCCATCGTCTTGTGCCGGTCCAGATGATCCGGCGTCAGATTCAGCAGCGCCCCGATGTTTGGCCGGAACTTTTCAATCAGCTCCAGCTGAAAGCTGCTCAATTCCGCCACCGCAACTGAGCCCGCCTTCATTTTCTCCACTTCCCCGATCAACGGCGTTCCCACATTCCCGGCCAGATACGCGTCCACGGCGCCCGCCCGCAAGATGTGGTGCACCAGCGTCGTGGTGGTCGTCTTCCCGTTCGACCCGGTTATGCCAATCAGCTTCCCCTCCAGAAACCGGTATGCCAGCTCGATCTCGCTCCAGACGGTAATTCCCTTTGACCGCGCCAATCTCAAAAACGCATCGTCCGCCGGCACCCCGGGACTCGGAATCACCAGGTCCTGCGCTAAAAACATCCGTTCCGTGTGCCCGCCGAATTCCAGCGCGACGCCTGCTTCCCTCAATTGAGCCGCCGCGTCTCCCAGTTCGTTCTCGCTCCGCGTCTCCGTCGCCGAAACAATCGCGTTGTGGCGCGCACAGAACAACGCGGTGGCTACGCCCGTCCGCGCCAGCCCCACTACCAGCACCCGCTTCTTCCGCAACTCCATCGATCCCGGCATCTCCTCCGCTTATAGCGGCCACTTTCAGGCGGCTTACCTTTTCCTCTGCGCCTCCGTTTTAGGTTTTCTTCTCTTCCTTCTTCCTATTTTCCAAAGTCAATCTTCGCTTTTCTGCTTTACCGCAATTTCAACGTCGTCAGCGCAAACAGCGCAAACACCAGCGCCGCAATCCAAAACCGCACAATCACCTTGCTCTCGCTCCACCCCAGCAATTCAAAATGATGGTGGATCGGCGCCATGCGGAAAATGCGCTTGCCCCGCAGCTTGAACGACCCCACCTGCAAAATCACCGACAGCGCCTCCAGCACGAACACCCCGCCGACAAAAATCAGCAGTACTTCCTGCTTGATAATCACCGCGATGGTTCCCAGCGTTCCCCCAAGTGCCAAAGAGCCCACGTCTCCCATGAACACTTCCGCGGGATGCGCGTTGTACCAGAGGAAGCCCAGCGAAGCGCCCACCAGCGCACCGCAAAACACCGTCAACTCTCCCACGCGCGGGATGTACTGGATCTCCAGATACGTAGCCCAGCGGTAGTTGCTGCTCACATACGTCACCATCGTCAGCGCGCCCGCGGCAATCACCGTGCACCCGATCGCCAGCCCGTCCAGCCCATCCGTGAGATTCACCGCGTTCGAACTTCCCGTAATCACCAGCGCCACAAACGCCAGAAACGGCAAAAACGCTAGCGGCCACAGTGTGCCCGACTGCAGCAAGCCGTGAATCACCAGATCCGGCCGGAAGCGCTTCGCGAAAGGCACGATCAACTGCGTCGAGTACGCGCTGTGCGTCGCCAGCACCAGCAGCGTAATCCCCGCCACCAGGCTCACGCTAAACTGCAGCGCCAGTTTCTTCTTCCCGGTCAATCCAAGGTTCTGCCGCTTCGCCACTTTCGCATAGTCATCCACAAACCCAATGCCCGCGAACGCCAGCAGCGCAAATAGCGCCAACAGCACAAACACGTTCGATAAATCGGCCCACAGCAGCACCGGCACCGCCGTCGAAAGCACGATCAGCACGCCGCCCATCGTCGGCGTGCCCGCTTTTTTCTTGTGCTCTTGCGGCCCTTCCTCGCGGATGTACTGCCCAATCTGCAATTCGCGTAGTTTGCGAATCAGCCATGGCCCGAACACCAGCGCCAGAAACATCGCCGTCAAGCTCGCGTACGCCGTCCGCACCGTGATGTAGCGGAACACGTTCAGCGGGCTAAAATATTTCTGCAGCGTGTGATACAGCAGGTAGTAGAGCATCTAGTGGTCTACCCCAACCTTCCGGCCCGCATCCTCCGGCGCAAACCTTCCCAGCAGGGCCTCCACGATGCGCTCCATCTTCACGCTGCGCGAACCCTTCACCAGCAGCAGGTCTCCTGGCTTCACAAATCCGCTCAAGAATTCCGCGGCACTTTCCGGCTTGTCAAAAAACTTCGTTCGCTCGCGCGGAATCCCCGCCGCAATCGCGCCTTCCACGATCCGCAGCGCGTCTCCCTGCACGCCAATCACAAAATCGATCTTTCCCGTCCTCGCCGCAAAATCTCCCCCTTCGCGGTGCAGTTGCGCGGACATCGGCCCCAATTCCCGCATCTCTCCCGCGGCTAGAATCCGCCGCTGAAATCCAGGCGTCGCCGCCAGCAAACTGGACATCGCCTGCAGGGCCGCCGGACTCGAGTTGTACGCATCGTTGATCAACGCAAATCCATTCGTGAACCGGATCAGCTCGCCGCGCATCGCCGGTGTTTTTAAATTCGGCAGCACGCGCACGGCTTCTTCCACGCCGATGCCCCAGTCGCTTGCCGCCGCCAGCGCCGCCAGCGCATTCGCCACTACGTGCCTCCCTGGCAGCGGCATCTCCAGCCTTGTTCTCTTTCCGCCCAGTACCAAGGTGAATGCCGACCCCAGCGCCCCGCGATCCTCAATCTCTTCCGCGCGGTACTCCGCCGGCTTCTCCACGCCGTAAAACATCACACGTCCCGGCGCAGCACCGGCCATCGCCGCCACGCGCGGGTCGTCCGCGTTCAACACTGCCAGTGAATTCTTCCCGTTCAGCCCTTCCACCAGCTCGCGCTTCGCCAGCGCAATTTCATCCACGCTCGAAAAATTCATCAAGTGCGCCGGCGCCACCCGCGTTTCAATCGCCACATCCGGCAACGCGATTGCCGCCAGCCGCTTCAGCTCGCCGGGAAACGACATGCCCATCTCGAGCACCGCCGCATCGTGCGTTTCCTCCAGCCGGAAAATCGTCAGCGGCAGCCCGTACTCGTTATTGAAATTTCCTTCCGATTTCAGGACCCGCAGCTTCGCGCCCAGCAATGCCGCCAGGATCTCTTTCGTGGTGGTTTTCCCGACCGACCCGGTGATCCCGCAAATTTTCTTTCCCCACTCCTTGCGCACCGCTCGCGCCAGGTCGTGCAATGCCCCGAGCGTGTCGGGTACGGTGATGCAGCGGTCCTGCAGCCACCCCGGATACCGCGAGACCACCGGCTCCGCCACCACTGCCGCCACCGCTCCGCTTTCCATGACGTCGGCCACGTAGTCGTGTCCGTCGTGACGCGGACCAGATATGGCGATGAACAGTTCTCCCCGACGTAGCGTGCGAGAATCAATCGAGACACCGGCCACCCGGGCCATGGCGTCCAATGCTGGCCCCGGCTTTCCTGCCATCGCTTCAGCCACTTGTTTAAGCGTCCACCGCATAGTTGCCTCAATAGGTTGGCTTTCCCCAGGGTTCGAACGAAGCCTTCTCTTCTACCGCACGGCACATCGCGTCGCGTATTCAGAGCAGCCCTCCCGTAGGGCCCGCTTTTTGCCTGCCCGCCGGAGCCGCGTCTTCTGCGTCGTAGGCGGGAAGCGGGCCGCTAAACCCGCATCAATTTCGCCTTTTCCGCAATCTTCGGCCTCTCACTGTTCTCCATTACCTCGCCTGTAGTGATCAGTAACCAGCGATCAGTAATCAGTTCTAAGTTCTAAGTTCTAAGTTCTAAGTTCTAAGCCTTAAGCCGTGAGCTGTAAGCCCTAAGTCTTTTGCTTTCTCATCTCTGATCTCTGGTATCTGATATCCAATTCCCTCTTCTCCTCCAGTGGCACAGACACTCCTGGCTGTGCATCCGGGCCACCGGCAACCAATTCCAATACGTCGCACCACCGACCCGCCAACTCTTCTTCCCACCTTCTATTTTCCATTTTCACTTTTCGCCTCCCCACCATATCCCCGCTCTCCCAACGCTCTCCTTGCCTCTTCTCGGTCATCCAGATGAATCGTGCGATCCGCGAAAATCTGGTAATCCTCGTGACCCTTGCCCGCCAGCAAGACAATGTCTCCCGTCCGCGCCTCCTCAATTGCCAGCGAAATCGCCTTCGCGCGATCCGGTTCAATCAAATATTTCCCTGAGGACTTCTGCATCCCCACCACAACATCGCTGATAATCTTTAGCGGATCTTCCTGCCGCGGATTGTCGCTGGTCAGAATCGTCAGATCGCTCAGCCGGCCCGAGGTCTCTCCCATAATCGGCCGTTTCGTCCGGTCACGCGAACCGCCGCAGCCAAACACCGTGATGATTCGCCCCTTGGTGATCAACTCTCGCGCTGTCCGAATCAGGTTTTGCAGCGCGTCATCGGTATGCGCGTAGTCCACCACCACCAGGAACGGCTGCCCGGCGTCCACCCGCTGAAACCTCCCCGAAACCGCGTGCAAGTTCCGGATGCCCGCCTCAATCACATCGTTCGGAATCCCCAGTCCAATTGCCGCCCCTATCGCCGCCAGGATGTTGTACACATTGATCCGCCCCACCAGCGGCGACTCGACTTGAATCGCCCCGGCCGGCGTCTGCGCCGTGAAATTCAATCCGTTGAAACTCAGCGCGAACTTCTTCGCCTTCAAGTCCGATCCGTTCGTCAATCCATAGGTGAAGGTCTTCTTCGCCAGGCCAACCAACCGCTTCCCCCACTCGTCGTCCGTGTTCACCACCGCCACATCCGGCGCACCCGCGCCCGTCCCCTCAAAAAGCCTGCGCTTCGCGGCAAAATAATTCTCAAAGTCCTTGTGAAAATCAATGTGGTCTCGCGTCAGGTTCGTGAACACCGCCGCCGCAAAATGGCAGCCCCACAACCGGTCCAGCGCCAGCGCGTGCGAACTCGCCTCCATCGTCGCGTACGTCCCGCCCGCATCGCGAATCTCCGCGAAAAATTGTTGCAGGTCCACGGACTCCGGCGTCGTATTCGGTGCCGGATATTCTCCCGCGGGCGTGTGGTAGCTGATCGTCCCGAACAGCCCCGTCTTCGCGCCCGAAGCCCGCAAAATCGAATCCATCAGCGAAGTCGTCGTGGTTTTCCCGTTCGTCCCGGTCACGCCAACCAATTTCAACGCATGCGCCGGCTTTCCGAAAAAATTCGCCGCCGTCGTCGCCAGCGCTTTCCGCGCCTCCGCCACCTGGATCCAAGCCACTTCCCGCGGCCAGTCCGCTGGTGCCTCCACCTCGCTCAGCACCACGATCGCGCCTTTCGCCGACGCGTCCTTCGCGAACAGCGCCCCGTCGGTTTTCACACCCGGAATGGCCACAAACAGGGCTCCCGGCCGCACTTTTCGCGAATCGTGAGTCACCTGCAGGATGGTCATCTCCCGCAATGGCACGCGCGAACGAACCTCCACGCCTTCCAGGAGGTGCTCCAGGCTTACACCGATCGTGTGTCTCTGTTCTGCCACACTGTGTCCTTGCTCTTCTTCTTCTGTTAGATGCAATCCCTTGGTCATGACCTTCGCTAATCCTTTTTCTTAGTGCCGCTTAGCCACTTTCGCGGGTGCCGTTCCAAACTGCACCATCACCTTCGCTCCACGCCGCACTTTGGCGCCCGGCGCCGGCACCTGTTGAACTGCAAGGCTGCTGCCAACCAGCACCGGATTCAATCCCAGCCGCAAGCACGTGTCCGTCACTTCCCGCATCGTCTTGCCCGTGAAATCCGGCACCGGAATATCCCCCGCCTCGTCCGCCGCTACCGTCAGTTCCGGCAACTGTGCCGCCTCCACCTTCGTATTTTCCTCCCCGGCCGGTGTTTCCAGTTGCGCCGAGAAATCCGCCGGCGTGTCGTCCTCCATCGCTCCTGGACCGCTCGTGTGATTCTCGTGGTAGGCCGTCTGCACCAGTTTCGGACTCAGCGGCACGTCGCGCGGTACATCCAGATACGCCAAGACTTGCTCGGCAATCCTCTTGAATGCCGGCGCCGACACTGTCGCGCCGTCATGCGGCCAGCCCTCTGGAGAGTCCACGGAAACCAGAATCGTCACTGCCGGATTGTTAATCGGCGCAAACCCGGTGAACGACGCAATCACCTTGTTCGGCGAATAGCGCTTCGTATTGGGATCGATCTTCTGTGCCGTCCCGGTCTTTCCCGCGGCCGTCCAGCCATCCAGCCGCGCGGCTTTCCCTGTGCCGTGCAAAATCACGCCTTCCATCAGCTGCCGCATGATTGCCGCCGTTTCCGGCTTGATCGCGCGCCGCGGCTCCGCTGGCGCGGAAAGACCCTCGAGCGGCAGCACTTGCTCTCCGCGCTTCATCTCTTCCACTACATGCGGCTTGTACAGCAGCCCGCCATTGGCGATCGCCGAAACCGCGTTGATCATCTGCAGCGGCGTCACGCCCACTTCCTGCCCCATGGACATCGATCCGATCGAAAACGACCCCCAGTGATCCAGCCGGTAGACCAGCCCGCGGCTCTCTCCCGGCAAATCGATCCCCGTCGGTGATCCGAAACCAAACGCACGAATGTAATCGTTGAATTTCGGCGGCCCCAACCGCAGCGCAATCTTGATCGAACCCACGTCGCTCGAATTCGCCAGAATGTCCGCCACGGTTAGATTTCCGTACGGCTTGTGGTCGTGGATCCGGTGCCCCGCCACCACGATCGAACCGTTCTCGCAATTAAAAACCTCATCTGTCCGGATCAAACCCTGATCGAACGCCGCCGAAAGCGTCACGATCTTGAAGGTCGAGCCCGGCTCGTAAATCGCGCTGATCGCCCGGTTCATCCGCGACTCGTTATCCGATTCCGGGGCGTTTGGGTTGTACTTCGGCCAGTTCGCCAGCGCCAGGATCGCGCCGGTGTTCGGGTCCTCGACGATCACGCTACCCGCCGGCGCGTGGAATTTTTCGATCACCGCCTGCAGCTCGGTCTCGGCGATGTATTGAATTTTTTCGTCGATCGTAAGCCCCACACTTGCGCCGCGGTCCTGCTGCGCCTGCCCGCCATCGAACTTCTTTTGCCGCGCGTCTTTCATCACCACGATTTTTTCCGCGCGCCCCGCGATCAGGCTGTCGTACTCGTGCTCGATTCCCCCCAAGCCGTGCTCGTCCACGTCCACGAATCCCAGAACGTGCGACGCCATATCGCGCATCGGATAAAAACGCTTGTTTTCCTCGAAGAAGTAAATGCCTTTGAGGTTCAGTCCGCGGACGGCAACCTCTTCGTCTTGCGTCAGCTTCCGCTTGATCCAAACGAACGAGCCCTCCGCGTCCAGCTTTTCCCGGATCGCGTCCTGCGGCATCTGCAGTACGCCGGCAAGCAGCCGTGTGGCCATTTGTTTGTCTTTCACTTCGGCGGGCATTGCGAACGCCGACTCCACCGGCACGCTCATCGCCAGCGGCCGCCCGCTGCGGTCGCAGATGTCGCCGCGCTTCGGCAGTACGTCGATCGTGTGGCGCTGCTGCCGCATCGCCTGCGCCATATAGTCGGTGTGCCGGATCAACTGCAGGTAGGTGAGCCGCCCGAAGACGGCGGTCATCCAGAAAAACGCCACGCCAGCCAGGATCAGCAATCGGACGTGGACTTTTTCTTGCTCCATGAGCCCCGGGAACGCCAATTCCGCCCCATCCCGCGGGTTTCGCGGGATGAATCTCCCGATTGGCGCGTTAAAGTTGCGAATTCCTTACGGCGCGCTCGTCGTCCGCACCAACCGTGCCGATTCCGTCCGTGCCGCATTGAAATCCGAATATTCCAAAACCTGTGTCGGCAACGGCCGCTCCAATCCCAACTGCTGCGCAATCGCATTGATCCGCTTCGGATTACGCCACGATTCGATCTCCAGCTTCAACTGCCCGTTCAACGCCTGCGCTTGTGTCTGCTTCGCCCGCAAATCCTCCAGCTGGAAGCTCAGATCAATGCAGCGAAAGTGCTGGTAGATGTACAGCATGAAGCACAGCGCCACCGCTCCGCCAAGCGCAGCAATCCGGTAATACATCTGCAGCCGCACGGGCTCCACGCGCCGGATTAAGCGCGAGTTATCAATCCTCTTCACGGTGTGAAATTCCACGATGGACGCCTTCCGCCGCGGCGCGGGCCCGCGCCCTTCCCGCATCCCGAATCTCCCGGGCGCGGGGCGCAGTTGCTGCGTCGCCCGGCCTTGCCCGCGCACCACGCGCGGCTCTCTCAGCAACTCTTCGCCGCCGCCAATCATTTCCCACCAACGAGTTACTGTCGCCATCTCACACCTTCTCCGCGCACCGGAGTTTCGCGCTTCGCGATCTCGGGTTCGCTTCCTGCTCGGTTTCGCTGGGCACAATCACGTGTTTGGTGAGCACTCTCAGGATTCCCGCTCTCTCGCCTTCCTGGAACGCGCGCTTCACCGGTCGGTCTTCCCTCGAGTGGTACGTCAGCACCACCCATCGGCCGCCCGAATTCAATGTGGCAGGGGTCCGAAAAAGAAACTGCCCGAGTTCCTCCACTTCTCGATTCACCGCTATCCGCAGCGCCAGAAACGTTTTTGTTGCGGGATGCAGTCTCTGCCTTCCCCACTGCTTCCGGACGCCTGCCACAACTGTTGCCAGGTGCGCGGTGTCGCGTATCGGCCGCGCTTTTACGATCGCCCTGGCGATCCTTCTGGAATCGTGCTCTTCCGCTTCCCGGTAGAGCAGGTCGGCGAGTTCCCTCTCCGGCCACCGATTCACAATCTCTCCTGCCGTCAGCGAGTCTTCTTCCGCTTCCCCGCTGCTCATCCGCATGTCCAGCGGTCCCGCTTCCCGGAACGAAAATCCCCGCTCCGGACGGTCAAGCTGCATGCTCGAAACTCCCAAGTCGGCCAAGACCCCGTCCACCTTCGCTATCCCCAACCCTTGTACGCCCTCCGCTATCTTCGAGAACGGCAAGTGGACGAAACTCACCAAACTCCCAAACTCTTTCAGCCGCTCCCGCGCGATCTGCAGCGCCTGTGCGTCCCGGTCCAGGCTGATCAACTTTCCCTTTCCCGATGACAGCCGCGCGGCGATGGCCGCCGAATGCCCGCCGGCTCCCGTTGTTGCGTCCACGTAGATTCCGTCCGGCCTGATTCGCAGCCATTCCAGCACCTCGTTCACTAAAACCGGCGTATGCGGCGCCCTGCTCTCTCCAGCTTCCTGCCCGCTCAGCCCTTCTTCCTGCTCGCGTCCCCGCCGCCCAAACTCTTCTTTGCCCCTACTTTTTTTTGTTTCTTCTTTTCTCGCCACTCGCCACTCGTTTACCCTGAGTGCCCTTCACGAAGGGCCACTTCCTCTAAATCCCGAGCGCGTCTTCGTGATCATCCGTAAACGGCTCGTTCTTCATCTGGTCCACCACGCGCGCGTCGTTCATCACTTCCAGATAGTTCGAAATTCCCAGCACTGCCACATCGCCCTTCAATATGGCCTTGTCCCGCAAAAGCGAAGGCAGCAGCACCCGGCCCTGCCCATCCAGTTCGGCCACTTGCCCGAAGTAGCTGGTCCGCATCAGAAACTGCCGCTTCTCTTTTGAGTTCCCTTTCGCGGCCAGCTTGTCTTCGATCTCGCCCCAAACTTTCAGCGGATAAATCCGTGCCGAATCACCGGTAGGGCTGGTGATGTAAAAACTCGTTCCGTACTCTTTCAGTTCCTCGAGAAACACGGCGGGTATCTTCAGACGACCCTTCTCGTCCACCTTCGCTGGACAATTTCCCCGCAGTTTCATGGTTTCCGTCTCGTCCGAGGATCAGCCAGTTCGAGTCCACCACTGCCCTCTATGCCCCACTACTTTACTCTACTGACTACCACTGTGCCCCACTTTTCACCACATCCTATGCCGATTCGCAAACATGTCAAGCGAAATCCGAATTGTTTGTGAATAAAGTGTGGAATCCAGTGGATAATTTCCCTTGCTGCTTTCAACAATTGCCTTGCACATCTTCGCCTGGTCTTCGTCTCCCTGCGCTCTACCTGTAGCCCGGTCCTGTTTGCCCCGGACTTTGAATGGCAGGCGAGCGTTATTCGCCGCGTTCTTCCCTCTTCCTTTCTCCTCCAACCTGTGCTATTTTTTTCAGGTCCCGGCGTGCGCTGACTTATCAAATAAAGGAGCTGTGACCCATGGAATGGACCACCCCTAAGCACGAAGAAATTGACTTGAATTGCGAAGTCAGTTCCTACGCCAACGCCGAACTCTAATCTCTGACTCATTTCGGTTT
>Ga0335085_10013421_pt1 | contig 12012 bp, 8 predicted proteins | sample Lox_Sample_45_FD_206712 | JGI IMG/M metagenome (GOLD analysis project Ga0335085, IMG submission 206712) | Soil microbial communities from Loxahatchee National Wildlife Refuge, Florida, United States - Lox_Sample_4.5 | ecosystem: Environmental > Terrestrial > Soil > Wetlands | place: USA: Florida...
TCGGGGTGAACATCGCAGCCTATAATGATCATGATGTTGGCTCCTTCCCCGAACCTTGGCTTTTGACAACACCAACTTACTCGGTCGGAGCCAACGTCGTCATGAAATCAAGCGACGAGGTTGTCTCGCAAGGCGAGACGACCGAGGAGTCGAAGAACCCCATATATCGCCACAAACACCTCCCACTATAGGGATCCCTCGACTCCTCGATCGTCTGCTGCGCGGACGATCTCGTCGCTCGGGATGACAGAAGGTCTGGATCTCTGCATGGCGCTTCTCTGTGGTGAACCTTCCCCGAGCACTACATAATCGCCGTAGGCGGCGCCGGCTCGTCGGGGCTGCCGGCGTTGGCCAGGGGCACCCGGATCATCACAATCGCCAGCATCACCAGCACGATGAAACCTGAGACCACGTTGGGGTGCTGGAAGATCACTGGCACCGGCCACTCCTTATAGCGGAACACAGCAATGACGATTCCCATCAGCGCTTCACCGGCAATGAAGCCTGATGCGGTGAGCACTCCGGCATTCTCGACCCGGGCCTTCTGCGCGTCGTTGAAGTCCCTGCGGTCGCGCATCTTGTCCATGATCCAGCGAATCACGCCACCGCAGAAGATGGCGAACGTAGTTTCCAGCGGCAGATACATGCCGACAGCAAAGAGCATCGGGCTGCGCACTTCCACCATGATCAGCGCTAGGCCCATCAGCACGCCAACCACGATGAGCGGCCAAGCCATTTCGCCGCCAACGATGCCCCGCGCCAGCATGGCCATTAATCCGGCCTGCGGCGCCGAGAGTTGGCGATCACCAAATCCAATGCCGCCACTGTTGATGTTTGCCTGGTTGAGCAGCATCAGAACAGGAAACAGGCAAAAGCTGGCTACCGTGACGCCGAGGAAATCGCCCATCTGCATTTTGCTGGGCGTGCCCCCGAGAATATGCCCCACCTTGAGGTCCTGGAGCATCTCGCCCGCAACCGCCGATGAAACGCAGACGACCGCCGCTACCCCCAGGACGGCCGCAACTCCACTCATTCCTGATACGCCGATGACGACCATCAACAGCGCGGATATGACCAGTGTCGCCAGCGTCAGCCCGGAAATCGGGTTGTTCGAGGAACCGATCAGGCCCACGAGATTTCCCGACACCGCGGCGAAGAAGAATCCGATCACGATCATCACGACGGCGGCAGCGATTCCGCCTTTCAGGGCGCCAGCGTAGCTGGTATAGAGCGCGATCATGCACGCCAGAACGACAGCCAGCCCGCCGAAAACGACCTTCCCATTTAGGTCGCGTTCGGTGCGCGCCGTGCTGGCATGCGCCGCCGCCGATTTCTTCAGGTCCGACACCGCGCGTGCCATTCCAGACGCCAGACTCTTGCGCATTCGGAAGAGCGTGTAGCAGGCACCCACCAACATTCCGCCGACGGCGATGGGACGAACAATGAAGCTCCACACCGCACCAGCCTGGCCTGCCCAGAACGCTTCGTCGGGAATAGTAGTGCCTGGCGGCGCAAACTCGGCGACTAGCCGTGGGCCACCGAGGAACAGAATTAACGGCACCAACAGGCCCCAGGCGATAACGCCGCCGGCAAAGTTCAAGGACGCAAGTCTGGGCCCGATGATGTAACCGACGCCGAGGTAAGCCGGGCTGATAGCCGGTGCTGACATGGTAGTGACCGCTCCGGCTGTCAGCTTCGGAGCAGTGGCCGAGCGACCCATGCGAACAAAGCTTTTGCCCAGTTCGCCGACATTTACCACGAAGTCTCGGCTGGCGCTGAACAGACTGAACTGGCCGAGCAGATAGACTAAGCCGCCGAAGCCCATATTGGAGAAGAGGATCTTCGCGGCGCGGCTGCCTTGCTGCCCGGCCTTGTGGATCTCCGAGGCCGCCACCGATTCAGGAAACGGAAGATCGGGGTCCTCTACCATGACCCGGCGCAGCAGGGTGACGAACAGAATGCCGAGCGCTCCGCCGACCAGCATCAGCACGGAGGCCTTCAGGTAGGCGTGCTGAAAATCGAAGACCGGCCAAGCCCCCGCAATCACAAACGCCGGTATGGTGAAGATAGCTCCGGCGGCGACTGACTCACCGATCGAGCCAACCGTTCGCGTGATGTTTTCCTCGAGCAGCGATCCTCTCATCACTCGCAGTAAGGCCATGCCGATGACCGCCGCCGGATAGGTGGCGGCGATCGTCATACCGGCACGCAAACCGAGGTAGGCGTTGGCGGCGCCCAAAATGACCGTCAGGACCAATCCCAGCAGGACGGCACGGAGGGTGAATTCCGGCATGTCCGTGTTATCGGGAACGTAGGAGCGAAATTTCTTCGGCGGTGCGGTAACGGTAGTGCTCATGTAGGAAGCCTCTGGCCGTGCATGAATGGGCGACGGCGCAACTTAGCACGTTGGAGTCACTCGTTACAAGTGCTGGCTATCTCGCGCCCTCTGCGCCCTTAGACGGTTTGTAAAATCCCGATGAAATTGCTGTCAGGTATCTCTTCCGGCATTTGCACCCGCTTAACGAAGTCCATATACTAGGCTGTCACGGTGCTACGGGCCCGGAGAGAAGCCAACCAGCCGTCTTCGGCAACCCGCGGCGCCGGCGACAAGGGTCATCTGACGCGGGGTCGCCAAGGGTGGTTGGAGGGTCGTCTTCAGCAGTTGTGAGACGCTAGAGCGAACACGACGAACGCAGCGCGCCGAGCAACGTGCCCTCCTCGTCGCGCCCTTGCAAGCCTTCCTGCGCAGCATTTTTTCTGTCCTTTTCCCTTCTGATTGCCGGCTCTGCCGCACTCCCCTCAAAACCATTTCGCGCATTCCCGTCTGCACCGAATGCTTGGAATCCATTCACCCTGTGCGGGCGCCTCAATGCGTTACCTGTGGAGATCGCCTGATCAGTGCGCAATTGCTGGTAGGCGATGGGCGCTGCCACAACTGCCGCGACCTCGAGCCCGAATTTGCGCGCGCGTTATCGTACGGCGAATACGACGAAGCCCTGCGCAGCCTTATTCATTTGCTCAAGTACGAAGCTGTTCTTCCAGTTGCGCCGGTTTTGGGCGGCATGCTGGCACATACGATCGGCGAATTGCTTCCGGAATGTGCCGATTCCCGGCCGCTGATCATTCCTGTCCCGCTGCACAGGGGCAAGTGCAGTGATCGCGGATTCAATCAGGCAGAACTAATCGCACGGGCCGCTGTAAGGCGACTCCCTCAGGCCCTCGATTTAGTAACCGGCGCGCTCATCCGCCGGCGCGCAACCTTGTCGCAGGTTGGACTCCCGCGCGAACAGCGCATCGCCAACATCCGCGATGCATTTCGCGTCCGCGACCCCCGGCAGGTGCGCGACCGTGTGGTCATTCTTGTGGATGATGTTATGACGACCGGGACAACGCTCTCCGAATGCGCTCGTGTCCTGAAACAGGCGGGCGCAGAAAAAGTTCTGGCGGCGACGGTGGCGCGAGCTTTCCAAGGCGCAGCCCCGCAGGATGCCGCAGCACGTACAGAGCCTGAATCTGCCAAAGGAGAGAGCGAGGCACGCGAAGAGGTCGCAGTTGCCACTTCGGTCTAGTGGAGTTATGTCCGTTTCGGTCCAAAGCGCAATGTCCCGGTACGGCAAATCTCTTGCCGGTTGCATGCACCATGCTCGTGTGGCCGGCGATGAGCCGCAGCAGTGGACTCCAATGCACGCCCCTGTTCTGGTGCTGAACGCATCGTATGAGCCGATCAACGTCTGTGCCGCACGCCGCGCCGTCATCCTGGTGCTGAAGGGTGTGGCCATGATGGAAGAAGCCAACGGGCACTATCTGCACGCGGCGCGCATTGCCATGCGCGTGCCTTCCGTCATTCGCCTGCTTGAGTACCGGCGCATACCGCACCAGACTCGCGCCTTGTCGCGCAAGAACATCTTGCTGCGCGACCGCAACACCTGCCAGTATTGCGGCAAGGTCCTCGCCGCCGGGGAACTGACGCTCGACCACGTCATCCCGCGCTCGCGCGGCGGTGCTTCCACCTGGGAGAACCTCGTGGCCTGCTGCCACATCTGCAATCGCAGGAAGGGCAACCAACTGCCGCACGAGGCCGGTATGAAGCTGCTGAGGGAGCCCCGTGCCTTCAATCTGCATACCAGCCGGCACATCATGCGCATGATGGGCCGCTCCGATGCCAAGTGGCAGAAGTACTTGTTCTACTGACTTGAGCCTTCGCGTCAGGATTTCACTCGTTCGTCCCGGTGATTTAGACTAACCAGTCTTTCGGTTCCTATCTTCCTAGCTCACTGTTTCCGCGGAGGCCCCATGCTGCGCCGCATTCTTCCCGTTCTCTTGTGCTGCTCGCTGCTCGGTTTCGCGCAGAACAAGCGCCCTTTTACCTTCGAAGACATGATGCAGCTTAAACGCATCGGGGAGCCAGTGGTTTCACCCGATGGCAAGTGGATTGGCTTTGCCGCGGTGGATGTAAACCTCGATGCCAACACGCGCACGCCGCACCTGTGGATTGTGGCCGTCGGTGGTGGCGAGGCGCGCCGCTTGACTCCTGCCACGGGCTCGGGCGAAGACCGCATCCGCTTCGCGCCCGACGGCAAGTGCATTTTGTTTGAGTCATCGCGCGACGCCGGTTCGCAGATCTGGGTGCAGGACTTCGACTCGTCCACGGGCAGTCTCACCGGTGAGCCACGCAAGGTGACCAGCATCTCGACCGAGGCTTCCGGAGGGCTATGGTCGCCTGACGGCAAGAGCATCTTGTTCGTTTCGTCGGTTTATCTCGACTGCAACGACGACGCTTGCAACAAGCAGCGTGACGAAGAGCGCGCCAAATCAAAGGTGAGGGCAAGCGTCTTCACGCAACTGATGTTTCGCCACTGGAACCGTTACTTCGACGGCAAATATAGTCACCTGTTCATCATCCCGGCCGACGGTGGCGTCGCACGCGACTTAACGCCCGGTCCCCACGACGTTCCGCCCTTCAGCCTGGGCGGGCAGGACCAGTACGCCTTGTCGCCCGACGGCAAGGAAGTTGCCTACGCCAGCAACCACGATCCAGACCCGGAGCTCAGCACGAACAACGATGTGTTTATCGTGCCGGCGGCGGGCGGCGAGGCAAAGCGGATTACTACCAATCCCGGCAGCGATGGCACGCCGCAGTACTCGTCCGATGGAAAGTACATCGCCTATCGCTCACAACTTCGGGGAGGCTATGAGAGCGATCGCTTTCGGCTGATGCTTTACGAGCGCGCCACCGGCAAGATTACCGACCTCACGCCCACCTTTGACCGCTGGGTGGACTCGATGGCTTGGTCGCCAGACTCGAAGACCATCTATTTCACCGCGGAGAACGAGGGCGAAGCACCAATCTATGCGCGCAACATAACTGTGCCGGATGCATGGCCGCAGGAACTGGTAGCGGGATTCAACGATAGTCCAATGCCTACTCCGGACGGCAAGACGTTGGTGTTCGACCGCATGTCGATTTCTGCACCAAACGAGATCTGCAGCGCCAATGTGCGTCTACCACCGCCGCCAGCCTGCCCAGTACAGCAGGGTTTCGACCCGAAGGCGCATCATTACAGTTTTCCTGAGTGTTTCGTGTACCCTTCCCATCCGCTCACAAACGTGAACGACTCGGTCCTCTCGCAAGTTGACATGCAGCCAATGGAGTCCTTCTGGTTCAACGGTGCAGCCGATGAAAAGGTGGAAGGATTCCTTCTAAGGCCACCGAACTTCGACGCCAAAAAGAAGTATCCCGTCAAGTTTCTCATCCATGGCGGGCCGCAGGGCGCGTGGGGCGATGACTGGTCGTATCGCTGGAATCCCGAACTGTTCGCCGCCAACGGCTACGTGGTCATCATGATCAACTTTCACGGCTCGACCGGATACGGACAGAAGTTCATTGACGCCATCAATGGCAACTGGGGCGGCGCGCCTTATCAGGACCTGATGCTGGGCCTCGATTACGCCGAGAAGAACTATCCCTTCATTGACAAGGACCGGGAATGCGCGCTGGGCGCCAGCTATGGTGGATATGCCATCAACTGGATCGAAGGCCATACCACGCGTTTCAAATGCCTGGTCTCGCATGACGGGATGTTCAACACTGAGTCAGCCTTCGGCACCACAGAAGAGTTATGGTTCAACGAGTGGGAGTTCAAGGGCACGCCGTGGACCAACCGCGAGATGTATCGCAAGTGGTCGCCGCATCTGTTCGCAACGACCTTCAAGACGCCAGTGCTGGTGGTGCACGGGCAGCTCGACTACAGGCTTGACGTCTCCGAGGGCTTCCAGTTGTTCACCACCGCGCAACGGCTGAAGATTCCGTCGAAGATGCTGTACTTCCCCGACGAAGGCCACTGGGTACTGAAGCCGCAGAACAGCCGCTTGTGGTATCAGACGGTGAATGGCTGGGTGGATGAGTGGACCAAGCCAGGGAAGTAGGCAACGACTTGCAGAGCTTAACGGGCGCTGACACTTCGCGTTGCCCGTCCAGCCTTACGCGATGTATGATTCTCATCCAATAGCCAGGGTCGGGAATCCCTTTTTCATCTTGCACAATGAGCGAGGCCTCATGCCGATATGCAAGCAAGCTCTCTCCGTCTTCCTCAGCGCCAGTGTGATGCTTAGCGTCGCCGGCCTCGACGGCTGCAGTAAAAAAACGGCGCAACAACCTGGCCAGGCACAACAACAGCAGCCGGGGCAAGCGCCTGCAACGACCTATGCGACGCCTACTCCAGACCAGCTTTATCAGCTAGTTGCTCCAATCGCGCTGTTTCCCGATAATCTGGTTGCCATGGTCCTGGCTGCCTCGACTTTTCCGGACCAAGTCAGCGCTGCTTATCAGTGGTTACAGCAGAACTCCAGCCTCAAGGGCCAGCAACTCATGGAGGTTGCGAATCAGCAGCCCTGGGATAACAGTGTCAAGGGCCTGACCCAGTTTCCCGACGTGCTAAACCAGATGGCCACGAACTTGTCCTGGACCTCTGCGCTCGGTGACGCCTACTACAACATTCCGCAAAGTGTGATGAACGCTGTGCAGGTCATGCGCCAGCGGGCCTATCAGGCAGGCAATCTGAAGAGCACACAGCAACAGAATGTCACTGTGCAGAACCAAGCGCCCGGAGGCGCGGCACCCGCGCCGGCATCCTCGGGCGAAGCCCAGACCACGATCGTGCAGCCTCCGTCGCAAACCATCGTGATTCAGCCGGCGCAGCCTGATGTGGTGTACGTGCCCACCTACAATCCGACTGTGGTCTACGGGGCCCCAGTGGCGGCTTATCCCGGCTACTCGACCGGTGATATGGTGGCCACTAGCCTGATCTCGTTTGGAGTCGGCATGGCCGTGGGTGCTGCCATCAGCGGCGGTGGATGTTGCGGATGGGGCTATAACTCGTGGGGCTGCGGCTGGAGCAACTCCACGGTGGTCTATAACCACAACACCTACATTTCGAATTCGAATACTTTCGCCAACCGGAACAACTACTACAACCGCAACAACGCGAACTTTAATAATGTCAACCGCAACAACATCAATGCCAACAACATTAACCGGAATAACCTCAACGCCAACAACATCAACCGCAACAACCGCGCCAACAATTTCAGCGAGCCGCATTTCAACCAGAACTTGAACCAGAAGCAATTCAGAAATGAAAACGCGCAGAATCTGGTAGGGCAACGCGGTGGCAACCAATCCAATCTCGGTCAAAATCGCGGCGGCAACCAGCCCAACTTCAATCAGCAAAACCGCGCTGGTCTCAATCAGAACCAGGGGCGTGGTAACAATTTCAATCAAAACCAGCGGCAAGCCCAGCGTGGCTACGGTGAACAAGGGACCAGGGGCGCAGGTAATAGCGCGTTCGGCAACTACGGTCAGGGCGGCAATGCTCGGACCAACAGCGCGCGCGGCCAGCAAAGCCTGGCTGGGAACCGCGGCGGCGGTGGCATGGAGCGCGGTGGTGGTGGCGGAGCCCGTGGGGGGGGAGAGGGCATGGAGCGCGGCGGAGGAGGTGGGGCGCGTGGTGGCGGCGGTGGCGGCCGGCGCCGGTAGCTTGTCGCACATGGCCTAGGACCCTGGACCAAGATCAAGGAGAATACGCAGTGAAATTCATCGCGCAATCTTCCCGAATGCTTACTATCCGGCCGGCGCTGACGGCGTTCGCCATGAGCCTGCTGTTTCTAAGTGCCGACTGTTTGCTGGCGCAACAGGGCAACGAGAAGACCTTCGCTTCTCCCGGCGACGCCGTGCTGGCCCTTTACAACGGAGCGAAGGCCGCTGACTACCAGACACTGAGTGCCGTCCTTGGTGCCAACTCCGGGCCAATTCTCCATACCGGAGACGATGTAGCCGACAAGAAAATGTTGGCCGATTTCGTGAAGCGTTACGACCAGATGCATCGCGTGGTGATGGAGCCGGACCAGACGGTTACCGTGTACATCGGCGCCGACAACTGGCCGATGCCTATTCCCCTGGTCAAGAACAACAATGGCGGCTGGTACTTCGACACCGAGGCCGGCAAGCAGGAGATCCTCTATCGCCGCATCGGCAGAAATGAGAACGACGCCATCGAAACCCTGTACGCCCTCGTTGACGCCCAGAAGGACTACGCTTCCGTGACGCATGATGGCGATAAGACAAAGCACTACGCCATGAAGTTCATCAGCGATGAGGGCAAGCAGGACGGACTCTATTGGAAGACGACCGACAACGAGAACCCGAGTCCGATTGGACCGCTCCTAGTGTCTGCCAGCAGCGAGGGCTACGCCTTGAAACAGGGCCAGCAGGCTCCCTTCCACGGGTACTACTACCGTCTGCTCACGAAGCAGGGAGCTGCCGCCAAGGGAGGCGCACGCGATTACCTTGTAAACGGCCAGCTCACACGCGGCTTCGCTTTCGTGGCCTATCCGGCCGAATATCGCAATTCCGGCGTCGTGACCTTCATCGTCAACCAGGACGGCATCGTGTACGAGAAGGATCTCGGCCAAGATACCGAGAAGCTGGCCGCCGCCATGCCTGACTACAACCCCGACAACAGCTGGAGGCCAGCGGACTGACCTGGGCTTCTTAGACCTGAACGGGATGATGAGGATTGACGCAGCCTCATCCAGTTTGTCGAAAAATTGTTGATGACGCTCGCCGTTGCAGATGCGAGAATGTGCGTGTGCGATGCGGGTCATCGGCCTGAGCGCCGGACCAATCTGTCTCACCACAATCCAGCCAGTGAGAAAGGTGTATGCGCCTTTGTTTGCGGACGTGTAGAAGTTGGGTCCTGGCTCTCCTGCTGGTTAGCGCGCTCGGCGCGAGGGGACAGATCGTGCCGGCCAGGTTTGCGGACCTGCCGGTTGCCTCTCCTTCGCTCGGACAAGCGCAAGACGACAGCAGGAGTTTGCCTCCCTGGCTTGTTTCGGCGGTTGGTGCCGCTGCGGGGCCGACTGATAGCTTTGCCGTCGGCAACGACAGCGGCGTAGCTGTGCTGTCCGGGAACAATACAACCGGAGCCGATGGCAGCGCCGCCGCACAGTCCGATCCGCCACCGAACGCTTTCACCCCAATTCCCCATCAGAAGAGCCCTGCGGACAACTTTCAGTGGAAGCCTGCTCTCGGGCAGTATTCGCTGGAAATCGCAATCCAGCACGCCTGGCGCTTCGCCCACGAGCAGGGCACGCGCGATGCCACAGGTTATGGACCCTGGTTTCAGGACTGGATCCATTCCATCGGCGAGACCCGCGGCTGGGACGACGGCGACGGCTGGCATGCCGGCTTCGTTGGGCATCCGCTGAACGGCGCCATCTACGGCTTCATCGAGCGGCAGAACGATCCGCTGTATCGAAAGGTGGAATGGGGCGACGGCCACATTTACTGGATGAGCGTCATGCGGTCGTTGTCCTTTGCCGCTATTGGCAGCACGCAGTGGACCCTCGGGCCGGTCAGCGAAGCCTCGCTGGGCAACGTGCAACTCCATGCTTCTCCTGGTTTCATCGACTTGGTAACGACGCCGGGTCTGGGAATGATAGTGATGATGGGCGAAGACATGTTGGACCGCTACGTCATCATTCCCTTGGAGAACCATACCGCCAATCCCTGGCTGATTCTGGTGGCCCGAAGCCTGGGGAATCCTGCTCGCAGCTTTGCCAACCTGATGGCATTCAAGCAGGGATGGCACCGCGAGACACGTCCGGGAATATTTGGTGAGAACCATCAGCGGCGGAAGGAACTGGTGAAGGAGTATAAGGAAGGGCTTATCAGTGCGCCTTTCGGTCCGCATACGTCCGAGGAGCGGGCCCTCATGAACAAAACCGTGGAGCGCCTTCCGTCAAAAGAGGCCGACATCGAACTTAACGCCTACGCCGTTTACGAGAGTTTCCTGGGCGGAGGAAGTTGCGTGGGCGGGGGCGGTCAGGGGGCGACGCGGGTCAATCCTGCGCTGCAAGTCGTTGCCGAAGTCAACGGCTGCATGATCATCAACTCCATGCCCAAACACCAGAGCGGCGATTCCACCATGTTCGCCGTTGGGCCGCGCTGGACGCCGCGCGCGGCGCACCGCTTTTCGCCGTTCGCAGAGGCGATGTTCGGAGGCAGGAGAATCACTCACGACGTCCAAAACGACGCTCTGCGGAAGCAGTTCCTCGACGAGTGGAACGCAGGCGATCTGGCGCATTTCCCCAAACGCACCGACTATCAGGTGGAATATCAGCAATTCGGTTTTGCCATGAGCATGGGCGGAGGAATCGACGCCGTCTTTGGCCGCGCCTTTGCCTGGCGCGTGCTGGACGTCCAATACACTCACTCCTGGGTGCCGCCAGTCGATCCCATCAACGCCTCCCAGGGCATGCAAGTCCGCACCGGTTTGGTGTTGCGTATCGGGACGTGGTAGAGACTCCGTGTGGGCGCAGTTTTGCCTTTCTGCAACACACCGCTCGGGCGCATGCGCAAAGATAAAAGTCCTTTCCCCACCCGACCGAATCCAAATCCGGAAGTAAACGGGTCAGACTCGATCCGAATCAAACCATAGGAGACTGCGGATGAGCGTTTTCGTTCTCACGATTGGCATCGGAATCGCTGCGGGATTGCGTGCACTAACCCCTCCCGCTCTGGTGAGTTGGGCTGCTCGCTCGGGATGGCTCCACCTGGAAGGTTCGCCGCTGGCGTTCATGGGATCGACCCTTGCCGTCGCCGTCTTCACGCTGGCTGCTCTTTTCGAATACGTTACTGACACCCTGCCGACAACTCCAGCGCGGACTGTACCGCTGCAATTGGGGGCGCGCATCTTGACCGGAGGTCTGTCCGCCGCCTGTCTCAGCGTTTCCGCCGGCAGCTCTCCGCTGGCAGGAGCGGTGCTCGGCGCGATCGGCGTTTTGATTGGCACCTTCGGAGGCTACCAGGTACGCAAAAGGCTGGTGAACTCTCTCAAGGTGAAGGACATCTTCATCGCCGTACCTGAAGACCTGGTCGCCATCGGCCTTTCCTACCTGCTGGTTGCTGCCCGGTAGATTACCGGATCGCGCTGGAAGGAGGATTCAGAGCATGAAATACGACGCCATCATCATCGGCAGCGGGCAAGGCGGCAACCCAATGGCAGCTTCCCTTGCGGACCATGGTTGGACCGTCGCCCTGGTCGAGAAGAGCAATCTGGGTGGAACCTGCATCAACACTGGCTGTACTCCGACCAAAACCATGGTCCATCGCGCTCAGGTCGCTCACTATGCGCGCGACGCCGCACGCTGGGGTGTTCGGACGCACGACGTGAGCGTGGACCTGCCGATGATTGTCGCGCAGAAGAATAAATTGGTGCAGTCAAAACGTGACGGCCAGCAAACGTCGATCAATAAGCGCCCGAACCTGCATCTGCACCGCGGTGTGGCCAGCTTCGTCCGACCCTACGAGCTCAAAGTCGGAGACCAGCTCCTCCGGAGCGAGCGCATCTTCATCGACACCGGCGCACGCGCCCTGATTCCGCCCATTGCTGGACTGGATTCGATCGCGTACCTGACCAACGAGACCATCATGGAGTTGACGGAGGTGCCCGA
>Ga0335085_10013422_pt1 | contig 12012 bp, 16 predicted proteins | sample Lox_Sample_45_FD_206712 | JGI IMG/M metagenome (GOLD analysis project Ga0335085, IMG submission 206712) | Soil microbial communities from Loxahatchee National Wildlife Refuge, Florida, United States - Lox_Sample_4.5 | ecosystem: Environmental > Terrestrial > Soil > Wetlands | place: USA...
AACATCCCCTGATTTGCTGGAGGTTAGGTTTGAAAGTGCTTGAAAAGAATGGCGGGGACGACGGGACTCGAACCCGCGGCCTCTGCCGTGACAGGGCAGCGTTCTAACCAACTGAACTACGTCCCCACTCGCCAAATCAACGAGATGCGCAATCGCCAGTATTTATACGGCTTTGCGCCGTGTGCATAAATTGCCCAGCTTGCTCAAACCGACCCGGATTGTCCGTATTCTGGTCTGAACCGCCCATAAACCGCCCATAAACTTCTGAGCTCCCCTTCCCGATTTTTGTGCAGAAAGCACCTTCCACCGGCAGCTCCGCGAAACTCGAATCGGAGCCAAACCGGCCAGCATCGGAAACGAAAACTAGGCTCATCTTTTGCACTGAATTATCCTAACAGCTTCTGACAGAACACGGAAGGCCAGGTAGCGAATCCACTCGTGAGCTTCCAAATGTCCCGAGGTCAGACCAACTGCCTCAGTGCCGCCCGCTGTCTGGTAGATGAAGTGGATGGCGGGCAACTGATAACGGTGGCCGTGCACGTTGTGATCTCCGTGTGGTGGTGGTGGGGCTTTTGGTACCAGGCTGAGATATTCTCGGAGGCATGAGCAAGCCAACGGTCATTTCCACACTTTCGGAATTCCTCAGCGACGAAGAGATTAAAGGGATATCAGCCGTAAAGGGACATGCCCGCCCTCATCCGGTTCACCTGTTGCTTGAGCGTGAGGATGGTCGTTCGCAACATCGCGCGAATGTGGATCGTGCGCTGAAGCAGGTCAGCTTGATCAACTCCGCTTGGCTCAACCAACTTAAGGCGAGGGTAATTGGCGCAAACCACGCCGATGCCTCGGCGGCACTCGCTGAAATCCGAGCACATGGGGCGCTCTTGGAAGCTGGATTCTCTGTCCAGCCAGTTCCAACCAGCAAGAAGGCGACACCTGAGTTTCTCGTGAAAGACGGAGAGGCAGAGTTCGTTGTTGAAGTTCATGCGAAACAGCAGAATCTGGATACGGAGAAAGAACTCGAAGTGGCGCGAAAGACAATCCATGAGGAGAAGTTAAGCCCCGGTGAGATCCGCACGCACGTGGCCTATGTGCACCCATGGGGTCGTCCACGCCGGCACAAGAAAAGTGACTCGACCACCACCAATGCAATTAGCAAGATCTGCTCCATCAAAGAAAACGAACACCAATTGCGCGCAGACATTCCTTCGATCGTATGGATGGACTTTCAGGATCTCCACTCGTCCGACATGGCTCTCACTCCCGATCAGTTCAGACCGATTATGTCTAGTCGAGAGAACCTAACTTCAGGAGCCATCTACTATGCACTCTATGGCTGGAACGGAGCGCCAGTATACGAAGAACTGCATTACAGTCACTTGGAATTACCATCCCAAATTCAATGGATGATGCACGATGGCCGTTTTCTCCTTTCCGACCTGACCTCAGCCGTGATTGTGTCGTTACCGGCGGCGACGATTCTCGCCGAGACTCCCAAGAGGAGCCGGCAATTGCCATCAGCAGTTCGTCTGCGTTGTCTGGGATTGCCGCATTTCGGAATGCAAGATTCGATCGCAGAGTGGATCCCCGGATTGGTTGGAAAAGTTCTTACCGCAAATGCCGAATTGATCTGCGGTCTTGTGGAGCAAAAGGTGCCAGTGAAATACATCAGATTTGCTCGAGATGTACACAGCGCAACTAATCCCCTTGGAAAACGTATCGCCATGGGGATCGGCGCAGCATTCTTTGTCGGTTTAGCAGTAAGGCAGTTATTCAGAAGGAAATCGCGATGAGCGGCACCCCCAGCAGTCGGTTTAGGAAGAGTCGGCTTGTGGAACTCCGATTTGAGTGTTACCCGTCTCTTCTCGCGACTATAATAGCCACAACTGTGGCCGCTTCGTCCCGGAGGTTCCCTCGTGTATATTCTCGTCCCTTGGAAACCCATTGTGATCGTGTGGCTACTGATGAGCGGAATGATATTTGCGGGATTCGTTGGATCATCGCTGCTCCAAGGAAAAGACCCCTTCGCGCCGCCAGCAAGCGCACAACACTCGAATGCCGCTAAAGCGGCCGCAACACATACCAGACAGCATCCGGATAACTCACACAAAGGGCCTGCGTCAGCTTCTCGCTGACGGCATCGCGTTGGTTCTGCTCAATATTCTTTCCAGCTTTTGCTTTAGCGTGACCTCTGCCGGAGAGCGTCCTTGGCGTCCGAGCCACGAAATGAAGTCCTTCATTTTGACTTCGTGTTTTATGGGAGGATGGTGGACAAGAACGGTGATGGTTGTGAATCCTTGACCGATTTCCCCCACCCAGCTGTCCTTTTGCAATGCAGCGACAGCGGTAGCGACCGCTTCGTAGAGGGTCTCTGCCGTGACCTCTACCGAGTGCTCAATATCCTGAAGATCCTTGACAGCAACTGTGCACGTTCGGAGAACCACGGACAAGAGCTTAGCATATTCGCTTTTTGTTCGCTAATTTGAAACTCACCCAGATGGCAGCCAAGCGCAAAATGCATGGCGGCGGAAGGCCGAGTAGTGGGCTACTTTGAGACTCTTTTGTTCTTGGCTCGATGTAAGGCATTCGCGTATCGCAAATTGTCCTGAGCTTTTTTCTGGTCCCACGACTTAAACAGGTGACTCCAACTTGGGTCCAAGACTAAGTGCTCGACAGCCAGATCGAGTCTACCTTCATCAATAAGCCTTAGCAGTCCGGTTGTTGGCGCATCAAGTAGCTTTCGAACTGCCGCCACTCCGCCTAGGTATTTTTGACAACCGGGTGTAATCATCTGATAAAAGCGCATCGCATAGTAATTGAAGGTTTTGCACTCTTCGTAAATTCGGTGGAGTTCGACTTCCAAATCCTGCTCAGTCAGGGCCGCCACAATTTACGCCGCTCTTTCCGCCTCCGTTTTTCGTAGGACTCCCAGAGGGCAGTCAAATCTTCTACGCTCCAGAGCAGCGTGTCAACGCCAGCGGCCATTACCAGGGACATGCGTATCATCCGGTGAATCTTGATGAAGTTGTAGGCTAAGCAATTCGGCGCGACCGCTCTCGGTCCTTCGGACGACCATCGGGAAACATGTCTGGGTGGTTCTTTCCACAGCGCCACTCCAATAGGCAGCGGCATCAGGCCAACGATGTCTGCTCTATAACCAGATGGAATAATGCTCCGACGAAAAGTGATTGGACAGCACAAACTCTGCCCATTAGAGTGAACCGAAACGCAGCGATCTAAGGGTCACTGCCGGAGGTTCTCATGTCGCGTTTGACTCCCCTAAACGCCACGACCGAAAAGAGGATTCAGTTCTGCTCTCGGCTAACGATCTCGAAACTCTCATTCCTTGCCCTTCTGTTGCTTTTACCTCTAGTAGCCCACGCACAAGGAAGCCCGTTCGACACAGGTTTCAACGCACTCCAGACCTTGTTCACGGGAACCATTGCAAAGGTCGCAAGTCTGATCGCCATCGTGATCGGCGGCTACGGCTTTGCTCACGGCGAACCCGGCGCTAAGAAGGCGCTCGCTGGAGTCGCCGCGGGAACAGGCATTGCCGTTCTCGCCGTCAACGTTCTGAGTTGGCTTTGGGGTGTGTAGCAGCTCTCTTTCACTTTCGTTTCAAAGGATCCGTCATCAAAAGGCTTTATGACAGACAAGGCGCAACCCCGGCACCGCACAAATCGAATCTTTAAGAGCCTGCACAAGCCGCTCACATACTTAGGTGTTGAGCGCACGCTCTTCTATTTCGTATGCGTCGGCGCTGTGGGTGCGTTCAATCTCTTTAATTCGATTTTTGCCGGCGTCGCCGTTTTCATAGGCGGGTTTGCATTCGGCCACTGGGCCACAAACAGCGATCCGGCGTTTCTCCGCATTCTGGCAAAGTCTGAACGCTACAAACTGCGCTATGACGCAGCCAAGCAAGAAATCCCCCGCGTGGAGGTCGTGTGATGTTGCGGCTCGACAGACTCATTAAGCCATGGAAAGAGAGCGCAGCTCTCAACGCCCATATCAATCTCTATGGCTTCTGGAACAACACGACTTTTCTTACCAAGAGCGGCGATGTCGGGATGGTTCTTAGCGTTACGGGCGTGGACTACGAAAGTCTTGACCACGCCGAACAGGAATACGCGGTGAAGCGGCTGGAAGCGGCACTCAAAGCGTTTGGACCCGGCTTTCACGTTTACCAATACTTGTTCAAATCCAATCGACCAGATATACCCTTCGGCACATACGACGATCCGGTGGTGCAAGCAGCCGTCGACCAGCGTCGCAAGTTCTTCGAAGCGAAACGCGATCATCTTTATCACATCGAAATCTTCTATTGCATCCTGCTCGAAGGCCCTCGTTCCAAAACTGGTGTCGGTGCGGCACTCGCTCGCGCCTTCCATGATCCCGCCGGTGCGGTAGGCGAACTGAAGGCGCAGTTCACCAATGACAGCATGAAGACACTGCTACACACCCACATCCAACACAGTGTTCGCCGTCTTGACCAGCAAGTCCAGGCTTTCTCTCGACAGCTAGCGGACCTCATGCAAACCAACGTCCTGAGTCAGCAGGGACAGTTCACGTTCTTTCGCCGCCTGCTGAACTACGACGGCTGGCGTATCGCCGGCCAGCCGCAGTCAACACAGTTCCTCGACTATCAGGTTGCCAATTCCAATATTGAAGCCGAGCGCGACCATCTGCGTGTGGGCGATCACATCGTGCGTGTCCTAACGATGAAGGAAGCCATTACTGAGACCAGGCCCTTGGTACTTGACGCCTTATTGAAGATTCCCGGCAACTTCCAGGTCATGACCGAATGGACCGCGATTCCTGCAGATAAGGCTCGCAAAGAAGTGAACAAGCGCCGCCGCCACTTCAATGTGTCGAAGACAGGCTTCGTCTCCCAGATGGGTAATGACGCGACCAAGACAAACCCCCGCGATGTGCTGGTGGATGAATCGAAGCAGGCTGACATCGAAAATCTGGGCGATTGCCTCCGCGTCCTTGGTGACGGTCAATCGCTCGGCGATTTCTCATTGACGATCGTGCTCTATGGCCATTCCAAAACGGAGCTGGAGCAACTCGTGGGCGAGTTCACCGGTGTTTTCACCAATGCAGACGGCAATCTGTTTGCCGAAACTTACAACCAACTGAACGCCTATTTCGCCATTATGCCGGGCAACTATGCTCTCAATCTTCGCCAGTTGTATCTGCTGAACACGAATTATGCGGACTTGTCTTTCCTGTTCACGATCCTCCCTGGCGAGAAGACGAACGCGTTTCTTGGGACAGAGTGCTTGGCAGTGGTCGAAACCGACAACGATACACCCTACTTTCTGAATCTGCATTGCGGCGATGTTGCACACACGCTCATTCTCGGCATGACCGGGAGCGGCAAATCGTACCTGTGTAATTTTCTGCTCCAGAACGCACAGAAGTACGAGCCTTTGACGTTCATCTTCGATATCGGGGGAAGCTTTCAGTCGCTTACAACGATCTTCGAGGGCTCCTACTTGAATGTGGGCCAAGACGAGCGAGATTTTACAATCAACCCGTTCTCGCTTCCTCCGACTAAAGAGAATCTGCAGTTTCTCTTCAGCTTTTTCCGCGTGCTCATTGAGGGAAACGGTCAACGTTACCGGCTCGACTTCAAGGACGAACGCCGGCTATGGGATGCGATCGAGCGCATATACCTTCTGGAACATGGTCAACGCACTGTCTCCAACTTCGCCAACATCATTGGCGAGCTCAAAGAACGCCTTCACCGATGGACACGTGGCGGGCAATACGGCTTTCTCTTCGACAACGCTGACGATACCCTCTCTTTCTCGACTTTCCAAACCTTCAACTTTCACGGTTGGAGTGATGCCCCAGACGTTTTGGAGCCGCTACTCTTTTATGTTCTCCATCGCGCATCGAACGAGATTGCTGACCCAGAAAAACTAGGTACATTCAAGATCTTCCTGCTGGATGAAGCCTGGCTGTTCATTAAGAACGAGACCATCCGCCATTACGTAGTGCAGGCACAGAAAACTTGGCGCAAGCATCACGCCGCCATGATCCTCGCCACACAATCGATCAAAGAACTTGAAGAGTCTGGGATGCTGGCAATTGTGGCCGAAAGTTGCCCTACGAAAATCTTCCTGGCCAATCCCGAAATGAATCGAGACGTATACCGAGAGGCGTTCCATCTCAACGATACGGAACTTGACCTAATCAGCGGCCTCGTTCCACCGGGCCAAATGCTCATTCGGAAAGCGCAGAGCTCCAAGAAAATACATCTCAACGTGGATTCGGTCTCGCATTGGATGGCCACGAACAATGCTCGTGACAACCTCAAGAAGCGCGACTATTTCAAACTCTACGGCACAGCCGAAGGCCTTCTCCGACTCGCAGAAGACTATCCGTTCCAGCCGCGTGGGCTGGCCACATTCCCCCCAGCCCAAGTTGCTAAGGAGTCATCGCAATGCGATATGTGAAATTCATCGTCGAGATTGTTTTGATCATTTCTTCTGTTGGTCTTCTTGCGCAGGACTCCGCGAGGACCGTGCAATATCACTCCCAGGACATTATCCCGATCCGCGCGAAGCTGAAATACACAACTCTGATCGAACTGCCGACGACTGAGAAGATCATGCAGGCTGCCACCGGCGACAAAGAATTCTGGATCGTGGACGTAGTTGGCAATTTCTGCTTTGTGCATCCCGCCAAACAAGGAATTAGCTCCAACTTGAATCTCATCACAGATAAGGGAAACATCTACAGTTTCACGCTCCAGGACGTTTCGGCCTCACCGACAAACCCTGATTTGAAGGTGATCGTCGAGCCTGCGGACCGCTCTGCGATCGTCGCCGTAAATGGGCCGCCGCAGTTCGTTCCTGCCGCTCAACTGGAGCAATCGCGGCAGCAGCTTGCAGTTCTCCAATCGCACATTGAACAGGCGGTAGACGAATTCAAGAGCGCCTATCCGACTCGGCTCAAGTTCGATTACGAATACAAGGCAAACCAGCCGCCCTTCGACATCCAATCGATTTATCACGACGACAAGTTCACCTACATCAAGACGAACGCGCCCGAAAAGTTCAGCGTGTACGAGATGAAAGACGGCAAGCCCAACCTGGTCACCTATGACTTGCGGGAAGGTACGTACATCATCCCCAAGATCATGAACGAAGGCTACGTTGAGCTTGGGAAAAAGCGGATGGAGTTCACTCGCAAGGGACAGCAGTCATGACCGACAACATTTTTCCTCCGCGGACCGAGCCAGGCTTGCGACGCTACCTCGACCTGCCAAAGGGTGTGCTGCAAAAGAATCTGAAGACGTTTGTGTACCTGGGTGCGGTGCTCCTGGTAATTGTAGCGGCACTCTTCAGTTCGTCCGGGAAGAAATCGTCCACTCAACAAACTGCGGCTAAGGGGCAACCGCCCCAGCCGACGCTGCAGGACAACACAGACAGCAACGTACAGGAGTTGAAGAACCAGCTCCAGGCGGAACGTCAGAAGGAGCAGCAGGCAGCACTAGCAGCGGCAGCAACGCCGGATCCTTCGCTGGCGTCTGCGACGCCCGCGCAGCAAGCTGCAGCAGCAGGCTATGGGCCGACCGGCGTTGCCGTCCCGTGTGTTCCTGGCCGGCCCTGCCCTCAGGCTAATCCGCAGGCACAACTCACGCCCGATCAACAGCAGGCACAGATGATTGCCGCAAAAGAGCGGGAGCGAGCTGACAACGCTCGTTTCGCTTCCAACCTTGTGTATTCGCGCGTGTCCGAACAAGCCCAGCAGCCAAGTCAGCCGACGCCGCCCCAATATGACCCCACGGAACGGCAAACAAGCAGCCTTGTAAGATCGTCAGCTGAAGAAAGGCCTCAACAGCCGGGAGCCGACGCAGGCTACAAGCGCCCACAAGAGGCGAATATCGACTCTGCTACCGGTCAACCATACCTCATCTACGAGGGCTCCGTTCTCGACACAGTTCTGATGAATCGCCTGGACGGCGATGCCGTAGGCCCAGTCAAAGTCCTCGTCTCAAACCCTATGTACTCACACGATCATCAACACGTCATTATTCCGGAAGGCACGGTCGTTCTGGGCGAAGCGAAGAAGATCGGAGCGGCGGGTTTTGGCCAACAACGACGGATGGCGGTGGTCTTTCACCGCTTAATTATGCCTGACGGGTACTCTGTCGATCTTGATCAATTTCACGGTCTTGACCAAATCGGAGAGGAGGGACTAAAGGACAAAGTCAACAACCACTATCTCCAGATCTTCGGCACCTCGATCGCTTTGGGGGTGGTTGCTGGAGCGGCCCAGATCACTCAGGGTGGCGGCACGATTACCACGAGCGGTTCTCAGGCGTTCACGACTGGCGCCGCGGGCAGCGTTTCGCAGTCTGCCACCACCATCCTCGACCGCTTTATTCAGATACCGCCGACCATCACGATTCGTGAGGGCCACCGCGTCAAAGTCTATTTCACGCAGGACTTGCTTCTTCCTGCGTACTCCAACCACACTATTCCACAGACGTTTTGAGGAGGTCCTTCCATGCGATTCGTTGCCCTCTCTCTCTTGCTTCTGTGGATTTTGACGATGGCCGGCTGTGAAAGCAAGGCAGCGAAAGTAAAGAAGTTGCAGGATCAATACAACGCCGAATACCCCACCTATGCAAAGGAATGTCTCGATCCAGAGACTGCTGGATCGGGCGACCTCCTAGCGGGGAAAAAATTGACCCAAGAAGAAATTGCGGCACTAGAAGCCAAGAAAAAAGAACGAGATGCACACTGCAAGCCGCAGGCTGACCGCCTTGCCGAGTTGCAGAAGCAGATTCTTGCTGCACAGCAGTAAAGCCGTACCGCTGTAAGCATCCCGAACCCAACGGCGACAAAAGGACAGCAACATGAACAGACTAATCGTCGCCGTACTCGCCGTTGGGTCTGCTGTCACTTGGGTGCCTAACGCCAGCGCGCAATTCGGCTCTGGGATCGTCTTCGATCCTACGCAGTCAGGCCACGCCATTGCACAGATCGAACATGAAGAGCAGTCGATTGCCAATCAAGCCCAACAGATCGAGCAGGGCCAACAGATCTTCACCAACACAGTCAAGATTGCCACGACCGCTCTACAAACCTACAACACAGTAATGCAGCAATATCAGCTAACGCGCCAGATGACCATGGCGCCAAGGATGCTATACGCGCGTTTTCTTTCGCCGACTTCGGACTTGGTGATGCTGCGCCAGATCTCGAATACCTACGGTAATTCGATGGGCTGGCTAAGCTCCGCAAACACGGGAAACGGAGCCCCAGCGGCGTACCAGCAAGTGAGCGTTCCAAACACGAACAACGTAATTCCTGGCTACAGCACGGCCAGCATGGCCGGCCAACTACAAATCGCGGCACAGGGGGCCACCGTTGATCTTGGCGATTCGGTGATGAGCAATAACCTCCAGGCACTCGGGACCATCCGTGCCAATCAGGCTTCGAGACAAACAGACATCGCGAATCTGGAGGCCGCCACCCAAACCCAAGATCCCTCGCAGCTAACCATCATGGCCGAGCTGCAGCGCATCAACCAAGCTTTGCTCCTGCAACTGCGCACCCTGCAGGACGCAAACCAAATCAATGCCAATCTTGCCCTACAGCAGATCATCGCCCAAAAACAGCAGCAGGACGCCATGAAATCGACGTTTCGTGACTCGTCTGGCTACGAAAACTACTACAACACCAACATCACCACGACTAGCAGCGGCTCTTCGAACCTCCTTACTCAGGCGTACTGAGAGGACAAAGGCTAAGGGATAAAGATATGAGTCTCTTTCAATACATCGCTCAAGCCTGCCAGTCGCTTGCAGCCACGGCGGCTCCCTCGATTACAGCAATGGGGGTTCACATCGTCTTGGCATTGGCGACCATCATGTTGGTTTGGTTTGGGGTACAGGAGGCACTGTCATCGGCGCATGGCGGGCCGGGGTTCAGCATGGGGAGGTTTTTGAACCTCTTCATGCTGCTCACCTTTGCATACGTGATGGTGAACTACTACGACAGTTCCATCCCAGGCCTTGGCTATTCCATCAAGAGCTTCATCGACGGCGGCACGATCAGTCTTGTAAACCTCGTCGGTTCCGATGGTTCAAACACCATGCTGAACGAGATCCATGCCGCATCCTCGAAGACCGGCCCATCGATCTTGAACAGCATGATGAATCCCTATTACGCCATCGTGTATTTTGCAGTGCAGTTTCTCCTGGCAATGCTGGCTGCGATTGTGTCCGCAATTGTCGCCTACGGCGCAATTGCTGCGACGATCATCGGAGTGCTGGGACCAGTGTTCATTCCTTTTCTTGTGTTCGACAAGCTTGATTGGCTGTTCTGGGGATGGCTGAAAGCGTACCTCGGATTCAGCTTCTACAAGGTAGTCGCGGCGGCCACAATGAACGTTCTCTCCCACGTCCTGACCAACTACTACATCCAGCTTGGCCAGAGCGTATCCGATCCTTCATTGATGGTGCAGACGCTACCGCTTCTTGTTCTTCTTGTACTGGTAAACATCTACATCCTTTTCAAGATTCCGACCATGACTCACAGCTTGTTCACCGGCCATACAGGCGGTCACGGCGGCGGACTTGGAGTGGCAATGATGGCCCTACGAGCTGCGATGTAATCGAAATGAGGTCAGAGAAGTGAGCACCGACACGACAACGAATTCGGCAATCACCCGTGCCGCGGAGCGCTACCTGGAGCAGTACGGCGATCCGCTTGTGATGAACACATATCTAAAGGTGACTGTTCTAGTGCTAGCCGTCGTCTGTATTGCGCTGGCCACGCTCACATTCAAGAGCCAGAGTGCTCTTGCCAACATGCACCCGTTGATTGTGCGTATCAACGACGTAGGCCACGCCGAAGCGATTGACTATCGGAACTTTCAGTATCGCCCTCAGGAAGCCGAAAACAAGTATTACCTCACCCGCTGGGCGGAGCTGTATTTCAGTCGAAATCGCTTCACTATCGAGCGCGATCAAACCACATCTCTGTATTTCCTGAACAGCGACGTACAACGGGCGGTGATCGACCAAGAGCGCAAAGACAATAGCATTCAGAATTACGTCAAAGACAGCTCACTGCCCTATGTGGATGTCGAGGTCAAGAACGTGATCCTCGATGACTTGCGACAGTCACCCTATTCGGCCCGCATTGAGTTCGAAAAGGTGTACTCGAATCCCGCTGATCATACAGAACTCAAACGGGAACGATGGACAGCCACTGTCACTTATGTCTTTCGCGAGAACGTGAAGAACAATGAGCTTGCCGTGAACCCCCTGGGTCTGACCATCGTGCGCTTCCGGGCTGACCAGGCGTTCAGCTGAGGAGAGACCCGAACTTCCAGAGGCTTAACGATGTCCATTTCTGCTGCCAATTCGGCTGGCCTGTCTAATGTGTCTCTATACCCTCGGGCGTGGGCAAACCAGAGTGTTATCAGCCGCAACGTCAGCAACCATTACCTTCGTTCTTTTCGCGGAGATGCCAGTTCAAGTCGTGCCGCCATTTGCTTGGGCTTCCCTGAGCCGAGCGCAGATAAGAACTTTGCTCCGAAGCGTGTCTGCCGTTTTGTATCCCGTCTTATGCTCGGTCACCGCTTCGGGGCCGTTCCGGCGCCCGGCGGCACTCGGTCTTCTGCTTCGCATTGCGCGCCCCTTCGGGGTCAAGGTTCCTCCCAAAACAAGTTTGCAAAGTACAGCAAAGAACGCCCTGCAAACTTCTTTCGGGTCCCTCCCAGAAAGCAGACCTTCGGCACTTGGGAGCCGGGCCCTCTCGCTAGCTTCGCTCCATGTGACCCGAGCAACAACGGGCGAATTCAAGAAACGGAGACACTCTCATGTATCAGAACAAAGTAACGCTCATCGGCTTCCTCGGCAGCAACCCAGAAGCTCGCACCAACAACCCAGACGTCAGCGTCACGACTCTTTCGCTGGCAACCAAATCCTCCTACAAAAAGAACGGCGAGTATGTCTCGCACACGGAATGGCACCGGTGCGCC
>Ga0335085_10013423_pt1 | contig 12012 bp, 11 predicted proteins | sample Lox_Sample_45_FD_206712 | JGI IMG/M metagenome (GOLD analysis project Ga0335085, IMG submission 206712) | Soil microbial communities from Loxahatchee National Wildlife Refuge, Florida, United States - Lox_Sample_4.5 | ecosystem: Environmental > Terrestrial > Soil > Wetlands | place: USA...
ACCTGGTTGCCGTCGATCGACACCTGGATGTCGTCTTTCTTCACGCCCGGAACATCCGCTTTGACGGTGTACGCCTTGTCCGTTTCGGAAATTTCGAGCTTGATTTCGGGTTCCGTTTCCAAACCCTGGAACACCGGCCGCAGCATGAATCCCTTGAAATAGTCGTTCATATCGCGGAACGGGTCGAAGCGCGCCATTTCGGTGAACGGATCCCAACGAGTGAGGTTGCCCATAACGATGCTCCTTCAATGATTGACCAAAGCGGGCAATTTCCCTGATTCGCGTATTGAGTCCGGAAGCTGCCCGCCACATCGCTTCCCGCAACTCTTTCGATGCTTCGTCCGCGCCCGCGTTCGACTCTTCCCGGGCGCGCATCCACCTGATGCTCTATGGACTCACACTACGCCAAGCGCGTTGCGCCATCGTGACAAAAATCAACAAGCGTCGGCGTCCGCCGCGCCGACGCTAGCCGCTGACGGCCGCGGGCGTCGCCGGCTGCGCAGCGCTCCCCGGCTCCATCGCCGCGCGCACCGCGTCGTCCACGTCCTCGAGGAACACGAATTCCAGCCGCTGCCTCGCTTCGGCCGGCACTTCCTCGAGATCTTTGCGGTTGCGCGCGGGCAGCAACACGCGGCCGATGCCGGCACGCATCGCCGCGAGCACCTTTTCCTTGATCCCGCCCACCGGCAGCACCAGGCCGCGCAAACTGATTTCGCCGGTCATCGCCGTGTCGGTGCGTACCGTCCTATTGGCAAACAGCGACGCCAGCGCGATGAACATGGCCACGCCGGCGCTGGGTCCGTCCTTGGGGATGGCGCCGGCGGGGACGTGCACGTGCACCTCGCTGCGCTCGAACCCCGCCGCGTCGATGCCCAGGCTCGCGGCGCGCGACTTGACCAAGGTGAGCGCGGCCTGCGCGCTTTCCTTCATCACCTCGCCGAGCTGTCCGGTCAGGATCAGCCTGCCGCCGCCGGCATTCCTGCTCGCTTCGATGAACAGGATGTCGCCGCCCACCGGCGTCCAGGCGAGTCCGGTGGCCACGCCCGGCATGCCCGCGCGCAGCGCCACTTCGTTCTCGAACTTCGCTGGGCCGAGGATTTCGGCAAGATCGCGCTCTTCGATATGCGCCTGGCTCAGCTCGCCCTCCGCGATCCTGACCGCGACGCGGCGGCATACCGCGCCGATCTGGCGCTCGAGCGAGCGCACGCCGGCCTCGCGCGTGTAGTCGCGCACGATGGCGGTGAGCGCCGCGTCGGAAATCTCGAGTTGCGCAGGCGTCAGGCCGTTGTCGGCAAGCTGGCGCCGCACCAGATAGCGGCGCGCGATCTCGAGCTTTTCTTCCTGCGTGTAGCCGGGAAGCTGCACGATCTCCATGCGATCGCGCAAGGGGCCTGGTATCGTGTCGAGCACGTTGGCCGTGGTGATGAACAGCACGCGCGACAGATCGTAGGGCACGGCGAGATAGTTGTCGCGGAACGTGTTGTTCTGCTCCGGGTCGAGCACTTCGAGCAGCGCCGCCGACGGGTCGCCGTGGATGCCGGCGCCGGCCTTGTCGATCTCGTCGAGCATCATCACGCAGTCGCGCGTGCCGGCCTTTTTCAGCGCCTGGACGATGTTGCCCGGCAGCGCGCCGATGTAGGTGCGGCGGTGACCGCGGATCTCGGCTTCGTCGTGCACACCGCCCAGGGACACGCGCACGAACTTGCGCCCGAGCGCGCGCGCGATGCTCTGGCCGAGCGAGGTCTTGCCCACCCCCGGCGGACCGACGAAGCACAGGATGGGGCCGTGGCCTTCCGGATTGAGCTTGCGCACCGCGAGAAATTCGAGGATGCGCTTCTTCACCATGTCCAGGCCGAAATGGTCCTCACCCAGGATGCGCCTCGCCGTGGCGATGTCGATCGCGCCGGCTTCCGGCGCTTTCCACGGCAGCTCGATCAGCCAGTCGAGGTAGGTGCGCACCATCGAGTATTCGGCGGAGCCGTCCGACATCCGCTCCAGGCGCTTCAGTTCCTTGGTCGCCTGCTTTTCCACTTCTTCCGGCATCTGCGCGTCGGCGATGGCCTTTCTCAACTCGGCTATTTCGGCGGCATTGCCTTCTTCGCCTTCGCCGAGTTCCTTCTGGATGGATTTCAGCTGCTCGCGCAGCAGGTATTCGCGCTGGCGCTCGTCCATGCTCGCCTTGGTGCGCTCGTCGATTTCGCGCGAGAGCCGCAACACCTCGATGCGCTGCGCCAGCAACTCGAGCACGCCGTCCAGGCGCCGCTGCAGGTCGACCGCCTCGAGCAGCTTTTGCTTCTCCGGCGCCTTGATGTCCATGAGGCCGGCGACCATGTCCGCGAGGGCGGCGGCAGAGCTTGCGTTTTGCACCGCGCCCACGAGTTCCTGCGACGCCTGCGGCATGAGCTGCAGTACCTCGAGCGCGCGCTCCTTGAGCTGCATGAAGCGCGCCTCGATTTCCTTGTCGGCGCCGTCGGGTTCTTCGATCAGGCCGACGCGCGCCACCATGAACGGATAACCCTCGAGGAGTTCGACCACGCGAAAGCGTTGCTGACCCTGGCAGATGATGTGATGCGTGCCGTCGGGCGTGGTGACATAGCGCAGGACGTTGGCGCGCGTGCCCACCAGGCACAAATCCTCAAGCCCGGGACGATCGATCTCCGGATTGCGCTGCAACAGGATGCCGATCGGGCGTTCGCTCTTGACCGCCTGCTGCGCGCCCGCGATCGAGCTTTCGCGGCCGATGGTGATCGGCAGGATCATGCCGGGGAACAGCACCATGTTGCGCACGGGCACGATGATGAGCGCGTCCTCGGGCAGGGCGAGCGCGCCGCCGGCGCTCCCGGCTGCGCCGGCGGCAGGGGTGGATTGGCTTTGGGCCTGAGGCAGTGTTCGTTCGAGTTGCATGGTGTTTGTGCTCATGTGAGTCGGCGCAGCGTCAACGTAAGGCAGCCGAGTTCGAGCCGCCGGTCGATCAGCTCGAAACGGCCCGCCGGCAGCGCGATGCGGCGTTCGAACTGTCCGTAAGGGATCTCCAGTCGATGAATCGCGGCGTAGCGCGAACCGGCGGGCAGCGAGCGCTCGCCGCGCACGATGATCAGATTCGACGCCAGCACCACTTCGACTTGCTGCGGTGTCACGCCGGGCAGCGCCACCAGCAGCCTCAATTCATCGTCGCTCTCGTACACATCGACGGGCGGCTCCCAGCAGGGCGCGCCCTGAAGCGCGCCGATGCGGAAGAACTGGCGCTGCAGACGTTCGGCGTCCTGCAGCAGTTCCAGCGCCTCGGCCCACATCCACGACCCCGGATCGCGCACTCGCATAATGCATGGTCCCAATGTTATTCCGGGCAAGTGTGGACCGCGCCGTCGCCGTCCGCTTGATCCCGGTCACAGTTGATATGCGGGCGCGGTGCGCCTAAAACAAGCTTCGGTCCGGCAGGCCGGAGCCGGGCGAAAAAAAACCCCGGGACTGGGCCCGGGGTTCAGGTTGCCCCGAGGTCGCCCTCGGGGCCGCTGACAGCAAAGGAGGAGGAGGAGAAGCTGCCAGCGTTTGGGGGAAGAAGAATTAAGCGACCTTCTTCTTGCTGGCTTGCTTGACCACGCTCGCGGTGGCGGCGGTGACATTGGCTTCGGCCATGTCGGTCGCCTGCTTGACCACTTTGGTGAAGCTGTCATAGGCCGAATTGGCGGCCGCCATGGCGGACTTGACCGCGGCCACGGCGACGTCTGAACCGGCCGGCGCGTTCTTGCTCAGTTTGTCCATCAGCGACACGACGGTCTTGTTCATTTCGGCGGCCTGGGTTTCCGCCAGCTTGGTGACTTCGGCCTGGGTCTGGGTCGCGACTTCGTACACATTGCGCGAATAGGCGATGGCCTTTTCCAGGGCCGGCTGGGCCGAGGCGGCGCTCAGGTTCACCAGCTCTTGCGCGTCCTTGACGGACAGCAGCGCTTTGGCTTGGCTGACGCCGTCTTCGAAGGCAGTCTTGGTGGTGTTGAAATTCAGCGCCGACAGGCGCTCGAACGCGGCGAACTGCGCTTGGGCGATGGTGAACAGCGCGTCTACGCTAGCCTTGTTGGCGGCGGCAAATTGTTCCGGGGTGGCGTACATTTTCTATCTCCAATTAAGTTACTAAAAAGTGGCTCGGGCAATCCGGGGTGCAATCGCTCTGAGCGGAGGACAGAACATATTGCACTGCAACAATTTGAATTCTACGCTCAACTAATTGCCTGTCAAGTACTTTTTGCAAACCTTGATCCAAGGTTTGATGTATTGCACAATATTACATTAATTCATTGACTTAGCCTAAAATCGCGCACGAGAAGGGTCGGTAGATGGACATATAGTAGTTATAAAACATATGGTTAGAATGAAACTTCCGCAGCCGGCCTGTCCCAGGGGTGAGCGGGGGCTTACTTTCGCCGCGGCCGGCCATCCGAATCCGTCTGACCGGGCGCGGCTTGATATACTGCGCGGCTTTCTGCCCGCACATGCCTGAAGGTTCCTCGTCTATGGTCCACGGCGTTCATGCCGGTCGCTGAGCGCGGCGTCGCGCGCCTATGGCTGCGCGCCCTGCCGGGACTGTTCGTGCTGATGTGGAGCACGGGTTTCGTCAGCGCCAAATTCGGCCTGCCTTACGCCGAACCGCTGACGTTCCTCCTGTTGCGCTTTGCTCTGGTCGTGGCGCTGATGTTGCCCCTCGCGCTGGCAATGCGCGCCGCCTGGCCGAGCACGCTGGCGCAGGCGGGGCACGTCGCCGTGGCCGGGGTGTTGATGCAGGGCGGCTATCTCGGCGGTGTGTTTTGCTCGATTCATCTGGGCATGTCCGCCGGCGTGAGCGCGCTGATCGTCGGCGTTCAGCCCATCCTGACCGCCTTCGCCAGCGCACCCCTGTTCGGAGAACGGCTGCGCCCGCGGCAATGGCTGGGTCTGTTGCTGGGATTTGGCGGCGTGCTGCTGGTGGTGCTCGGCCGCTCGACGCTGACGGGGATCACGCCGGCGACGCTGGCCCTGTCGGTGCTGGCGCTCTTTTCCATCACCGCCGGCACGCTGTACCAGAAGCGCTATTGCGGTGCAGTGGATTTGCGCACAGGCTCGGTGATTCAATTCTGCGCCGCCGGCCTGGTTCTGTTCCCCCTGGCGCTGTCGTTCGAAACGATGCGCGTGCGCTGGACCGCCGAATTCGTCGCCACCCTGGTCTGGCTGGTCCTGGTGCTTTCGATCGGAGCGATTTCCCTGCTGTATATCCTCATCCGCAAGGGCGCCGCGACCAGGGTGGCCAGCCTGTTCTACCTGGTGCCGCCGGCGACCGCGTTGATGGCCTACGCCATGTTCGGGGAAACGCTCAATCCCGCCGCGATGGCGGGAATGGCGCTGGCCGCGCTAGGCGTGGCGCTGGTCGTCTACCGGCCCCAGTAGAAGCCCCCAAAGGGGCGCATCGGATAGGGGTAATCCCAGCCATAACCCGGATATCCCGGCCACCAGCGATCGCAGTCATGCAACCGGCTTTGCAGTTCCTGCTCGCGGCGGAGTTCTCCGGCGTGGCGCTGCTCGCGCTGGTTGATTTCTTCGGCCATGCGATCGCGCACATCGTGCTCGCGCGCCGACTGGATATAGTCCAGCACTTCGGCGCTGACGCCCTGAGCGTGCAGGGCAATCATTTCCGATGCGCGCAGGTCGTAGCGCGAACCTGTTTCCCTGATTCTGGCCACCAGGGCCTGTGCGGCGACGCCTTCCTTCGACAAGCGCACGAGTTCAGCCAGCGGCAGCATGGGTTTCGGCTTGGGCGTCAGCCGCGCCAGTTCTTCCGGCGAAAGCCGCGCGATGCCGCCAGCCGCGTCGGGGGGAAACGGGTGCGCTCGCGCAACTCGCCAGCGACAGGGTCAGGACGAGCAAAGGACGCAGCATGACCATCCTGCAATGATAGTCCAGCATGGACCGGCTTCCCGGCGAAAACTGCCCGGCGGCGCCTTCGTGCCGCCCTAGCCGACGCAGAATCGAAAGCTGTTCCCTGCCTGCTTCGCCTGGTACATGGCGGCGTCCGCGGCATTGACCAGCGTGTCGGCGTCGCGACCGTCCGCCGGATAGACCGCGATGCCGATGCTCGCGCCGATTTCCACGCTTAGCGACTGCGGGCCGAGCCGGAACGGCACGCCGAGCGCGGCGATGATCTTTCTCGCGACGATTGCGGCCTCGTCGCGCGCCGCGATGTCAGGCAGGATCACGGTGAACTCGTCCCCGCCCACGCGGGCCAAGGTATCGGACGCGCGCACCTGGTGGCGGACGCGCGCGGCAACCGCCTGCAACAGTTCGTCCCCGGCCGTGTGGCCCATGGAGTCGTTGACGGGCTTGAACTTGTCCAGGTCCAGGTACAGCAGGGCGAACTGGCGCGACTCGCGCTTTGCCAGGCTGAGGGTCTGCTGCAGCCGGTCGTTGAACAGCAGGCGGTTGGGCAGCCCGGTGAGGCTGTCGTGGTGGGCGACCCGCTGGATGCGCTCCTCCGCGAGCTTGTGCTCGGTGATGTCGGTGGTCACCGCGAAACAGCCGATGAACTTGCCGTGGTCGCTGGTCTGCGGCAGCAGCTTGACCTCGATGTAGCAGGTCTCGCCGTCTTTCGACTGGTGCGTTCTCTGATAAGTGACCGGCTTTCCTTCGCGCACCTGTGTGAAATAGGGTTCGACATCGCGGTAGGCTTCCTCGCCGATGACCTCGCGCAAGTGCCTGCCGAGAATGTCCTCCCTGACGAGGCCGAAGAATTCGACAAATATCTTGTTGGCGAAGCGGCAATGCAGGTCCTCGTCCCACGAAACGATCATGGCGGGAACGTTTTCGGTGAATACGCGCAGCTTCTCCGCGCTATCGCGCAAGGCCTGCTCGGCGCGCTTGCGCGCAGTGATATCGCTGCCTATGCCGTGGTAACCCTTGAAGGCGCCTGACTGGTCGAACACCGGATCGCCGCTGAGCGACAGATAGCGCGGGGCGCCGTCGGCGCCCACTCGCGAAATCTCGAAATCGCGGAATGGCTGGTGCGCGTCGAGCACCGCGCGATGCGCCCGCCAGCCCGCCTCGTCGGGCGAAAGATAGGGTATCTCCCAGCGGCGCTGGCCGATCCGCGGCGCCTGCCGCAGGATCGGCACGCCGCCCGACCTGCCGCCCGCGCCGAGCAGGGTGAGCCGATGCTCGGCGTCGCTCTCCCAAAAATAGTCGGACGACATCTCCGTCAGGCTGCGATAGCGCGCCTCGCTCTCGCGCAGCCTGCGCCGGAGCGCGCTGATCTTGCCGCCGATGCTGGTAAATCCCGGCAGCAGGCCTGCCAGCACTAGCCAGCTCATCAGGTCGATTTTCACATCGTGGATTGCCTGCGGCCGCCAGCGCATCAGCAAGTTGATGACCGTGGCATAGGCCGCCAGCGTATACAGCGTGACCATGGTGAACTCGCGCGCGTCGAGACGGAACACGCCGAACAGGAATATGAGGAAGCAGCCGAACAGCGCGATATTGCGGCCCTCGTCCAGGTTGTAGACGACGAACATCAGGAAAGTGGTCCCGAGCAGCATCTGCAGGCGCGTGAGGCTGGGATCCTTGAAGCGCAAGTTGAATCCGCTGCGGATGAAAAAGTACAGCCCCAGATTGGCTGCGACGACGGCCGCCGCGACTTCCAGCGCGGAGGACGGCGCCAGCGCGCCGAACAGGCTGGTGATCGCCATCAGTGCCGTCGCCAGGACATAGGTGAGAACGGCGAGGCCGAATCGGCGCAGGCGCAGGGCCTGCTTCGCGTCGAGCGAGGGCGGGATCAGGAACTCGGTGAACTGCATGTCTCGGAATATTGCGTTCGCATGGCGCAGAAAGCGGCAGTCCGGCCCGGAGCACCGTTCGCCGCTAAGGCAGGCACCTCCACGAAGGTATCTTCGCAGCTCATACGGCAAGTATGCGCCGGCGGGTACGGCGGGAATCCATTTTGACAATATTTGTCATTCTTAGAACCCGTGACAAATTTCACGTTGCTTGCGCGGAGCGCGAAGCGTGTTGTCACACGCCTTTTTCAGACCCTTGGTCGCAGCCGGTGCAGCCGTTCGCACGCAGCGCAGGAGGATGCCTTGACCGGCGCGCATTGGCGAGCAGTGCACGCCCCGTGAACGGCGCGGGCAGCTTGACCGAAGCGGAGAATCCGGCTATAAAGCAAACAGTCGTTTGTTTGTCTTTCTAACCGGAGCCCGACCGCGTGACTGAGACCCTACGCATTGCGCGCAGCGACAATCGCCTGCCGTTGATACTGGACGAGGCGGCCCGGTTGTTCCGCGAGAAAGGCTATGCCGCCACCTCGATGCGCGACATCGCGGCGGCCGTCGACATGCTGCCGGGGTCGCTCTATTATCATTTTGCGGCGAAGGAAGACCTGCTGGTCGCGGTGTACGAGGAGGGCGTGCGCCTGATTACCGAAAAGGTGCGCGCTGCCGTCGCGCGGCACGATGGACCGTGGCAGCGGCTGGAGGCCGCGGCGGTGGCGCATCTGGAGGCATTGCTCAAGACCGGCGACTACGCGCTGGTGGTAATCCGGGTGCTGCCGCAGGACGTGCCCAAGGCGTCGGCGCGGCTGGTGCGGTTGCGCGACGGCTACGACCGCCTGTTCGCGGAATTGGTGGCGGCGCTGCCGCTGCCGGCCGAGACCGACCGCCAGAGTTTTCGCCTGCTGTTGCTGGGAGCGCTCAACTGGAGCCAGCACTGGTACCGCGACAGCGGCAAGAGTTCCCCACGCGCCATCGCGCGCAGTTTCCTCAAGCTGCTGCGCGAAGCGCAGAAACCGTGAGAATCGCGCAATCCCATCGAGGCCATACGCCATGACCACTCATCCACCCAAGGTGCTCGTCACCAAGATCGGCCTCGACGGCCACGACCGCGGCAGCCGCGTGGTCGCTTCGTTCCTGCGCGACGCCGGCATGGAGGTGGTGTACACCCCGCCGTGGCAGGACATAACGGCGGTGGTCAAGCTGGCGACGGAGGAAGACGTCGACGTGATCGGCGTGTCCTCGCTTGCGACCGACCACCTGATCGTGCCGAAACTGATGCGGGCGCTCGCCGCGGCGGGACTGCAGGATATCGCGGTCATCGTCGGCGGCATCGTGCCCGATGCGGACGAGGCCATGCTGCTCGAAGCCGGGGTGGCGAAGGTATTCCACCCGGGCAGCGCGCTCGAGGAAATCGTGGCGGAGATCAACCGCCTGACGCAGCAGCGGCGTGCACTCAACGTTTGACGAGGGGAAGCGAATGAATCAGCCATTGGATACACGCAAGCTCGCTGAACGCGAAACCGGAGCGGAGCGCTGGCAGCGCGAATTTGCGGCCGCTGCCGTCAGCGACAAGACCGCGCGCAACCGTTCCGGCATCGAGGTCAAGCCGCTGTATACGCCGCAGGACTGGCAGGGCGATTACGCGGGCGCACTGGGCTATCCGGGACAGCCGCCCTATACGCGCGGCATTTACGCCAGCATGCATCGCGGCCGCACCTGGACGCAGCGCCAGCTGATCGGCCTGGGCACGCCGCCGGACTACAACGCGCGCCTGCGCGAGATGATCGCGCAGGGCACCACCGCGGTGTCGCTGATCCCGTGCAATTCGGTGTTCCGCGGCTACGACATGGACGAAGTGCACGCCGAACTGCTCGGCACCTGCGGCGTGGTGGCGAACACGGCGGAGCACATGGACCAATGCCTCGCCGGCGTGGACCTCGCGCGCACCTCCTGCGCGATGAACGATCCCTCGCCGTTCACCCTGCTCGCATTCATGCTCGCCACGGCGAAAAAGCGCGGCGTCGACTGGCGCACGCTCAGCGGCACCTCCAACCAGAGCGACTATCTGAGCCACTACGTCGCGAACCACATGTTCTTCCGCATCGCGCTCCCCGGGGCGCGCCGCATCCTCACCGACCACATCGAATTCTGCAGGGACCACCTGCCCAGGTGGAATCCGATGTCGGTGGTGGGCCAGCACATGCAGCAGGCGGGTGCCACGCCGGCCGAGGCCATGGCCTTCACCCTGTGCTCCGCGATCCAGTACGCCGAGGACTGCGCCGCGCGCGGCATGGCGCCGGACGCGTTCCTGCCGCGCTTCACGTTCTTCTTCGACATCTCGGTGAGCTTGTTCGAGGAAGTCGCCAAGTTCCGCGCCGGCCGGCGCATCTGGGCGCGCATCGCGCGCGAGCGCCTGGGCGCGCGCGACCCGCGCTCCTGGCGCTTCAAATTCCACGGCCAGACCTCCGGTGTCGACCTCACGCGGCAGCAGCCGCTCAACAACATCGCGCGCGTCACCGTGCAGGCCATCGCCGGCATCCTCGGCGGGCTGCAGTCGCTGCACACCGACGCCTACGACGAGGCGCTGTCCTGCCCGACCGAGTTCGGCGCGCGCATCGCAGTCAACACGCAGAACATCCTGCGCGAGGAGGCGCACCTCACCGACGTGATCGATCCGCTCGGCGGGAGCTACTATGTCGAGTCGCTCACCGACGAAATGGAGCGGAAGATCCTCGCCGTCATGGCGCAGGTGGACGCCGCCGGCGGCATGTACGCAGCGGTGGAGCAGGGGCTGGTGCAGAAGATCATCGGCGTATCGGCGCGCGCCTTCCAGGAAAAAGTCGAGTCGGGCGAGCAGACCGTGGTCGGCGTCAACGCCTACCAGGTGGACGAGGGCAGCGGCGAGCGCCAGGCGCTGCCGGCGCCGGACCCGGCGAAAATGCAGGCGCACATCGCCGCGTTCAAGGCGTACAAGGAGGCGCGCTCGCAGGCCGCGGTGCGCAAGGCGCAGGACGGCCTCGCGGCAGCGGCCGCCGACCCGAAGCAGAACCTGTTTGCGCGCGTGGTCGAGGCGGCCGCAGCCGGCTGCACCCACGGCGAAATCTGCGCCACGCTGCGGCGCGAGCTCGGCTTCGGCCAGCCGCTGGTCGTGGTCTGACGCGCGACACATGGCGAACGCGGGCGCGATCGAGACCTGCCGCGGGGTGGTCTACCCCTGGCAGCTGGATCACATGGGCCACATGAACGTGCAGTTCTACACGGCGCGTTTCGACGAGGCCACCTGGCACCTGTTCGCCGCTCTCGGCATGACCTCTTCCTATTTCAAGGAGAACTGGCGCGGCATGGCGGCGCTGGAGCAGCGCACCCTGTACAAGCGCGAGCTGCGCGCCGGCGCGTTGATACGCATTACCTCGGAACTGATCGAGATGAAGCCGAAGACCATCCGCTTCGTGCACCGCATGTATGACAGCGAAAGCGGCGAGGAGGTCGCCACCACGGAGCTGGTCGGGGCGCACATCGACACCGCGGCGCGCAGAGCCGTGCCATTTCCCGACGACATCGTCAGGCGCCAGCGCAGCTTCTTCGATGCGCGCGCGGGATCGGCATGAAGGACGGACCCGGCGCGCAGGGCCTCTGGGAGATCCTTGCCGGCGGGCGCAGGGCGCTCGCGCGCGCGATGTCGGCGGTGGAGAACGAGACCGCCGCGGGCAAGGCGCTGCTGCATGCGCTGCAGCCGCATCTGGGGCGGGCGCGCGTGCTCGGCATCACCGGGCCCCCGGGCGCGGGCAAGTCCACCTTGGTCAATGCGCTCATCGGCGCCTGGCTCGCGCGCGGCGCCCGCGTCGGCGTGGTGGCGGTCGATCCGTCGAGCCCGTTTTCCGGCGGCGCCATCCTCGGCGACCGTATCCGCATGGGCGAGCACCAGGCAAACGAGCGCGTGTTCATCCGCTCGCTCGCCTCGCGCGGCCATGGCGGCGGTTTGTCGCGCACCGCCGCGCGCGTGGTCGACCTGCTCGACGCCGCCGGCTACGGCGAGATCATCGTCGAGACAGTGGGCGCCGGGCAGTCCGAGGTGGAAGTCGCGGAAATTGCCGACACCCGCGTCGTGGTGTGCCCGCCCGGACTCGGCGACGAGGTGCAGGCGCTCAAGGCCGGCATACTCGAAATCGCCGACATCCTGGTGGTGAACAAGGCCGATCTGCCGCAGGCCGAGCGCACCGAGCGCGAG
>Ga0335085_10013425_pt1 | contig 12011 bp, 10 predicted proteins | sample Lox_Sample_45_FD_206712 | JGI IMG/M metagenome (GOLD analysis project Ga0335085, IMG submission 206712) | Soil microbial communities from Loxahatchee National Wildlife Refuge, Florida, United States - Lox_Sample_4.5 | ecosystem: Environmental > Terrestrial > Soil > Wetlands | place: USA...
GGCGAACGAGGCGGCGTTCAAGTTTGCCCGCAAATGGTCGAAGAAGCCCGGCATCGTGGCGTTCTCGGGCGCATTCCACGGACGCCTCTTCGCCACGCTCGCCGCCACCGACCGCCCCGACTACCGGAAACCCTTCGAGCCCTTGCTCCCCGATGTCGCGATCATTCCGCTCGGCGACCGCGCAGCCGCCGAGCAGGCGATCACCGCCGGTGGTACTGGCGCCGTCATCATCGAGCCGGTGCAAGGTGAGGGGGGCGTGCGGCCCGTCGATCCGGCCTGGCTCGCCTGGCTGCGCGAGCTATGCGACGCGCGCCACGTCGCGCTGATCTTCGACGAGGTGCAGTGCGGGCTGGGCCGCACGGGCACCCTGTTCGCCTACGAGCAGTGTGGCGTCGTGCCGGACATGATCACCCTCGCGAAGCCGCTGGCCGGTGGGCTGCCGATGGCGGCGGTGCTGCTCAAGGGCGAGATCGCCGCCACCCTGGTTCCCGGGGATCACGCGACGACGTTCGGCGGGGGGCCGCTCATCGCGAGCGTCGCCGTGGAAGTCGTGCGCACCATCGCGCAACCCGAGTTTCTCGATCGCGTCCGGCGGCACGGTGCCTGGCTGGAGCGCCGCTTCGCCGAGCTCGCGGGCCGGGTGCGGCGCGTGCGCGCCGTGCGGGGCCGGGGTCTGATGTGGGGGCTCGAGCTCGGCGAGCCCGCGGCACCGTTCGTGACCCTCGCGCGCGAGCGCGGCCTCCTCGTGGCCACGGCCGGGCCGAATGTCGTGCGGCTCCTCCCTCCGCTCGTCGTGAGCCAGGACGAGCTCGCCCGCGGAGTGGCCATACTCGAGGGCGCGTTGTCATGAGCGCGGCTCCGATGAGGGTCGTACGCGCGGCGCCCGCGCCGGCGGTCCGGCCCGCACGGCTCGCGGACGTGCCGGAGATCGAGACCCTACTCGCGCCGTACGTGGCGACGGGCGATCTGCTGCCGCGCAGCAACTACGACCTGTGCCGGCATATCAAGGACTACGTCGTGGCCGATGGGGCCGGCGGCGCAATCGTCGGATGCGGCTCGCTCAAGGTCTACTCTCAGGAGCTGGCCGAGATCGCCGCCCTGGCGGTGCACGCGGATTTCCAGGGAGCGGGTGTCGGGCGTGCGATCATGTCAGCGCTTGTCGCGGAGGCGCGGGCTGCGGGGCTCGCCGAGATTCTGGCCCTGACGCGCAAACCCGCGTTCTTCCTGAAGCTCGGTTTTCTGCCCGCCGAACGAGAGCAGTTCCCGCTCAAAGTCTGGTCCGACTGCGCGCGGTGTCCCCGGCAGAACTGCTGCGACGAGGTGGCGGTCGTCTTGAAGCTCTAAGTCCCCGTTTCAACCGCGCGTGGGGACACGTACACGCGGTCGCCTTTTTGCAGGCCCAGCTCGAGGAACCGCTCCCGCGCGACCTCCACGTCGATCACCTGCGCCTGATCCAGCCGATCCAGCTCCAGCTTCACCACCGCACCCCGCAGTCGCACTTCGCGCACGCGTGCGGGCACGGCGCTCGTGGCGCGGGCGGTCCGCGTCAGCTCGATATCGTGCGGGCGCACCAGGCGGCCGTGAAACAGGTTCACGTCCCCGAGGAACCGGTAGACGAATTCCGATGCGGGGCGCTCGTACACTTCGTCGGGCGTCCCGACCTGCTCCACCCGGCCCTCGTTCATGACGACCACGCGATCCGCGACCTCGAGCGCTTCTTCCTGGTCGTGCGTGACGAACACGCTGGTCACGTGAATCTCGTCGTGCAGGCGCCGGAGCCAGCGCCGCAGCTCCTTGCGCACCTTCGCGTCGAGCGCGCCGAACGGCTCGTCGAGGAGCAGGACCTTGGGCTCGACGGCGAGCGCGCGCGCCAACGCCACGCGCTGGCGCTGGCCGCCCGACAGCTCCGACGGGTCGCGCGCGGCGACGCCTTCGAGCTGCACCAGACGCAGCAGATCGTGCGTGCGGCGCCGGATCTCCTCCTCGGCCGGGCGAATGCTGCGCGGCCGGACCCGCAACCCGAACGCGACGTTTTCGAACACGGTCATGTGCCGGAACAGGGCGTAGTGCTGGAAAACGAATCCCACCCGGCGGTCGCGCGCGTGCCGGTCGGTGGCGTCCTCCCCCGAGAACAGGATCGCGCCCGAGTCCGGCGTCTCGAGACCGGCCACTATGCGCAGCAGCGTGGTCTTGCCGGACCCGGACGGCCCCAGCAGCGCCACCAGCTCGCCCGCCGGGATGTCGAGGCTCACCCCGGACAGCGCCTGAGAGCCCGGATACCATTTCGACACGTTGCGGATTTCGATGCTCATGCCGCAGCCTCGACCTGCGCGGTGGATTCGCGGCGGCGTTCCTCGCGCCACTCGACCGCCTTCTTCCCGATCAAGGTGGCGATCCCGAGCAGGGAGAGGAGCGATGCCACCGCGAACGCCGCGGCAAGGTGGTACTCGTTGTAGAGAATCTCCACGTGGAGCGGGAGCGTGTTCGTCACGCCGCGGATGTGTCCGGATACGACCGCGACCGCGCCGAACTCTCCCATCGCGCGCGCGTTGCACACGATCACGCCGTACAAGAGGCCCCACTTGATGTTGGGCAGGGTGATGCGCCAGAACGTCTGCCAGCCGCTCGCGCCGAGCACTACCGCGGCGGCTTCCTCCTCGGTGCCCTGCTCCTGCATCAGGGGAATCAGCTCGCGGGCGACGAAGGGCACGGTCACGAAGACCGTCGCGAGCACGATCCCCGGGACGGCGAAGATGATCCGGATGCCGTGCTCGGTGAGCCACGGGCCGAACCATCCCTGTGCGCCGAACAGCAGTACGAAGACCATCCCGGCGATCACCGGCGACACCGTGAACGGTACGTCGATCAGCGCGATCAGGGTCTGCTTCCCCGGGAACGAGAACTTCGCGATCGACCACGCGGCGGCCACCCCGAACAGCACATTCAACGGCACGGCGATCGCCGCGGTGAGCAGGGTCAGGCGAATGGCCGCGAGCGTATCGGGATCGTGTAGGGCCGCCGCGTAGGCGGCGAGTCCCTTGCTCAGCGCTCCGCTCAGCACCACCGCAAGCGGCAGGACCAGAAACAGGCCCAGGAATCCCAGCGCCGTGGCGATCAGCAGCCAGCGAACGAAGGGGGGCTCGGTCGTCGCCCTGCTCATGCGGGATGCGTCGCCGGCGCCGCGCGGCGCCGGGCGCTGGCCTGAAGGTTGATCGCGAGGAGGAGCACGAACGAAATCAGCAGCAGCACGGCGGCGATGGCCGCCGCGCCGGCATAGTCGAATTGCTCGAGCTTGGTCATGATGAGGAGCGGCGCGATCTCGGTACGCATGGGCAGGTTGCCCGAGATGAAGACGACCGACCCGTACTCGCCGACCGCGCGCGCGAACGCCAGCGTGAACCCGGTGGTGAGCGCGGGCCGGATGGCCGGGAAGAGGATCCGGCGGAGCACGTCCCAACGGCTAGCCCCCAAACTCGCCGCGGCCTCTTCGACTTCGGGCTCGAGATCCTCGAGGACCGGCTGCACTGTGCGCACGACGAACGGCAACCCAATGAACGTCAGCGCGACGACGACGCCCAGGGGAGCGAAGGCGACCTTGATCCCGAGCGGCGCCAGCACGCGGCCGATCCAGCCCGTCGGGGCGTAGAGCGTCGTGAGCGCGATGCCCGCGACCGCCGTCGGAAGCGCGAACGGCAAGTCGATCAGCGCGTCGACCACCCGCTTTCCGGGAAAGGTGTAGCGCGCCAGCACCCACGCCACGATCGAGCCGAACACGACGCTCACGACGGCGGCGAGGAGCGACGCGGAGAGGCTCAGGCGGTACGACGCGAGCACTCGCGGCGTGGTCACGGTCTTCCACAGGTCGCCCCATCCCAGGGCGGCACTCTTCACGAAGATCGTCGCGAGCGGGATGAGCACGAGCAGCCCGAGGTAGCTGACCGTGAAGCCGAGGGCCAGTCCGAAGCCGGGCAGCACGGAGGCCCGGCGGCGCAGGAGCCTCATGGGCCCGCACCCTGTGCCAGGTAGATTTGATCGAACACCCCACCATCGGCGAAGTGCGTCGGCTGCGCTGCCTTCCAGCCGCCGAACGCGCCGTCGACCGTGAAGAACTTCACGTTGGGAAACTGGCTCGCGTATCTCGCAGCGATGGTCTCGTTGCGAGGCCGGTAGTAGTTCCGTGCCGCGATCTCTTGTCCTTCATCGCTGTAGAGGTATTCCAGGTAGGCCTGGGCGACGGCGAGCGTCCCCCGCCGCTTTGCGACCGTTTCGACCACCGCCACGGGCGGCTCGGCCAGAATGCTCGCCGACGGGATGACGACCTCCACCTGGCCGCCGCCCAGCTCTTTCACCGCGAGTAGGGCCTCGTTCTCCCAGGCGATGAGCGCGTCTCCGATGCCGCGTTCCACAAAGGTCGTCGTCGCGCCGCGCGCCCCGGCATCGAGCACAGGCACGTTGCGGTAGAGTTTCGTCACGAATGCCCGCGCGCTGTCCTGTGTCCCCCCCGGACGCTTGAGCGCGTAGCCCCACGCGGCGAGGTAGTTCCAGCGCGCGCCCCCCGAAGTCTTCGGGTTCGGCGTGACGACCGAAATGCCCGGGCGGATGAGGTCGTCCCAATCGCGGATGTGCTTGGGATTGCCTTTGCGGACGAGGAAGACGATCGTCGACGTGTAGGGCGTGCTGTTGTGCGGCAGCCGCGATTGCCAGTCGGCCGGCACGAGCCCGCTCTTCTCGCTGATTCGGTCGATATCGCCCGCGAGCGCGAGCGTCACGACGTCCGCCTCCAGGCCGTCGATCACCGCCCGCGCCTGCGATCCCGAACCGGCGTGGGACTGCCGGATCGTGACGTCCTGGCCCGTCTTGTTCTTCCAGTACTTCACGAATGCCGCGTTGAAGTCCTGGTACAGCTCGCGAGTGGGATCGTACGAAACGTTGAGCAGCGTGACCGGCCTTTGTGCGGCTGCGGGCGCGCCGCTTCCGAGCGCCGCGAGGGCGACGGCCAATCGGGTGAAACGGGACATGGTCGGGGCTCCTTTCGCGCTCAAAAGGACTGTTGGAAGCGGGTGACGAAGAAGTGCTCGGTGGCACGGTCGCCGCCCGCCGCCGCGCCTCCGGTGAACCGCGTCTGCTCGTAGTTCGCCGAGAGCTGTACGCCCCACGCGAAATGCCACGTGACCCCGACCCCCCACGCCCTCGCGTCGCGCACGGCGTTCGCCGTGTTCGCGAAGGTGGGAAAGGCCACATCGTCGATGGTGAGCTCGCCGTACCGCGCGCCGATCTCAAGTGCTCCCCAACCCTTCGCCGACGGATCGAACGGCCGGCGCGGCGCGACGGTTGTGAACGAAGCCCGTTCGCTAGTCACGTACCAGGATCCCGCCACCTGCCAGCTCGTGTGCTTCAGCTCGCCCACCGCCGCGCCGCGGGTTACCACCTGAGACGACACGACGTACTCCCCGAGCAGGCCAAGCGGACCAGCGTAGACGTAGGCCTGGGGCGTCACCCTGTAGCGACGTCCGTTTGCGATCGTGCTGTCGCGGTACCGAAACATCGGTTGCTGCCCCGGCGTCACGTAGGCCGCGAGGCTCGGCGCGGTCACCGTGCCGTGCTCGATCCCGCTGCTTCCGGCGATCCCGAACCCAAGCCCCTTGATCGGCTGCGCGAAGAGTCGTCCCACGAGGTCCTTGCTGTTCGTTGCGTCTCCGTCCAGGTTGCCCAGGTCGGGGACGCCATTGAACACGCCGGCCGCGTAGGACAACCGACCGCCCGCCAGGTCGCCGAACGCCTGGAAGCCCACGTCACGATTGGGCACGAGATTCGTCGGCAGTCCGCGCTCGATGAACCGGATGTCGCTCGCCGACTGCAGGCGCTCGAGGCCGATCTGCGGCTTGGCTTTGCCCGTGCGGAACGACAGCCCTGTGCCCAGTCGGAAGTCCAGGTACGCGTCGAACAGTACGACCTTGCCCTGGCCGAAGTCCGGGGTCAGCCGGACGGTGAAATACTTGAAGGCCGTCAGGTCGGTGATCGGCCGGGCGCGCCGGAGGAACAGCGCACTCGTACCGAGAGCGGGTGCCCCGTCGGGAAAGGCGCGCCCGTCCGCCTGCAGCAAGCCGCGCAGCCGGAACTGGAAATCCCCGTCCGCCGATCTAATGACGAACCCCTCCTTGCCCGCAGTGACCTTCGGTTGCTGTTTCGCTGCCGCCGCCACGCTGTCGCGCTGCAGCTCGAGCAGCCGCGCCAGCACCCGCACCTTCTGATCCAGGACCTCCACCTGCTCGGCAAGACTCGGCTGCGAATCCCGTCGCGTCGCGGAGTCTTGTTGCGCAGCGACTGGCCGCGTCAGCCCAAGCAGACCCATCCACACCATGGCCGCTTTCCACCGTACCGTGCTCATGCTCCTTCTCCTTGCTGGTGAGCACTTCCGGTGGTCCGGTCAGCGCGTTGGTGTTTGCTCCTAGCGGGCTTCCGAGCCCCCCTGTGTGTCCGGCCTGAACTTCTCCCGTCGCTCGACTTGCACGACGCGCGAATCGTGGATGACGATCTCAACGGAGCCGTACCGAATGCCCCGGATCGCCGCCGTGACCTGCCGCAGCAACGCCGCATCGGCCATCGTCTGAGTGCTACTCCGGGTCGCTTCGCTCATCTCTCGTTCGCTCCATGTCGGCTCTTGACGGGCGACCACACAAAAAATCCCGGCGCACCTTGGGGGTGGCCGGGTCTGGGAGCCGCTCAACCGTCCGAGAGGTCTAGTCTATCCTCACGTCACCGATAGGCGTGCCGCAGCGTCCGTCCAACCCTTGAGTTGGCGGCAACAACAGCCCGGACAACAGCGCGGCGTCGTGGTCATGAGAACGGCGCGTAAGGTAGTGCTTGCGAAGCGGCGCTGTCAACCGCGCGGGCGGCGCGGTTGACACACGGCCTGCGCGCCGCCGAGATTCTCGCTCGTGAGGGATGCAGGGAGTTGTGTGTGATGCGCGTGATCTTCTGGGACGTGGACACCCAGGTCGACTTCATGAGGGCCGACGGGAGGTTGTACGTGCCGGATGCCGAGCAGATCGCGCCTAACTTGAAGCGGCTCACCGACTACGCACACCGCCGCGACATTCGTATCGTGGCGAGCGCGGACGAGCATACCACGGCCGACCCCGAGATCTCCGAGGCTCCCGACTGGAAGGCCACCTTCCCCCCGCATTGCATGCGTGGGACTCGGGGGCAGCACAAGATCCCGGAGACGGCGCTCACGAACCCACTCGTGATCGAGCCCGGGCGGCTGGAGCCGCGGACGCTCGCGGATCGCGTCCGCGCACACCGCGGCGACATCCTCCTTCACAAGCACCGCTTCGATGTCTTCACGAACGCCAACGTCACGACCGTGCTCGACGTGCTCGATCCCGAGGCAGTCGTTCTCTACGGCGTGGCGCTCGACGTGTGCGACAAGGCGGCGATCGAGGGACTCCTCGCGCAGCGGCCGCGCACTCGCCTCTATGCGGTCATCGACGCCATGAAGGCCATCGACCAGACGCTCGCGGGCCCGCTGCTGGACGAATGGGCGGCGCGGGGCGTGCGGCTGGTTCGCACCCAGGACGTAGTCGAGGACGGCGTCGTAGCGGGGCTGGAGCACGCTAGGGCGTGACCGTCCCCCCCACCCCCCCCGCCTTCGGGCGGTTCTTCCTCCCCGGCCCCACGGACGTGCATCCCGACGTTCTCGCGGCGATGCAGCGCCCCATGATCGGGCACCGCTCGAGCGCCATGGAGCAGCTGCTCGGTGCCATCGCTCCCCCCCTCGGTCAGCTGTTCCGCTCCGCGCGCCCGGTGCTCGTCGGCACCACGTCGGCCACGGGGTTCATGGAGATGGCTGTGCGGAATGGGGTACGCCGGCGCGCCCTCTCCCTCGTCAACGGGGCGTTCAGCGAGCGGTTCGCGAGCCTCGTGACCGCGTGCGGCAAGGAGTGCATTCGTCTCGAAGTCCCGCTCGGCTGCGCCGTCGAGCCCGACATGCTGCGCGACGCGCTCCGCCGCACCCCGGTGGACGCAGTGACCTTGGTGCACTCGGAAACTTCGACGGGCGTGCTATCGGACGTCGCGGCCCTCGCGGCCGTGGTCCGCGAGTTCGACGACACCCTCCTCCTGGTTGACGCCGTGACGTCGCTCGCCGGGTCGCCGGTCGAGCCCGACGGCTGGGGACTCGACTTTACGCTCACCGGATCGCAGAAGGCGCTCGCCCTCCCGCCCGGACTTGCCCTCGCTGTCGCCTCCGAGCGTATGGTCGAGCGGGCCAAGACGCTGCGCGGGCGGGGGCTCTATTTCGACCTCGTGAGCTTCGAGGAAGCCACGCGCAAGGCGCAACCCACCAACACGCCGGCCCTCTCGCTCTTCTACGCCCTCGCGACCCAGCTCGGCCGCATCGAGCGCGAGGGCGGGGTCGAGGCTCGCTGGCGCCGCCACGAGGCGATGCGCCAACGGGTCGAGGCCTGGAGTGAGCAGCACGGCGTCCCGTACCTCGCCGCGGAGGGCCGCCGGTCCTGGACCGTGTCGTGTCTCAAGCTGCGCCCCGGCAAGGTCTCGAAAGACGTCGTGGGCGCACTCAAGCGAGACGGCTGGACCATCGGCGGGGGATACGGGGCCCTGAAGGACAGCACGATCCGTATCGGCCACATGGGAGACCACACCGTCGCCGCGCTCGACGACCTGCTCACCGTCCTCGAGCGGGCGGTGGCGTGACATTTCGCGTCGTCGTCGCGGACCGCGTTGCGCAGGCGGGACTGGATGAGTTCGCCGCGACGCCGGCGATCGAGGTGGCGAATGTGGCTGGTCGTCCCCGCGAAGAGTTGCAGCGCGCGCTGTCGGGCGCCCACGCGTTGATCGTCCGCAGCGAGACCCGCGTCACCGCCGATCTGCTGACCCAGGCGCCCGAGCTGCGCGTCATCGCGCGCGCGGGGACCGGCGTGGACAATATCGATGTCCCCGCCGCTACCCGCCGTGGCATCGCGGTGATGAACGCCCCCGGGGCGAACACGGTGAGCGCGGCCGAGCATGCGATCGCGCTCCTCCTCGCCCTGAAGCGTCACATTCCCGGCGCCGCGGAGTCCATGCGGCGAGGCGAGTGGGACCGCAAGCGATTCGAGGGTTCCGAGCTGCGGGGCAAGACGATGGGGATCGTGGGCCTCGGCCGCATCGGCGGGCGGGTGGCGCAGCTCGCGCGCGCCTTCGGGATGACCGTCCTCGGCCACGATCCCTTTCTCACCCCGGAACGGGGCGCGACGCTGGAAGTGAAGCTCGTCGCCCTCGACGATTTGCTGCGGCAGTCGGACGTGGTCACCCTGCACCTCGCCCAGACCGAGCAAACGCAGCGGCTCATCAACGCCGAGCGTCTCGCCCTGATGAAGCCGTCGGCGGTGTTGGTCAATACGGCGCGCGGGGAGCTGGTGGATGAACCCGCCCTCGCCGCCGCCGTCCGCGCCGGGCGCATCGCGGGAGCCGCAATCGACGTGTTCTCGGTGGAGCCGCTCCCGGCGGACTCGCCGCTGCGTGGTCTCGATCACGTGATTCTGACTCCCCACTTGGCCGCTTCCACCACGGAGGCGCAGGAGCGCGTCAGCACCGAGACGTGCCGCGCGGTACGCGAGGCGCTCCTCGCCGGCGACTTGTCGTTCGCCATCAATGTGCCCGGCATCGACGGAGACACGCTGCGCCGTCTCGGCCCCCTGCTCGACCTGGCGCGGCGGCTCGGCCGACTGGCCCTGGCGCTCGCCGCCGGGCCCGTCAGCGCTCTGCAGCTCGCGTACGGCGGGGACGACGACACGGCGCCTCGGCCGGCCTTGCTGGCGGCGCTCGAGGGGCTCCTCTCGGCCATGGGAGTCGAGCACGTCAGCGTCGTGAATGCGCTTCTGCTTGCCGAGGAGCGCGGGATCCGGCACGCGCGCACGGCCGCGGCGCCCGAGCCCGGGTTCGAGACCACCGTTGCGGTCACGGTCGAGACCCCGGGGGGACGGCGGCGCGTGGCGGGCGCACTGGTTGGCGACGGCCGCGGCCGCGTGATCCGGATCGACGACTACGATGTGGACGTGGCTCCCGAGGGGTGGATGCTCGTCGTCCGCAATCGCGACGTCCCGGGCGTGATCGGCAACGTCGGCACCCTGCTGGGAGCCGCCGGGATCAACATCGGCAGCTACCACCAGGCCCGCCTGGCCGCGCCGGGACGGGATGCACTGGCGGCGATCACGGTTGACCAGCCGCTCACGGAGAAGGTGCTGCGCTCCCTCGCCGCCCTCCCGGACGTGCTGGATGTGCGCCTCGCGGACCTCGGAGGCTAGACGCCGGGGTAGAAATCCTTTCATGTGCCGCGCGTCAGCCGTCTCGCTGCGGGTCGCATTGCTGCTTGTCGCCGTGGCTTTGCCGGCGGCGCTTGCAGCGCAGCAGGGCCGGCTGATCCGAGGGCAGGTTCTCGCCGCGGCCGACAGCACTCCCATCGAAGGCGCCGTGGTCAGCCCGCTGGGCACGCCCACCGCGACTCTCACCGATCAGATGGGGATGTTCACGCTCCGGGTTGCCGTCGGGCCCGCGCGGATCCTGGTGCGCGGCGTCGGCATCGCGCCCGACACGGTGCTCGTTCCCGACGGCGTGGACGCGGTGCGCGTGTACGCCCGCAAGCTCGCCATCGAGCTGCCCCCCGTCGGCGTCGAAGGTCGCACACCCGAGCGGGCCCGATTCGACTCCGTCGCGCAGACCAGCACCCTCACTCTCTCCACCTCTGACCTGATCGGTGCACCGGGGCTCATCGAAGCCGATCTGATGCGCGTTCTCCAGCTCCTCCCCGGCACCGTGGCGCGCAACGACTACTCCATCGGCTACAATGTCCGTGGAGGCGAGAGCGACCAGAATCTGGTGCGGCTCGACGGCATGACGATTCTCAACCCCTCGCACCTGGGCGGCCTGTTCAGCACGTTCGACGTGAATGCGATCGATCACGCCGACTTTCTCACCGGTGCGTTCCCGGCGGAGTACAGCGGCCGCCTGAGCAGCGTGCTCGACGTGGCCGTGCGCGCCGGCAACCACGAACGCGTGCACGGCCAGGCCGCTGTCTCGATGCTCTCGGCGAAAGCCCTGCTCGAAGGCCCGCTCGGCCGCGTCTCGTGGCTCGTGGGGGCGCGCCGCACCTACGTCGATCAGGTCGTGAAGACGTTCAGTGGCAACGAGCTCCCTTACGCGTTCACCGACCTGATCGCGAAACTGGACTATCCCTATGGCTCCGCGGGCGACGTCGCCATCACGGGCTACTGGGGCAGGGACGCGCTGTTGTTGAACCTGATCTCGGATTCCGCCGGACGCACGCCCGTGGATCTCGCGTTCTCGTGGGGCAATCAGGTGCTCGGCATCACCTGGCGGCAGCCCATCGGCTCGGCGCTGCTGGAGCAGCGGGTCAGCTACACCGGCTTTGGGTCAAGCCTGGAGCTGCGTCCCGACCTGGTGAGTTACCGCAATCCGGCGACGCTCTGGGCAGCGAGCTCCGACCTTTCCTTCACCTCCGGCCGCCACGACGCAAAGGTCGGAGTGAGTTTCGAGGGCTACGACCTGCAGTACTCGATCCTCAATCCCGCGATCCCGAACGAGCTGGGGGTGCCGGGGAGCCCATCGCCGGCGTTCTTCGACACGCGCTACCGTCCCGCCGTGCTCGCGGCGTTCTTCGACGACCAATGGCGTCCGTCCAGGGCGCTCCTGCTGCGGGCCGGGGTCCGCGCCGAGCACGTCGGGGGCGGGGCCGACCTGACCACCCTCGCGCCGCGCGCCTCTTTCAAGGTGTTCTCCTCCCCCAACCAGGCGTTCATCGGGTCGGTTGGACGCTACTACCAGGTCATCCAGTCGCTCGCCGATCGCGAGCTGCCCATCACGATCTACGAGTTCTGGGTCGGGGCTAACGGCAGGATTCCGGTGGCGCATTCCGATCAAATCGTAGCCGGCGTCGAGCGGTGGCTCGGGGAGGGTCACGGTACCCAGTTCTCCGTGGAAGGCTACTACAA